>Ga0326728_10002026_pt1 | contig 69015 bp, 50 predicted proteins | sample MB3enrmetagenome_FD_207602 | JGI IMG/M metagenome (GOLD analysis project Ga0326728, IMG submission 207602) | Lab enriched peat soil microbial communities from McLean, Ithaca, NY, United States - MB31MN | ecosystem: Environmental > Terrestrial > Soil > Wetlands > Peat | place: USA: New York... | reverse complement strand
GCCCATCGCCACACCATCACGGCAACAAGCGATGTCGGCCAGCCGAGTGGCTCCGCCGCCGGGCTGGGTGCTGCCGCCAGCGCAGCGTCAGAGCCGGGCCGTCCCGGCGATGCTGGCCGAGCGCCGGAGGGCATCCTCGCCAGCGACGATCAACGGACGCGCCATCGAGGTCAAGAAGCTCAAGGCGCAGGGGCTTGGCCTCCGGGCCATTGGCCGCGAGTTGAAAATGCTACCGGCTTCGGTTTACAAAGCACTAAGCCTATCAGCTTGAGCGAGCTTGCAATGCGAGGTGCCTTCGCCTCCGCTCGGTCATGGCTTTGAGTGATGTCTCGCCCGACAACAAAAACTGGAGCGGGTTGATACCGCTGTACTCACACGTCTGGAGGACTGTAACCAAAGTCAGGAATTCCTCTATGGATGAGCTTGTGAAAGTCCCGTCGGTGAAACGACGCACCTTCGCAAAGTAATGCACCGCATGTTCGGCGTTGCTATTATTCCACGGGATATTGTCGTACCGAAGGAATGTGAAAAGCGACTCGGCGTATTTGTCAAAGCGTCTCTGGTACTTCACGGCTTGTTCGGAAGTGAACGGTCGCTTGCGAATCTGGCGGAGCAGTCTATCAGCAGCCTTTATGTGCTTGTGAAGGTGGCGAGCCTTCAGTCCCCATCGGTCAATCGTCGAGACGACATTTGCCAGAAAGACGCCAAACTCGTGGGCGATGTAGCGGAGTTCCTCGTCGAAAGGGTGCCTTCGGAGGTCATCGTTGATGTCGCGCATTAGGTGAACAAGCCACTTCTGGTGCCGACATTTGAGTGAGTCGTAGGCGGTGAAAAAGTCTGCCACAAGCACACCTGAAAACTCCGCTAGCAAGTCCTTGAGGAACGAACCTTCCCGTGATTCCTTGTAGACGTAATACACCTTGTTGTGCGTCGCCAGTACCCAGACGTAACCGGTGGTCTTTCTGAGATTCACGGGAGTTTCATCAATGTTAATTACGTCCTCGCTCAAGATGGCGGCCAGAATCTCCTTTTGAAGCGGGACGTAGTGACCGGCAAGGGTGGAGCGAAAGCGATAAACGTTTTTGTACGGTAGCCTCAGCCCGAATATGTCGTAGAGGCCACGCTCCACCTGAAGCAGAGACTGTTTGCAGATGACGTTGTGGTACACACACCACGACATCAGATTGTGACCGTAAATGCCTCGGCCTTCTGCGTTGACGACTCCCGGCGGTATCAGTAGCGCTCCACATGAGCGACAGCGGTATCGTTGAATGACGTAATGTGGCTGCCAGCGCTTCACGCCGATTCCCGTTTTATAGAATTTCAGGTCGATCATGCGACGCCTGATCGGTTCCCGCAGCGAAAGCCGCTTGCATCCGCACTGCGTGCAGGCTTTGCATCTCATGACAACCTCAGTATCGCGGGACGGGTGTCTGAGGGTGTGAGCTTGACGGTGGGTATTTGCGACGATGTTTCGGGTCGTTCGCGCATAGACCCTTTCCCTCTGATAGTCGAAGTAGGCACATCGGTTTACCTTCTCAAACTCTGGCAGCAGGAACTCGGCTTTCTTGAACGTTGGCCGATTGCCCTCACCCGGCTTTCGCAGGCGCTCACTGAGTACGATATTCTCTGCCCGGCCCGGAACCCGATCTTTGGCTTCTGCGAGGGCGACAGCTTGCCTTATGAAGTCGCAGACTTTTCGGAGCGCCTCGCAATCCGCCCTGTTGTATTCGATGAGTTCATCCTTAATGCGTTTGTCACCTGACCGCAGCCAGTTCTCACGGAAGATGATGCTTTCAATGCCGGAATTTATCTCACCCGTGAACTTGGAGCCGAGGAAGCCCGCCACTTGGCGAAGCCTGATCGAGTGCAAGGGGAAGTAGATATGGGAATGAACCACGGGCAAAACATTGAAGCTCGCGGTAAGGATTATCGAAAGTGCCTCTTGCTCGTCCTGAGAAATGAGGCTCCGCATGTCTCGAAGGGCTTTTACGTCGTAATGCCCATAGTGAAAGAGACGGATATCGTGACAGCTTCCCACAAATCGACAGAACTGCGTTACCATCGCCGCTTGGTCGGCATCATCCGCCCAGAATGAGTGGTATCGGGTGCTGTCAGATTCCACCGCAAGTACGCCAATTAGGTAGTACGATCCTCGCCACGGCACGCCCTCGATGTCGAAGTAGAGGCGACGCTCTGAATTGGGAAGCTGGGGATTCCCATGAATATAGACAGTCTTTTCCCGAATGGCCTGTGCCTGAAGTGCGTGGTGACGCGGATTCGACGGATTCTTGGCCCGTTTAGGTACCTTTCGAGGTCGGAAAGTGAATGAGAGTTGGTGGACGGTAAAAATGCCTTTGCTGTGCAGCTTGGTGCGTTCTTTCTCTGTCATGGCGGGTAATAGACTCAGGTCGTCTTTCTCCGTTGCCTTCTGCCTGCACGAGGCTTGAAACGCGCATTCGCTACAGTGCCGGTTCAGCACGAGGTCGGGCGGTGAACCAGCATTCAGCAAAGCGGTTATGTCCTTAATGAGCTTGCGTGTGATTTTCAGAAGGCCCGGAATCCTAACTTGCGATGCGGTATGGTCGTCGCCGTAGACAATCCTGCCGACAGTGACCTCACGTCCGAGCGCTTCGGACAACAGGAGCGCGTCGAACGCCATCAGCAGGCGGTCGTCTTTGGTGAGCTTGTTGAAAAAAAACGAACCGGATGGGAATGAACTGCGCTGCCTTCCCTCGACCTTGGGGCGGCACGCGCTCGACGGCGTGCAACCGAGACGCCATTGTTTCCATCTCCACGTACACGTCCACCGCGAGCCGCCACGCGGCGGTCTTGAAATTTGCAGCCTCGGGCGCGGTAACAGCAGCTTCACCTTCAGCCGCCGCTACCAACCGCTGCGCGGCTTCGTTCCGGTAGGCGTCGTTCTGCTCGTGTAACCACTCAGCGTAGGCGTTGCCGGTTCCGGCTTGCCCGGTCGAGTGCAGATAGCACTTCGTGGGGCACTTGAGAAAAGCCTCAAAGAGAGGGGAGGTCAGCTTCATGGATCAAGCATACACCCGGAGACGCTGACCACGAGCGGGGCGTTCGACCAAAACGCAGCCCCAGCGCGTGACTTCCGTCCCGACAGAGGTAGGATAACAGCGCTATGAAATCCTCATTGGAACTGCTCGGCTGGCTGTTGCTCCCAGCACTGGTTTTGGCGCAGGACACCAAGCAGCGGGACATGCAGGAAATGCACCGGCTGCACCAAGACTCCAAGGCGTACATCGCCATGCTCGACGACCCGAAACGCGACGATTACCAGAAACCCCACGAGGTCATCACCGCGCTGAACCTGAAGGAGGGTGAAGTGATTGCGGACATAGGGGCCGGATCGGGGTATTTCACTTTCCGGTTGGCGCACCACGTGGGGGACACCGGGCGCGTTTACGCGGTCGATGTCAGCCCGGACATGATTGTGCATCTGAACCAACGCATCCGCGACCTCCGGGCGACGAACATCGTCACCATTCTCTCTGTGCCGGACGACCCGCTTCTGGCCGACGCCTCCATCGACCGGTTTTTCATCTGCGACACGTGGCATCACATTGAAAACCACGCCCGCTACCTCGCCCTGATGAAGAAGATGCTCAAACCGGGCGGGCAGATCGTGATGATTGAGTTCAAGAAGGCCCAGACGCCGGTGGGGCCGCCGCTGGAGATGCGGATCGACCGCGACGATCTGGTGAAGGAGATGGACACCAATGGATTCCATCTGGAAGCGGAGCATACCTTCCTGCCGTACCAGTACTTCCTTGTCTTCAAGGTGACGTAGGAGGCCGGTCCCGGCGGGTGGTGGCGGCTGGCACAAAGGCAGGCCGAGGAAAGAGACACCGGCACAACCGAGTGGGGAGGGCAGTTCTCCCGGCGTCTCCGTTAGGGCACTGACTAGGCCCGGCTCGCGACCAACATGGATGACAAGAGGTTGTTGACCATGTGAGCCAGCGTCGGCGGCCAAACCGAGGCGGTCCGGGCATACAGCCAACAGGCCACCACGCTGAACAGAAACACCCCAACGGCGTTCGCCATGACCATTTGAGTTAGTCCACCATGCGATAGCCAGTACGGAAGATGAACACCCATGAAAAGCAGGGAGGTTAGCGCATTGGCCAGAGGAGCGGGCAACAGGGTCATTACCTCCTTCATGATTAAGCCGCGAAAGAGGATTTCCTCAAACAGCGGCGAGATTACCAGTTGAAGCAGCACGAGGGCGGGGGACAACGATAACAAGCTGGCACCAGAGAAGGACTTCCTGCCGATAATGACCTCGAACAGCGCGACCGCAACAAGAAAGATGGCCGTGACGGCGAGGCACAACCACCCGCTGCGCAGGCTTGGAACCAAGGACAATCCCAAGTACTTCACGGGAGACGTAGTCCTGAGCCACCGGGCGAAGGCCGCAGCGGGCAGAACCCACAAAAGGAACTTGAGCAGATCGGAATAGGCCGCCCGCAAGGTCGGGGAGGCGATGGACTCGTCAACGGCGTAGAACCAAGTAGCACGGAGTGTCCAGACGACAAAGAACGCGGCCAAGAACAAGCACAAATCACGAGCGGCTCTGCGCTGACTGACCATGAGGGTTATCGAGTAACAGTGATTATTCAGCCAACAATCGGTTCGGATACTGAACCGCGCAAAACCAACTCGCAATCCCTTTGGTCGCGCCAATGACCTCCGACAGCACGAGCGGGTCAAAGCCTACCAGCAACCGGTCGTCCGAGCATGGAGGACTGACGCCCGCAGGCCCGCCGCGAACGTTTACAGCGGGCGCAACAGGCCCGTATAAATGGGACATGAACCGCTATGAACGAATCCTGATCTGGCTGCTTCGCCTTGGGGGTGTGGTCATTCTGACGGCACTGGGGGCCGTCGTGATGCCGTACGAGTGGATGAACCTGATCCACCAAAGGCAGGGGCTGGGAGAATTGCCCCACGTCCCGATTGTCGGTTACCTGACCCGCTCGGTTTCGGCCTTCTACGCGCTGCATGGCGCATTGCTCGTCTTTGTGGCGAGCGATGTGCGCCGGTATCTCCCCGTCGTGCGCTTCCTCGCCGTGGCGGGAGCCGTGTTCGGTGCCGTGCTGCTCGCTGTGGATTGCACCGTGGGAATGCCGCTGCCGTGGACGTTCGCGGAAGGGCCGTTCGTGGTCGTGCTCAGCGCGGTGATCCTCTGGTTGACCGGGCGAAAGCGTTTTCCGACCACAGCCGTCGCCGCGTGAAGCCGGGGCAGGGAATCAGGCCCGGACTTGAGCCACCGAATTGAGCGTGCCGTTCTGGTTCCAAACGTTCACGCGGGCCAGCGGGTCGTGTCTCCAATTCCCATCGACCAAGAACTTGTATTCATGCCGCCCCGGCGCTAGAGCGATGGTCGTCTCCCAATGCCCGGCATCGTCTCGTTTCATGGGCGTGGCGTCGGAGGCCCAGCAGTTAAACTCGCCACACAGGAATACCTGCTTTGCGCCGGGTTCAAGGAGCACGAAGCTCACTTTGACCTTCTGGGGCGCTGTTGGCTTGAGGGCTGTCTTCGGCGTTTTTGGCGGCTCCGGCGGCGTAGCGGTTGGCCAGAGAGCCGCCAGCGGCGTAAGCAGGTGCGGCGGTTCCTTTGCCGGTGTGGGTTTGGAGGACGGTGTAACAACCTGAGTCTCCAGCATCGCCCCCTCGGTCAGGACATCCGGGTGCGGGTTCCGGGCCGGTTCTTCGACCGGATTGACGGCGGCGGGCGGGTTCACTGGCGCGTCTGCGGATGACTCTTTTGCCATGTTGTCTGGTTCAGATTCGCAATTTGAATACTTGGATCGTCCCATGCTATGGCTACTCCGGCCCAAATTCAAGCCGTCACCGGGCTGTTTGCAACTGGCCGCGCACTAAACAAAAAAGGCACTCTGAAATGAAACAGAGTGCCTTGGAAAAGGGGAGCCGGTTTTACTTCGCGCCGAGGATGGCGTCCTTGGCAGCCTTGGCCACGCGGAACTTCACCACGCGCTTGGCCTTGATCTGGATCGTTTCGCCCGTAGCCGGGTTGCGCCCAACGCGGGCTTTGCGGTTGACCAGCACCAGCTTGCCGAGGCCGGGCAGGGTGAAGGTGTCCTTGGCGTGCTTGTAGGCTAACTGCGCGATGAATTCAAGAATCTCCGCCGCCGCTTTCTTGGTGATGTTGTTCTTGGTCGCGATTTCCGCTGCAATTTGGGATTTGGTCAGGGCTGTTGCCATAATTCGATAAATGCGTTTCGGTTGTTAAAGACTGTTGTGGTTGACAGGCGCATTAAGCCTGACCAGTAACCGTTCGCCAAGAGAAAACCGCGCCTCAACGCTCGTCAGGGTGCCGAACAACGTTCACTCCGGCTCAAGCTCCGGCGTCGCCGGTGGGCATCAGCGTCGGGCCTTGCCTGCTTCCGGTTCGACTTCGAGAACCTTCGCTGGGCGGGCGTACCCCTCGCCGTCATGCGTGTTCCAGCAGGTAACCAGCCAGTTGCCGGGCGGTCACTGATTCTCGCGGTGCAGCCCGAAAGCGCAGATGCACTCGGTTGCGCGTGCTGATCCAGTCCTTGGGTGACCGGCGTGGAAGGTCAAAAAGGTTGGCCCGGTCGCGCTCCGGCCCAAAGACTTTGCGCAGAAGCCGGACGATCCCCTGCGACGTGGCGTTGACTGTCACGAAACGCGCTTTGGGATACAGTGTGTGAAGGTCCGCCGTAAACTCACGCAGCAGCGCCTCCCCCAGACCGGTGTTCTGGTAGGCGCGGTTGATCTCCAGATGCTCGATCTCAACGGTGTAATCACTGGTCGGACGAAACCAGACGCTGCCCACCGGCTCGCCACGCTGCGTCACGATGGCGATGTTGCCGTTATCAAGCTCCGGCTCGAAAAAGAGGTTTCTGCCGGGGACACGTTTCATAAATCGGTGTGCAGGCCCATGACCTAAATACAATTCTTTAGAACGCCTTCGTGCCCGCTGGTTGCGAGCGTAGGGAAAACGTCTACAACGCGCAAGGTGCAGGCGCTTGTGTACAGCACCGGTGTCCGCAGGGGACAGGGCCGATGTTTACATCGACAGCTACACTGGCCCCAGTGAATACAACATCTCAACAAACTGCACCGGCCAACCGGCCCATCATCAGCGTCAACCGATTCAGCCAAGAGGCGGGGATTAGTCCAATCACCGCATGGCGCTGGCGGCGCAAAGGCTGGCTGGCGACAGTGAACATCGCCGGAAGGCCGTACCTGACGGGGGAGGCAGTGGCCGACTTCCTGCGCCGGGCGGAGGCTGGGGAATTCGCCCAAGAGCACAAGGTGCCGAGGCGGTAGATCGCATGGGTTACTCCGGTTCAACCGCAAGCGCCGTCGCCGGGCAGGGTTCTTCGCGGATGGTAACGGATTTGAACCCGCGCAGGATTTGCCCGTCACGCTGGACCGTGTGGCACTTTCTCAGGCCGAATGCTGCCGCCATCGCTCCGGGCAGCGCCCGCAGGAATTCCTGCCGCGTCAGTGGTTCCAGTTCCCCGGCGTTGACGACCTCCGCGTAGAAGCGCCAGAGTTCGTCGCTGGTCATGTTTGCGCCGGGCTGGCGCACGAGGTAGCGCTTGGCGAACAGGACCACCGGACAGCGCTGAGGCGTGAGATCGCACGCACGCGGCTCGTCATCCGGCACGAGCTTGTGCAAGAGGTGAAGTGCGCGGCGGACCAGGTCGAGTTCGGTTCGTGTCATTGATCTAACTACACACGTCCTCTCACGTCCCGGTGAGGCGTGGGACGTTTCGGGGCGTATCTGGGCCGTAATCATCTACTGTGAGGCGACAGGAGAGGCGGCGGCGGCGGTGGTCATGGAACGAGCCAGATCGAATTGCCCACGTATTTACATCGTGATCGACATCATCATCGCACCAGAATCCGCGCCGCAGACTTACGTGTCGCCACTGGGCGGCGTTGAGCACCCGTTGGCTCCGCAGGTCATGCAGGCCATGCGCCAGCACGGAAAGAACCCGGTTGGCCTCTGGAAGATCGTGAACTCGTTGGCCAACGCCAAGAAACCGGATTCACGCGCCCGGCGAAGGTGCTGGCGATTGAGGTACTGGGGCGCTTGTCGTGAGCTTCGGAAGGCCAAGCTGCTGTTTCGCCACGGGTCGCTCATTGCCACGTCTGACTTCGCCATTAGGCCAAAGCCAAGATCGCCGGTTCGTCGCCGTCCCTGCCCAGTGAACAGCGGAGTCCACCTGTTGCCGTCTGTCGGCGCATCAACCAGCAAAAATGGCGGCAGCAGCCCGGTCGTGGCTGGGGTTCGAGCGCCCTACAATCACCAGCAACCCACTGATCGTGAATTTGTCAGCGGTGACCCGAACCTAGTTGGCTGCACTCCTGACACCAAAAGCGCTACGCCCACGGCAGCCGAGATCAGCGCGGCGGCGAGCGCCTTGGCTAAGCGACCGCGCAAGGTGAAGCGGCCTTGGACGGGTTATCTGGATGGCGAGCGCATCAAACGTGGAACGCTCGTTCGGGTGCCGAGCGGAGAGGTTCTGCCCGTGTACATCGCACTGCGCGGCAGGGTGCTGGTCACATTGCCGGATGAACCACGCTATGCCGACAGGGTGTTTGACCGCTACGACGCGGATCAGGTGCGCCGGGTTAAACTGCCGGAGGCCCGGCTCTTGGGATCACTCAAAGCGGGCACTAAGGAAGTGTTCAGCCTGCGCAAGCAGGAGGCCGCCCGCGCCAATAGTCGCCGACCGCCGGAACCGACGAAAATGCAGAAGATTAGGCACGCTTGACACGGAGCTTCCTGTGGGCAACCGCTGACCCCGCCTGCGATTGGGCTTCCTGCGCCGGAGCCAGCGCGATGGCCTTCGTGACCATCCCCAGCAGTTTTGGCTCTGGCAGCCCACCCACCATCATGCCTTCGATCTTTGACCGAAGGGCGACCAGTTGCTCCGGCGTGGCGCTGTCCACCAACTGCATGAACTTGGCCTCGTACTTCCGGGGTATGTTGTCGTACACGAAGTCCTTCGCGAAGAAGACGTTCTCCGCTTTCTTCATCACCGCCAGCGCGGCCTCGCGTTGCGGGCTTTCCGCCGACCCGGCCTTGAGCCTCTCAATCATGTTGGTGGTGAAGCTCAGGAGGTAGGATGGCGTTGTGTCGGGTTGGCGGCATATCTTTTTAAGGGAAGACTTCCACTCGTTGTATACATCCTTTGTCGGGACCAGCTTGGGTGCGGGGTGGGCTACTTCGTATCCATTTTTTAGCACTTCGAGTTCCGAAACAAAACGGCCCCCGTGAGAATCCCGCACGAGGAACAGACCCGGCAGGCGGATCGTGTAGCCGTCGCCGGTCTGAACGAGCACCTTCTTCTTCAGCAAACCCTGCTTCAGCTTTTTCAATCCTGATAAGCTCATGCCCAGCGTTTGGACCACGCGCTCGTTCTTCGCACCGGGACTGGATATGAAATAAGCCAGCAACATTTTTGCTGAGGCCGTCAGGTATCGGAACTCCAAAAGCTCCGCTGGCACGACGAGCGGTCGGATGTCGGCCTGCGTGGTCTTCGACGCCCGGTTGGCTACTTTTTTCTCGCTTTTCGAGGTCGAAGAATCCGGCACGAAGTGGCCCGCATCCGGGTAGTGGGTGTAAACAAAACCGGGGACGTGAACCATGTGGCGGGCACCGGCTTCGCTTAACAGTCGCTTGTGGATGAGCCGCTGCTCCAGTTTGCGCAGGCCAGCGCGGGTCATGCTCATGGCCCGCAGCACCCACTTCACCGTGGGATCGCAGGAATAAATGCCCAACAGCAGCTTTCCGGGCGGCGTGGTGTTTTGCAGCGAGATGATTTCAGGGAGTATGGTGACGGCTTTTAGCATAAAGAGTTTGGTTTACAGGTTGAGGTTAATCGGATGTTGGCGTCGGTGAACTTGATACCGGGTGTTCGTTAGCGTGGTGATTCTGTTCTGCCGCGACGGTCGTGTTCCCCGTGGAACCGGTTCCGTCGGGCAAGGCCCGACGCAGAAGACGCTTCAACCGGGGAGGCACATCGCTCGGACATTCACCATCACGAACCATCTTTCTGTAGTAGGCTCGCATGAGGAACAGGTCGTACTTCTCCTGCTTCGACTTTTGGCGCTTGTGCGGCTTGTAGTCGGGGAAAATCACCTTGATAGCCTCGGCTTCGTTACGGCGTGCCCTCCGCCGCTTCGCGTCAGCCGCCCGGCGCTCGCGGCGTTCTTCACTTACGACGCCGATGTAGTTCGTCTTCCCGGCAGACGGGCTGCAAACGCCGTAGCGGTTCATGCGGTCCAGCCCCTCAAAGGCAAGCTGCATGTTGTCAAAGAAGGCATTGACATCATCGTTGAGCGATTCCATCCCGCCGGACTGGTAGTTCAGCTTGTCCGCCGACAAGGCGTACGGGATTGCGATCCCGATGGGCTTCGAGATGTACTCGATGACCCTGCGCAGGTCTTCTTTGGCGAGCAGGCGATAGACCGACACCTTGGGATACAAGGGGTGAGTAAGCCGCCTGCATCCGCGCAGACGGTTCCGAATCGTCCGGCGCAAGGCCCGTACGTCATCATCGGTCAAACCGTCGGAGAATGCCACGTAGTTGGCATGTGGTAGCACGCCAAGGGGATAGAACCTGACGGACAGTTCCGGCCCACCGAAAGCCCCGGCCAGCGGCTTCCGGCGACCTGTAGACTCCCGTATGGCGCGGGCGAAGACTTCCCAGTAAGTCCGGGCATCGAGCACGTCCACCGGCGCGGAAAAGGGAATCCCGTAATTCACGAGTTGCCCCTGTTCAAAGCAGCCCTGTGCCTTGATCTGCTGTCTCTCGGATTTGGTCAGGTCTTTGCGAATGATCCGTTTGCGCTCATCACGGTGTCCACTGAGGCTGAGCACAATGTAGTAAACCTCGTTGCGGGCCTCGAAAGCCCTGCCGAATTCCTCTCGGACTTTCTTAGCCACAGCGTTGAAGCAGCAGCGCTTGCACAGCCGGTCACCACAGGAGTACCCGTAGTAGCCGCAGCGGCAGAAGTTCTGCCGATTCTCGTAGCTGGACCGCGCAATGATGCTGGCAGTCTCGTCGTAGCTCACGAACGCCTTCTGCCGCTTCCAGTAGCCGGGTTCGCCGTCAGCTAGATCGTAGTTGACTCGGTTGTATACATCTCGCAGCAGGCTCTGGGTCTGCTTTGAAAAGCACTGGAAGTGGTTCAGTTGCAGGTCGAGGTTGTTCCAGATAGCATGGTCAACCTGACAGTCCCGGTCGGGATGGTACTTGGCGTCAGGGAACTGTTCGTGAAACAGCCTCTCACCCTCCTGATGGAGGCGGGCCAGCCGCTTGGCTACTACAGCGTCATGGCACTGCTTGCAGGCGCAAGCCGCGCCATGCTCAACTGCGGAACCACCAGCATCGGCAGCAGCGTGGTCATCTGGCCGATGGCCATCATGACCATGTGCTGCAACCCCAGCAGGAGCGCTGTTCGGCCCGTCAATAGGGGCGGAAGGCGAGCTTGCAGGAGCAGGAGCGGGGCGAACACCTACACTGTGACGATTATGCGGCGGCGGAGTTTGGGCCGAGGTCGTCGGAACCGGAATCGTGCTGGCCCCCGGCGTACTGCGAGCCGCCTTCCGAGACTCTGTTAATGGTTCTGCTTTCATTCCGAAAAAGCATTGGCCGCCATCCCCTGCGGAATTGCACCAGCGGGCGTGCTCAGGGGACGGACGGCCAAATTCGTTTCACGCCGCTGTCTTCGGCTTTCCGAGCCGCGAACCTCTGCGGGTTCGATCTAACTACAGCGGTAGAACTGAATTTTTCGGAATCTGGCAGAGGAATATCTGGATAATGCAGCGATGCGGGCCGTTGTATGCAACTTGGGGCCAGCCGTAAGCAGACATTTTTAACGCTTCGGTCGCTCCCGCCTGTGCGTCTGGAGCCGTGTTATCAGGCGCTCTCACCACGATGTTCAGGGCAAGCAACTGTGAATGCTATTGGCGACCACCGCTTGAGCTTGAGTAACAACGCAGGACCGCCGACGCGTTCTTCGACAGGGCTAGTCAGTGCGAATTTTTGATTGGCGGAAGACAGCCACAGATGCCCGTGGTTATCGGACATAGACGTGGTATGGCAGTGCTACTCGCTGGACCTGCACTCTGTCTTTGAGACTATGAAATCAGGAACCGGCGGACGATTCTGTGAAACTGGAAAGCGTTGGCCCACGTACGCCTGCGCGTGGCCCGCCGCGCGGCGGCTCGTGCTGGCGTGGCCGAAGCCGGTCCAGCCAATGCCTTGTCGCTGATGTGAGCGCTAAAGCGGCGGCTGGGACCAGCCGGATTAGGGCGGCGGCCAAGAGCAGCTTGACCCCTGTGAGCCGGTGAGGTTCTAGCCGGTGTATACATCCAGCCTCAGAACCGGGACCTTGGCGACTAACGCTGGAGCCTCATAGCGTCGCGGGGTTGTTCTACTACTACACGCCGGGCTTCCGACAAGTCGATGACGTTGCCGGGGCTTGCGGGCACGATAAGGAACCACTTCTCAGGGTGGTTCACAAATTCCACATGGGGCCGCGTGAAGACCGGCGGTACAGAGTCGTTGTGCCGGTTCCGACAGCGGCCACATATTGTTTACATCAGCCACGTCTACGCGGCGCGGGCTGCACGGAGTGGAATAAGTTCAGCCGATGCCGACGGCATTATCGCGAAATACTCCTGCGCTGCTTCCCGTGTCACGCTCTCGGCTCGGCTGCTGTAATGCCCGTCCAGTTGCACCAAGGAATTACCCATTTGCTTCACCGTTTCCGCAGTGTCGCCGTACAATCGCAGGTGGTAGGTGCCAAAACTGTGCCGGGGTCCATTGTAAACCCATCAAACGCCTGATCTGCGCTGTGCATAGCTGCCCAGTTCGTCGAGGCGCTCCATAGTCTGCCAATCCTTGGGGAGCAGCGGCCCGTCAACTGGGAGATACCGCGTCAACCACATTTTCAGATTCTCATTCAGGGCTATTGCGCGGTTCCGGTTGGTCTTCGCTATCGAACCATTCACAAAGATTGAGCCGGATCGCAGACCCTCGCGAACCTGCGCCACGTCCAAACGTGAAGCTTCCTCTTTTCTTAGACCGCTGAAGAACAGCAGCGCAAAGAACGGCTTTAGCCTGTCCTCAACGGCGTTCAGGATGCGCTGTACTTGACCGGGAGTGAAGATTCCAACGTCCGTATCGCCCAAAGGCTCCCGCTTGATCTTGGCCGGATTCTCCACGGCATAGCCGCGCTCAATGGCATCGCTGTAAAGAAGCCGCACCAGCCCCAAGGCATCGTTCTTGGTCTTCGGTTTCCAGCCCTTCGCGTTAGCCCAGTCCTTTATCTCCAGCGTGCTGACCTCGTGCAGCCAGCGACTCGCGAACTGCTTTTGGAACATTCCCAAGTACGAGGCATCTGTCCGATAACGCCGCGCACTCACCTTTTCGACCCGCCGCTTCAGGAACTCAGGCACCGCTTCGCTTACCCTCTTAGGCACCAGCCGCCGGTTCGGGCGTTTATCGTGCCAAGCTCGACAGGCCGCAACAATTTCTTCAGCCGGGATGATCGTTGCCGCTTCAGCGAAGATCGCGCAAGCCCTGTCTATAGTTATCTTGATGGGGTCCAAGAGTCTGAGCGCCTGCCGAATGCTGAACCGCTGGTGCTCGTCCCAATCCAACACTTCCCGCTTAGCCGTGGCCAAGCACTCGGCGACCTCCTTTGCCTTGGCCTTGGCATCCTCCAGAGTGGCCCGATGGTGCCTTACGAGTTTATTAGTCGAGTAATCCCGAATCTCCCAGCCGCGATACGTGACTCCGTTCTTCGCAGTGGTCACCCGGCGGATGTTTACAATGACCCCGCGATGATGAACTTGATACTTCTCAGCCATACACAACACAGAACCAAATTTCTGAGTTGTGCTGACCGCTGACAGGAAACTGACAGGAAAACTGTCCTGCCGGTCAAACCCCCCAATTTTGCTAAGGTTTCAGCAAAAAGTCCTCTCCGCCATATGCGCAGGGCTAAGCCGTCTATTGAAAACGACCTGCGGTTGTTCAACGCCGCTCAGAATCGGGCATTCTTGAGGATCTGTCAAGCTGATCCCGCCATATTCGATTGAAAACAATGCGCTTCCCATACGTCCAACAACGGAATGAATGGCAAGCGTGCTTTCACTTTGATCGAATTGCTGGTGGTCATCGCCATTATTGCTATTCTGGCGAGCCTGCTCCTGCCGGCGTTGTCCGCCGCCAAGCAGAAGGCATGGGTGATTAGTTGCGTCTCGAACCTGAAGCAAATTGGCTTGGGCCTGCGGATGTTCGCGGATGACAACGAGGACCTCTATCCGGAGTCGGGGGAGGCCATAACGTGGAATCTGACGGACCCCAATTCCCCGTCCAACGGGTGGATGCAGCAAGTCTATGGCTACGTGCAAAACACGAATGTTTATCATTGCCCCGGAAACGCCCAGTTGCCCGCAACAAAGCAATCCCCCTTCAACTATTTCAACGGCGTGCGCGCGGCTTATGTGGCGGCGGGCGACCAGCGGGCGGCGGTCAACGGCAGGCGAATCCTTTTTCCGGCGGCTTATGTTCTAGCCGGGGACACCATTGATAACGGGCAGTTCTTCTTGCGCAATGACGATGACAAGGACGATTACTCGCAGAATTGTGTCGGGGGCGCGGCGAACGGCACCCCCGTCGTGGAATGGCAAGCGCACAATAAGGGTCAGCCATTAGGGCATTTGTCCAACAGAAAAAAGCGTTGCCGCCCGATTTTTGTTAGCACCGGTCTTACCGCAGCTTTTCAGACGATTTCCGCTGGTCGAATCGAACCTGCGTTTTCGTAGGTTTGAATCGGAACACCGAGCGAGCGTTTGCCCGGCCAGGCGATCCGTTCAGTCAGCCATCTGGGTCTAGCGCGGTTTGGGCTGATGTCCTGGTTGAATCCAATTTCGAACCGAAAGGAGCGGACGGGACGTCTCCTGCCCGGCTCCCTCCGGCTCGGTTTTCTTGGTCAACCATTCTACTACCACACGCGTTGCCTTTGGCAAGCGTGCTCGTGCACCAGCTCGGCGCCCATCCCGCCACGGGCGGGACCAGAAAACGTTCAGTGCCGGGCCGCGTTCATTCAATTCCAAAGAGCAGTGGTTCCCCGGAGGCATCGCTGCTTCCGGAGGCCAACCCGTTTCTGACTCGGGGCACGGTCGAATCGCCTGCAAAGTGTCTCTAAGCTGCACTGCTTCTAAATCGCAAGAGAGCAGCCGTCTCCAATCAAACCGCAGGGCTCTGGGTCCAACCCCTTTGCTGGTTGGCGGCTGCTCTCAAAATTCAACTCGGCTTCATCGCTTTGGTCGCCAGTTCTGGAAACATGCGTTTCTCGTCGTAGTTGCATGAGCCGACCATCACGTGCCAGGCCGCTTTAGCCAGCTTGCACGCCAACGCTTTGGTCGCCAGCACCTTGTGGGTCTTGGCCGCCTTGCGGTCATACCAGCGCCGGCAATTCTCGTTATAGCGCCGCGCAAAGTTGGCCGCTTCCACAAAGGCCCACGCCAAATACTTGTTGCCGCATTTCTGGTTGTTGTCCCCCTTGCACTTGCCGTTGCTCAGTCGTTTGGCGTCCACCAGGCGGCAGTAACTGGCGAAGTCGCCGTCGGTCTTGAACCGCGCGATGTCCCCCACCTCCATCGTGATCGTCATCCCCAGGATCCGGCCGATCCCGGGAATCGTTAGCAGTCGGTCATAGAGCGGGATTTCCCGGGCGCAAGCCAGGACCGCCTTCTCTACTCGGCTAATGCTCTTGGCCAAGGCTTGGATGTGCTCGGCCTGCACCTGGGCGATCAATTGGTTGGCGGGATGCTCATAGAGTTTAGGCGCTTGCTTGGGCTCCATCTTCTTAGCCTCGCCCAGGTCGAGCTTCTGACCCGTCGTGCGCCTATAGAGACTGCTAAAGCTCAATAGCAGGGCCGTGTGCTGATGCACCAGATTGGTGCGCCGCCGCAACAGGTCCCGCACGGGCCTCAATTGCGGGTCATACACGTGCGCCTTGGGCAAGATGTTTAGGCGCTGCAGGTCCGCCAAGTGAAAGGCGTCATCCTTATCGTCGGCATGTTTCATTCCGCCGTACTGCTCAATCTTGGCCGGATTAGCCAAGTCGATCGGATAGCCCTGGCCTCGCAGGCCGTCCACCAGCCAATACCAGTTGAAGGTCGATTCCACCGCCATTGACTGAAGCTGGGGCTTGAGGGGCGCCAAAAACTCTGTGACTTGCTTCAAGTCGCACTCCAGCTTCCGGTGCGCCACGCGCTTGCCGTCCTGGCTAATCACACCGATCATTACGTTGTTGCTGTGCAGGTCAAGGCCTGCGATCAATTTATCTTTAGGTCTTCTCATGGTCTTTACGTTGTTTGTTAACTAACTGCTGACAACAACGTTCTTACTGTGAGGAGACCTTCGTCTCAACTGCCCTTAATGTTTATCAAAACATCCTGTCCGCAGATGGCCATGCCAAGTGGTATAAAGGATACAGCCCGAATGAGATGACTTTCCGCTACGATTCGCTGCACGCCTGGGAGTAGCGGCCCGCGCGGCCCCGACATCCCATTAAGGCCTTTCCGCCATGCCGCATCACGGCTTCCTGAAATAGAGTTCCTCCAGATTCCAGGTGAGGTGGTAGGGGCTCAGGACCGCGGGGCGGAGGTTGGCTACGTCGGGACGGATGGCCGCGCACGCCAACGGCGCCACGGTGTAGATCAGCGGCAGTTCCTCGGCCATGATGGCCTGCACTTCGTCAAAGTATTTCTTGCGCTGCGCGAAATCCAGCGTGCGCATTTGGGCGTCCATGAGGGCGTCAATGCGGGCCTCCCATTGGGTAGAGGGCGTCGGCTGGCGAGGGAACCACTGATGGAGCTCCTCGCTGGAGCAGAGCACGTTGATCTGCGAGGCAGGGTCGCCGCCACCGCCGCCCAGGCCCATCAGGGCGCATTCGTAGTCGAAGGAGACGTTGATCCGCTCGACCAGGACCCGGTAGTCCAGCGGCGTGTACCTGAGATGGATGCCGAGCTTTTTCAAGTCGGCCACGATCAGCATGGCCGCCTTTTCGCGGAGGGGATTGCTGAGGTTGGAGCAGAAGAGGATTTCGATCGGGTTCCCGCCGGCGTCCTCCATCATGCCGTCGCCGTTGCGGTCATGGATCCCGATCTCCGCCAGCAAGGTGCGCGCGCGGGCGAGGTCGAAGCCGTAGCGCGGGATGTCAGGATTATTCCATTTCGGGTTTTCGGTCGAGATGAAGCCGTAGGCGGGCCGCGCGCAGCCGCCATAGACTTCACGTGCCAGGCGGTCGCGGTCAATGGCGCAGGAGATGGCTTGACGGAACTTCTTATTCCGGAACCATTTCAACCGGCCCGGATTGACGAAAGGTTTGCCCGCGGCGTTGGTACCGGTGTTCTGGTTGAACCAGAGGAAGTCGCGTTCGGGGCCGACGCCGAGTTCGAGGAACTGAAAGCGCCCGCGGGCTGCGGCTTGCTTGAAGAGCGCGTAATGCTGTGGGCCAACCGTATCGCAAACGTCGCTCTTGCCCGTGAGGAACAGGGTCGTCTCACTGCCCGGTTTGTCCGCCACCGTGAACATCACCTCATCGAACCAGGGCAAACGGCGGCCTTGTCGGTCAGCCACCCAGTATTCCGGGTTGCGCTCCAGCAGGGTGAATTTCCCGAGCTGGAGTTCCTTGAGGCGATAGGGGCCGCACCCGACGATCCGGCTGGGCTTCGAGTTGATGCCGTAAGCGGAGGGGAAGACCTTTGCCGTCACCGCAGTCTGCAACGTATGCTTAGGCAGGATCGGCACGCCGCCGAGGAACTCGACGAATGGGGCGAACACTTCCGGCGTGACTACCTGCACCGTGAAGTTATCCACCTTGGTCACCGCGAAATTCTGGCCGCCGATGCGGAACAGGTTATAGGTGGCCTGGTTGAAGTTGGGGTTGTAAATGATGTCGTTCCAGGTGAAGACGACATCGTCGGCCGTGAGCGGTTCGCCGTCGCTCCAGCGCGTCCCCTGGCGCAGTTTAAGGGTCCACGTTTTCTGGTCGGGCGCGACCGACCAGGACTCGGCCAGGCCAGGACCGGGCTGCTGGGTGGCCCAGTCCAGGTTGACCAGCGGGGCAAAGAGCAGGCGAACCACAGCATCCGAGGCGCCATCGGAAGCAACGATGGGATTGAAGGTCCTGGGACTGGCGCTGGCGGCGATGGCAAGACGCCCGCCCGCTCGGCCGGGCTCGCCTTTGGCGATCAGCGGGGCGGGCGGGAGCGGATGGGAGGCGCCGGGCCTGGAAGCGGCTGGCTTGCCACACCCGGCGAGCGCCAACACGGATGCGAGCCACGCGAAGCGAGCGAAGGAGGGCGCAATCATCTTAACGGACTCCTTCTACCGGATTCGTCCGGCGCACGCAACCCCGGCTAACGCTTTCCCGACGTCTCCTGCCCGGACCACCGGCGTCAGGCCCTGGGGAAAGGTGGCCTGCCGGGAGCATCCGTGGCCCGACTGCGCATCAGCCTTGCTCCTTTGCCGCTTGGCGCAGTCTCGGTTGATAGCTCCAGCCCAGGTTGGCTCCCCCGAAGGGCCAGCCTCTGGCCCCTCGCCCACCGCCACCCTCCCGCCCCATTCCCGCTGATAGGGCGGCAGTCCCTCCGTAGTCTCAGGGGAGTCTCGCCGTAGCACCTCCGTTAGCTAACGGAGGTGCTACGGCGAGACTACGGTGGGACCCGCACGCGGTATGGGGGCGATTAGCGAGGGCATCGCGGGCGGCCTGATTATAGTCATCTGGCAGCCGCATCACAGAAGTTTCAGCGCATCCCATTGGCAGCCAGTCACTTGCAGAGCCGACCGTTCTCGGCGCCTCGATGGCGCCAAATCGTTGCTGGGGGTCCAAATCCGTATCCCGGGCTCAGATTGGGTCCGCTCGCCGTGGTGCATGGGGGTTCTGCGGCGGTTTTCAAGGCACTCATGCACCTCAGCCTCATCGTCCCCCTGTTTAAAAACTGATTTGCGCCCGTGGAGCCTCCATGTGGTCCATGCTACTTACCAAAGATGTCAAAGAGTTGCTGGAAGCCGCGCCAGCGGCTGGGCTGTTCGGGGTTGAGCAGGGCCTCCCGCGCTTGTCCAAGGTCGAATTGGAGCAACAGACCGACGCTCTGCGCGCCGCGGCCGTGCGACCGTATGGCATCCACGCCATACCCGTATCCGAGCATGATTTTCCACGACGGCGATTTGTAGAGAATGCCGCCGCCCACGCCGGTATTCCAGTTGCCGGGCTGCCCGGTGCCGGGCAGGTAATTCACCCACGCTGTGCTGGCGGTGGCGCTGAGGTTCCAGCGCTGCTTCTTATCGAGCGGGATCATGTAGTTTCCGCCGGCCAGTGCGAATTCCTGGGCGCTGATTTCCTGGTAGTAATAGCCGGGCAGGGAAAGCGGGAATTCCGAAACGAGCGGCAGCACCGAGCCGAGCCGGTAGGCGCTAAAGCGGTCGGCGTTAATGCTCGTGCCCGCCGTCAGGCTCAGGTAGAAACTGTGTTTTAATTCCGGCAGGGTGTAGGCGAGCAAGGCCTCGCCCCAAAACAGATGGGACGCCGGCACGAGCGACCGGTCGCCGTAACCGTAGGTGCCCGTGCCGGTGCGGAATTCGCCTTCATACCAGCCGGAGATCTCCATCGCCAAAGCGGGAAAGAGGGTGGGCTCGCGGCCACCCCAGCGCAGGCCAGTCCGCACGCTGAAAGTGCCGTGGTCCTTGGGCAGTTGGAAGTTCCCGGCGGTGGTATCATCCCGCTCGTAGGTCGAGTAATGCACGATACCGCGCACCAGGCCATTCAATGGAATCGTTTGGCCGGGATTGAACAGGTGGTAGAAACTGAGCGAGGTTTCAGCGCCGTAGCCGGTGAAGGATTGGCTGGGATAAAAGGTCCCGCCGTGTATCTCCTCGTAATTATCCGCGAAAGCGCCGCCGGCCATGCCGACGCCCAGGTCCGTGTTCTCGCTGACTGCGTGGCGGATGCCCAATTCCGAATCGAGATACGTCGGTGCCACCGCCAGCCGCAAGGTCAGATTCGTCCGCAGGAATTCGGGCTGGTTCCAATAATAGAAGGCGTAAGCGGAGAGCGGCGGGTGTCCCTCCAGCGCCGCGTTGTAGCCGAATTGGAACAGCTCGCGTTTGACCGGATCAATTTGGCCCGGCGCAGTGAAAGGGCAAAAGACGCCCGGAAGGGCCAGCAGGAACACCCAGCGCCAGCTTCGTGTCACGGCCAATCCCTAGCCCAAAGGTCGCGTCCGGGCAAGCGGGTTTGTCCCTCTGACTGAGGATGCGGCAAGCCGGAATTGCGGGTAGCATCGAACGACTCCATTGCGCTGATCGGCCAGGAAACCCGGGGAAAACATCCGTTGCACGACTGCCCGAAGTGTGCTTCTGTTATCCACGACTAGTGCGAATCAATGACGAGATCGCCTCACGGAACAGCTAGAGTTTTCGCGCTCGGCTCATTCAGGGCTGGCCTCGGTCAGGAGACCACATTCACAATGAACCTACTACAAGAACCGCGGTTTGGAGGGGCGTGCTCGAAGGGCCTGGCACCCAGTCGGAAATCAGACCTCAATTCCCGACGAGCGTCTGCGTCAAGGTCGGAAACCCGCACTCGCATTGCCTCCCTGGCGAGACCCTTGACATTCAGCCCCGCGGCCGCGGCATTGCTGGTCTGGGGAGTGCTCGGGGCCCAGCAACCGGCATTGGCTTTGGACCCCGCCAGGCCGGCGCTATCGGCGCACGTGCCGGCAGAAGCAAAGCTGGCAAGACCCCTGGGCCGGCTGCCGGGCGACCGGCGGCTGAACCTGGCGATTGGCCTGCCATTGCGCCACCCGGAGGCGCTGACCACCCTTCTCCGGCAGCTCTATGACCCGACTGATCCGCGTTACCACCAGTACCTGACGCCGGCAGAATTCACCGCAGAGTTCGGACCGGCTGAGCAGGATTACCAGGCGGTGATCGCCTTCGCTCAGGCCAATGGCCTCAGAGTAACGACCGTCCATCCCAACCGGGTGGTGCTGGACGTGAGCGGAACGGTGGCTGACATCGAACGGACCTTTCATCTGTCGCTGCGCACTTACCGGCACCCGGTCGAGGACCGTGTGTTTTACGCCCCGGATACCGAACCGACGCTCGAGCTGGCTGTACCGGTGCTTCACATCAGCGGATTGAGCGATTTGGTCCGCCCGCGTCCGGCGAGCCTGAGGGTGCGCCCGGTCGTGCCCGTGGGGGGCGGGACACCTGCGGGCGGCGCCGGGCCCGGTGGCACGTACCTGGGGAGGGACTTCCGGGGCGCTTATGCGCGCGACGTTCAACTGACCGGCACCGGCCAGTTGCTGGGGTTGTTTGAGCTTGATGGCTATTACACCAACGACATTGCCAAGTATTGTGCCCGAGGGAGCCTGACCCCAGTCCCCCTGATCAATGTCTTCCTGGACGACTTCGATGGTCAACCTGGCAGCAACAATGAAGAGGTGGCCCTGGACATCGAGATGGCCAACAGCATGGCGCCCGGCCTGGCGGCCATCATCGTCTATCAGGCGGGGGGGGCGTTCGGTAACCCTGAAGACATCCTGAACCGCATGGCCACGGACAACTTGGCCAAACAACTCAGCACTTCCTGGGGGATTGCTGGCGTCCCAACGATTGACCAGATCTTCCAGGAATTTGCCGCGCAGGGGCAGTCCTTTTTCACCGCCTCCGGTGACAGCGGGGCAGCCACGGGGTCGGTTTTCCCACCCGCCGACGATCCTTACATCACGAGCGTGGGTGGCACGACTTTGAGTACCACCGCAGCGGGCGGGCCCTGGGTGTCGGAGACGGCCTGGAACTGGCTTTCGACTGGATCGGGCAATGCTGGGACCGGCGGTGGCGTCAGCACCACCTACCACATCCCCAGTTGGCAGCAGGGCGTTCCGAGCCTCTCGACCAATGGCGGCTCCACCACCATGCGCAACTTTCCGGACGTGGCGATGGTGGCGGACGCCATCAACATCTATGCGGACAATGGCATTTCGCTGCAGGTCGGCGGCACCAGCGCCTCCGCGCCGCTCTGGGCGGGTTTCACCGCCCTCATTAATCAGCAGGCGGCCGGCCTGGGGCAGCCCCCGGTCGGCTTCCTCAACCCCGCCCTTTATGCTATCGGCACTGGCCCGGGCTATGCCACCAACTTCCACGATATTACCACGGGCAATAACACCAACCTGACCAGCCCTACCCAATACTACGCCGGGCCGTCCTATGATCTCTGCACGGGCTGGGGCACGCCGACCGGCCAGAGCCTCATTGACACCCTGGTGCCCCGCCCCAATGCTCCCTTGATCACCAACGCCGGGACGAGCCTCCTCGCCGAGGGGTGTTCTCCGCCCAACGGTGCGATTGACCCCGGCGAAACGGTCTCGGCAATCTTCGACCTGAAGAACCTCGGCGCCGTCAGCACGACCAACCTTGTAGCGACCCTGCAGGCCGACAGCGGAGTCCTCGCCCCCAGCGGCCCGCAGACTTACGGCGCGCTTGCGGGTAACGGTGCGGTGCATGCCGCCGTCTTTACCTTTACCGCCAATGGCGACTGCGGGGGCACCCTCACCGCCACGCTCCAGCTTCAGGACGGCCCGTTGAACCTGGGCACCCTCCCCTTCACCTTTCCGCTGGGTCAACCCGTCACTCCGCTCTCCCAAGAATTCGACGGCGTCACTGCCCCGGCGCTGCCCACAAATTGGACCACGACCGCTTCCGGTGGCGGAATCCAGTGGGTTACGTCCACCGTGCTACGCGACAGTCGGCCCAACGCCGCCTTTGCCGCCGAACCAACCAACTCCGGCCTGACGGAGTTGCTCTCGCCCATTATCCCGATCGCCACCCCCTCCGCCCAATTGACCTTCCGCAACAATTTTAACACCGAAACCGACCCAGTTGACCGGACCACTGCTTATGACGGCGGCGTGTTGGAGATTCGGATCGGCGCGGGCCAATTCGCGGATATCCTGGAGGCGGGCGGCACCTTCGTCTCCGGCGGCTACAATAAGACCATCGCTTCCACGAACACCGACAACCCGCTGGCAGGCCGGGCGGTTTGGGGCGGCCTGTCGGGCGGGTTTATTACCACCACGGTTAACCTCCCCGCCACAGTGGCGGGCCAATCCGTCCAGTTCAAGTGGCGGTTCGGGACCGACATCGGCAACTACTACGGCGGTCTGGGGTGGTATATTGACACCGTGTCCGTCGCGGATGGCATTCAGTGCTGCGATTCCGCAACCGACTTGGCCATCAGCCTCTCCCCGGTCCAGAGTCTGGCTGGCCTCGGCCAGGTCTTCGTCTATTCCATCCTGGTCACCAATTCCGGGTTCCAGACGGCCTACAATGTGATCGTGACCGATTTCCTGCCCACGAATGTCCTCTTCTCCTCCGCCTCGGCCGGCGGCCAGTTCACCAATTCGACGGTCACTTGGAATCTCGGCACCCTCTCGGCGCACGGTGCCGCCAGCCTTGCCTTGGCGGTGATTCCTGCCTCCTTGGAGGCCATCACGAACACCGTCGCGGTTGCCTCCATCACCCCCGACCCGGCGCCAGCCAACAACACCGCGACCGCTTCCGCCACCGTGCTCCTGCCGCCAACTATCCCAGTGAACACCCTGAGCGTGACCACCTCAAACGTCAGCCTGTCGCTCTACGGCGTTCCCGGCCTGAATTATACCCTGGAATACAAGAACGCCCTCAGCGATCCCGCCTGGCTGCCCCTCTTGCCGCCGACCCGGGGCATCGGCGGTACGATTACGCTGCTGGACACAAACCCGCCCTCCGGCCCCAGCCGGTTCTATCGCCTCAGTTGCCAGTAAGGACCTGCTCCAGGGCATCCTGCAACAGCCGCTCGAACGTGGCGTGCCGCCGCACCTTCTCCTCCGGCGAGCAGGCATCCTGTGTCACTTGCCGTAAATGTCGAACACTTGCTGGAACCCGTGTCAACGGCCAGGCTCCTCGGTGTTGAGCAGAGCCTCTTTGGCTTGCCCAAGGCCGATCGGTCGCTGTCCCCTGGGTTTCAAGCGCCTTGCACCTCGCATGTACCGACCTTCTACATTCTGCATTCTGCCTTCGCCTCGGGGTGGCTTTGGGGTGGCTTTGGTGTCGCATTGGGGTCGCATTGAGGTGGCTTCAGAGTGGCTTTAGGGTCGCAATCGGTTGGCTATCAACACGCTTTGGGGTGGCTTTGATGTCGCATTGAGGTGGCTTTGAGGTGGCCTTGGGTGGCTGCATTCTTCATTCTGCCTTACCTTCGCCCCGGCGTGGCTTTGGGCTGCTTTGCCAGCATTTCAACTTTCTGCTTTTGCAGGGTGGTGGCTTTCCGCGCCTTGAACGTTCGTTGATTGCCGTTCGATGTTGGATGTTGGATGTTCGATGTTCCCCCACAAACCCCACTCAGCCCGCGGCGGGTCTGCATTCCGCCCTCCGATTTCTGCTTTCTGCTTTCTACTTTCTACTTTCGCTTCGGGGTCTCAGCTTTCAGGTTTCATCCCTCATCCCTGGCCCTGCTTTTTGCTCTTGCTTCGGAGCACTGTAACTCACTCAAGCACAATACGATAAGAACGGTGTCCGGAAGACGTGATGCCACCGGAATCCGTCGCGGTCATGACGCCGCTGTTGGCCACCGAGGGGTTGCTTAAGAACGTCCAATTAGTCTGGGTCAGATCATCCGAGTATTGCACTTGATAAGTCTGTCCCGCCACCGCGCTCCACGTGAGTGTCACCGCCCCATTCGTCAGTGTCAGCGTTTTGATCACCGGACGCATTGGCACGCTGAGCTGGAAGACGGTTCCCAAACCCTTCGCGCCGCCGTCCGCGGTCGTGCCATAAAAATTGCCATCCGCGCCCTGCATCAGAACACCGACTGGATGGGAACCATTGGCATTATTGAAGAGGATCAGATTGGTGAAAGTGCCGCCGGGCGTTACGCGGAAAATTGAGCCCGAACCGGCATACGCCCCGTAAGTCGTTCCGTAGAGATTACCGTCGCTGCCTTCGGTCATCCCGCCGTAGGGTGAACCGCTGTCAAAATAACTGAACGTGTGGAGCGGAATGAATGATCCATTGGTGCTGACTTTGAACAGGGTCCCATAGCTCGGCGGACCCGAGCCGAATGCGGCGCCATATAAATAGCCGTCACGGCCCTGCACCAGCCCGGCGTAGATAAAACCGCCATCGGCGAGCCCGGTGAACAGGTAAATGTTGGTGAACGTCCCGTCGGGGGTCAGCTTGAATATCGTGCCGTAGCCTGGGATGATTGCGGTGATACCCCGGCCACCCCAGGTGGTAGTCCCATAAAGACTTCCATCCTGTCCCAACACCAGCCCCCCGGCAGGATAAGCGCCATTGGTATTGCCGAATACGACCGGAACCGCAACGGTGCCGTTGGTGGTGAATTGAAAAACCGTCCCGTAGCCGTGGCCGTCGTAGCTGGCGTTGGTCAACCCGCCGTACTCAGCCGTGCCGTAGAAACTGCCGTCAGCGGCCGGCACCAAGGCCGCCCCGGGATTGGCGCCCTGATACGGGTCATTGGTCCCGGTGAAGGAGAACAGGGTCGTCAGCGCGCCGTTGGTTGTGATTTGGAATATGGTGCCCAAATCGCTCACCCCACCGGCGTAGGTCGTGCCGTAGAGATTACCGTCCTTACCCGGAACCAACGCGGCGTAAGGCGCGGCGCCATTGGTGCCATCGAATGAATGCAGACAGGTCAGCACCCCGCTGCTGACTTTGAATACCGTGCCCAGGTTGTTCGTGCCGCCGCTGGAAGTCGTGCCATATAAATTGCCGTCGCTCCCCTGTACCAGCCCGGCGTATGGATTTGCGCCATCATTGGCGCCGGTGAATGAATAGAGGTTGGTAAAGATCACGTCGGCCGAGGCTCCCAGCGCCGCCAGCACGAGCGCGGCTGCCCAGAGCAGTCGCATCAGCAAAGCCGAAACCGGGTTCCTGCCTCGGACCGGCTCAGTCATTGCGCCGGTTCTGCTTCCGTCATGGAGTATCCTGGCCGGGGTCTTCATAGATGTGAATTTAGCCTACTAATGCTTCGTTGCACAAGCAACCGATACCGGAGTCGCCGCGGGGGGGGCGCATCGCGTCAGTATCACCATCCTGAAAGGATGGAAATCACTCAGCCCAGGGTTGGGAGGCACGAGCTACCCTGGGAACACGCATCCCAAGCCCCGTTCTACCCTGAAAGGGTTATATCAGCGTGCACCCAAGCCGGTGGTACCGTCAAGATGCGCCTCCGCGGGGGGCCACCCGTCCCACAACGCGCTGTAGGCGGCGTGCCCCCGCCCGGCGACTATCGCTAATTCCAGAGCCACGTCATCTCCTCACTGATTGCGGTATTGGCAGAACTTGCGGGGTCCCTTGGGTGACTTTAATCTGGCTGCCCATGAGCGCTGAATCTCCCTCTCCCGAGGAAACCTCTGACCGCCTCGCCCGCCGAGCCTTCTTCGGCTTCGTGGTCACGTTCATCCTCTCGCGTGTGGTCGTGGTCCTGATCATGTCGCAATGCATCCCGAACCTCTTCCTCTTTCTGTACGGCACACATGTCCACCACCTGAACTACGGCATCTTCCTGCTCGCCGCCGTTGGCGCTTACACCTTGTTCGGGCGGCCCGAGGGACGGCCCGCCGAGCTCGCGGCACTCGCCTACGGAATCGCCCTGGCGCTCACCTTCGATGAGTTTGGCATGTGGCTCCACCTGGGTGGCAGCTACTGGCAGCGCGCGAGCGTTGATGCCGTCATCGTCGTGGCAGCCCTGATTGGGCTGGTGGCCTTTGCGCCCCCGCTCAGGCGGCTGGAATCGCGCCATTTCTGGGGGTTTGCCGCCCTGGTGTTGGCCGTCGCCGCTTTCGGCCTCGTGCTGGTCGTGGCGGGGCACCATATCGGGCGTGTCGTTGGACCGGCACTCCACGAGCTGGAGCTCAACTCCTCGCCTTAGATGAGGGGCACGAGTAGAAATCACCTTGTAAATTTGCTAGCAAGATTATCTCTCGCAATCAGCCAGGGGCGTTGTCGTTGGTGTTCCTGACGGTCAGAGTCGCTGCCGAGGCGGAACACAGGGTGCCGTGAACAATTGCCAGCCAGAAGCAACAACTGCGCAGCGTTATGGAGTGTCGTGGGCAGGGTCCTCACCGAGGTGAATTTAGGATACTAAACTCCTACGGCAAGAGCACCGCCCGGCAAAACCGCCGCGGGGCGTTCGTGAAGGAGTCGGTGGCGCTGAGCGTCGCACCGTTAGCGGTGACGCGCTCATCAGGTTGCTTCAGTTGCTCGGACTCAAGTCAGAATTGTACTGCAACTGATACCTCCCTCCAGCCTCCGATACTTCTGTTATCGAGTGTCGTGAGCCGGGTTTTCATAGATGTGAATTTGGATTTCATGACGGTCAGGGTGAACTCAGGCGGTAAAACTGTTGGGTGCCAGTGACGGGATTGGTCACTGCGTTGTGCCCGTTGACGACGACCGGAGCGGGATAAACCGCGGCCCAGACTGCCGGCGATACCAAGTTCGTCGTGCATTGGAAAGCGTACCCGGCGTAACTGAACCCGAGGGAATTAGTCGGCCACGTCAAAATAACATTAGCTCTGGAAGAAATGATGGTCAGTTGCGGCGGCGGAAACGAAAGACTGAACACCGTCCCGACGCCCGAACTCCCACCGTCAGGAGCCGTCCCATACAGGGTGTTGCCCGATAAGATCAATCCCTCCGGATTAGCTCCGTCGCTGTTGGTATAGACACCTGAAGAATTGGTGCTACTTCCCGAAAAATTATACAGGGTCGTAAAACCTGTGCCATTGGTGTTGACGGCGAACACTGTGCCAGAACCATTAGTGCTGCCAGAAGACGTCGTCCCATACAGGGTGTTGCCCGATAAGATCAATCCCTCCGGATTAGCTCCGTCGCTGTTGGTATAGACACCTGAAGAATTGGTGCCACTTGCCGAAAACTTATACAGGGTCGCAAAACCCGTGCCATTGGTCTTGACGGCGAACACTGTGCCAGAACCATTGGTGCTGCCAGTAAACGCCGTGCCGTACAGCGTGTCCCCTGACAAAACCAATCTCCCATTTGGATTAGCTCCGTCGCTGTTGGTATAGTAAGACTGCTGATTAAAACTACCGCTCGCGAAAGTGTGCAGGTTCGTAAAACCCGTGCCATCGGTGTTGAGGGCGAACACCGTGCCAGAACCATTCGTGCCGCCAAAATTCGCCGTCCCATACAGGGTGTTGCCCGATAAAATCAATCCGGCCTGCGTGTTGGCTCCGTCGCTGTTGGTAGGAAAAGGAGAACCAGAGAGTGCCGTGAAAGTATGCAGGTTCGTAAAACCCAAGCCGTGCGCGTTGACGGCGAACACCGTGCCATTGTTATTTGTGCCGCCTCGATACGCCGTCCCATAGAGCGTGTTGCCCGATAAAATCAATCCGGCCTTCGGGCTGGCTCCGTCGCTGCCACCAGTAAAACTATACAGGTTCGTAAAACCCATGCCATCGGTGTTGACCTTGAACACCGTGCCGTCGCCCGAAGTGCCGCCAACAGACGCCGTCCCATAGAGCGTGTTGCCCGATAAAATCAATCCGGCCTGCGGCCAAGCTCCGTCGCTATTGGTATAAAGGGGAAAAGAGGAGACTGCCGTGAAAGTATGCAGGTTCGTGAAACCCGTGCCATCAGTGTTGACGGCGAACACCGTGCCGCTGCCCAAAACGAAGTAACCCGGCGACGTTGTCCCATACAGCATGTTGCCCGAAAACACCAATCCGGCAGCCGGATTAAGTTCGTCCCTGCCGCCAGTAAAACTATGCAGGGTCGTGAAGGTTTGCGCCGGGGCGCTGGTGGCCAGCATCAAGCCGAGGCCGGCTATCAGCGTGGGCAGGAGGAACAGGTTATTAATGTGCGTTTTCATCGGTTGATTCCTTTTCATTGGCCAGGTTCGACTTCTATTACGGAGTGTCGTGAGCTGGGCTTTCGTTGACGTGAATCTAATTTTCATAATGGTGTCCTTCATAGGTTGGTGATCCGGATTATCCGGCCTTTTGCGTTCATATTTTGCTGTCTTGAGTTCATAGGCTCATACATCCAAACGAAATTCGGGGACGAAAAGTATCACCGGAGAGACGAAAAGTTGGGATTGACGAGCCGGCAAGCCAGGGAGGCGGTATTCACCGCCGGATCGCCCGTGAATAGAGGCCATGTCGCTGGCCACTTCGCGATTGGGAGGTCTATTCATGGGCGGTTGAATATTTCACAGTACGATCAATGCCAAACGCCCCAACTGGTCAGGGCAACCCATTCCCGGCTGTTGCGGTCGAACTGCGCGAATAGCCATGGCCCTGTGGTTTTGTTCCACAGGGCCACTGCGTTAGAAGCTGCCGCAGCCAGGCGCGAGATTGAGCACGCATGAGTGCGCTCGCAGCTTGGGCTTACTTGTGGCAGCCTTCGTCCAGGCGCTCGGCGATGACCGCAGATGGTATATGGTCAGCGGTTACCCAAATATTGCCGGCAAGATCTCCGTGCTCATTGGAACCGTACCACTGACCCCCGAGCGAGGCGGAGATGTCCGTATCCACGGTGACGAAGTTGCCTTGGAACCAGATGTACCCATGGTGGCCGCCGTCCGTGCCCACCCAGCGGCCGACCACCAAGCCCTGATTGTTGATGCCGAAGGCCAGGGTATAGACGGCCCCAGGCGCATCCAAGGTCGTGAAGTTTGGTCCATCTTTCAAAAAGCCGTGCGGGAAGCCGGTGACGTTGTCGATGTAATAGCCGCTTACCTGGTCCCGATTGTTGATACCGCCGCTGTACACCCCCTGGTTCGCGACTGGGAGAGTGAAGAAGTTATAGTCCCTGCCATCCCAGATCCAATTCTGCTCGAGGCCGGTGCCCCCATTGTTGAAATCGCCTCCTTCCCACGCGTTACCCACGGCATGGCCGGCGTCGTTAATGCTGTTGCCCTCGTTGAGGGTCACATTCGGGATCTCGGGGAGCAAAGTAAAGGTTCCGCGGCGAACGTCGTACATCACGGCTTGCTGCTCAGTGTCGTCGCCAAAGTTCCCGATCTCCACGCCCCGGTTGTTTGCCGGGCCGAGGGTCGTGATTGGGGCTCCGGATAAAGAGATGCCAGTGGTCAACACGCCGCGCTCGATGAAGAAGCTGAAGTAGTCACCCGTCGCGGGATCAATGTAGATTCCTGTCACGAGCCCGTTGTCGTTGATGCCTAAGGCGTACCCCGGGCCGGGCAGCGTGATTTCGGTGAACCGGTATTGCGGTTGGTGCGGTTTTTCCCCTGCTGTGAGCAGACTCGTCCCCAGGGGGAAGCTCAGCAGCAAGGCGAGAACTCCCGCCTTCGGCAATAATCCTCCACCGAAAGCCCGCCCCGGGCGAACCGGCAGCGCAGCGGCTTCGTTCGCCGGCGCAGACCCGGTTTGTGTTTTTATACTGATGTCTTGTGTTCTTGTCTGTTTCATAACTTGATCCTGTCGTTATCTGTCGTTTCTGTTGTGGCCCAAGGGCCTGTTTTTGTTTTCTATTGGCGGGCTTATTTGCCCACCCACCTATCCAAACGAAATCCGGGGACCGAAAGTATCACGGCAGGGGCGGAAAGTTGCGATTGACGAACCCGCAAGTAAGGCACGCGGCATTCACCGCCGGATTACGATCAATGCCAAGCGCTGCAACTGGGCAGGGCAACCCATTCCCGGCTGTGGTGGCCGAAGTGCGCGAATAGCCCTGGCCCTGTGGCTTTGTTCCACAGGACCATGGCGTGAAGACTTGCCCCAGCCCAACGCGAGACTGAGCACGCATGAGTCCGCTCGCAGCTTGGGCTTACTCTCCGTCCACGCGCTCGGCAATCACCGCATGGTTTACGAAGGCGGTGTCAAAATACTCGCCGGCGAGGTCACCGTGGTCATTGAGACCGAGCCACTCGGTCACGATCGCCCCGCCGATGGTCACATCCACAGTGACCGCCTGGCCGGCGAACCAGATGTACCCATGGGGCACGCCGTCCGCGCCTGCATAACCACCCGTCACCACGCCGTCATTGTTGATGCCGCTGACAAGGGTATAGTCTGCTCCGGGCACATCGAAGGTCGTGAAGTGCGAGCCATCCTTCACGAAGCCGTGCCAGTAGCCGGAGCTGTCCGCGTAGTAGCCGCTTACCTGGTCCCGATTATTTATGCCGCCGACCCACGCCCCACCGTCCGCACCCGGGACAGTGATGAAGGAATAATGCCTGCCATCCCAGAACCAATTCATCCCGAGGTCGTATACGCCCACGTCAAGGGCAGTAAAGCCTGGTGGGAACGCGAGGCCAACGACATGGCCGGCGTCGTTAATGCTGTTGGCGAAGTTGATGGGCATACCCGGGATCGCGGGGAGCGGGGTAAAGGTTCCGCGGCGAATGTTGTACAGGACGGCTTGCTGCTCGGTGAGGCTGCCACAGTTCCCGCTCTCCACGCCCCGGTTGTTCGCTGGACCGAGGAACGTGTACGTGGCTTCGTCGGGGCCAGAGATGCCAGTGGTCAGCTTGCCGCGCTCGGACACGAAGCTGACCCAGTCACCTGTCACCGGATCGCTGTAGGCTCCTGTGACGAGCCCGCTGTCGTTGATGCCGAGAGCCTCCCCCGGGCCGGGCAGCGTAATTTCGGTGAACCGGTATTGGGGTTGGTGCGGTTTTTCTCCTGCCGTGAGCAGACTCGCCCCCAGGGGAAAGCCTAGCAGCAAGGCGAGAACTCCGGCCTTCCGCAATAATCCTCCACCGAAAGCCCGCCCCGGGCGAACCGGCAGCGCAGCGGCTTCGTTCGCCGGCGCAGAGCCGGTTTGTGTTTTTATACTGATGTCTTGTGTTCTTGTCTGTTTCATAACTTGATCCTGTTGTTATCTGTCGTTTCTGTTGTGGCCCAAGGGCCTGTTTAAGTTTGTAAACGGCGGACTTATTTGCCCACCCACCTATCCAAACGAAATCCGGGGACGAAAAGTATCACGGCAGGGACGGAAAGTTGCGATTGACGAGCCGGCAAGTCAGGGACGCCTGTCGGAATCGGCGAGCGGGCGCTGCTACCACCGGGCAGCGATCTTCGCCCATCGCTCATCTCTGCGAAGCCAATGTGGGCAGAGCATTGGGGGTATGGAAGAGCGCGGGATTGCGGGCCACCTTGAACCCGTCTCCCGACAACCAACGCCGGCCGGGACTGTGTACCTCACTTGGTTGGGGCCGGGCTGGACGGGTCCTGTTCCACTTCCAGGGTGACCGGACCTGTTGCTGCCCCTTTCTCGACCGGCGGATACGGCGGCATGTCCCAGTCGAGATGGAGCTCTGCCAACTCCTGACGAATAAGCCGCAAGTCCCAGAGCCTCAATTGCTGGTCTCCGTCCCTCGCCGCCAAGAGGCTGCCGTCTGGACTGAATTGGAATTTTGCACCCCCGAACGAACCCGGCGCTTCCAAGGTCGCCAGGGGCTTGGCCGTAGAGGTCTCCAGAAGCTGGATACTGCCCCCTTCGGCTGTCCTCGCCATGACCCGGCCGTCCGGGCTAAAGGTAGTGGTATTCCACTCGGCGACCTCGAGGCCGGACACGGGTGGAGCTTTAGGCTGCCAGGTTCCGACCTCCCAGAGTTGATACTCCGTCGTGCTGGTGGCCAGCCAGCGACCGTCCGGGCTGAATGCGGCCGTGGTCCTCGCCGGCATGGTCCAGGTGCGCACTAAATCACCGGAACGGGCATCCCACACCTTCACGAGCGGGTTATACCACGAACCGGTCGCTACCCAGTGGCCATCCGGGCTGATGGCAATCCGATCTACCATGGGATGGGGGTGCAGAACCACCGGCTTCACGGACCGGTCTTGCAAGTCAAAAATGAGAGACTCCGCTTCTGATTCATGAGGGACTGCCAGATGTCGGCCATCCAAACTGACGGCCCCGTAACAAAGCATCTTCCCTGCGTAATACCGGCGCGGGTTCCCCAAGTGGTAGACGGACGAGGCTGGACCGCCGGTCTGTTGCAGGGAGCGCAAGCTTACGCCGCCTGACCAGTCTGTGACGATCAGGTTTCCTCCATCCGGATGAAAAATGTGCGTGTCACAATTCGTCACCAGGAACGAGCCGATTTCCTTGCCCGAGAAAGCATCCCAAAAGCGCACGACGCGATCGTCGGTGCCGGCGGCGAGGATACGCCCGTCGGCGCTGAAGTCAGGGCCCGACCTGAGTGAGCTAGCGCGCCGAGCGTAAAGCAGGCGGCATTCGCGGCTGTAAGCCACTTCCAGCGAGCCGTAATGGGCAACGTTCTGCCAGCCCAATAAATACCGGTCATCTGCGCCGAATTGGAGTTGCCCGCTGCCCCCGGGGTGGCTTGCAACCTGGCGCCCATTGTACGGGCTCCAAAGCCGAATCAGGCCTTCCCAACTTGCGCTGGCAAGGAGGTCTCCCGAGTGATTAAACGCCACACTGATAATGGGCGCAGTATGTCCTTCGAGGGTCGTCTGGGGCGGGCCGCCGTTCTCGGCATCCCAGATGCAGATCCGATAATCCATGCACGCAGTCGCCAGGCGCTTGCCGTCGGCACTCCAGGAGAGAGCGCTCACGCCGGGGGGACAGGCCAGCGTATGGATAGTCCACCCCGATTCAGCGTCCCGGATTTCCACCCTGGGATCATCCTCGCTTGCGCAGGCCAACCGCGTGTTTCCAGGGCTCAAGCTCAGGCAATCGAATTGCCGGGTGCCGGGAAGCCGCCTGAGTTCCATGCCTGAGCCGAGGTCATAGATAGATACCGTCCCGTCCGGGCGGCTGCTCACGAAAAGCCGGCTGTCAGCGCTGAAGTGGACCGCCAAGGCAGAGCCCAAATCGTGAAGACCAGCCTCTTGCTTTACCACAGGGACCATAGCCTTTTCCTGCTCCAGGTCCCAAACCCAATCGCTCTCGCCCGCACTGTGCTCCCCTTCTCGCTGCTGCCAATAACGCACGCTCAAATACCGGGAGTTCGGACTGAACCCACAAATCCGCATCAGGGCGAATCCGGGCGCGGGCAGGACCCCCAGCGCGCGATCGTTCGCCACCCCCCGGACCGTAATGCTGCCATCCTTCTCCCCAACTGCATACTTTTCCAGAGTAAAGTCAAAACACGCCAGATCATCCGGGGGGTGTCCCTTGAGGGTGGTCTGTTTTGACACGCGCAGGTCGGACACCGCCAAACAGGCGATGGCCTCATTGCGCACGGCCAGATTGGGACGAATCGCCGCCGCCTTCCGCACCGCGTCCAAACTGTCAAAGCGCTGGCCGGCCCGCCCGCTGGCCCTCCTGGCGCGGGCCTCCGCGAGATAGGATGTCCACAGTTTTTCCGTTGCGTCGTCCTTTGCCTGCCGGATTTGTTGGGCGTCGCGTCGGGCGCGAAACACGGCCACCGTGGCGGTGCAAAGACCGATCGCCAGCGCCGCGGCGATCAGCGCGGCGGCGGCGAAGCCAAATTTGTGACGCCGTACCGTCTTCTGAAACTCGTAGAGGCGGCTGGGTGGACGGGCCACGATCGGTTCGTCCGCGAGGTAGCGCTGCACGTCCATGGCCAGCCCGTTGGCCGTCTCGTAACGGCGGGTGCGATCCTTCTCCAGCGCTTTCATCACGATCCAATCCAGGTCGCCGCGCACCAAATGGATCAGCCTGGGCGGCTCGACTTTCCTCTGTTTGGCTATGGCCGTCAGATCAGCTCCCAGCATCGTGCTCAAGCGGGTCGAGGGGCGCGCCGGCTCCTGCTCCCGAATCGTGCGGCGGATTTCATCCAGGCCGGCTTGCAGCAACTTCTTGGCGTCAAAAGGTGTCTGGCCGGTCAGCAATTCATAGAGCAGCACTCCTAGGCTGTAGATGTCGCTGCGCGTGTCAATATCGTGCGCGCTCAGCTCGGCCTGCTCCGGGCTCATGTACGCGGGTGTGCCGATGAGTTGCTCGAACGCGGTGAATACGGTTCGATCGGTCAATTTGCCGTGCGTCGCTTTAGCGATGCCAAAATCAATCACCTTGGGCAGGGGCACCCCGTCATTCATTGTGACCAGGATGTTCGAGGGTTTAATGTCCCGATGAATGACGCCTTTCTGGTGCGCGTGCTGAATGGCCCGGCAAACCTGGATGAACAGATCAAGCCGTTCCCGGGTGGGAAGGTTGTTCTGGTCGCAGTACTCCGTGATTTTGATGCCGCGCACCAGTTCCATGACGAAATATGGCCGGCCCGTCTCGGTTGCTCCGGCCTCCAGCACCTTCGCAATGTTCGGATGATCCATCAGCGCCAGCGCCTGCCGCTCGGCCTCGAACCGGGCGATTACACTCTTGGTGTCCATGCCTAGCTTGATGACTTTCAGCGCCACGCGGCGGCGAACCGGCTCCTCCTGTTCGGCCATGTACACCACGCCGCAACCGCCTTCGCCGATCTGTTGGAGGAGTTTGTAGCGGCCAATCCTGTCCCCAGCCTGCTCCGCAGGCTTGACCACCGGAGTGTCCTGTCTGGGGCCGACGGCCAGGCTGTCCATGAACATCCCGGCTGATTCGTGGGCACGGAGCAAGGCTTCGACGCGTTGGCGCAACGGGTCGTCGCCCGCACAGCTCTCCTGAACGTAGGCCGCGCGCCGCTCGGGCGGCAACTCGATGGCCGCCTCGAAGATGGCTCCAACCGGTTTGTGGGGCTCGCTCATAATGTTGGGCCTTTACTAAACATACGAAATCCGCGCGGGAAAAGTCTCATGCGGACGAACTATTCTCGGTCCCGGGCATCCGAAAGGGTGGACACCGCACACGGAGCCGGTCATTTCGTCTTGCTCGCCTGTATTTCCTCGTAAAGAAACGCGCGCGCGTAAGCCCAGTGGCGTTTGGCCGTGGCCACCGAGATGCCGAGGACTTCAGCGGCTTCCTCAAACGTCAGGCCGACAAAGTAACGCAACTTGGTCAACTCGGCCTTCTGCGGGTCTTCGGCGGCCAGTTTGTCAAGCACGTCGTGAACCGCCAAAAGCTCGTCGTCATCCGCCAGGGAAGCGATTTCCACGTCCTCTAAGCCCACGCGCACCTGCCCGCCGCCGTGGCGCGCCGCGCGCTTTCGCCGCGCAGAATCTATGAGGATATGCCGCATGGCCTCGGTGGCGGCCGCATAGAAGTGAGCCCGCCCGGCAAATCGGCCCGGCTGGTTCCCAGCCAGCCGCAACCAGGCTTCGTGAACCAGTGCCGTGGGCTGGAGGGTGTGACCCGGAGCCTGGCCGGCCATCTTGAGCGCGGCCAATTTGCGCAAGTCCTGGTAAACCAGCGGCAGCAGTTCATCCGCGGACGCGCGATTGCCCTGTGCCAGGTCTTCCAGAATGCGGGTAACATCGCTCACTGCGAGGACGGTAGCATAAATTCCCACTGCCTGCAATGCAGCCGCCTCCTTATCTCCTGTAACATGAAGAACCCGTCAGGGCAGGAGTCAGCGGACAGAATTGTCGGTTGCCCTGAACCCATTCCGCGGTATCGTGAGCACATGAGTAAGGTTAAGAAACTACTGCACACCCGCTATCGCGTTGATGATCTCGAACGGACGGTGAAGTTCTACCGGGAGGTGCTCGGCTTGGAGGAAGTCCGCCGGCACAAATCCCCGCGCGGCTCGGAATTGGTTTTCCTGAAAGCGCCGGGCAGCGAAGAGCTGATCGAGCTGTGCTGCTACCCGGCGAGCGGCCCGGTGCACGTGCAGCCGGATCTGACGCACCTCGCGTTCGAGGTGGACAGCCTGGAGGAATTCGGGCGGCATCTGGGCCGGCTTGGCCTCGAGTATTCCGACGGCCCGCACCTCGACGGGAGCGGCGGGGGCATCGCCTTCATTGACGCCCCGGAGGCGTATGAGATCGAGTTGATCCAGATGGCTAGGCCGGGCGCTGGCGCGTGAAAACCCGAATGCCGAAACCCGAAACCCGAAGTAAGTCCGAAGGGCGAAATCCGAAGAGCCCGGGTGTGCGTTCAGTCCTTTCGGGCTTCGGGCTTCGGGCTTCGGGCTTCTTTCGGGTTTCGGGTTTCGGGTCTCGGGTTTGTTTCCGATGATTCTCCGCGCCCGCCAATTCGAGTTCACCTTCCCCCGCCCGGCGCTGGTGATGGGGATCGTGAACGTCACTCCGGACTCCTTCTCCGACGGCGGGCAATATCTCGACCCGCAGGCGGCGGTGGCGCACGCCCTGCAACTGGTCGAGCAGGGTGCGGAGATCCTTGATGTCGGCGGCGAATCCACCCACCCGGGCGCTGCGCCGGTGGGCGAGGCCGAGGAGCTGCGTCGGGTGATGCCGGTCATCGAGCGGTTGGCCGGGCGACTCAAACTGCCTATCTCCATTGATACGGTCAAGCCGGGCGTGGCTCGAGCCGCCCTCGCGGCGGGAGCCAGCATCGTCAACGACGTGGCGGCCAACCGCGAAGACCGCGCATTGTGGGAGGTCGTGGCCGAGGCGGGTGCCGGCTACGTGTGCATGCACATGCAAGGTACGCCCCTGACCATGCAGGTCAACCCGGCTTACACCGACGTGGTCCGCGAGGTGGCGGAGTTCTTTTCCGAGCGCATCCAGCGATTGAGCGGTTGCGGAGTGGGCCGGAACCAAATTATACTCGACCCTGGGATTGGCTTCGGCAAGAACGTCGAGCACAATTTGCAGTTGCTAGGGGCGGCGCAGAAATTTACAAGTCTGGAGCGTCCCTTGCTGCTTGGGGTCTCGCGCAAGTCGTTTATGGGGAAGCTGCTGGGCGTGGAACTGGCGGCGCGGCTGCCGGCGGCGCTGGCGTGCGCCTGCCTGGCCGTAAGCGCGGGCGTGCAAATCGTCCGCGCGCATGATGTTGCGGAAACCGTGCAGGCGATTCGGATGACCGAAGCGATCCTGGCGAAGCGCAGAGTATAATGTGGGAAATCATACAGACCGTCTGGCGCCCCGTGTTGGAGATACTGATCCTCACGGTCGGCATCTATTATGCCTTTCGGTTTGTGCGCGGAACCCGCGGCGCGCCGGTCGTGTCGGGTTTTCTGGTCGTGCTGCTGACCCTGGGATTGGTAAGCTACCTGCTCAAGCTCAAGGTGCTGCAGTACTTCCTGGGAGGCTTCTCCGCGTTTTTCGTCCTGGCGGTGGTGGTGATTTTCCAGCCCGAGTTCCGCCGGATACTGGCGGAACTGGGCAACCTGCCGCTCTTTGCCACCGGGCATGAGCAGCGCGAGAACATCGAGGTCATCATCCAAACAGTCGAGCGCCTGGCCGACGTGCGCATCGGCGCGCTCATCGCCCTCGAGCAGTCCATTCAGCTCCAGACGACCGTTGAATCCGGCATCCCCGTTGATTGCGAGGCTACGCCGGAAATGCTGGAAACCATCTTCTTCCCCAACAACGCCATTCACGACGGCGGCGTCATCATCAAAGGCGACCGGATCGCCTTCGCCGCCTGCATCTTTCCCCTGACCCAGCGGCAGGACCTGAACAAATCGCTCGGCACGCGGCACCGCGCGGCCATCGGCTTGAGCGAAGAGTCCGACGCGGTCGTCGTGGTAGTATCCGAAGAGACGGGCGCGATCTCCTATGCCTACAAAGGCCAGTTGGTGCGCGGCATCACCCTCGAGGAATTGCGGGCGTTTCTGACCTCCGTCCTGGTCAAACCCGCCCGTTCCCGCAACGGGTTGGGCTGGTTCCGGTTCCGGCTCAAGGACCGCCCCAAACCGGGTCCCACGGAGGTAGCCAAAGGGGAAGCATCGGCAGCGTCTGCCACCAACGGCATCGCCAAATGATCGCTTTCCTGCGCCATCTGGTGTTCGAGGATTTCTGGTTGAAGCTCTTCTCGCTGACGCTGGCGGTCCTGATTTGGCTCACAGTGACCTTCGCCAGTCAAAAGGAGGTCGGGACCGAAAGCCGCGTGTTCTTGAACGTCCCGGTGACGGTCCTGGCCTCGGCTGAGGACGTCCATAACTTCAAGGTGAGCCCCAATGAGGTCGAAATCACTTTGCAGGGCGATCCGCGGACCCTGCAAAACCTCCAAAGCAAAGACATCCAGGCGGTGGTGGATTTGACGGGCGTCACGGTCGCGCGCGACCTGCGCAAGCCCATCGAGGTGTCCGTCCCCGCCGGCGTTGCCTACATGCGGGTGGCGCCGGCAGAGGTGCAGGTCATCTTCCCCCCCGATCGGTGATATTCTTCCTCCTATGAGTTCCCCCAAGAGAATCTTCGGCACTGACGGCGTCCGCGGCACGGCCAATACCGAGCCGGTGACGGCCGAAACAGCGCTCAAGCTGGGCCGCGCCGCCGGCCACGTTTTCAAGACCATCGAGACCCGCCCACGGGGGCGGGGCCGGCACAAGATTGTGCTGGGCAAGGACACGCGCCTGTCGGGCTACATGATTGAGAATGCCTTGTCCGCCGGCATCCTTTCGATGGGCGTGGACGTGTTGTTCATAGGCCCGTTGCCGACGCCCGGGGTGGCCTACGTCACGCGCAGCCTGCGCGCCGACGCCGGCATTGTCATTACGGCCTCGCACAACCCTTATGACGACAACGGCATCAAGTTCTTCCGCAGCGACGGTTACAAGCTCGATGACAAGATCGAGTATCAGATCGAGAGCCTGGTCTTCAGTGGGGAGATCGAGAACATTCGCCCCACGGCGGACGCGATCGGCAAGGCGGTGCGCATTGACGATGCGCTGGGCCGGTATATCGAACATGCCAAGGTCTCGTTCCCGCGCGGGATGACGCTCGAAGGGCTGCGCATCGTCGTGGACTGCGCGCACGGGGCGGCTTACAAGTCAACCCCCTGCGTGCTGCGCGAGCTGGGCGCCGAAGTGATCGTCTATGGGAACCAGCCCGACGGCAAGAACATCAACAAGGATTGCGGCTCGATGCATCCCAACCTCATGTGCCAGAAGATCTGGGAGCATCGCGCCGACCTGGGCATCGCGCACGACGGCGACGCCGACCGCGTCCTGCTCTGCGACGAGAAGGGCACGCTGATTGACGGGGACGACGTTATGGCCATCGCCGCGCTGGACCTGCTGGCCCAGGGCAGCCTGGCGAAGAAGACGCTGGTCAGCACTGTGATGAGCAACGCGGGGCTGGATGCGGCCGTCGCCGCCGCGGGCGGGACCGTGGTGCGCACAGCCGTGGGTGACCGGCTGGTGATTGACGAAATGCTGCGCCACGGCTTCAACCTCGGCGGCGAGCAGAGCGGGCACCTGATCTTCCGCGACCACGGCACGACCGGCGATGGCCTGGTCGCCGCGCTCCAGATCCTGCGGATCATGCGGTCGAAGGAACTGCCGCTCTCGAAACTCGTGCAGTGCTGGACCCGCTTCCCCCAGATCATTACCAACATCGTGGTGCGCGAAAAGCGGCCTTTCGAACAACTGGAGGACGTGGGACGGCTGGTGAAGGAAGCCGAAGGGGAACTCAAGACGCAGGGTGGCCGGGTCTTCCTGCGCTACTCCGGCACTGAACCGAAAGCGCGGCTGCTCCTCGAAGGCCGCGAACAGGCGACGCTGGAAAAGTGGTCGCACCGGATTGCCGAAGCCATCAAACGGCAGGTGGGCGGGTAGGTTTGCGCTGTCGGGTTACGGAAGCGTTAATATCTCCGGGCGCAGTCGGCCGACCAACTGACCGGGTATCAGGGGATCAATCGAACCCGGCACAAATCGTTCCAGTCCCACATGGCCGTCGCAAAAGGCCGCGTTTGCTTTTTGGGAATGCCGGAAATGCCCATGAGGATAATAGTTCGGGCTGGGATAGTTGGTCGGGTTGTCCAGGTAGTACCATTCTTCGAGCATCGGGTTCGAAGGCGACGCCGGCGGCTGAAAGTTATTGATCTGGGCGGCGTCCGCAAACAGCGCGGTTTCGGTCGGACGGCTGACGCGGCTGATGCTGAGGGAGACGCCGAGGCTGGCCGGGCAGAGGAGCGCGTTGAGGCCATAGCCGCATACCGGGACGTCTGCTTTGGGCTTGAACTGCGGGAGCGCGTAATTCAGAGCAGGGCAAAGCCGTGCCTTGCTGGCCGCCAGGTAGGGATACAGCACACCCGCGGAGAGATCAACCGGACGCTGACCTTCGGCCCCATAGCCCAGCCAGCCAAACCAATAAAGCTCGCCGTTGTTCGTCACGCCGTAATACCACTGGAAGCAGCGGCCGCCATAGTCGTCCCAATACAATTGGCTGGCGAGGCCAAGCTGACGCAAATTACTGGCGCACTCGGCACGCCAGGCGGAAGCTTTGCTGCGAGTCAACACCGGCAAGATCAGCGCCGCCAGGATGGCAATGATGGCGATGGTCACGAGCAGCTCGATCAGAGTGAAGGCGCGACGGCAGAGCCGAGGTTCGAGGGTCGAGGGTCGAGAGCCGAAGACAGGGCCGCGAGCCGCTTGCCGATTCTCGGTTCCCCACTCTGGGGTGTCACCACCCATCACGTGCCATCCGTCGCGCTTCATGCCCTTCAGCATCCGCCACCGTTGACGATTCTCTCACGCATCACGCGTCACGTTTCATCCATCACGCCGCACGCTTCACACCTCACGGTTGCTGCGCCCGCACGCGATAGAAGGCTCTTGGCGACGGCGGATCGGTATCCTGCAACATCATAAGACCCTCATTGCCGGCGTTGGTGATGGAAGCGGGCGCCCAGGAGTGAAAGTCGGTCGAACGGTCGAGCGTGTAGAGCCAGTTGCTGTGGGCAAAGAACTGGGCTTGCCAGAGGCCATTGGTCAGGCCACCCGTCAGGCAGGCAATGGGCTGGAGTTGGGCGGTAATGGACAGGTTGCCCACGGCGCCATGGGCTAGAACCGAATCGTAAACATCGCCGGCGCTGCTGTAGCTGCTGATGGAGAAGGCATCCACCCAGAAGTTGTCCGCAGGGGCAAACTGGCTGTTGCCGGGGTCGCTCAGCACCAGGGGCGGGAGTTGGCTCAGTGGCCCGCCATTAGTGGCCAAAGTCAGGATGGCCGTTTGATTGGCGCCCGTATAAACGAGCCGGATATGCACCGTCTGGTTGGTAGGCAGCTCCGTTTCAAACACGCTCACAAAGACGGGCGCGTACGCGAAGCTGTCGGTTCCCGGAATGAACGACGGGACTGTGCTGGCCAGAGAAGGATAAGTGATGCCCGAGAAGACGTAATAGCCTGAGGTGTAATAATCGAATTCCGCAACGTCTGGCGCGCCCCCCCAGGCGCCGCGCATGAAATTCGTGCTGGTAGCCTCGGCCAGGTTCAGGAAGCCGAACCCGATTTGCAATGGTCCGGTCTTGCCGGGCTCGACCCCGCTGGCGATATCGCTCAGACGCAGGTCGAATTCCAGGCCGAAATCATCGTAACGCGTCAGCGAGATTCCGAGCGGATGGTAAAAGTAACTGTTTGGCTGCGTCGAATCCCAGGTGACCTCGAGATTCTGGTTGGTCGAATTCCAGGCGAACAAATTCGTATCGCCGAACACCTGCCATCCTCCAGCCTGGGGATTGGTCGAGAAGTCTTCGACGATAGTCGCCGCGCGAGACGCGCACAGAACGGACAAGCCGGCCAGGGCCAGCACGGACAAACGGACTTTAAGCATAGGCTGATCTTTCAAGTGCTCCACGACAGTTGCGGAGCGGGTTAACGATTGAGAGACCAGCGCAGGGCCGGAAGACAAAAAGCCTTCAGACCCCGGCAAATCGGAGAATGAAGGCATCCAACGAATCCCGCCCCGCACTCGCGCGACGGGCTGGCCTCATCCTTCTCTTTGACGGAGAAGTTGGCCCCAAAGCAGTGGAACAGGCGCCCCGCCTGCACTGCCTTGCGAGCCACGACGAGCACCGCCAAACCGATATCCTGACTTTGGGCCTGGAACCTCGCTCCCGCCTTCCCGGTCCTACGCAGACCAGTGGCTGTGGGAGTTTGTAGCCCATTACAGTGGCGCAACCGTCCCCGATTCTCACGGGGTTCCCTGACGTTTAGCGGTGTTGGGGACGGACCATCGGTCCATCCGTTTCAAAGAACAAGCAACTCATACTCCCTCCATCGGCTCTTGCCAAGCGAGGATTTCGACCAGTATCGCAGTCCGTTGTTGCTTAACCTTCCGAGGCTCGAACGTTTGAATGCACCAGTGACCTGGTGGGCGCGACAGGAATCGAACCTGCAAGGATTGCTCCAAAGGATCCTAAGTCCTTCGCGTCTGCCAATTCCGCCACGCGCCCGGATTCCCGGAGTATTCTCGCCCCCGCCGAAACCATTGTAAACATCTTTAGAGCCCGGAGCGTCGCCGCTTGCCGCTGGCGAGCGTTGGCGGCAGCCGAGGGGCTATGGCACATAACTCACCCGGAAGAACCCCGCACTCCCGCTCGCATTGATAAACTGGGTGCTTGTGGTCGCGGTAGGTATGAAGAGGCTGCCAACATTGCTCCAGGCCCCCCCGAGCACCGGGGCAAACTCCAGTTGGTAGTTTTCGTAGGGCGAGAGGCTGCCCAAATCCAGTTCCACTGCTGGCGTCACCGTCGGCGACAGGGCGTTGGCCGGAGGCGGGGCGATGATAATGCTGGGCGTGCTCGTGTAGCCGATGCCCGCATCGGTGATGGCAATCCCGGTGACCACTCCACCGCTGACCTCGGCGACCGCCGTTGCGTTGGTGCCACCGCCGCCAACGATGCTCACGGCCACATTGCTGCCGTAGCCCGACCCGCCGCTGGTCACCGTGGCCCCGACCACGAAGCCATTGAACACCTGTGCAATGGCATAGGCTTGCGCGGGGACCGGAATACTGGCCAGCCGATAGCCATTTAGGCCAGCCGTTCCCGTGACGTACTGTGTGAACGTGGAACTGGCGGCGGTGAAGGCTGCGCCCAAGTTAAACCACGTGTTGCTACTGAAAAGCTGGAGTTGATAATTGGTGCCCACCGCCAGGTTGGTGAAGCTTAACAGGGACATCACCGCAATGCCCATTGTAGGCTGCGGAATGAACGGCGGAGCAAAGACAATGACCGGCGTGCTGGTGTAGCCGGAACCCGCATCCACCACGTTGACGGCGATGACCACTCCGTTGCTGACCACGGCCACTGCTTGTGCGCCGCTGCCGCCGCCGCCAATGATTCGCACAATCGGCGTGTTCGTGTAGCCCCACCCTCCATCGGTAATGGTGGCTCCCACGATAAAGCCATTCACCACGGTTGCCGTCGCGGTCGCGGCGTAGGGCGTTGGGGCTGGCTTGCACTTGCCCGCGCTGCCAGCGTCGTAGATGGCTTGGATTTCGGTCGAGCCCAACATTCGGTCGTACAGGCTCATCTCGTCAACGCAGGTTTGGCTGTAATAATACCAGCCGGTGACTGGGTCGAGTTGGGCGCCTAGGTGGAGGGGGCGAGCGGAGGGAGTGAACCGAACAGTCGTGGAGCCGGCGGTGAAAGAGATTGGCTGAAGGGCACCATCAACATAGATTCCGACATTGGTGCTGCCGTTTTGCGCGGTGACAGCGCAATGGTGCCAATTGTAGTCCGCAATTCGTCCCCCGCCCTGCAAGCCGCCGGTATAGAGCAAATAGAGGCAATAGTTCTCACGGCTGTCGTGCAAGTCCACCTCGTAGTTGCACTCGGCACCGGTCCAGTCGCCACCCTTCTCGATGATGACCTCGATTCCACTCAAGCGCTGGCGCTTAACCCAGAACTCGATAGTAAGATCGTTGGTCAGTCGCAGAGAAGGCGAATCCGGCACCCCCACGTAGCTATTCGTGCCATTGAAGCTGAACGCTTGGCCGACCATGCCGGGAACAAAGCCAACTCCGTTGTAAAGTGTGCCATCGTTTGTGCCCACGATGTCATTGGCATTGCCTTCAGCGGGCCACCAGGAGACGAGTCCAGCGGGCGGAGTCGCGCAGGTGGAGGAAATCACCGTCAGCACAGCATTGGAGCTGGTTACCACCCCCAACGCGTTGCTGACGACCACCAGGTAGTTGCCCGCCTGACTCGGCTGCACGTTAGTCAGCGTCAAGGAGCTGGCCGTTGCGCCCGCGATATTGGTAGTGTTGAACTGCCATTGGTAGCTCAGCGGAGGAGAGCCGCCCGCGGTGACGACAAAGGTAACGGTGGAACCCGGGGTGGCCGTTTGGCCCTGGGGTTGAGAACTGATGAACGGCACCTGGCACTTGCCCGCGCTGCCGGCGTTGTAGATGGCTTGGACCTCGCCGCCGGACAGGGCGCGGTTGTAATAACTGACTTCATCAATCAGGCCATTAAAGAACTGGCCCACATAGCCGCAACTGTTGTAGAACCCGCCAATGGAGAACGGACAACCCGAATCCACGGGCGAGGCACCCGGCGTGCTTTGCGCGTTCAAGACACCGTTGATATACAAACGAAGCGTGCTACCGTCCCAGGTTCCAGCGAGATGAGTGAATTGGCCGAGGGGTATTTCGTTGGTGCTCGCGACCTCATAAAACGTGACCGGGTTGACTCCGAATTGAAAAGCAATGCGTACCCCCATGCTTCCTGTACGCGCGGCCAACTGGCATTGTCCATAGCTCTGGCCGAAGATCACATCCTGGCTTATCGGATCACTCACCTGCGCCAACGGCTTGACCCAGGCTTCCACCGAATAGTTGGAACTAGCCAAGCTTGGAGCGTACGGAATCTGGACGCATTGATTGGCGCCATTGAAGCTGAACGCCTGCCCCACCTCGCCACCTACGAAGCTCGCCCCCCCGATCAGCGTGCCGTTGTTTGTGCCTGCAATGTCATTGGCATTTCCTTCGCCCGGCCACCAAGCGACCAGTCCAGCGGGCGGAGTCGCGCAGGGTGCGGGGAGTAATGCCAGCAAAGCATTCGAGCTGGTTGCCGACCCCCATGCGTCGCTGACGACCACCAGGTAGTTGCCCGCCTGACCCGGCTGCACGTCGGTCAGTGTCAGGGAGCTACCCGTTGCGCCCGCGATATTGGTGCTGTTGAATTGCCATTGGTAACTCAGCGGTGGAGGGCCGCCGGCGGTGGCCACAAAGGTCACCGTGGAACCCGCGCTGGCCGTTTGGCCCTGGGGTTGAGAAGTGATGAACGGCACTCGGCACTTGCCCGCGGTGCTGGCGTTGTAGATCGCCTGAATTTCGGCCGCTGAAAGCGCCCCGCTGTAAACTGACGGTTCGTCAATCAGCCCGGCAAACGGGGAGACAACCTGCCCTCCAGCCGCAAGTGCGACCCCGATTAGCAGGTCATTGGTGCCCGGGAAAAGACCCTCATTGTAAGGCGTCTGGTTTTCACAAACCCCATTGACGTAAATCCTTAACCTTGAACCGTCATAGCTCGCAGCAAAATGAGTCCAGTGATTCACGCTCAATGAATTGGTGCTTAAGACTGTGGCAGATCCTCCTCCGGCACCTTGAGAGCAACTCCCATCATTACAAACACCGAGGCCGATTGTCCCGTCCGGCTGCACCGACGTCGTGTAGCTCTTCTGCGCGTTAGCGACAGGGAAATCCCATTTTGACAAGACATTTTGATACCTGCCGAGGGTGGTCGGGTAAACCCAAGCCTCAATGGTCATGGCATTGGTAAAATGCAGACTCGGATTGTCGGCAATCCGAATGTAGCTGCTCATGCCGTCAAAAGAAAATGCTTGTCCGACTTCGCCAGGCACGAATGTAGCACCGTTCACCAGCGTACCATTATTGGCGCCCGCAATGTCATTGGCATTGCCTTCACCCGGCCACCAGGAGACCAGTCCAGCGGGCGGAGTCGCGCAGGTGGGGGAAAATACCGCCAGCAGGGCGTTGGAGCTGGTTACCACCCCCAACGCGCTGCTGACGACCACCAGATAGTTGCCCGCCTGACCTGGCTGCACGTTGGTCAGTGTCAAGGAGCTGGCCGTCGCGCCCGCGATGTTGGTGCTGTTGAATTGCCATTGGTAGCCCAGCGGTGGAGAGCCGCCAGCGGTAACCACAAAAGTCACAGTGGAACCCAGGGCAGCGGTTCGGCCCTGGGGCTGAGCGGTGATGAATGGCACCCAACACTTGCCCGCGCTGCCGGCGTTGTAGATGGCTTGAATCTCGGCGGCTGAAAGCGCCCGGCTGTAAACTGACGGCTCGTCAATCAACCCGGCAAACGGAGATACAACCTGCCCGCCTGAGGCAAGTGCGACCCCAATTAGCAGATCGTTGGTGCCCGGGAAAAGACCCATATTATATGGGGTCTGGTTTTGACAAAGCCCGTTAACGTAGATCCTCAAACTCGAACCGTCGTAGGTTGCAGCGAAATGAGTCCACTGGTTCACGCTCAAGGAATTTGTGCTTAAGACCGTCCCCGATCCTCCTCCCGGCCCCGAGGAGCAGCTCCCATCATTGCATACACCGAGGCCGATCGTTCCATCCGGCTGTATTGACGTCGTGTAGCTCTTCTGGGCGTTAGCGACAGGGTAATCCCACTTGGACAAGACATTTTGATAACTGCCCAGGCTAGTCGGGTAAACCCAAGCCTCAATTGTCATTGCGTTTGTAAAATGCAGACTGGAATTATCAGGAATCCGGACATAGCTGTTGATTCCATTAAACGAGAATGCTTGTCCGACCTCGCCAGACGCGAAGGAAACTCCATTAGACAACAGACCGTTGTTCATGCCAATGATGTCGTTGGCGTTGCCTTCCCCCGGCCACCAGCTTACCAAACCCGCCGGGGGCGGGGCACATCCAGCGGCGGATTCGTACTGGTAAAGTTGCTGGACCTCCGACGCCGAGAGGGCGCGGGTGTAAACGCGGAAGTCGCTAAGCGTGCCACGGAACCAGTCATAGGGGTTAGAGTCATCGTGGTAGGAGCCAAGTGCCGAGCGGAGCGCCCCAGGTTGGGCCCAAAGGTTGTCGTTGGGCACGGGGATGCTGTTCACCAGAGCGCCGTTGATATAGATAGAGAGGCTCTGGCCTTTCTGGTAAACGCCCACCACGTGCAAAGTGGTGTTAGTGAGAAATGTTGCGCTGGCCCCAATCCAACCTTGTGATGGCGTATGAATTTCAACTACCACGCCGTTTGTTTTGGTGATAATCCCCATCTCGCCGTTCACACTGCTCTTGTAGAAGACATCCATGAAGTCTGCGTACGGCCCGTTATCGAAGGTAATCCACAACGAGACCGTCCAAGCCGCGTTCGTTGCGGCGAAGAGTGTCTCTGGAACGAGTATGTCGCTGTTCGTGCCGTTGAAGTAGTACGCGCTGTTGGCGTTGCCGAATCGGTCCGCTGTGAGAACGGCCCCTTCCACGGTACCGTCGTTCCCGTTTCCGCTCGCGTCTTTAGCGTTTCCGGCGAACGGGTAATAGGCTACCAGACCATTGGTAAGAAAGGATTGGGCTCGGACCTGAACGGCCTGAGTCAAGGTAATAAGGGTGATGATGATTCCGAGTAATGCATGTGTTGTTTTCATAGCCGTTACATTGTTGCCGGAAGCCAATGCGACCCTGTCCTTACGCGACCGCCCGAGGCGCGACCCGCCAAGTGGAAGACCGAACTGAACAAATTGCATAGTGGCCTTCGATCATTCTGAACTACCATCCGCGATTCTGCGCCTTTGCCCGTGGAATGCAAGTGCAATTTTACGGTCAGCCCGGCGTCCCAGGGAGAATTCACGAAGTTGTTTGGAAGCTTGGCTGGCGGGCGTGGAGGCAACGGATGGCATAGCGATGATGTTCGGCGTTCATGGCCGTAAAGAAATCGGTGGTGGTTTTGTATTTGGGGTTGGTTTGGCGAGTGCGCCAGTGCATGAAGAGACTGTTGCTGAAGCGGCGCAACATGCCCACCACACGCATGGATTTGGGCAGGCGCACGCGGCACTGGTCATCCAGGTGACTGACGTCCAGCCGCAGATGCAGGCCGTTCTCGATGCCCCAAGCCGACCGGTTGTCCGCCAACCATTGAGCGGCGTTGAGTTGGTGGGGTGGCAAGCTGGTCACCAGCGCGACCGTCTCCGGTTTGTGCTGACGCAACCGTCGCCGCAACAAGGCCACTTGTTGGACGCAGGGAAAATCGACTTCTTCCGGGGTGGCCGCGCGCGAACGCAAGACCCGGATTTCCAACTCGGCTTTGTTAAACTCGATGCTGCCCGCCAGGTTCCCGGTTGCCTGTCGAGGGGGAAAAATGCGCTGGCAGCGCAGGGACCAATTTTTCAATGTTCGCTCGCACGGTCGGTTGATTGTCTTTGACCGTCAGCAGATAGTCGGCCCCGTGTTCGAGCACCAGATCGCGGGCGGTGTGGTCCTGGGTATGAAGGGCGTCCAGACTGACTTTGCGCCCGTCCAGGTCGAGCTGCTTAAAGAGTTCCCGTGCCACCGGGATTTCGTTGGTCTTGGTGTCCACCATGGCGCTACCCAAATAGTGCTGACTGGGCACGCTCACGGCGGAGAGCACGCTTTGGCCGCCCCCGTGCTTGGGTTGTTTACCGTCCAACACGATCAGTTCGTGGGCCGGAGCTGGGCCGCGGATTTGTTCCTGGGTTTGGAGAATGATTTTCTCCAGGGCCTCGTCATCGATGTGTTTCATCATGCGGCAAAAGGTGGGCTGGCTGGGAGCCGGGTAGCCCTCCGGTTGCTGGCGCACGCCCAAGGCGCGGCGCTGGGCCTGGCTCATGCCTTTGGCAAACTTGCTTAACTCCTTTTGCCCTCGGGCGGCGCCGCACAGGTGGGCCAGCACGGCAATGGCCACCAGCGTCCAGAGCGGATAGACCCCAATGCGGCGGCGATAATCGGGCAGGCCCTTCAAGTATTGGATGAGGGAACGAATCTCGATGGCGCTTTGGGTGCAACGGGGACGGCTTTTGGCTTCGACCAGGGCCAGTGCTGGCTTGAGTCGGTCGGCTTGCAGGCTGCGGCGAGCGTTCTGGCAGAGTTCGCGGGCGAAGAGGCGTTTGGGTTTGTTGTGCTCGACGTAAAAATCGCGGCGCACACGGCCAAAGCCATCGGTTTGTCCCAACTCCTGCCAACCGCTGGCCGTATAGACCGTGCCGCTGAATTGCTCGGGATCGACGAAGGTTTCGACCCCCACGACGGGATGGCCGTAACGAACTTGCCAGTCCGCCGACAGACCTCGCAGGGCCAAGCTCAAGGAACGAGAGGCCAAATTGGGAAAGGTCTTGTCGGGCAAGAGCAGGAAACGGCAGTTATTGACAATAAGCGGCAGGCGCCGGCGCCGTTGCTCTTCGGTCCAGCCGATCCACTGATCCCGGGCGCGCAAGCGGCGGGAAGCAGCACAAAACACCAGTACCCCCAGCCAAATGCCCCCGGCGGTGATCGCATACCAAAGCTGTTCGCCGACCGCACGGACATCGCCCAAGTAGTGATGTTTGTCCAGCAAACGGCGGGCGCGGGATTTGTCTTTGCGCCTGCTCAACTGATGGATCTGGACGCTCGCCAAGTCGATTGCGCCCTGGCTCTTACTGGTGACGATGGGTTTGGACATGGCCCAAAGCATGAAAAACTTCGGGCAATATGTCCAGCCTCAACCGCTAACCCGCTTCCTTTCCGCCCCTTACCTCACCACAAGAATTTTCCGTGCCGGCGTCCGGGGCGTACGCCGGCACCGCTTTCTTGGTGCAGTAGGATAAGCCTTCGGCCTGCCAACGTCGCGGGGAGCCTGCGGGTTGTCGGTCGCACACGACCAGGGCTGGGGTGGGTTCCACAAGCCGGAGGCTTGTTCGGGCAGCGCAAGCCGGAGGCTTACGCTACTGCTTACAGGCGCGCGGCTTCGCAGCCGATCCGGTGCGCATTGGCCATGGCCGAGAAGGTGATGGTCGTCGCGGGGATGCTGGGGAACACGGTGGCGTCCACGGCGTGAACTCGGGTCCAGCCGGGCAACCGCCCGAGCAGGTCGGTTTGGAAGCCGCGGGGCTCGGTGCTCATGGGAAAGCTGCCGCCGCTGTGGAAGCTGCGACCCGGTTCGGCGATTTTGAGCATGAGGGGCAGGGGCATGGCCCCAAGGCGCCGGGCTTGTTTACAAAGCCGGAAAACCAGTTTCCGCACTCGCCCGCGCGCGACAGGGTTCAATTCCGCGCGCAGTTCCAGCCGCTCTGGGCCAGCAGGCTGGTTTTGCCGCAGGCAGACGGCGATGCGGGAACTATGACGCGAGTGGATAAAGCCTTGCGCCACGAGGAGGCGCTCCTGGAAATCCCGGACCAAGAAGCTCAGTGGCCGCCGCAACGGGCCGAAGGTCCCCGCCACCGCCTGACTGATCAGGTCGTTGTTGGAGTAGATCTGGACATGAGCGGTTGTGTCCCGCCCGCGGGGCTCGGATATTTCGAGGAAGACTTGGCTGAGGGCGTGCAGCCATTCACGGGTGGCGCCCCGAACCTTGCGGAGCAGGACAAGGGGCACGAGGAAATACTGGCTGTCCCTGAGCCAGGCGGTCTGTTCGTAGGCCCCGAGGGAACGAAGCAGGATGCCAGTGGTGGCAATGGCGCCCGCCGCGAGGAAGGCCCGGCTGCCGCGCCACGCCAATGGGCGCTGCGTTGCCCGATCATGGCCCAGCACCTCGGCACCTTGGGCCGATTCGCGGACCTGGTCTATGACGACTCCGGGCTGGTAGCTGAAGTTGGGGTTGGCGAGCATTTGCGCCACTGAATCCGCCGAGGTGTAAATGTAACCGTAGGGGCAGCCGTACATGCACAGTCGGCAATAGTTACAACCGCCCTGCACTGAGGGGAGGGTTCCCCGCACCGCCAAGCGGGATCGGCCGAAGCGGATGCCGATGCGGGCCAGGGCCTCGCGATTGCGCTCCATTCGCTCCAGGAGCTGCTGGCTCTGCCGGCTGGGGCGCAACTCGGTGAAGTTGTTTGTGTAGAGGGGGAAGAGTGTTTCCAGGTTGTCGTGGCAAGCCGCGAGTCCAGTGAGTTCGAGGACTGCGGCGTAATGCGGGGCCAGGGCGGAGCCCTTGAACGGCCACTCATCCAAATCGTCGTCAAGGAAGGGCATCATGGCGGCACCCCAGACGTTGCTCAGGCCGCCTTTGGCCAGAGACGGGCGCAGGCCGACGTTCTCGTAATGAACGCCCAGGTGCTCGTCGGCCTCGCGATAGGCGAAGTCCGAGCCATAAACCAGCTTGAGCGGCACGCCGCCCACGTCGGGGTTCATTCCGGCTTGGTAAGCGGCCAAGTCAGCGGGCGTCCATTCCTCGGGCCGGCTGTCCTTGAGCCTCTCAACCCTAGCCGCTCCGTCCGGCTCCAGGGTCAGGCCGGCGTCCAGCATCCGAACCGGTCGCCCGGCGTCCAGCAAGGCCTTCGCGCAAGCTACGCCTGCCGGCCCTGACCCGACCACATAGCAAAGGTCCGGGTCAGAGCAGACGGACGACCATGCCGAGGCACCTTGGGATTCCGGTGAGGCAGGTGTGGGGGGCACGGAAGGAATGGGGGCGTTCAGAGGATGCTCCCGCTAGTGTGGTGTCTCCGAATTGCGTGTGCAACTGGGGGCGAAAGCGGCAGAGGGCAGCCGCACTCCAAGACGCTGGCGCGCCCTGGAATGCGCCAGTAAACGCGAAGCGTCATGGAGTGCGGCTGCCCTCTGCCGCTTTCGAGCCCCCACGAAAGATACTGCCAATTCTGAGACACCATGCTAGGGACTTGTGTCCTGGAGGTTGCCGGTGTTGCGAGGGTTGCCGCGGAATTTTGGCCAAGGCGAGCGGGCCAGCGCCGCGCCGGCTCGCAAGGCACAAAAGCCGCCGAACGCGACACCTCCGTCGGGCAGATAGATGACGCCGTTCGGCCCAATCGCCGGGGAACCATAGCCATACCCATAAAGGTAGTACATCTCGTGCAACAGCCCGTCAGGGTCGGCATAGCACAGCATGCCATAACGAGTAACGAAGGCGATTGACCCGTTTGCCAGTGCCACCGGGGAGGCGTCAAACGGAGGGTCTTCGGTGCCGACTCGTCCCCACTTCTTTTGGCCGTCCGGGCTGATCGCCCAGAGGTGCTGGAGCACGCCGAGATAGATCGTCCCGTCTGGACCGATCACAGGAGAGGATTCCGTAATGCCGCCCGTCCGCAGACGCCAGCGCAGGCTGCCGTCCAGGTTGAGGGCATAGAGGCAGCCATCCACCGAGGTGAGGTACAGGCACTTGTCCCCGTTCAGCGCCGGCGACGAGAGAATGGGGCCGCCGGTCGCATACTCCCACTTCTTGCCGCCATCCGCTGTCAGCGCATAGCACTTTCGGTCATGCGACCCGAAGTAGATCGTGCCATCGGCGCCGATTGCGGGCGACGACACAATCACGCCCGGAGTCGTAAACTGCCACCGCTTCCTGCCTTCCGCGTCCAAGGCATAGAGATTCCTGTCCCAGGACCCGAAATAAACGGTGCCATCGTGGGCCAGGGCGGGCGAGGAGTCCACCCAGCCGGCGGTTTTGAACTCCCACCGTTTCTTGCCGTCAGGCCACAATGCGTAGCATCTGCGGTCGCGGCTGCCGAAATAGACCGTGCCGTCGGCGCCGACGGCAGGCGCGGACTTGATCTCGTTTTGCGCCTCGAACGTCCACTTGCGCGCTCCGTGAGGATTGACGGCCCAAAGCTTGCCACTGAATGTGCCGAAATAAATCGTGCCATCGGCCGCTACCGCTGGGGCGGAATCGCTGCCGCTGGAAATTGCCAGCGTCCATTCGTTGCTGAGGACGTTTGTGTAATCGGCCACCGCAGTGCGCAGCGGCAGGCAGGCCAGGCAGGCTATCAAATGGAGTTCCGATCGCATTGCTATTTGTGGTTCACGCGCGTGAATACGGCAGCCAATGTAGAGGTATTGCTGCCGCCCGGTCAATCCGCGGGAAACACGAATCGGTCAAGTCCAGAACCAAAGGGGGCCCAATGCGAACCGCGGAATACGCGGAAACAGGAACTTTGAAGTCGAAGGCCAGCGAACGGTTGGAATTTCACGGCTGGAGCAGGCAGAAGCTGGCGGAGCCCCCAAGGGGTTGCCGAACCGAAGGGTTCCTTTCCGCGTATTCCGCGTATTCCGCGGTTGGAGAACAGAATCCTTTTGCGTTCGATTCCGCTTGAACGGGCTGGCGGCGGCTTATAGGGTCGGGCGGTGATGCGTCGCCACCCCAAGAACCCTTGGATTAGCAACACCGTCGCGGCCCGGCTGCTGATCTTCATGACTCGGCATCGCGTGCCGGTCGTGAGTCGGCTCTTCATGTACTATCTCGGCTGCGACATCGGCCTGGCACTCCCCAAGACGGTGTTCCTGCCGCACCCAATGGGCATCGTCATTCATAGCGGCACACGCATTGGCGACAATGTCGTCATCGGCCACCAGGTCACGTTGGGCGGGCGTGACTTGAGCGGTGTAGCGCCACAGGTGGAGGAAGGCGCATACATCGGCGCCGGGGCCAAGATACTGGGCGGAGTGCGAATTGGCCGGGGAGCTACGGTCGGCGCCAACTCCGTCGTCACCAAGGATGTCCCCGCCGGGACCACCGTCGTCGGCGCCAACCGCATTCTAACCAAGCCCAGCCCGTACGCCCTGGATTGAGGCGGTTTGGACGAAGATCATTCTGGAAAGCCACGCCCATACCGCACGCTAATGTCACCATAATACCTCCCTATTACCTACCTAGTACCTCCCATTGATTAAGGTAGGTACTACGGAGGTACTAGAGGGTGTTAGGAAATTCGCCATAAGTGCCTATCCTGGAATGAGATCCTCTCGGAAAATCACACTCCCTCCGTCGGCCTTGGGACCCGGCGTAGAAACGGTATGGGGAAAACCATCGAAAACAGCAGCGGACCCTGCTTTTGTGCGCTTCCGCAAAATAAGGGAAAAGGCATCGCCATTTTCCTGGATTCTCCGAAACACGCGTTTTGCCCAATGGAATCAAGGGTCTGCATTTTGAATTTCCTAACACCCTCTACTAGTGAAGTACTAAGGATGTACTACAGATATACTACGGACATATCATGGTGATGGGCTGGCGGGGTGAGCGGTGCCGCGTCAATTCTGGCGCGTTCCTGGGATTTGATGGATTTCATGCGGGGGCCTTCACTTTGGTCGAACTCCTGGTCGTCATCGCCATCATACATCTGGGAAACGACCAGTCGCGGCGGCGCGGGCGGCAAACCCCTCGGTGGCGGCATTTGGAACAACGGCTCCGGCCTGAAACTCCAGCGCTTTCCCTGCGACGGCATCCTGACCCTCGAGCCCGAGGAAAGCCGGCCCATTCTCTAGAATGACGGCGCGGTGGATTACAATGAGGACGAAACCTCCCACCAGAACAAGGGAAACATCGTCGGCTGTTAAGGACCTAAGATCAAACCCCGAGGAAGCCGTCACGGGCCATTCGCGAGACATACATGAGGCACTCATGGGCGCCCCCAGTGCCGGCTCACCGTCCTGGTCTTATAAGCTTCGCTCGCTGTTAGCCCACAGCTCAGCTACTTGGACAGTCGGGCTGTTTCTGCGGGAGATGGTGCGTCTGTTGAGGCTGGCACTGCTTTCTCCCGTCTGCTCAAGCCCAGATAGCCAAGTAGCAACAGTCCGACCGTCACTGTGGCCAGATGGACGTACAAACCTTGATACGGTGGCCGGAAATGGAACTCCACCGTGTGCGACCCTGGCGTCAAGGAAACGCCACGCATGATAAAGTTGCAGCGCAGCAGCGGGGCCGGATGGCCATCCACTTCGACCTGCCAGCCCGGATCATACTTGTCGTTCAGCAGCAGGACCGCCGGCGTCTTAACGTCCGCCTTCAGCACCAGGTCTTTCGGCGCGTAGCTTGAGAACGCGACCGTGCCGGGGCTTTGGTTGGTTGCGCCTCCGGCTGCGGGCGTCAGGTTTGTGGCGACCAGCACGGTTTGAGCAGGGTTGAAGCCGGGGCTGACCAGGGTCTGGAGCGCCTGTGCGTCGTTGGTCTGTGTGATCCAGTGGGAGTAGAGTCCAGCCTTGGGGAGCGCGCCGGCAAATTCGATCACGGCAAACGGCCCGTTTGTAGCGACGACCGCCGTCAGTTCCTCCAGCCTGCGCGCGGCGATGCCCGGTTTGGGTTCGACATCGAAACGGAGCGCGTTGCTAAACCGCTTGAGTTGTGGGTCCATTTGCCGGTTGAGTTCGTCGGTGAAGCCAGCCGGACCAACCAGATAGCGGGTGCTGGTCAGTTCCCAGCGCCGTAGCAGCCCCGGCACGCCCGCTCTGGCCATGGCCCCTTGAAACGCCGCCAGGTCCTCCGGGACGCGCGGCATCTGCACAACATCCAGCGACTGGATCTTGTAATACTGGAAGTGGTGCTGCACCCATTCGATGCGATAGAGGCTATCCAACAGGGAGAATTCCTGGGGGAAGGGGAAGGGCAGGATCGCCACCCGCTGCTCGTAAGGCTTTCGGCGCAGAAAGTCGAGCACCTCGTTGGAGGCGTATTTCTGCGGCCAGTCCCAATAGACGATAAACGGGGCGTTGGCCCGGCCCAAATCCAGCACAAGCAGCGCCCCGAGCCAGACACCGGCCCATCCAGCCCGGCGTCCGGCGAAGAAGCCGCTCACGACCAACACCAGCGACCCGACTCCCAGGGCGAGCAAAAGCACGAACCACCCGACCTGCTCGATACTGAACGCGGCGATGGCCTTGGCCATCGCGGCGTCGAATTGCACCTTTTGCAGGTACGCTTCCAGATGGGCGCGTGACGCCGCGTAGAACAGCCAGCCGAGCCCGCTCAACACTACGCCGAGCAGGCACAGCGCGGTCCACCGGCGATCGAACCCCTGCACCCGGCCCCACCACGCTCGCAGATACGAAACCATCCCTCCCTTCGCCAGCAGTGGCGTCTCAAGATAACGGCGGCTCAAACCATGCACGCCGTACGCGAACAAGATCACGATAGACAACTCCACGAAGAACGTGAATTTGGCAGGGTTTCGGATCGTTGAAAAGTAAGGCAGGACGTAAATAAACTGGTAGAAGGGGGCAAATCGCCCGAATGCCAGCAGCAAGGCAACGAAGCCCACTGTCGTCCAAAACCAGATCGCCTTCCGATGGGCCAGCGCGAACACCGATTGCTCCTTCCGGAAAGACTGGACGACTGCCCACGCGGCCACCAGCACTACGAACACCCCCGCGTAACTCCCGCCACCGGAAAAGCGGATGAAGCCGCTCGGCGGCGTCCCTTTGGCGCCGCTGGCGAAAAAGTGGTCCCATTCCGGGTCCTGGCCCACGGCTCCCCAATAATTGCCACCTCCCGGACTGTCCATCCGATAGCCAAACAGGCCGGGAAAAACAAAACCCAAAGCCTCCATTTTGGGCAGGCTCCATTGGGTGGCATAATCCCATCGCTCCGTCCTGGTGCGTGTGTCCTGCTGCGTCCCCGCCACCCCCTTGATCTGCGTGCTGATGAGCGAGGAAACCGCTTGAAACGCGATCAACAGGGCAAAACAGACCACGACCATCAACCGGCTTAGACCACTAACCACGCGCCGCATCGGCGGTCCCGGTGTGAGCCACGGCTGAACCAGCACAAACGCCGCGACACACATGCTGAATAATGCGCCAATGTCATACGCCTCCACCACGCCCATGCCGACCGCCATCCCCGCCAACACCACCCGCACCCAACGCAAACGATCCCCCCCCACCACCAGGAACCCAAGCGCGATGAAGCAGCATGCCACACAAATGGTCTGCGAGGCCACGCCCCAGCAGGCAGCAGAGAAAAACCCCGTGTTCAATGCCACCGCCAACGCCCCCAGCACACACGCGATGTGGGAAAGGCCGAGCTTCCGGAAGCAGAAACCCGCTGCGAGGCCGAGTATGAGCAACGTCAATGGCGCGAAGAACTTCGCCCAAGCCACAGGACGCAAGGCCAGGTGTATGACTTGGGTGATTGACAGATTGCTGGTGATGCCCTGGATGCCGATGGAATTCAGGTCCCACCAGACGCCGTGAAAGTTCGACCATTTCAGGGATTCCTGGCTGGCCAAGGCCCCAAGCGGACCGTCGTTGGAGAACAGAATATATTGCGGCAGAAAACTCCGCGCGAACAAGACGGCAAGCAAAGCCGCGAGCAGAAGCAATAAGAAAAAGCCTGGGTGGCGGCGCCACCATGGACAGGCTTGCGGCTTTTTAAGCGGTTCCATATGTCCCTAATAGACTGCTGGGAAAAAGCCACGCCCGCCAGCAGAATTCAAGAGAAATCAGCGGCGGAGAATTCAACACACCTGGCCTTGCGCCCGGCCCGGTCACGCGATGGCGGCCGGCGGCACCTGCGCCACGGGCGGGACGCTTGAGCACAGGAGCAAACCGCTCGTGCGCACGATCACTGCTCCGCGGGGAGTTGCTTCTGATTTTCCCAGTATGCCAACTACAGGTCCACACCCCAGCAGAGCGTTGCAACGGGTGCAGGAGTGATCGGCCTCAATTGAAAACCGCACCAAGTTGGATCGGTTTGCCCAAGAATGCGCCAACACGCACCACCACAACAACCGACGAAGAAGGTGCCGCCGAAAATGCAGGCGAAGCCAGAGGTGCAAATGGTGACCCCAAAACTTCGGTCTGCTTTCACGCTGCTTTTCCCTGGCCCTGACATGGGGGCTGGGGAGTGGTGGGGTGATTCCTGAAGTTTTCCTGAACCCCTTTTTGTTTAGCTGTGACCGATTTCCAAGCTCGTTAGGGACATGCTGCTCTGGATGGTGTGATCAGCGCGGACGACGTGACTTTGGACCTCATCGCGGCGGTGGGTGCCTTTACCGATCCCAACGCGGGGACCGGCAAGACGGTTCTGGTCAGTGGCTTGACCCCTGTGGGTAGCGAAAACCTCATCCGCCCCCAAATCGGTGGTTTACAGCGACTTGCGGCCGAGCCATTACGCCTTGTGCTTCCTCCTCTGCCCAAGGGATAGCCCAGATATCCGCCCTCCGAGATGCACGTCTGTTGACGCGTCCATTTGAGTTCGCACCCGGACCATCGGACATCACTTTGCGGATATCCTCCCGCCCCTTGACGGGCGGCCCACCCGCAGGCAGCATCGTCGCATCCTGGTCGGCATAAGCATAAAACGCCTCCAGCGTTCCTTTCGCGGCACCAAGATGGGCAAAAACCTACTGATAGGAAATTGCCTTTCGCGTGCCCGCATGTACTCGACGCTGCGCGGGTGAAGCGGATGAGCGCCAGCATTGTCAGGAGAGATTGGCTTTTCAGTGTTGGCGCTCATCGCTGACCTTTGTGTTCGGCGTAACCGGCGTCATCGCAATAATCGCCGCCGTAGTCGGCCTCGGAGTCGTAGTTCACGGCTTTCTGGCGACGGAGATGATGTGAAAGGGCGGGTGGCGCGATACTTCTATCAGTTGAAAGCCGGCATACATCAGGGCCATTGCCAGAAGCACATCATCCCAGGTGTGATGATGCACGGTCCGGGTTTCCCGGTTGTGGACTTTCATCTTGAGGGTCTCCTCTGGATCCTGCACATCACCCAGCAGATCCATGTCGTGGTCATAATACCTCATGTGTTCCTCGATGTGCGTGAGATCATCCTCTCCTGTGTCGTGCTCGTAATCCCAGAGGATGTGGCTCCAGGAAGTGAGTGGGCGCCGATGCTCAAACGTCTCATTCCGATCGGGTACGGAGACCACAGCCAGGCCGTTGGGTTTGAGAATCCGCCGCCAATTCCGCAGCGCTCGGATGGGGTTTGCCATATGTTCGAGGCAGTGCCACGAGATCACCAATTCGTACGACTCATCCCGAATCCCATCGCAAGTCACCCCATCACTAGTAATCTTCCGGCCCGCCACATCCGCCGTCTGCTTCTGCCACAGGCTGTCCGCCAGCACCAGATTGTCGCAGGATTTGAGCAGGGGATAGATGGGGAACACGTGCGGATTGGCAAAACACGGCGAACGGTCGCCCACCTCCAATGCCACCTTACCGATGAATTGGTCGCGTGTGCGCAGAAAGGCCCGCGAGCAGCGAGGCGCGATCACTTGCCGCAAAACCCTAGCCTCGCGTAGCAATCCTCGCACACGGACATTGTGTGCGAGTTTCCGAAGATTCACTTGAAAAAGGTTCATAGATGGATGCAACTGATAGGAAATTGCCTTTCGCGCGCCCGCATGTACTCGACGCTGCGCGGGTGAGGAAGAATTGGTTTTCGGGCTCACCGAGCATTGCGCGATACTACCAGAGCACGTTCCCGGGTGTCAACGGCCAATTACTGATAGGAAATACTGACGAATTCAGCACACCTGGGCTTGTGCCCGGCCCAGTCACGCGATTGGGGCCTGCGGCACCTGCGCCACGGGCGGGACGCTGGAGCACAGGAGCAAACCGCTGGTGCGCACGATCACTGCTCCGCGGGGAGTTGCTTCTGATTCTCCCAGTGTGCCAACGACAGGTCCATACCCCAAGTGACCATTGACAGTCGGCGTCGCGACGCGGCGTCGGCCTCGTCATAGTCGCGAGTTTGATTATCCGAGACCAGGAGGTTTTCCTGCTTGCCCAGGCGGTACGTTCCGCTACGAGGCCATTCTGGGGGACCGTAGCCGAGGCCATCTTTTCCCGCGACTAACACGCGCAGGTCCAGCGCTTGAATGCGGCGAGTGAAACTCTCCCGACCACTTTCCCAGTGGTAGGCCTTACGCTTGCTGACGACGAAGCTTGGCCAGACGCGGTTCATCAATTCCCGGGGGATGACGAAGGCATTGCTGCGCAGGTGAGGGTTGGGAAACGGAGGGAAGGCTCGGCGGTTAATGGGGACTTTGATCCTCAACAAGAGACGGCGGAGGAGCGGCTGGGTTGCAGCCGCGGCGAGTTCCTGTTCGACAACGGAATATATGCTTGCCCAAGAGGCGGTGCAGCCGACCACGCCTACACCCGGCACAAGCACCCAGCGGTGGAGGATCCTCAGCCAGTCGGCGACCAAGGGTTCGCTGAATGAATTCAGGAAGCAGAGGTAAGGATGGGGAAGCCGCCGCGCCGCCAGGGAATAGGCACGTATATCGAAGCCGAAGTCCGACATGCGGAATTCGTGATGAGGAAAGCGGCTCAGCTCTGCGCGCCATTCCGCCAACTCGCTGTCCCGCGAGAAGCCCTTGAGCACCACCACCAAGTCATGCTCGAGCCCGCTGGGATGACACTCGTAACCGCGCAGGAAGCGGCGTAGGGACTCCAGGCCGCTGCCTGTTCGGGCGAGATAGACTACGGCTACTTCGGGCATACGACAGGCTGGTGCAACCACCCGAACCGGCCTCGACGCCAATCCTTGATGCCTTGCCAAATGCCAATGGAGTTCTGCCCACGCAGCATCAGGGCGAACAGCAGCATTTTGAATGGGTTAACCGCCAGCAGGTTTACCCACAACGACAGCGGATACCAGCCAAGGCGGTGGCGCTGGATCAGGTAGAGGCTATTCCGCGTGCTGTAGCGGAGTTGCAGTGGCCGATTCTTCGCCAGCGTGGCGCCCACTTTGTGCCACATCCTTGCCCCCGGCACATAGACCACCCGGTAGCCGCTCTCCCGGAGGCGGTAACACAAATCGGCGTCCTCCGAGTAGAAAATGAGGTCCTCGTTGAAAAGGCCGGCCTTCTTGAGCGCCTCGCAGCGCAGGAGGAACCCACAGCCTGTGACGAAATCGCACTCGCGCACCTGGTTGTAGCGCGGACGATCGCGCCGGTTCCATCCGAAGTGGCGGCTGTGGCCATGCAGCGGATGGACCCGGCCGCCGGCGTGCCAGATCACGTCTGGGCGGTCGAAGAACAGGATCTTGGTGCCAAGCACACCCGCTTCGGGGTGGCTCTCGGCGTAGTCCACCAGCACGTTCAGGATCTCCGGATCCAGGATGACATCGTTGGTGGTGCTGAAGACATACTTCACCTTGTCCAATAGAAACGCCATGCCCAGGCTGGCGGCGCGAGCATAGCCCTGTTCCTGCTGATGTGCCAGCAGGTGAACTTCCGGGAATTCCTGCCGCACCATGTCTGGTGCGCCGTCGGAGGACGCGTTATCAGAAACCACCACCTTGACCGACGGATAATGAACCTGCCGCAACGACTGCAAGGTCTCACGCAGCGAGGCTTTCAGGTTGTGGTTGACGATCACCACCCCGACTGGTGGCCTAGTGGCGGACTTCATTTCTTACGGAAGGCTGCACCAATGGTCCGGTTTTGCCAATCAAACCGTGCGCTATGCCTTTCAGAATGTTTAGGGTTATGTCTAACTCGGCAGACTCAAAGGCGATGACTTTCCCCAATTCGCGAAAAAAGGAGCCGAAGTCGTAAAGACACCAGCCCGGAAAGGTGAGCGCGTAGCGGCGGTACATTAACAACCGGTTTCGGGCGATGTAGTAGTGCCGCCAGGCGTCGTGGGTCTTGATGAATAATTCACTGCCAAAAAGCCGAAAGGTCTTGACCGTTCCCAGTTGGTGGTGCAGGAGGACATGATTGGCGCGGAGAAGTTGATAGCCGGCCTGTTGCAGCCGGAGGCAATACTCATAATCCACATAGTCCATGAACCAGGCTTCGTCGTAAAAGCCATGCTTGGCAAACACTTCCGTACGGATCAGACTGCCCGAGGTCATGGCAGTCCGGACTAGCGAGGATTCCGGCAGTTGGTCGGCGTTCGCCACCTCCATTTCCTTGGACTCCGGATAGTACATCAACGGAGCGACCAGGGCGACGCGTTCCCTTGCCGGATAGCTCTGGAGAGCATTGAGCAGACCGTCGAAGAATCGGGGCGTAATGGTGCTGTCTTGGTCGAAGGTCGCCACCCACTGGTAACCTGAATTAATAGCTTCCCGGATTCCTCGATTCAAGGCCGCGGCAATACCAAGATTCTGCTGATTGCGAATCAATTGGACGGAATCCATCTGTTCAATTGCCGCCAATACTCCTGTCTTCGCGCAACTGGGGCTGGGGGTGTTATCCACCACGATCGCCGGGACTTGGGTAGTTAGGGCCCGCACGTTTTCGAGTGTGCTCGTTCCCGGGTTGTAGGTAACCACCACGGCGCAGACTTCCCGGCGTGTGTGTGCGTCGCAAAGCATCACGCTGGCCATTGGCGGCGAACCACCACCACTTGTTCTTCTTCGCAATGGGAATGGAGTGGCTTCATGGCGTGGGGGTATGCTTCGTTCCGGTCAACACCGCTTCCTCGCCGAGATTACCATCACGCTTGAGGGCAGATTGCTCACGATATGCCAGCGCCCAGCTTCTCACCGTGCGGACAATCCGGACGCCGGGCGTGGACCGCGGTGAAGCACAGCGCCTCTGGACTTCTGTGATGAGAAAACTACCGCCGGCGAACCTGTCTGCATGGGCTGCGGTCGTCCACACTTGAGGGGAATGTATCCCAGCGCGTTCGGCGCAGGTGCGCAGGGCCTCAGGCGAGAACACTTTCAGGTGTCGCGGCGGATCCAGGCCCAGCCACGCTTGCTTGAAGACCTGATGGCCCAGGCTGCTGGCGTTGGGGGTAATCACCACCAGCCGTCCCCCAGACTTGAGCACATGCCAGGCCTCGGCCAGCAACCCGACCGGATCAGGCACATGTTCGATCACGTTGTTGAGGGTCACGGCGTCAAACGTCGAACTCGGGAAACCGGCGCTCGCCAAGTCTCCGTGCCGCAACTCCAGGTTATAACGGAGGCGGGCGTTTTCAATTGCCCTGCGGTCGAAATCAACCCCGTCCACCTTCCATCCGCGCGCCTGCATCTTGTGGAGGAAGGTCCCGTCGCCGCAGCCGACGTCCAGCAACCGGCCCGGTGATTGGTCCGTGAGAAACATGCAAGCTCTCTGCCGCTGCTCCTTGCGCAATTCAAGAAGCGCTCGCGGCAGGCTCGCGGCAGCATTGTAAACCACGGAGAGGAACTTGCCCGTCCGGCTTGGAGCCGCCTGGCCGGCCGGGGCGTCCGCGTGGGTAAAGTAAGTCTGGTATGCGAGGTGAAGATCCTCTGCCACCGGGGCCGGATTGAGCCACAGGAGACCGCAGTCGGGCCGAGGGCATTGGGAGAATCCCCATTCGCCGGCCGTGCCAAATAGGCAGTCGGTGAGATGATCGTAGAGGCCCCGGCCCGCGGTGCCGCACAACGGGCACGAAGGCTTGGGTTGGGCGCGGATTTTGGGTGGATTCTCCATACTTGATTCACACCCCGACCAATGCGACCAAGCGCCCCAATCCTTCCTGCCAGGGCACCTGCTGGCGCCAGCCCAATGACTTCAGGCGAGCAGGATCGGCGACGACAAAGGGGAAGGGGTCCCGCTCAAGACTTGGGGCCACGCGCACCAGATCGGGCCTTCCCAGGCATTGGCCGAGGAACCCGGCCATTTGCCGGACGGTGACGCCTTCGCCCGTCCCGAGGTTAATGATGCCGCAGAAGCGCTTTTCCACTACGGTCAGGAGCGCTTCAGCCAGATCGTCAATGTATATGTAATCCTTGGTGCTATCAGGTGTTTTGAGCACGATCTCTTCGCCTCGGCGGAGCTTCGCGATCAGGGAGCTGCAGAGCCGCGAGGGATGTTCCCCAGGACCGTAAGGGTAGAACACGCGGGCCCAGCCAAAGCCGAAACGGCTCGCGCGGGTCTCTGCCTCCAGCGCGCGGCGCAGCTCGTCCTTGCAGCGAGCATAGGTGGTGGTGGGTCCCGCGGGGGTGCGTTCCTCATTCAGCGGCTCCGTGCCGATCTGGTATTCGACACAGGTGCCGAGGCCGACGATGTGGCCCACGCCCAGGCGGAGCAATTGGCGGACAAAGGCGAGGCTCCAGTCCCGGAACCGCTCGTTTTCAGGCGATTCGAGGTAGATGCCGGGGGTGGTGATCCAGGCAGCGTGTACGCACAGGTCGGGCGCGAAGGCGCCAATCTCCCGCCAGGGAGGGGCGTCCAGAGTGCCGCGCAGCCACGTTACGGACCTTTCCAGGCTGGCCGGAAGGGCTTCACCCGGCAGGGCCAGCCCGGCCACTTGGTGTCCTTGGCCCAAAGCGAGCCGGGCAAAGGCCGATCCGATGAAGCCCGTCGGGCCGGTCAGCAGAATCTTCATGGTCTCGCTGGTAACATCTCGGCGAGGAGCGGGAGCCGCTGGTCTTTCTCCGACAGTTCGGGATCCGGCAGGGGCCACCGAATGCCGGCGGTCGGATCATTCCAGCGAATGCCCCGCGCCTGTGCCGGGTCGTAAAACTCCGACATCTGGTAGAAGACCTCGCAATCATCTTGCAGGCACTGAAAGCCGTGCGCCAGGCCGCCAGGGACGTAGAGCATGCGCCGGTTCGCGGAGGTCAACTCGAAAGCTTCCCACTGGCCGAAGGTCCGCGAGGCGGGGCGAACATCCAGCAGGACATCGTAAATGGCCCCCGCCGCGCAGCGGATCAGCTTGATTTCCGGCTTCGGTTCGGCCTGAAAGTGCAGGCCGCGGATCATGCCGCGCCGCCGGGTCAGCGTCAGATTGCACTGCGGCCAGCGCACGTTCAATCCATGCGCGGCAAATTCCTGCTCGCAGAAGGTGCGCGCCAGGAAGCCGCGTTCGTCTTCGCGCAGATCCAGGCCGATCAGCCAAACTCCGGGAAGTGTTGTGCCGGCAAACTTCATCGCACGCGTCACCTTAGACCACGGTCACCGCCGGGATGGGAACGATGAACTTTCCGCCGCGCTCGCGATAGGCCTTCTGTTGCGCCATGATTTCCTCGGCGAAATTCCACGTCAGCAGCAGGGTGTAATCGGGCCGCGCCTCGGCGAGCTGCTCAGGCGGGACGATGGGCAGGTGAGTGCCCGGGGTCAACCGCCCCTGTTTATAGGTGCTGCGATCGGCGACAAAGTCTATCATTTCAGTTCCCAGCCCGAAGAAATTCAGCAGCGTGCTGCCCTTGGCCGAAGCCCCGTAAGCGGCGACCGATTTGCCCTGCGCTTTCAGATCGTGCAGAAGAGCCCGCAACCCATCCCTGAGTCCAAGGACGCGGTTGGCGAAGCCCTGGTAATAGGCCAGGGTGGCGAGCCCTTTTTGCCGCTCTTCCCGGAGCAGCGCTGCGACCGATGGCTGTTCGCCGTGCTCGCCGGTTATGCCTGCGAACAGGCGCAGCGAGCCGCCATGGATCTTCAGCCGTTCCGCGGCAAAGATGGAGAGGTCATGCCGCTGGAATAGCGGCGCCAGGGCCGTGAGGCTGAAGTAGAAGACGTGCTCGTGGTAGATCGTGTCGAATTCACCCTTTTCGATGAAGTCCGCGGCGTAGGGGAATTCGAGCACGATGCGCCCGCCGGGCTTTAGCAATGTCCGCAATCCCGCCACGAAATCGTTGGTGTTAGGTGCGTGGGCGAAGACGTTGTTACCCAGGATCAGATCGGCCTTGCGTCCGCCCGCCGCAAGGCGGCCCGCGAGATCGGCGCCAAAGAACTCGACCAGGGTTTCGATGCCGGCCTCTCGGGCTACCTTGGCAATGTTGGCCGCGGGCTCGATCCCCAGGCAAGGCACACCGGCCGACCGAAAGTTCTTGAGCAGGTAACCGTCGTTGCTGGCGATTTCGACAACCAGGCTCCGCCGGTTGAGCCCGAATTCCCCGATATAATGTTCAGCGGCGGCCTGCGCATGACGCAGCATCAGGTCGGAGAACGAGGAGAAATAAAGGTACTCGGTAAACAGTTGGACGGGGGGAACCAGATCGAGGATTTGGAGCAACCAGCACGATTCACACACCGCCAGGCGCAGCGGGAATTTCGGCTCGGCCTTGGAAAGATCCTCGGGGCGGAGGAGGTTGTTGGCGAGCGGTTGGGTTCCCAGGTCCAAGATGAGAGTTCCACGGGCGCTCCCGCACGAACGGCATTGGAAGGCGAGGTCCATTCGCCTATTGGGCCCAAGGGAGCCCCTTGGCGCGCGCCGACTCGGCATAGAGATCAATCTGTCGTCGGGTGAAGCCCAGCATGTCGCCGTTGTTCAGGGCGTGCCGCTGGTGATACCAGGTAATGGTCTCGCGGATCGCCCGGTGGAAGTCCCACACCGGGTGCCAATTGAGCAGCGCGGCGGCCTTGTCAATGGCCAGCGAGAGCAGGGTGGCTTCGTGTGGGCTGGCGGCGCTCGATCCGTCCACCCATCGGCCCGGCCAGACGTCCAGGACCTCCTCGACGAGCCGCTTCACCGGCTGGCGGGAAGCGGCTCCAGGCCCGAAATTGAAGGCGGTTGCCAGCGGGGAATTCTTCCCCTCGGCCCCCAGCCTGGCTCCGAGCCAGAGGTAGCCGCTGAGACATTCCAGAACGTGCTGCCAGGGCCGCACCGCCGCCGGGTTACGCACCAGGATCGGCTTGCCTGCAATGAGCGCCCGGACACAGTCGGGGACAATGCGGTCAACGGCGTAATCCCCACCGCCGATGACATTGCCGGCCCGAACAGTTGCCACCGGACCGAGCCTGGGGTCGGAGACGAAGAACGAGCGGTGCCAGGATTGGGCCACGAGCTCAGTGGCCGCCTTGCTCATGGAATAGACGTCGTGGCCGCCGAGCGGGTCGTTTTCGCGGTAAGCGAATTCCCACTCCCGGTTCTCATAACACTTGTCGCTCGTGACAACAACGACCGGGCAGCCCAGGCCCAGCGCTCTGACGGCCTCAAGCAGATGCGCGGTGCCAATCACATTGGTTTGCAACGTCTCGATCGGTTCGGCGTAGGAACGCCGCACGAGCGGCTGTGCGGCCATGTGAAGGACCAGGTCGGGCCTGGCCTGGTCCAGCGCCGCGAGCAACATCGGGTAGTCCCGGATGTCACCTTCCACCTGGGTTTCAAAGGTGCCGGCGCTGATGACCTGGTGAAGGTTTGGATCGGTAGGGGCTGGCAGGCTGAAACCCCAAACCCGCGCGCCAAGGTTTGCCAACCACAGCGCCGCCCAGCTTCCCTTGAACCCGGTATGGCCGGTAACGAGCACCCTCTTGTTGCTGTAAAACCCGTTGAACATTACCAGACTTTCCAGGGCGCCTGACCGCTGTTCCACATATTCGTCAGTAGTTGCTGCTCGCGGTAGGTATCCATGCACTGCCAGAAATCGGTATGCATGAAGGCCGCGATCTGGCGCTCGGCGGCGAGGCGGCTCAGCGGCTTCTGCTCCAGCACGCAGGTGTCGTCGGTCAGATAATCGAAGATGCGGCGGTTCAGCACGAAGAAGCCGCCGTTAATGAAACCGCTCTGCTGCTCCGCCTTCTCTTTGAAGGCGGTCACTGCCGATCCTTGGATCTCCAGGTCGCCAAACCTTCCCGCCGGGCGCACGGCAGTGATGGTGACCGTTTTGCCCTGCGCCTGATGGAAGGCGATGGAAGCGTTGATGTCACTGTTGGTGAGACCATCGCCATAGGTGAGCAGAAAAGTGTCGTCCTTAACGTAGCGGAGCACGCGTTTGAGGCGGCCGCCGGTCATCGTCGCCAACCCGGTGTCAGCGAGCGTTACGGACCAATCTTCCTCGTCGTGCTGGTTGTGGTAGCGGGTCTGGGGCCGGGCGCCGAGCCGGAGGGTGACATCGCTCGTGTTCCACTGGTAGTTGCGGAAGTACTCCTTGATCACCTCGCCTCTGTAACCGAGGCAGAGGACGAAGTCCTTATGCCCGTAATAGGCGTAGGTTTTCATGATGTGCCACAGAATCGGGCGTTCGCCGATTGGCACCATCGGCTTGGGCCGGAATTCGGTCTCCTCGCGCAAGCGCGTGCCCATACCGCCACAAAGAATCACTACTTTCATGCGTGCATACTCATTCAGCCGGCTCCCCCGGCTGCGGCTCTCGCCCTAAATACCCCAAAACGAACAGCGGGACAATAGAATAAGGGTTATCAAACCGAACCGGAGTCGCCGGCTCCGTTTTGCGGATCTGCCGGGCATAAGGCGGATGCGGGGTCAACCGGGTGAGAACGTACTTTGTTCGGCACGAAACTAGCTGCAAACAGTGTCTTTGTTGGCATCTAACGGCATTAGCAGACAACGAATCACATGAGCAAGCGCTTCAAACTGAAGGTCATCCTGGCCAGCCTGGCCAACCTCCTCGTCCTGAGTTATATCGTGTACCTGGCCGGCTACCATTTCCTTTTCTT
>Ga0326728_10002025_pt1 | contig 69078 bp, 72 predicted proteins | sample MB3enrmetagenome_FD_207602 | JGI IMG/M metagenome (GOLD analysis project Ga0326728, IMG submission 207602) | Lab enriched peat soil microbial communities from McLean, Ithaca, NY, United States - MB31MN | ecosystem: Environmental > Terrestrial > Soil > Wetlands > Peat | place: USA: New York... | reverse complement strand
GCAGCATGGAGCGCTCGCCATCCAGGGCAAGAACCTGCTTGGCGTGGGCGCGGCGGGAGCGGGGCCAGAAGCGCGTACCGCTGCCTCCGGCAAGAATCACGGGACGGAAATCCATTGACTTTTTCATTGAAATCACATCCTACCCGACGAACGATACGTTTGCACAGGGTTGAATGAAATTATTTGAAAAAGCCGTCCCGCCTGCTGAAAAACCCTGAAATTTGGCAAAATCCGCAGCCCACGCCGCTCCGGGCGAAGCAGGCTGCGGAGCCTGCCTACTTCAGTTTGGCCAGAAACTCACCCATGCGCCGCGTTCCCTCGTCGATGTTCTGCCGGGTCACCGGGTAGGAGATGCGGATGTGCTCCGCGGTTCCAAAGGCCTCGCCGGGCACGGTGACCACGTGGGCCTCGTGGAGTAGCCGCGTGGCCATCTCCGTCGTGGTCTTGATGCCGCCCTTGTCCAAAAATGCGCCGATATTCGGGTAAACGTAGAAGGCGCCCTCGGGCTTGGTGCAGGTGACGCCGGGAATCTCCGCTAGCTTGGCCAGCATATAGTCACGCAGGCCGATGAACTCGGCTCGAAACTCGGTGACGCACTCCTGCGAGCTGCTTAACGCGGCGATGGCGGCCTTCTGCACAATGCTGGTGGCGTTCGAGGTGCTCTGCGACTGGAGCTTGCTCAGGTTGGCCGTAACCGCCTTCGACGCCAGCGCATAGCCCGCCCGCCAGCCGGTCATCGCGTAGGTCTTCGACAATGAGCCGAGAATGACCAGATGCTCCTTGGCCCAGGTAAAGGAGCCGCCGCTGACCGGCTTGCCGGCATAGTTCAGGTAGACGTAGCACTCGTCCAACAGCAGGAAAATCCCGCGCTCGTGAGCCAGGTGGACGATGCGCTCCAGGTCCTCCGCAGAAACCACCGAGCCGGCCGGGTTCGACGGCGAGTTGAGGATGATGGCCCTGGTCTTGGGCGTAATCGCCTTTTCGATGGCGTTCGCCGTGATGCGGAAGTTTTCCGCCTCCTGGGTCTGGAGGAAGACTACCTTGCCGCCGGCGTACTGGATGATGTCCGCGAAGCTGACCCAGTAGGGCACGGGCAGGATGACCTCGTCGCCGTGATCGACGAGGATTTGGATGGCGTCGAAGAGGGCATGCTTGCCGCCGGTGGTGAAGATGGCCTCATCCAGAGCGTAATCGGAGCCGAAGTCGGCGGCGTGGCGCTCGACGATGGCCTTGCGCAACTCCGGAATGCCGGGAACCACGGTATAACGGGTGAAGTTAGCCTCAATAGCGGCGATGGCCGCGTCCTTGATGTGCTGAGGCGTGTTGAAGTGCGGCTCGCCCGCGCCGAAATCGACCAGGTTGACGCCCTGGGCGCGCAGCTTGGCGGCCTCGGCGGCCACGGCCATGGTGGCGGAGACCTCGATCCGGCCAATCCGGCCGGCAAAGACTTGGGAAGGAGTCGAGTTTGTCATAGCTGTCTCTATCTTGCCAGATTTTTTTGCTGGAGCAAAATCGGGAGCTAGAATTTCTTATGGGGATGGGATGATTTTGAACTGCCGAGGAGAATCACGATGACGATGTACAACCCCGCCCATCCGGGCGAAATTCTCCGCGAATATCTGGGCAGGGTGCAGATGGGCGTTGCCGCAAAAAAGCTGCGCGTGGCGCGGTTCACTCTGTCGCGGCTTCTGAACGGACGGGCTTCGTTCACGGCAGCTATGGCTCTGCGGCTCTCTGACGCCTTCGGAACCGAACCGGGGATGGCTCTCGACTTGCAGCAACAGTACGATCTGTGGCAAGCATCGCAACGCAAGCGGCCCAAGGTGGAGAAGTTTCCTGTGGCGGCATGAGGGTTCCAGGCCTCAGAAGCGAGAGCTATGGCGTAGCTCACCCAGTCGCATTAGATCACTGAGTAAGCCTCTTTGGTGACGAATACGGGAGGAAAGAGTGTACAAGATTCTGCTTTTTGTGGGAGGTATGGCCGCATTTATTGGGATTGGGACCGCCGCCGTCGTGCTTGGCATCTGGGCTGTGTCCTTGGAAGACACGCGTTTGAAACGGTATTCATCTTCCTTGCTATGTGATTTTTGGCCGCTTCTGCCTCTCTTTTCTTGGTTTGGCAAACGAGATTCGATTTTCAAAGACAGTCGTCGCCCACTCTATGCGGGAACCGTTACAGAGGCCGTAGAAAACAGCAAGAATCAATGTCTAAAGCGATTCGGCACCATTCGTGAAGCCAAGGAATATCTGGCAGGCAGGATAGCTTCTGAAGCGGAGCGGGAAGGAATGCCTCTGTCGGAAATGGAGCGGAAGATGCTCTACTTTACTGAGTTTGGATGGACGCTTCCAGATATGAAGAAGGTAAGCGCAGAGTTCGACAGAGATTACGATCAAGGTGTGTACGAACAGAAGATTGCCGGGTTTGTCAGCAAAATTCAAGCTCGTGACAACGCTCAAAGTAAATTGGAGCAGGAAGCCTGGGACAGTGCGATAGAGAAACTAAGCGAAGGGGACCACTACCTTCTCGTTTTGATTGATGAGGGAGCGCCGAAGGAAAATCCGACTAAACACTGGTTGAAGATTCTCATTGCGGTTCTTCTATTCATGGCTCTAGGAGTTCTAGACATCTGGTTCAAGCATTGGCAGCATGACCATTGATGCCGATTGCCTTATCTATCTATTCCTGCAATTATAATTCAGCCCTAGCTCGCGCCGATGCGCCCATGCAGCCGCTTGAGGACGTTGGGCGGGACCAGCCCCGATACATCGCCGCCGAAGCTGAAGACCTCCTTCAGCATGCGCGAGCTGACAAAGGAGTAGCGTCCGGCGGGTTGCAGGAAGACGGTCTCGATCTCCGGGGCGATGCGCCGGTTCATCAGCGCCATCTGGAACTCGTATTCGTAGTCGCTGATGGCGCGGATGCCGCGCAGAACCGCCGAGACTCCCTGCTTACGCGCGAACTCCACCATCAGCCCGTCAAAGGTGGCTACCGAAACGTTTTTCAGCGTGGCGGTCGATTCCTTCAGCATCTCCACCCGTTCTTCAACCGTGAACAGGGGATCTTTTCTCGGATTACTGAGAATGGCGACGATGAGGTGGTCAAAGAGCTTTGCGCCGCGCTCGATCAGGTCGAGGTGGCCGTTGGTCGGCGGGTCGAAGGTTCCGGGATAGAGGGCGCTTACGCTCATGGAAACCGCTCCCTGATGATTCTAGCAGCGGAAAGCGCGGGAGGGTTGCGCCGTGGGTGCTCCAGGCCGTAGGATGGCGCTGCTAGAATGTACTCGCCTCTCCGCAGGAGTTTTTTCCATGCCGACCAAGACCATCTTCGAGCCGTTTCGCATCAAGAGCGTTGAGCCCATCCGCTGGACCACCCGCGAGGAGCGGGAGGGCCTGCTGGGCGCCGCGCACTACAACCTGTTTCTGCTTCATGCCGACGATGTGCTGATCGACCTGCTCACCGACTCCGGCACCGGAGCTATGTCCACGCACCAGTGGGCGGCGGTGATGGAGGGTGACGAGAGCTACGCCGGCAGCCGCAGCTTCGACCACTTCAAGGACTCCGTGCAGAGCATCGTCGGCTACACCCACGTCATCCCCACCCACCAGGGCCGGGCTGCGGAACGCATCCTCTTCAAGGTGATGTGCAAGCCGGGCGACGTGGTGCCCAACAACACGCACTTCGACACTACCCGCGCCAATGTCGAGGCCGTCGGGGCCGAGGCGGTTGACCTGCTGCTGCCCGAGGCGCGGCAACCCGGCACTCGCCTGCCGTTCAAGGGCAACATGGACGTGGCGGCGCTGGAGGCTTTGATTGCGCGGGTGGGGCGTGACCGCATTCCGCTGGTCATGCTGACGGTGACCAACAACTCCGGCGGCGGGCAGCCAGTCTCCATGGAAAATGTACGGGCGGTCGCCGCGGTCTGCCACAAACACGAAATTCCGCTGTACTTCGATGCTTGCCGCTTTGCCGAGAACGCCTGGTTCATCAAGCTGCGCGAACCGGGCTACGCCGGCAAGACGCCCAAGCAGATTGCTAAGGAGATGTTCGCGCTGGGCGACGGCTGCACCATGAGCGCCAAGAAAGACGGTATGGCCAACATCGGCGGCTTTCTGTGCACCAACGACGACATCCTGGCGCGCCAGGAGAAGAACCTGCTGATTCTGACCGAGGGCTATCCGACCTACGGCGGTCTTGCCGGACGCGATCTGGAGGCCGTTGCCGTGGGCCTACAGGAATCGTTGCAGGAGGACTATCTGCGCTACCGGATTGCCTCGACGGCTTACCTGGGCAATCACATTGCCGAGCAGGGCGTGCCCATCGTGCAGCCGCCCGGCGGTCATGCCATCTATCTCGACGCCAAGGCTTTTCTGCCGCACATTCCGGCAGACCAGTTTCCCGGCGTGGCGCTGGCCGCGGAGCTGTATCTGGAAGGCGGCATCCGCTCTGTGGAGATCGGCAGCCTGATGTTCGGCGCGGCCGCGCAGATGGAGCTGGTGCGGCTGGCCATTCCGCGCCGCGTTTACACGCAGAGCCACATCGATTACGTGGTGGAGATCATCTTGCAGGTCTTTGCCCGGCGCGAAAAGATCAAGGGCTTGCGGCTGACCTACGAGGCGCCTTTCCTGCGCCACTTTACTGCGCACCTGGAGCCGGTGGAGTGAGCTTGCGGCTACCGCTTCAGCAAGTCGATGGGCCGAGTGAAATCCGTAACGCGGATGTGCTTTGCCAGCGCCGGATGCTGACGCTGGAGAGCTAAATACATCTCCCAGGCCACGCGGCGGTAGCTGAAGTGGCCGGCGGGGCCGGAGCGCAGTTCGATGATGTACTGCGCCTCGGCAAAGTCCATCTTGAAGAGGCTGCGGACGCGCGTGGCCAGCGGCAACAGGTAGAGCGCCGACTGCGCCGCTTCGGGAGCCTTGCTCGCGGCGATCTGCAAACAGGCTGTGTGCGCGGCATCGATGGCCGACTGATAATCGGCCAGCACGTCGGCCTCAGTGAGAATGTTTACCTCTGGGCCAAGGTCGCCCGACGCGGGCGTCTCGTAGCCGTGCTGAGTGGTGAACGGCTGAATGATCTGTGTGCAGCGGCGATGGCGGTGCAGGTCGCGGAAGCCGCCGATGTCCATGAGGATGTCGAAGCGCAGAGCCGCTCCGGCATGGAAGGCGCGCAGCGCCTCGTCGTGCTTGCCGCGATGACGCAGGCCCAGTTCTATGATCTCTGCCACGCGGGCCTCGGGCAGCCCGGCAACCAGGTCGCGAATCTGCCGGTAGGGGTGGTGGCTGGCCGAGTACAGCAGCGTCGCCGCCAGCTCGGCTTCAAGGCTCTCGGTGTACTCCACCAGATCGACGACTGGGGCCGAGTCGATGGGATGGCTGGCAAGGAGTTCGGCGGCAGCCTGCGCCAGTTCGGCGCGGCTCTGGATTTGGTAATCACAGGGCTGGGCATACTTGACCAGCGTGGGAGCGCTGCGGACCTCGCGAGTGAGCAGGCTGGCAGCTTCGGCGGCCAACTCTGGATCCGATGCGACCAGCTTTTCGACCAGTGCTGCTCCGGCCTGGACGTTTACCTGCCAGGCGGGGCCGATGGCGGCTTCGCGCAGCTTGGCCCCTAAATCTCGAACTTCTGCGGCAGGGTGGGAGAGCAGCCGCGAGACCTGCGTTTCCAGGGTCCGCGCGTTCACAATCTGGCCCAACGAGGTGTTGGTGGCCAGGGGGAGCAGGTAGCGGGCCACATCAAAGGCGCGCGCTTTGAGGGTTCGCTCGTAGGCCTCAGGTTTCATTCCCTGCGGGCAGGCGACTCGCCGGCGCAGGGCACTAAAAACCGCCTCATTGACGCGTCTGTAGGAGTCAAACAGGCTCGATATAGTCTCGGAATAGAGCCGGGCCGGTGCTGAATCCACTCCAAAATCCGGGAAAAACCAGCCGGATTTGAGGAAGTTCTGGTACCTTGTGGATCGCTCCTGGCCGTCCCACCGCTGCTCGTCAACCAGCGCTATGGCAGCTAGCAAACTGAGTCTTTCCACAGACATGGCGACATGGGCCAGGTCGGCGATGGAGCGGTGGCCGTATTGAAAATAAAAGGTATTGAGGAACTGCTCGGCGCGCTGCGAGCTGATCTCGGCCAGCGACTCACGCAGGGAGAGCGCCGACCGGGAGTATTTGGCCATGGCGTAGGCCAACACTTCGGGGTCGGCCCCGTAGATGGCGAAGACCTCTGTCTGGTTGCGGGCCCCTGGGGGCATAAAAGATTTACTGGACATTCTGAAGGCTCGCGAACAGAATACGGCATGGGGGCGGTTTGAGGTTTGCTCGCGCGATCCCGCTCCGCGCATTTTTAAGAACAGACGACGCGAGAGCCATAGGACAAGATAGAATTATTGGGCAAGAAAAGGAGCATATGGGCCATGCGGGAGTATCCGCTACAAACTTTGCGCGAGCCTCGGCCTTGGCCGCAGGGCCGCTGGCTAGTCTCCCAGCGCTGGAACAATCTGCTCTTCGCGCACTGGCCGGTCCCGGCCGCGTCGCTGGCGCCGTTGATCCCCGAGGGCTTGCAGGTAGACACCTTCCAGGGTTCCGCCTGGCTGGGGATCATGCCCTTCCGGATGGACCGGGTCAGGGTGCGCGGTCTGCCGCCGATACCCGGGGCGCGCAGTTTCCCCGATCTGAGTTTGCGCACCTATGTCCGCGAGGAGCGGACAGGAACGCCGGGGGTGGTCTGTCTTTCGCTGGATGCAAGCAATTTGCTGGCCGTAGCGGTAGGGCGCGCTTTCTATCGCCTGCCCTACCACTGGGCCCAGATGAGTCTGGAGCAGCGCACGGAGCGGGAGTTTGCGTTCTACAGCCGCAGGCGGTTTGCCGGCCGGACAGTGGCCTTTAAGGCGCTTTACCGCGGGCTGGGCCCCTCGCGGAAGCTGGCGGAGAGCCGTCCCGGCACGCTGGAGTACTTTCTGATCGAGCGTTACTGCCTGTTCTCGACCAACCAGGCCGGGCAGCCCATCCGTGCCAACCTGCATCACTCCTCCTGGCCGCTGGAAGAGGCCGAGGCGCAGATTGAGCAGAACGATCTGGCCGAGGTGCTCGGCATACAACTGCCGGATCAAGAGCCGGTGCTGCACTACTCGCGCCAGTTGGCGGTTTATGTGTGGCCCGCGGAGACGGCGCGGTCGTCACTGGTGGCGCGGCCCGTGACCGTGGCGGCTACGCCTACAGGGTAAAGACCACGTACAGCAAACAGTAAACATTGCCCATTTATAATCAGGAATGAAAGGGCGTGGATGCGTGTGCGCGGAGGTCAAAAGATAATATGGCGGATTTGCAGGGAAGAATTGCACTGGTAACCGGGGCTGCGCAGGGAATCGGGCGGGCTTGCTCGCTGGAGCTGGCGCGGGCCGGAGCTACGCTGGCCCTGGCCGACATCAATGAGGAAAAGCTGGCTCTTGTCGCGGCGGAGATTCAGGCGCTGGGAGGCACGGCAGCGGCCTTTCGGCTGGATGTCTCCAGCCAGGAGTCGATTGAGGCCGGGGCTAAAGCGGTGCTGGAGCGCTTCGGCAAAGTCGAAATCCTGATCAACAATGCCGGCATCACCCGCGACAATCTGATGATGAGCATGAAACGGGCGGAGTGGGACCTGGTGCTGGCCATCAACCTGACCGGGCCATTTCTGCTCACTCAGGCCCTTTTGCGGCCGATGATCAAGAACCGCTGGGGACGGATCATCAACATGGCCAGCGTGGTGGGCCGCGCCGGCCAGGCAGGCCAGGTGAATTACGCCGCTTCCAAGGCCGGGCTGATCGGGCTGACGAAATCGCTGGCGCGCGAGGTGGCCTCGCGCGGGATTACCGTCAATGCTGTTGCGCCGGGCTACATTGAAACCCCCATGACCGCCGTGTTGGACGAGAAGGTAAGCGCGGCCATGTTGGCCAATATTCCCCTCGGCAGGCGCGGAACGGACCTCGATATTGCCCAGGTGGTCAGGTTCCTAGCATCGGATGCCGCCTCCTACATTACCGGCCACGTCGTGGATGTGAACGGTGGAATGTTCATGGGAGGATAGGCCCTTTGCCGTAATACGTACGAAATCGTTACATCGGCGTCCCTTATTTCTTCAATTTCCTCAAGATGCGCGCCTGACCCGCCGATAAGCAAGGCGGGAAGGTGCGCATGACGGCACAAACTGAATGGGCTCCGGACACGCAACTCGCGCAGCCCGAGCTTGCCGGTGTATTACGCTACCTGGCGCGCCAGCCCATTATGGACCTGCTCGGACACGTACATGGCTACGAACTTCTCTTCCGGGAGGGTCCGAAAACCGCTTTTAGCGGCGATGGCGACCATGCCACTCGCACCATGCTCGACAATATGGTCCTCTTCGGTCTGGATAAGCTGACCGGCGGTGTGCCCGCCTTTATCAACTGCACCCAGGAGTCGCTGATCGACGAAAGGGTCCGAGTTCTTCCCTCCGGCATGGTCGTGCTGGAGCTATTGGAAAGTCTGGAACCCACCCCCGAACTGATTGCCGCCTGCCGCAAGCTGAAGGCCTCCGGATTCCGTCTGGCGCTGGACGATTTCACCTGGAAGCCTGGCTTTGATCCGCTGGTCGAAATCGCCGACTACATCAAGGTGGATTTTTTGTATACCAGCGCCTCGGAGCGCAAGAACCTGCTCCAGCGGTTGCATAGCGTGACGGTGGCGCTGGTTGCGGAGAAGATCGAATCCCAGGAGGAGTACAAGCTGGCTTGCGGGGATGGCTTCACGCTCTTTCAGGGATATTATTTTTGCCGCCCCTTGCTGCTCCAAAACCGCAAGATTCCCGCCAACCGGCTCTCCCACATCGAGATTCTGCAGGCACTGCGCAGCGAGGTGCTCGACCTGCACAAGTTGACCATACTGCTGAAACGCGACGCGTCACTCACCTACCGGCTGTTGCGCCTGGTCAACTCGCCGATGTGCGCCATCCGGCAAGAGGTGAGTTCCATCCAGGCAGCACTGCTGGCCGTCGGCGAGAACACCTTCCGCCACATTGCTATGCTAGCCATCGCCAGCGAATTCAACGCCGGTCAGCCCGCGGAAATTCTGCGCATGGCCTTCGTGCGTGGGCGATTCTGCGAGCTGGCTGCCGCCGGATGCGCCCTCGACCCCACCGAGCAATTCCTGCTGGGAATGATGAGCCTGCTGCCCGCCATGCTGCGCCTTCCCATGGAAGAACTCGCCCCGGAGCTTCCGCTGCGCATGGAGATTCGCGCGGCACTCCAGGGCAAAGCCAACTTCGAGCGCATACTGCTCCAGTGGCTGGAGTCCCATGAGCAGGGCGATTGGGAGATGTGCGATGCGATCATCCGGAAAAACGGCCTGAACGCGGATAAGATCGTCCTTTGCTATGGCGAAGCCATGGTGTGGGCCGAAGCGGCGCTGCAATCGACCGCTGGATAAACCTGAGAAACATTCTGTCATGAATATGTGGGTGCCCCGTCTTTTAATCATTCTTTGCTAAAAGAGCGGGGCATGAAGTTATGCGCAGGATTATCTGGGTTGCGGAGCGGTTGCCTCGCGAGGAACAACCGGCGTTCCTCCCGGCGGCATGCCCATTACAACCACCGCCGCGGCGACGAAGGTTCCATCCTTCACCGCGCCCTCCACACGTACCACGTCGCCCGCCTGGACGTCGGCCAGGGTGATGGGCTCGCGGCGCTTGCGAAAGGTGGTGTTCTCGTCGGCCACAAAGACATGGGCGGCGTTGTCCACCGAACTCTGCAGCGTAACCTTGGTTTCGTTGATCGCCGTCACTCTTCCCTGCAGCCAGGTCTTTCCGAAGTTGGCCCGCAGCTCGCGCATTTGCCTGGCGCGCTCCGGGTCAAGCAGCGCAATCACCACAGCCCCCACGGATTTTGCCGCCGCATCCACTTCTCCCATGACGCCCACCGCGTCGCCCACCCTGATGTCTGCGGGTTTGAGCGTCTGCGGAGGATTGCCGCCGCCTTCACCCCGGCGCTGGATGGTCTGCTTTACGATGCGGGTGTTAACGCTGAAGTGGATCATATAGGTATCGCCCGCATCGGTCTTGATGGTGTAGTGGTCAGCGGCAACTTCTATAACTGTTCCAGTAATTCCGCCGCCCATGCCCATGCCGCCGCCCCAACCGCCGCGTCCGCCGCGAGGCCCGGGGTTTGCATCCTGTGCGGAGACGGTTACGCTGAGCGCGAGGCCGAAGGCGATTGCTGACAGCAAATGGTATTTCATGACAACTCCTGAGGTCGGGAAGATCACCCTATTCACATAGACGTTAAAACCATGGCCGGAGACTACTGTTCACGGCCGCCGGGCACAGGCAACCCGCGGAATCCCTTGTAGATCGGGAACGAATTCGATCTGCTCAAAACCAGCGCGGGTGAGCAATTCTGCAACTGCAGGCGATTGGCCGCTGCCGATTTCCAACGCCAGGTAGCCGCCAGAAGTGAGCGCGCCAAATGCTGCAGGAATCAGGCGGCGGTAAACATCGAGACCCTCGTCTCCGGCAAAGAGCGCCAACGCGGGCTCGTAATCGCGAACCTCGACGGAGAGCGTGGCGCGGTCGGTCACGGGCACGTAAGGCGGGTTGGAGACGACGATCTCAAACATCTCCCCGGCAACCGGCGTGAGCAGATCGCCGAGCAGAAAGTGGAGGTCAACTCCGTTGCGCTTTGCGTTTTCCATGGCAACAGCCAACGCATGCGGACAAACGTCTGTTGCCGTGATTTGCGCGTGAGGTAATTTGTGAGCAAGCGATACAACAATCGCTCCCGATCCGGTGCCAACGTCCACAATGCGCGGCTGCTCGAAGCGCGCTGCTAGTACGATGACCTTTTCAACCAGGTGCTCGGTCTCTGGACGCGGAATCAGCACGTCGCGCGTGACGCGAAAGGGCAGGCCGTAAAACTCCGTCTCGCCGGTGATGTATTGGATGGGCTCACCCTTGTATCGGCGTTCAAGTAATTCAATGTAGCGAGATGCTTTGTTCTCGGCAAGTTCTTCGTCGAGATGCGCCATCAGCCAGGCTTTGTCTTTACCTAGAACGTGGAGCAGCAATAACTCCGCGTCCGCGCGGGCGCGGTCTCGATGCGGCCCAAAGGATAGGCGCGCCGTGCCGTCTCGCACGATACCTCGCAGTGAGAACATCGAATGCCTCAGGCCCCCTGGCTGCCGCCGGCCTTCAACTGCTCCGCTTGGTTGTGGGTAATAAGCGCATCCACAATTGGCTGCAGGCGGCCTTCCATCACCTGGTCGAGCTGGTGCAAGGTCAACCCGATGCGGTGATCGGTCAGCCGGTTCTGCGGAAAGTTATAGGTGCGTATCTTCTCGCTGCGGTCGCCGGTGCCCACCTGCTGTTTGCGCTCCGCAGCCAGCTCCGCATTCTGCCGCTCCATCTCCATCTCGTAGAGCCGCGAGCGCAGCACGCGCATGCCCTTTTCGCGGTTCTTGATTTGTGATTTCTCGTCCTGGCAGCTGACGACCGTGTTCGTTGGAATATGTGTAATGCGCACGGCGGAATACGTCGTGTTCACCGACTGGCCGCCGGGACCCGATGAGCAGAAGGTGTCGATGCGAATGTCCTTGGCCTCGATCTTCACGTCCACCTCCTCGGCCTCGGGCAGCACGGCCACGGTTACCGCCGAGGTATGCACACGCCCCTGCGTCTCGGTTTCCGGAACGCGCTGCACGCGATGCACGCCACTCTCCCACTTCATCTGCGAGTAAACGCGCTCGCCTTCGATAATGGCGATCACTTCCTTGTAGCCGCCCACGCTGGACTCGGAGATCGACAGCACCTCGATCTTCCATTTGTGCTGCTCGGCGAAGCGCTGATACATGCGGAAGATCTCGGCGGCAAAGAGCGAGGCCTCGTCGCCGCCCGTTCCGGCGCGGATTTCCAAAATCACATTCTTCTCGTCATTGGGATCCTTGGGCAGCAGCAACTTTTTGATCTCTTCTTCCAGAACCGGTTCGCGCGGAGCCAACTGGGCGATCTCCTCCTCGGCCATCGCGCGCATCTCCAGATCGCTCTCGGCCAGCATGGCGCGCGCCTGCGCCAGCCCCAGGCGCACCAGCTTCAGCTCACGGTACTTCATTACTGGAGATTCCAGGTCGCTGAGCGCCTTGCCCGCCTTCTGGTATTTTTCACGGTCTTTGACAATCTCGGGCTGCGAGAGCTGGGCGGAAAGCTCCTCATAGCGCTGCTCCATCTGTTCCAAACGATCGATCATAAGAAAACCTCATCTGCACCGCAAAAATCAGTCGCCGGATGGCGATTCTTCACTACTTTGAAAATGCAACAGAAAATGGGCAGGGAAAGAGTCTGGGCGGCGGGCGCCGCTAGAGCAGAACCGGGATGGGCTGATGGAGCATCATGTTACTGACTCTATTCTAGCGCGAATGGAGCCGAAGTAGTACAACTACATCCAATTACGGCTTCGAGGTCTCGTTAGAAGGCGGCTGCCGCTGCGAGAGTCGGTATTTGGCGGGTAGGGCATGCGGGTTTGGATCCCCCCCCCTGCAAGCCTCTCGATGAATTCTCGAAGAAGCTGGTTTAAGGTCGTCCCCAAAGTCTTGGCGCGCTCACGCGCACGCCAGATAAGTACTTCGTCTGCCGAAAATGTGATTCTCATAAGCGCATTATCGACAGGAATAGTCGCGGGCTTTAGGAAGTCGCGGTTTCCAGCCGTTGATCAGACTAGCGATATACAACGTGGAAATCTGTAGTGCTTGGCGGCCAATACAGCAGTATCCTTAAGTTCATGGAAATCTCAGATCGACTCAGTCGCCTAGCTATCTTCTATGACAAGGAGGCGGCTAAATGCGCACATGCGCGGGCCTATCTTGCTGCTTGTATCATGCAGACGTCAGCACTGGAGGCTATGCTTTGCGGAATGTGCTCCATGTTCCCAAAAGAGGTTAAGCAAACTGCTGTCTACAAGAAGAAGAAATTTCGGAGGAAACGAAGTAAGGCGTTGGATTTCACACTCAGCGAGCTAATAAAGATCGCAGATGAGGTCGGCTGGTTTCCTCCCAAGCGGATTACATGGGGTAAACGGGCCACTCTCGCTGGTTTCGTTCATGAGCTGCGGAAACTTAGGAATTACGTTCACCCAGGCAAATGGGCTCCCGAGCATCCGGATACTCTGAAGTTCACGAAAAAGGTCTTTGGAGTCGCAGAAGAAATCTTCGAGGTTGCACATTCCTGGCTGCTCCATCACTTAACCGAGGAATTGCGCGCGCGGCTCGAAGTGGAAGATGCATCATGAAGACCCCTCCCCGCTTAAAAGCACTCGCTGTGGTCGCGGATATCGTACAGAGGAGAATAGTGTGAGCAATAACACATGCAAAGACACTGATTTGACGAAGATTGCGGTGCGGCAGGGCCACGAGCCTCCCTCGGCAATCGCCGTCGCTGGCTGGCGCTACCACCACATCGGCATTCCAACCCAGACACCGCAACCCGGAGAGATTCATGTGCCGCATCTTAAAATTCATGTAGCGGGATTTGAATCCAGTCCCTGCGGCATTCAGTGGATGCGCTACGACGCGGATGCGCCTTATCTGGAGATCATCAAAACCGTGCCCCACGTTGCCTTTGAGGTGGATGACCTTGCCGCGGCGCTCAAAGGAAAAGAGATTCTGACGCCGCCTAACAGCCCCAGTGAGGGCGTCACCGTGGCCATGATCCTCGACCATGGCGCTCCGGTGGAGCTGTTGGAGTTTTCACCCGCACTGAAATCGAAGTGAGGCCACTGATGGCTTCATCCTTCCCACTCAAAAACACTTGGCTGGCTCGCACCCGTTCACCAACGGCACCTGCAACGTCGAGTCGTGCCTGGCGCCGGAGTAGATGGTGATCGTCGCCGGCCGGTAGTCGCGGGGTTTCGCGGTCATGATGTTGCGCACAAAGCGCTGCGGATTGCGGTCGTAGAGCGGGAACCAGGTGCTTTGAATCTCGACCAGAACCGTGTGGCCGGCCTTGAAGACATGATCCACGTCGTGCAGCGAGAACTTGTACTCGCGAATCGAACCAGCCTTCAGCGGCGCAGGATTCTCAAAAGATTTCAGATACCGCCCGCGAAAGATTTCCGCATTGGTCATCAGTTGATAGTCGCGCATCTTCACGTCGGGGTCGTCGGCGGGGTACTGATCGATGAGCTTGACCACCAAATCATTGTCCGTTCCGGTGGTGGAAGCGAAAATGTCGGCGACCACCTCGCCGGTCAGCACCAGATCCCACGTGAGCACCGGCAGCTTCCACACGGCCACGTCCCTGCGCTCCGTAACAAAGCGCTGGTCTTCGGTAAGCCAATTGCGCCACTGCGAACCTTCGCTGTAAGTCTCCTGGATGGGCCGATGGCGATAGGGAACTGGGTTGGCGGGGTCGCTCAGGTAGCTGGTTTTTGTCTGCTTGGTCGAACTGCTCCAACTCAACTGTCCCGTGCCCCCAAGATGCAGGCTGGTTGGCCGGGATTCTGCCGGCGGAAAGTGAGAATAATACTTCCACTTGTTCGATCCGGTCTGGAAGCTGGCCGTGTCTTCCAGATCGAAGCCGGAGGCGTTCGTGCCTGGCGCGTCCTTCAGGTAGTGCGCAAAGAATCGCGCCTCAATCTGCGCGCGGAATTCCTTGCCAACGGGTTCGTTGAAGTCCAGATTACCCAGGTGGCGCGAAGGGAACGACCAGTAGCCATGTCGCCAGGGGCCGAGAACAAGATAGTTATGGTGATTCCGGTCGTAGGCTTCGAGTGTAGAGTACTCGATCTGCGCGCCATACATATCCTCCTGGTCGTAATAGCCGCCCACAGAGAGGATGGGAACAGAAACTGTCGAGAGCGCGTGCTCGACGCCGCGCGATCGCCAGACACTATCGTAGGCAGGGTGTTCGAGGAAGAGATTCCAGGTAGGCAAGAGCCTGGAGCCGGATTGTTTCACGTCTTCAGCAAAATTTCCGCGCTCCAAAAAGAAATCAAAGCCGTCGCGGGGTTTTCCCTCCTTGTCTTTGCCGTAATCCGGAGTGATTTCTTCCTTGCCGGATTCCATTCTGAGCACATAATCGTAGCCATAGCTCTGGCGAAAAGCGCCGTTATGAAAAAAATCATCGCCCATCCACACGTCTATCATGGGAGCCTGCGGGGAGATGGCCTTTACCGCGGGGTGTGGATCGATGCCCGCCGCCATGGCCAGAAATCCCGGATAGCTGGTGCCGATGAAACCCGCGCGGCCATTGTTACCCTCCACATTCTTAAGCAGCCAGGCCACGGTGTCATAAGCGTCGGTGCTTTCGTCCGTGGCTTTCGGATCGCGATGGTCCACCATCGGGCGGCTCATAAGGAATTCGCCCTCGCTCTTGTAGCGTCCGCGAATGTCCTGGGCTACAAATATATAGCCGTCGCGCGCCAACTCGGCATCCCAGGCGTAGAACAAGCTGCAGTTGGTGTTGTCAACGCCATATGGTGTGCGCACGACCAGAAAGGGCAGCGGCGCACTGATGTCGGCTGGCTTGAGAATCACCGTGTGCAGCTTGACCCCGTCACGCATGGGAATCATCGCTTCCGTGCGCTTGTAGTCGTGGAAGAGGTGATGGACGGGCGTGCCGGTGCGGTGATAAGCCTCTGCAGGCGTATCCGAAAAAATCAGCTTAGTTCCGGAGCCTGCGGTGTCAAGAATAAACTGCAAGGTGAACTTCGCATGGGGCCAGCTGAACTGGGTGGCGGAGACAGGAATGAGTTCGGTTGGAACATTGCGCTCGGACTCGACGATGAGCTTTCCGTCACGGACGTAAAAACTGAGTGGCGTGTCGGGCTCATGCGGGTCGGTGTACTCGCCGGCCAGCGCTTCCAGTGGGGCAGGCGAGACAAGAACGGTCTTCGCTTCCTGTGGGGCTGTCTGCGCGAATCCGGGCACCACCAGAAGCAAGGCAACAAGGAATACGATACGCAGACGAATCAAGCAAAATCTCCCTAATCTCGGGATCACGAACCGGATAACTCGATGATAAGTGAAGAGCGCGGGCCGAAACTCGCACCCTTCAAACTACAAAGTACGATTGGGCATGCATCCTATGTTGAATCAATGCGCATGGCCGTGGCGGTGTCCGTGTCCTCGCGCCATCTCTTCCATCGGCACCACGCAGACTTCCAGCTCTTCGCAGCCGATGTGCTCGAACTGAATGGTGGCGTGGTTGATGTGAAAGCGTTCCTTGAGCACCTGGTTGAGCTGAGCTAGGATGCAGGCGCTCTCCGACGGGGGAATATCGGCGATGGTCACGTGGCAGGCCAGGGCGCTGGAGTTCGACCCCAGGCTCCAGACGTGCAGGTCATGCACGTTGACAACTCCCTCAACGGCTCCCATGCTGGAGCGAATCTCTGTGAGCGAGGTGCCGCGGGGCGTGCCCTCCAATAGAATATTCAGCGTCTCGCGAACGATATCCATGCTGGTCCAGAGAATTAAAGCAGCGATCAGCAGCGAGAGAGCCGGATCAATCCAGTTCCGCCCCGTCAGCAGAATCCCCGCGCCACCGGCGATCACCGCGGCGGTTGAAAGCGTGTCACCAGCCATGTGTAGAAAGGCCGAGCGCAGGTTCACGTCTCGCGCCACGCGCCACAGCAGCGCCGCGATAACGCCGTTCATTACCACTCCGGCCGCGGCCACCACCATCATCAGCCGGGGCTGCACCGTAACCGGCGCCGAGAACCTGTGAAGAGCTTCGATTGCAATCCAGATAGAGATAACGATGAGCGATGCCACGTTGAGAAAGGCGGCCAGCACGCCGGCCCGCTGATAGCCAAAGGTCTTGGAGGAACCGGCGGGGCGGGATTGGAAGTAGACTGCGGTAAAGCTGAGCAGGAGGGCCAGAAAATCGGAGGCGTTGTGACCGGCCTCGGATAACAATGCCAGCGAGTGGGCGCGCAACCCGGCCACGAAGGTGACCGCCACGTAGGCCAGCGTGGCCACCAGCGAAAAGCGTAGTGCGGATTGAGTTCTGTTTGCGCCGGAGCGGGCAGGCGCAGCGCGGAGCAGCATATGGATAGTATACCGGGGATGGGTATATGAAGCCAGCGGTTACTCTCGCCCGGGCGCCGCATGGGCGAGGGAGATGGCGGGTTTACCTGCCAATCTCTGGCTGACGTGCCTGCCGAGTACCTCGACAAAGCTGCCATTCACACCGGGGGAAGTATTCAGCAGAACCACGGCCGCAAAGTCACCTTTGGGATTGAAGAATGCATACGAGCTGTAGGCCGCGGTTGCGCCATTGTGCCAGTAGTTTCCCGTCTCCTCTTGATAAAGCCAACCGAGAGCTATGCGCATCCCCGGCGAAACCTCCGATTGCGGCTGAAGAGCAAGGCGAAGAGCGGCGGATAGCGTGGCTGCGCTGGGAGAGCCGGCGACCGGCTTCAGGCTTTCTGGATGCAGATTTGCCTCCAGGTAGGTGAGCATGTCGCTGGCAGTAGAGCGAATGCCAATGGATCCGGCGAGGGCGTCCGTATCCCAAGCCTTGGCAGGCCCATGAAACTCGTCGTGCCCGGCGATCAATCGAAGCTGCTGGTCGGGAGTGAGGATCATGGTTGTGTCCTTCAGTCCCAGCGGATCGGCGATTTCATCTTTGAGGAGGGCGGCATAGGAGGCGCCGGCACGATTCGCCAACGCTAGCCCGAGCAGGCCAAAGCCGAGGCTGCCGAAAGGGGAGGAAGCGCGGGTAGGGTTTGCGACACCGTGTTTGCCGATAAAGGCAAGAAGATCGGCGGCATGGTAATCGGCATAGGGATTGTCCATATTGACCAGATTGATGTTGTCGGGCATCGGGGGCAATCCTGAGCGCCGCGTGGCCAGGTCGAGCAGCGTGATCTCCAGGCCATTGGGTTTGGCGACCGTGCCCGGCGGCAAGAGCTCGCGGACAGGCTCATCGAGTTTTACCTTGCCTTGCGCAACCATCTGCGCCAGCATCAGGCCGGTGAAGGTCTTGGTAATGGAACCAATTTCGTAGATCGAGTCTGGTTTGGCCGTCCCATAACTGAAGACGCGCCTGACGCCATGCACATTGACGGCAATGGAAACACCCGCGCCCGTCGTGGGCGCCAGTTCTCCGCTTTTGAGCGCCAAAGCCAGATCGCGGTCCAGGACGGATTGGAGATCGTCAGCCGAAACCGGAGGCATGGCTGCATCGTAAGTGGGAGCGGGAATAGGTTTCTCGGCTGAAAGCGCGGTCTGCCGGGCAAAGTTCAACGGCAGTACAATCTCCTGGCTTCCTTTGTCCGTGAGTTGCTTCGCGCTGATATTGCCGGTGAGCGATTTTCCGTCGGGTGAGAGCTTGCCGCTCCAATGTTCACCGACTGCGGGAATGTCGAAGGAAAAATCATCGCCCTTAAAGGCAACATTCGCGCATTGCAGGTCCATGTAATGCATATCGAGAACATCCATCTTGCAGAACACGCGGCCGCTGCTGTCGCTCCTGACCACGATCTGCACGCGCGAGGACACGTTTGCGGTAATGGGAATCGTCCCCAGCCAGATTCCATCAACAGGCGACGGTTTGGAGGCAGGAACGAATTGCTGCCGAAAGAAAATCACCGGGCCAGAACCGCCTCGCTCCGTCCATGTTCCGGAGAGGGTGCCTCCATCAGTGGAGACGACGCCCTTCCAAGTGACATCTTCCTCCGGGATGGCAAAGCTCAGGCTCGGCCCCTGCAAATGCAGGCCGGAAAGCCAGAACATCCACGGGGCTTGAGGATCGAGATGGTCGAGGGTGCCTTTCAGGACTCCATCGGCGTCGATCTTCAGATGCAGAGTCGCCTGCTGAGTGCCGATGACTCCGGCGTAATCACCCACGATGCTTGATTCCTGTTGCGCTGGAATGGTGATCGAGAGCGCAAAGGCAGCCGCAATGACCGGCGTTGCAATCCACACCGCTACAAAATGGCGGAAGATCATCCTTACTGGATACTGCATAGGGAGAGTGTAATGGCAGCGCGACGTTTAGGCCAATCCCCGAAAGCCCATGAGCTGTACTTCCGTTATTTCAAATCAGTCAAGAAAACCAGTGCGAACGAATTGAGAGCGTCTGCCCTGCCGCAAGCGCCTACTCGTTGGCCTCGATGCGCCGCCCGTGCGCATCCTGCAGCCCGCGCGTGTTCATCTCGAAGATCGCACTGAAGGCGCGCAACTGTTCGCGGCTCATGCTCAGCTCCTGCTCAAAGACAAACCAGCGCACTCCCTCTGTGCAGGGCGGCGTGCTCAACGAACCCATGAAGGTCCAGTAGCCGCGGTCGGCGGGCAATAATCCGGCGGCGTTCACCATCTCAGAAACCTTTGATGTTGTGCCTGCTATTTTGGGCAGATGGGGCCACAACATAGCCAGCACCGCGTTGGGGCTGCCGGCCTCCTCGCGCAACCGCACCGTCACCACCGCCATGCCGCCGTTCTGACTGCGGTGCAGCAGTTGCACATCCATGTCGGTCAGTTTGCCCTTCACTGCCTCTTCGCTGGGGTGGTGAAAATCGAACAAAACCAGCTCATAGCGCACGCCGCCGGCAACAATGTAGCTTCCGCGGTCTACATGCGCCAGAATGGTGTGGCCGTCGTTCTCCAGCGTCACCGGCCCGGCGAAGTAATGAAATTCGATGGGTTGGAGCGACTTGTTCAGGTGCGCGTCGCGGATGTCCAGGGGCGACTGCTCATGGCCTTTCGCGCAAGCCTGATAGGCAGGATCCAGCCGGCCCCAGACCAGCGGACCGGTCTTGCCGTGGTAGCTCCAGGGAGCGGCATTCTGATCGACGATTTGCGCGGCGGCCATAGTGGCCATGCCCAGTGCTAAAACGGCAAGTGCAGGAAAACGCATCGAGTGCTCCTTGACAAAAAAGACGCTTAGCGCGCTAGAGAGCATTTTAAGGCATTTACTGGAAGGCTGAAGCCGAAGGTCGAAACTGTGTCCTTTGCGGAATGGAATCGTGAAAAAAGCGAGGGATAAAAGGCCGTTGGAGGTTGGATTTTTGACTAGAATCGGGCAAAAAAACCAGGTTTTCCGGCAAAAAACCGGATTTTTCCGGCATTTTCCGGCGATTTTCGGAGGCCAAATCTCATGATGTGGGATATTTTAGGGCTAAAAATTTTCCACAGGCGTTGATTCCATAGGAGTTAAAAATAATCTGCAAGGTTTTCAGGGATATTTATACCCCCCTGGGGTATAGGGGGGGTGGGGGGTACACGGTGGTATAGACCGGGCGGAAGTCCGACATATTAGATCGGGCGGATCCCTGACAGATTGGACCGGGGCTCTGGACCTTGTTCATGCTTTGATTGTGCGCCTGAATCAGGTAATTATCTGCAAACCACCTGCGGCGGGGCAGACGGAGCTGGCGCGACAAGAGATTCATTAATTTCCAAGTCCTAAAGTAGGAGTTGGGGGGACCTGGCACCCGGTACCAGGCTGGAGACACATGTTACGACAGATGATTGAAATCTGTGGCGATGAGTATGCCAGCATTCAATTCAATTGATTGTGTGCACGTAGTATCGAATGCCATTGGGCCATGCTCCAGGATGGTGTTCGAAGCCAACCCGGGCGCTGATTTTCGTGTAGTTGTGTTCTCCGGCCTGGATCATCTCCGGGCCGTTCACTTCGAGAGCCACGGCGGACTTCTCCGATGGGCGGACAATCGCAATGTGGCCGGGCACGTGCGGGTTTGGATTCTGGTAGAGCGCCAGCACTAGATTTCCCTCGTTGGCAAGCCGCTGCGCCTCACTCATATCGGTGACGCTCCTCCATCCGGCCTGCGCGCCCGCTTCGCTCGCCAGCCAATCGGCTTGCGCGTTGGCCAGCAGAAGCTGTCCATGTTCCGGCGGGCGTAGAAGGTAAACCCCCAGCCGCATGGCGGCCGCCGCGGCAAAGGCGCTGCAATGAGAGTGGTTGCCCGGCCCCTCGTAATCTGCGCTTTTATCCGGCTCTCCTGTCTCCCAATTCACATGTTCGCCAGCCAACCAGAGCGATTCAACATTTATGTTGTCGAGTGTGTCCGCAAGCCGCTCGCCTGCAGGTGTGACTGACCCGCAGCAGGGGGTGTGCTTCTGTTCCGTCGCGGCCTGGACCGTAGAGGAGCGGAACACCACGCTCGAAAGCAAGCAAGTTAGGGAAAGAACTGCAAGGAGGGCAAGGCGAAGAAGGTTGCGCATAGGCGAACGACCATCCTTTCGGACAGGATAAAAATCCAGCGAGAAGAAGTTTACGCGATCAACGCGACCTTGGCTCGCTTGCCGAGGCGGACGACGATTCGCGCTGGCAGAGCTGCGACAGAGATAAGAGCGCCGGCGGCGCTTTCGCCATCGAGCTTGACGGCCTTTTCGACAATCTTGCGGTTGGCTTCGGCGCCGCTCGAGGCAAGGCCCATCTGGACCAGCAATTTCGGCAGGCGAATCTGGTTCGCTTCCGGTCCGGCCACATCGGCAAGGGCGACGGTGACCTCCTCCAAATCTTCCGCCGTCTCTTTTTGCTGGAACATGCGCGCCCAGTTCTCATCGGCAGTTTGCGCAGCGGATTCCCCGTGGAAGCCAGCGGTGATGGTGCGGGCGAGTCTTTTCTTAGTTTCCATCGGGTGCAGTTTGCCGGCGGCGACATTCGCGCGCAGAGCGTCCACTTCGGATTGCTTGAGATCGGTCAGCAACAGCCAATAATTCCACATCAATTCGTCGGAGATGCTCATGAGCTTGCCGTACATTTCGGACGGCGGCTCGTTGATGCCGATGGCGTTGTTGAGCGACTTGGACATTTTTTGCACGCCGTCCAGGCCTTCGAGGATCGGCGTCATCAGCACAATCTGCGGCTTCTGGCCGTAGTGGCGTTGCAACTCGCGTCCGCAGAGGAGGTTGAACTTCTGGTCGGTGCCGCCCAGCTCGACGTCGCACTGGAGGGCCACCGAGTCGTAGCCCTGCATCACCGGGTAGAGCAGCTCGTGAAGGCTGATGGGTTGCTCGGCCTGGAAGCGACGGTGAAACTCGTCGCGTTCCAACATTTGAGAAAGGGTGAAGTGGGAGGTAACGCGGATGGTGCCCTCGTAGCCCAGCTTGCCGAGCCACTCGGAGTTATAGCGGACCTCGGTGGCCTTTTCGTCGAGGATTTTGAAGACTTGCGCCTTGTAGGTTTCGGCATTGGCGTCGATCTGCTCGCGGGTGAGCGGCTTGCGGGTGATGTTGCGGCCGGTGGGGTCGCCGATGAGCGAGGTAAAGTCGCCGACGAGGAAGATGACGGTGTGGCCCAGTTGCTGAAAGTGGCGGAGCTTGCGCATGAGCACAGTGTGGCCCAGGTGCAGGTCGGGGGCGGTAGGGTCGAAGCCGGCCTTGACGCGCAGCGGGCGTCCGGTTTTGCGGCTCTCTTCGAGGCGCTCGCGAAGGTCGGCGACGCGGATGATCTCCGCCGCGCCCTTCTGGAGCAGGTCCATCTGTTCGTCAACGGGCAAAAACGTGCTCATGATGTCTTTCAGTATAAATTGGGGTTGGCGCCCTGCCGGGGTTTCGCTGCTTCGAAGTACAATTTTGGGCTTATAATTGCTGCCATGTATGAGTTTGTTCAACAATTCGTTCAGCGAAAAACCATTTTAACGCGAGAGCAAATCCTCACAAACCTATACGGTCAAATCTTTATGATTACAATGTGGTCCTTCCTTCTTGGCATGTTTCTGGTAATTATGATCAGAGACGCTAAGAGGGGCGACCCATATATGACAGTCATGTACCTCAGGGTCGCCATTGCTGCGTTATCCTTGGGGGTTTTGTCTACCGCAATCTTCATCAGACAGTCGATTCGACGCCTTTTAGCCGCTCCCCCGCCCAAATCCTAACCACTCCTGCCCCGTCACTACACATCCCGCTCTACTTATCTTCATTGCAGAGTATCAGCGTTGAACGTGTAGATGCTGTAGGTGACACCTTGCTGCACGGATTCGCCAACCTTGCGGTAACCGGGATTAAGGCTTTTGAGGTAGACGAAATCCGTGGAGGCGAGCATGACGGTGGGGAACTCGCCGCGCTGCAACATGCCTTCGATGCCGCCGTTCAATTCGCGGGAGCGCACGGCCTCCTGAAAGTTGGGATCGAGGACGACGGCAGGTGCGCCGTTGTCCGTGGAGTTCCAGGGGAGCGCAAAGACGCCATCGGTGGAGAAGATGGGTTTTTTCAGGGTGGCGAGACGATTGCGCAGAGCCACTGCGTCGCGGTATTCGGCTGCGGTGGCGATGGGGACCATGTCCTTTCTGCCGGGATGATGGTAGCCGATGGCGACGCCCGCGAGTTGGACGGCAGGTTGGATGCAGCCGAAGAGAAGGAGGGCGGTTACCAATCTGCTCGGCAGGGTGAATACGGCGATTTGCAGCAGAGTGGAACCGGCGGCGAAGGCTTCGAAGAGATAGTTGGAGGTTCCGCCGACCTTTCCCATGGCGGCCAGGCCAAGGATCAGCGCGAGGGCGAAGACGGTTGTGAGCAGGTAATTGATCTGGACCGGAGATAGTGTCGTAGACTCCCACCCAGTCCGCGTCTTTTCTTCGAAAAGCCGCGGAATGGATGGGGCACCCGAACAGTGTGGGGTACCCGGCCGCGAAAAGGATGGGGCACCCGAGCAATTTGTGGCGCGCAGCAGAACAAAGGGCGCGGCAACCCAATAGAGGTTCAGGGCCACGGCGGTGAGGCCGGTGCCGAGGGCGCGCAGAATCCAGGGAAGCGAGAAGGCGAATCCTCGGACCATTTGCGGGGCGATGAGGATGCTGAAGCGGTATTCGGACGATCCGAGGAGAAGCGTGGCGGCGACCAGTGCGGCAAAGAGTGTGACCAGCAGCGACAGATTGCGCCAGCGTTTATTGAGGAGCAACCAGAGGCAGAGGCCGGCGAAGGCGAGGACCGCCGACTGCTTGAAGGTCCAGGCGAGATAGAGCAGGAGGCCCGCGTAGGCAAAGCAGAATTTTGGTTGGCGCACGACGACCCAGAGGGCGATCATGACCAGCGCAGCGGCGGCCATGTCGGGACGGATGGTGAGAGCCCAATACTTGATGAGCGAGGTACAGAGCCAAAGGCCCAGCGCAAGCATGAGAGAGAGAGCACTGGCGAGGCCGCGCAGATTGAGGAGCGAGCGCACCAGACGCCATTGAGCAAGCGCGCCAACGAGCGCAAAGAGCAGCGTGAACTGGCGTCCCCAGGTGAGGATGCCGGCATCCACTGCGCCTATCTGCCGGAGGGCGGCGGCATACACGGAATAGAAGAGATAGTTATAGAGCGAAAGAGAGAAGGGAAATGCGAAGGGCCACGTATACACGGGCTGATGCTTCATGCATCTCCAGACGGAGTCGATCATGGGCGACTCGACGGCGGTGGAGCAGAAGAGCGCGCCATAGCGCCAGACGCTGAGGATGCGGAGGAGATAGACAGCGAGGTTGAGGGCAAAGAAGGCCACGACCGCGGCGACCCGGCAGCGCGAGAGGTTCCAGCCGGAATCGCGGGCGATGGGCTTCATGGACGGCGTGCTCCTTTGTCGAGTCAGCAATCGCTGAGCGGAATCGAACAAAGGCTAGGTTAGCATGGCGTTACGCCGTACGGAGCGCGCATACGCGGCAGGCGCGGCGACGCGCAGAGCATAAGAGCCTTGGATCGCAAAAGCAACCGACGGAGCGGAAGACGGACGCGCGAATGGCCTGGCTAAAAAACGCCGGCCATACAGAGTTCGGAGGAGCGTGGCTGCTCCTGGCTGGCTCCGCATTCGGCCAGCACGACTGGCGAGAGGGTGAGGACCGGGCATTGCGAGAAGGCCAGCACCTTGTAAACGATGCCGGCGCGAGTGATGGCGGCGAACCGTGATACGCCCTGCGCGCCCATCACGATCAGGTTGGCGTGCTGCGCTCTGCCCTGGTAGAGCAACTCTTCGGTCGGATCGCCGAGCACGGCTCTGGTTCGCACGACCACCTTGTGCTGCAAACTGGGTGGGACCAAAGAGGGCAGTTCGGTCTCGATCTGGCCGAGAGTGCGGCCGGCGAGGATTTCATCGCGCTCCTGGGGCGGGATGACATGCTGCAGGATCAGGCTGGCCTTGTGGCGGGCGGCCAGCTCTGCCGCAAACTGCGCCACCACACGGCTGGACTTAGGCACGCCGACCGAACACAGGATGGTGCGGGCGGAAATATGACGATATGCACCCTCGATCACGTTGGGGCCGACGATGTTGACCGGCACGGGGGAGTTGCGCAACACCTCCTCGGCCACGGAACCGACCAGCAGCTTGCCGATGGGGCCGGGAGAATGAGTGCCCATGACAACGTGATCAATCTTCCGCTCGCGCAGGAAGGCGAGAATTTGCTCGGCGGCCTGCCCAGAACGAACCACGATGTTGCAATGGACGCCGAGATTGACGGCGCGCTGGGCAAGAGGCTCAAAATACTGCTTCTTGTCGCGGGCCTGGGCGTAAACGCCAGGAGGGTTCGCTGAGGCTTCCTGCGCGGTTATGTCAATACTGTCATAAACATGAAAGATAACGAGATCCGAGCCGAACTCGGCAGCCTGGGCCAAGGCAAAGGCAAAGGCCTTCTCATTGGCGGGAAACTCAGAGGCGAAGAGGATGGTGGAGGGCTTGCTCCACCCTGGCTTGATGATAGCCATAGGAAACTCCTGAGCAGAATCTTCCGTGGTAGGACACCTTACTCGACGTCAAAAGGTAAATCCGGGCGGTAACGAGAAGTTCTCCGGAAGAATCCAGCGCGACCGCCACGCATTTTCCGGGGAGGTGAACGCAGGGCTGGGCGCCCATGGGGCAGAATGGAGGTTCAAGCCTCCATTTCATTCTTTAGAATTCTCTCTGCACACATCGCGGATCGTGCGTAATTGGGAGTATCGAAGGGCGCTGTGGAAAAAGAAGTACAAAATTGATCAAATCTACGAAAAATCTATGTGAAAAAAATCCGTGCCCGTCGTCACAGGCTCGCATGACACAAATAATTCTTCTCTTTTTCTCCCGACACTACCCTGCCGGCAACTGGCGCATGTTCCTCCTGGCTTTGTTCCGCATGGGAAAACTATCGGAAGACAGAAATTAGTAGCCGGCAGCCTTGCCGTAGTGGCTGCTGTGGTCCTGGCCTGCATCGAAATCGCCGGTTTTGGGGTCCACGGCGATGCACTCGCCGCTGGACCAGTGGCCGCGACTGACACTGACGTCGTACCCCATGCCGCGTAAGGCGTCCACGGTCGCGGGCGGAAAGCCCAGCTCAAGGAAGAGCTTGTCAGGCAGGTACTGGTGGTGGAAGCGGAGCGCATCAACCGCTTGCTGGATGTTAAGTCCGCTCATCGATGCGGAGAGTAGGATGTTGGCGACGGTGGAGACGGATGCGCGCGAATGGCCCGGCTAAAAAACGCCGGCCATACAGAGTTCGGAGGAGCGTGGCTGCTCCTGGCTGGCTCCGCATTCGGCCAGCACGACGGGCGAGAGGGTGAGGACCGGGCACTGCGAGAAGGCCAGCACCTTGTAAACAATGCCGGCGCGGGAGACAGCGGCAAAGTGGGAGGCGCCCTGCGCGCCCATCACGATCAAGCTGGCGTGCAGCGCTCTGCCCTGGTAGAGCAACTCTTCGGTTGGATCGCCGAGCACGACTCTGGTTCGCACCTGGATCTTGTGCTGCAGCCTTTGTGGCATCAGGGCGGGGAGTTCGGCCTCGATCTGGTCGAGAGTGCGTCCGGCGAGGAACTCGTCGGCGTTCTGGGGCGGGATGACATGCTGCAGGATCAGGCTGGCCTTTTGCCGGGCCGCCAGTTCGGCGGCAAAGCTGACGACGACAGGACCGGACCCGTTATCGCCGACAGCGCATAGGATAGTGCGGGTGGCGCAGTGTCGATAGGCGCCCTCGATGACCTCGGAGCCGACGATGCTGACCGGCACGTTGGAGTTGCGCAGGACTTGTTCGGCAACCGAGCCCACCAGCAGCTTGCCGACAGGGCCGGGAGAGTGAGTTCCCATGACCACGCGATCAAACTTACGCTCGCGCAGCAGAAGGAGAATCTGCTCGGCGGCCAACCCTGGACGCACCACGATCTTGCAGTGAACGCCCAGACTTCTGGCGCGCTCGACGAGCGGCTCAAAGGTCCGCTTATGGGCGCGGGCGGCGCTCATGCTGTAGTGGAGCAGATCGGAGTTTTCCGGTTCCGCGTCGTACGGAGTGTGAAAAGCGTGAAAGAGAATCAGCTCCGCGCCAAACTCGGCGGCCTCGGCCAAGGCGAAACTGAAGGCCTTTTCATTGACGGTAACTTCGCAGGCAAAGAGAATGGCGGCGGGTTTGCTCCATCCCGGATTGATAGCAGTAGCCATGAGATCCTCCAGAACTGGACTTTCAGTAGTTGGACTCCTAACACGACTTCACGCGAGCGATTCTGACCGCGTGAACTACACGGACACACCGGCGCGACATCTGCGCAGGTTCCGGGAAAATTGAACGCAATACGGGGCGCCCAGAGGGCGTAACGTGGGCTTGATCCCTTATCCTTCAGAACTTTCTACTTGCATTGAGGCCGCGTGCATGCAGAAAAACCGCGCAGAGCGGGGCGGAAAAGAAGATCAATCCCAATCAGTATATCGCCAGTATGTTTATGAAAAGTTAGTGACGAATGTAATAAGCAATAACTTCCTGTTAAATTGCAACGGAAATAGTGCATTTCATCAAAAATTTACTGGTAACCAGCAAGAGAAGCCGTCAGTAGCCTGCGGCCTTGCCAAAGTGGCTGCGGTGGTCCTGGCCGGCTTGGAGCTCGCCGGTTTTGGGGTCCACGGCAATGCACTCACCGTTGGACCAGTAACCGCGACTGACGCTGAGGTCATAGCCCATCGCGTGGAGTGCGTCCAGAGTGGCGGGCGGAAAGCCGGGTTCCAGGTAGAGCGTGTCGGGCAGGTACTGGTGGTGAAAGCGGGGTGCGTTAACGGCCTGCTGAATGTTCAGGCCGCCCATGGAGGCGGAGAGAAAGATGTTGGCGACCGTGGAGATGATGCGCGCGCCACCAGGCGAGCCGAGTACGTAGCGCAGCTTGCCGTCTTCGAGAACGATGGTGGGGGTCATGGCGCTCAGGGGGCGCTTGCCGGGGGCGATGGCGTTGGCCGGGCCCTGAATAAGGCCGAACATGTTGGGCGTGCCGAGTTTGACGGTAAAGTCGTCCATCTCGTCATTCAGTAGAAAGCCGAGCGAACCCGAGGTGACGTGGGAGCCGAAGGAGTTGTTGAGTGTGGTGGTGACGGCGACGGCGTTGCCCTGGCTGTCCACTACCGAATAGTGAGTTGTGTCCGGCGATTCGGCGCGATGACCGGCGGATTTGGGCGCGGGAGGCAGAAAGCCGTCGGGGCGGCGGAGTGTGGCGCTGGGGCTGGCCGCGTGTGGATCGATGGTGGAACGCCAGGCGGCGGCGTAGTTTTTGGCGGTCAGCTGGGCGGCGGGAATGGCGTTGTAATCGGGATCACCAAGGTATTCGGCGCGGTCCTTGGAAGCGCGGCGAAAGGCCTCGACGATCAGGTGCATCGACGCGGGGCTGCGGTCGCCGAGTTTGGCCAGATCGTCGCCTTCGAGAATATTGAGTGTGCTGAGCAGCACGATTCCGCCTGAAGAGGGCGGAGGGGCGCTGAGGACGGTGTAGCCGTGGAAGCTGCCGATGATGGGGGCGCGCTCGACGACGTTGTAGGCGGCCAGGTCTTCGAGGGTGATGAGTGCGCCACCTTTCTTGAGATCGGCAACCAACTCACGAGCCATTTTGCCGTGATAGAAGTCCTCGGGATCGGCGGCGATGCGGCGGAGGGTGCGGGCCAGTTCTGGCTGACGGAAGGTTTCACCCTCCTTGTAGAGTTGCCCGTCGCGCTGAAAGATGCGTTTAGAGTCAGGGAAGAGGGCCAGGTCGGGATCGCTTAGTTCATGGGCTTCTTCGGCGGTGAGTTGAAAGCCTTCGGCGGCTAAACGAATGGCCGGGGCGATGACGCGGCACAGGCCGAGCTTGCCGTACTTGCGCTCGGCGTATATTAGGCCGGCAACCGAGCCGGGCGCGGCGATGGAGCGGTAGCCAAGGAGACTGGAATTGGGGATGACGTTGCCGCCCGAGTCCAGGTACATGGTTTCGGTGGCCTGGAGCGGGGCCTTCTCGCGGAAGTCGATGAAGGTGGTTTTTCCCTCGTGTGTGCGCAGCAGCAGAAAACCGCCTCCGCCCAGGTTGCCGGCTATCGGATGCACTACGGCCAGGGCAAAGCCGGTGGCCACGGCGGCGTCCACGGCGTTGCCGCCGGCGCGCAGCGTTTCCAGTCCGGCATCGGAGGCCAGGTGGTGGACGCTGACCACCATCCCATGCTGCGCGCGCACCGGCAGTTCATTGCGATAGTCCGCCTCGCTCTGCTGGGCCGCGGCGATGGCGGGAATGAAGAACGTAGCGCCAAGCAAGGCTGCCAAAATTGGGAGAAACGGCCTTCGAATCATGTGCTCACAGGATAGCGTGGCGAGGCGGGTGCGTTTGACCGTGAAAGCGCTCCCTGTTTCTGCAATTTTAGCTACAACTCATTTTGTCGCTGTCGATTGCACCGATTCCAGCATTTCGCGGCGCAGGATGGCGTTGATGCGAGACTGATAGCCCTTGCCTTGCGTGCGCAGCCAGAGCAACACGTCCGAGTCGATGCGCACGGTCGTAGATGTTTTGGTGGGCCGGTAGAACGGATTGCGCACCGCGTTCTTCCAAAAGGCATCGCCGAGCGGTGGAATTTCGGAGTAGTCGATTTTGGTTTCCGGTTTGGCCCTGAGAGAGGCAATCTCCGCCTTCTGAGCCTTCGTCAGAGCGGGCGGATGGGCAAGGTCGATCTTATATTGAACCAATTTCCTCTTCATAACGCCTCCTTTCCTTGTGGTTGGCGCGCCGCGCCGAGATGATGCGAATTCCATCAACGCCGTCCCGCTCAAGCACAACATGAGCGACCATGAGCATCACAAGCCCGTCGACAACTCCGATGGCTTGCCACCGAAGCTCACCGTCCACGATGCGGTCTTGCTCAAAGAGAGCATGTGGGTCGGCGAAGACGCGCGTGGCAGTTTCGAAGCTCACGCCGTGCTTGCGCAGGTTAGCGGTTGCTTTGGCGGGGTCCCACTCAAAGCGCGTCTTCATACGATTATGTTACTACAATATTGTTATTTATTAAAGATCACGAGCGCTGCGCCAAGCAAGGCTGCCAAAATTGGGAGAAACGGCCGTCGAATCATGTGCTCACAGGATAGCGTGGGGGGCGGACGACCTGGAGGCTGGCAGCGAACCCGGCGATGTCCTCCAGTGGAACACCTGCCGCGCAAAGAGGACAGGCCGGAATGGTCCACATGTTGTTGGGAACTTCGGCAAGGCTGATAAGGGCAAGATTCATTTCGCTGGCAAACTGTGATGCGGAGGCTCCGAGGACGAGCAGGGCGCCGATGGCGACAACATTCGCCCCGCACTCCCGCAGATCGGCATAAGTTCCCCTAACCGCCGAACCTGCATTGATCACGTCGTTTACGATGGCGACACGCTTACCGCGAAGCTCGTCCCGGAGTGTGGCGGGCACACGGTAGCCAGCCGGGAAAAGGCCTTGCGAGGGCCGCGAGAATCGCTCGGAGTAAGTAAAGTCAATATCGAGTTCATTGGCAACCATCAATCCGGCAAAGGCTCCCTCGACCAGAGGACCGCAGACGGCATTGATACCCAGCGCCATCAGACGCTTTGCAAGTTCGGCGATGTGCGGCTGTAAGAGCCGAGGCCGCAGAAAGAGCCTCTCCAAATCAAGCCATAGGTCGCCGTGGTGACCGGATTCCAAGAGGAAGTGGCCCTTTCTGGCCGGCAACAAATTCAGGATGGTTTCTTGCATGGTTTCACCTTGCCATATCGAAGGATATCCCCGCCAAGCCGTTGCGCGTATGGACAGGATCCCGGCTCAGGTAGTCCGATTCCCGCTCCATTCTGTGTTACCGTTTGAGTACGGCGTCCCTGCGCCGGGCCGTGGATGGGCCTGTGCCGACTGCCCGCGATGGGGCTGGAATCAGAGCGGAACCAGAGTAACAGTGTCCTGTTGAGTTTTGTTCAGGGTCGCCGCTCTCTCCACCCCAGCGACGAAGACCAGTCGCTGGGGACCCCGGGATGGTCGCGTCATCTTGAATGCTATGGTTTCGAGATACATCTACTCTGGTTCCGCTATTGGGGGCGGTGTGCGAGCAAAAAGAATGTCCCAGCAGCCGGAATCGACCTCGCCTCAACGTGCCGCAAGCCCGGCTGGCAAGCTGGGACCAGAGCCTGCCGCCGCGCCTCCGTCCGAGCCCAAGCACGCGCCGCAGCGGATTCCGCGCTGGCTGGTGCGCGCCGAGTTGTTTTTGAGGGTACTGCTGAGGATGTACATCGGCCTGGCTGTCTGCTATGTGCCTTGGTCCAGGACGTTTTGGGACCAGAACCCCTTGTTTGTGCAGTTCCCCGCACTCTCGGTCTACGCGGCCAATGGCGCTGTGCGCGGACTGGTTTCGGGGCTGGGGCTTTTGAACCTGTGGATTGCGTTTCACGACGCGCTCCGCCATCGGGATGGATAAAGATGGACGACGAAAAACAGGGACTAGGGACTAAGGGACTCGTGACTGATGGACACGCCGCTGCCTCCTCGCCGGCTGCGAAGATTGCCATCAGCAATGCGCCACCGCCTTTAGCATCCGCGCCGCTGGCCTATGAAAATCTGAGCTTTCTGAACAGCGCCGACGGGCGTCTGATCCGGATTGTCTCCGAGTACATGGAGCCTCTGGCGCGCTTCCGGCGGGAGCAGATTCAGGACACGGTGGTGTTTTTCGGCTCGGCGCGTTTTCGCGGACGCGAGGAGGCCGGCCATGCCCTGGAACTGCTGGAAAACACCGGCTCCACGCGACCGGCTCCCAGCCATGAGCAGCCGGCTAAACCGCCGGAGATCGCCGCGGGCAAGGCTACAGAGCTGCAGCTCAAGCGCGCCGAAGCGGCGGTGAAGATGGCCCGCTACTACGAGGACGCGCGGCGGCTGGCAGGGCTGCTGACGACCTGGGCGAAGACCATCCCCTCGCGGCGGCACCGGTTTGTGGTCACCTCCGGCGGCGGACCGGGCATCATGGAGGCGGCCAACCGCGGCGCTTACGAGGCCGGCGGCAAGACCATCGGGATGAACATCCGGCTGCCCTTTGAGCAGGCGCCCAACCGGTACATCACGCCCTCGCTCAACTTCGAGTTTCATTACTTTTTCATGCGCAAGCTGTGGTTCGCATACCTGGCAAAGGCGCTGGTGGTCTTTCCCGGGGGCTTCGGAACCCTGGACGAAATGTTCGAGATTCTGACTTTGGCGCAGACCCAGAAGCTGGGCAATAAGATCACCGTGGTTATTTATGGTTCGGAATACTGGAAGAAGGTCTTCAACCTGGACGCGCTGGTGGACGCGGGATCCATCTCGCCCAAGGACATCGAGCTGTTTCAGTTTGCCGATACGCCGGAGCAGGCCTTTGAGCTGCTGCGAAAGGGGCTGACGGAGAACTACCTGGCGGTTGAGGCTGGCGAAGTCCAAGAACCGATGTCGGGCGGGGTTCTGGAGGATCTTCTTGGGCAGGAGCCGGAGCGAACGAGCGAGTAAGTTTTTTATGCGCACCCCCATACTACATTGCGGTTTTACTCCGGGTTGAATCTGGTTTTACGGTAACTTTCTTGATTCCTTCGCTAATTGACGCCACATTCGCCTCCCGTTAACCCTCCATTCACGGCCAGCACTGCAAACTAGCTCCAGAGATTCCGGCTTGCGAGCGGAATTGAGGAGCGGAAATGGCCCATTCGACCATCTCGTACCTGTGGCGCGACAAGCAGGCATCGCAAGGTTTCCGGACTGGAGTATCGCTGCACAGCCACACCAACCAGTCGCACGAGACGCTGGATTTTCTGGCCAACTTCGGCAACCAGTACCCGGTGATGCGCCCGCTGCTCACACGGCTGGAGCAGCGCTCGGAGCGGATGCACGGGGTGCGCATCAACTACGCGGCCAGCTACTGGACGCCGCCGATGACGCCCAGACTGGCCTTTGACCTGGAAAGCCGCCAGATTGAAAAGCTGGATCTGGAGCCAATGGTCTCCATCACCGACCACGACAACATCACGGCGCCCATGCTGCTGCGCACCATCGCCAGCGCGCGGCGGATCCCGGTTTCGGTGGAGTGGAGCGCTCCGTATGGCGAGCAGTCCTTCCACCTAGGCGTGCACAACCTGCCCAGCACCAAGGCCACGGAGTGGATGGAGACGCTGGCCGATTACACCGCCCACCCCCGCGACGGGCGGCTGACCGAAATTCTCAAGGCGCTCGACGAGGAACCGAACGTGCTGGTGGTCTTCAACCACCCCATGTGGGATCTCTACCTGATCGGCAAGGAGCGGCATCAGTTCCAGGTGAACGAGTTTCTGCAGAAGAACGGCAACTATCTGCACGCGCTGGAACTGAACGGGCTGCGCAACTGGGACGAGAACCGTGCGGTGCGGCGGCTGGCCGAGCAGTGGAATATGCTGCTGATCAGCGGCGGCGACCGCCATGGCGTGGAGCCGAACGCTAACCTCAACCTGACCAACGCGGTCAATTTTACCGAGTTCGTACATGAGATCCGGCGGGAAAAGAAGAGCCATATGCTGTTCATGCCGCAGTACGCCGAGCCGTGGAAGCACCGCCTGCTGCAATCGACCATCGACGCTATTCGCCACTACCCGGAGTTTCCTCAGGGCTCGCGGACCTGGGATGAGCGCGTGTATCACCCGGACGCAAATGGAGCCGTCCGGCCGCTGAGCGAGCTATGGCCCAACGGTCAGCCGCCGCGGGCGATGAGCTTCCTGCTGGCAATGGTGCAGTTGATGGGCGCCGCGCCGGTTTCCGGCGGGCTGCGCATGGCCTGGAGCGAGTCGCGCCAGTTGCGCATGACTTTGGACTCCGTTCCTCTCTAGGGCCTGTTAAAAGGCCCTAGTTTGCCCCGCTCCCCAAAGGTGTGATAACCTTGATTTCTGTGCCGTAGTGCGTGCATAGGGTTAGTGTGCCCGTACGGATTACGAGCCTCCGGGATGGCTTCCTGGTGGGAAGGGCTGGCGTAGCTCAGCTGGTAGAGCATCTGATTTGTAATCAGAGGGTCGGGGGTTCAAATCCCTTCGCCAGCTCCACTGAAGGAAAGCGAAAACGGGGACCGAGACGGCAAATAGTTTTTCCGGTGCTTGAGGTTCAGGCGCCGGACCTGTCCTACGCGGCGATTCCACCGCAGGTGCATGCTCCGATGAGCCGGAGGTATTCCGGGCGGGATCTGATGCGCTGAATTGGGTTGAATCGGGTAGGGCAGGGTAGTTCGGTCGGGGTCCCCGCGGACAGGTCTTCGTCCGTGGGGTGATTGTGCACAGGTGGCCGAGTGGTTAATGGCAGCAGACTGTAAATCTGCCGGTCTTTGGACCTACGGAGGTTCGAACCCTCCCCTGTGCACCATGAATTGCGGGGTTGGAATGCGCCGAGATCCGCAGCCGGTTGAGCGCAAAGGTTTGAGCAGCACCGGTTCCGATTTGGACCGGAAGTATTGGGTGGCTCTGGCGCTGTATGCGGTTTTGGCGGTTCTGGCCTGGTTTACGGTGGGCGAGGGCGCGTTTCTCGTCAGGGGCAGGCCGGTGGAAGTTAGATTGCTTCCGCTGATTATCATCGGGGGCATGGCCTTGCGCACGGTTTTGGCCCGCCACGCGGAGAAGATTCGCCGGGGCGGGGAGAATGACAGCTCTTAGCCGTTAGCTATTAGCTTTTAGCTTAATGTTGGTGAGTGGAGCAATTGTGGCACGCGCCGGCAGGATGAAGCTAAGAGCTAGAAGCTAAAAGCTAACGGCTGGTTTTTACAAGAGGGCTGATGTAGCTCAGTTGGTAGAGCACTCCCTTGGTAAGGGAGAGGTCACCAGTTCAATCCTGGTCATCAGCTCCAGAGTTCCAAGCTGTCAGCTTTCAGCATTCGGCGGTCAGCCAACGCGGTGGGTAGATGAGCCGTTAAGAAGGCCTCCATCGGCAAGAAGGTTGCTGAAAGCTGTTGGCTGAGAGCTGAAGGCTGTTTTTGCGGGAGTAACTCAGTGGTAGAGTCACAGCCTTCCAAGCTGTTGGTCGCGGGTTCGAGTCCCGTCTCCCGCTCCAGAGACTAGCTGCCAGCTTTCAGCTATTAGCTTCGGGATCGGTGGAACGAACCGATGCGGCAAGCGCAGGCAGGAAGAAGCAGAAAGCTGACGGCTGAGAGCTGAAAGCTGTAGCGCGAGGCAGGAAATGAAGTTCGAGCAGGCAGCAATCGCCGTGCAGGATGAGCTGGGATTCTCGCAGCTGCAGGCGCTCATCGACGCGGCCTTTGATGCGCGGGACGTGGAAGTATTTCTGAGCAGCATGGGCCGCAAGAAGCTGCGGATTCGCGACTTTGAAGGCGCTTTGCAGCGCGGCCTGATGGGCAAGCAAGCCGCGGAGCTTTACCGGGCGCTGCCGGTCTCGGACCAGGCTCTGACACGCGAGCGCTACCTGCAGCAGGTGGAAGCGGTGCCGCCGGAACTGCGGCAGAGGTATCTCAAGGTATACGCCTACTACTGAGGCGCGCAACACAAGCATTTGCGCTTTCGTGTTTCAGGGAGCGCGACAGGAAATTCAGTTTAACGGAAGGGACGGAAGGCCATGGGCAAGGAAAAGTTTGATCGCAGCAAGCCGCACGTGAACGTGGGGACGATCGGTCACATCGATCACGGCAAGACGACGTTGACGGCGGCCATCACCAAGGTGTTGCAGAAGCACAATCCGAAGATTGTGTTCCGCTCGTTCGACTCGATTGACAACGCGCCGGAAGAGCGGGAGCGGGGCATCACCATCGCCACGGCGCACGTGGAGTACGAGACCAAGAACCGGCACTACGCGCACGTGGATTGCCCGGGCCACGCCGACTACATCAAGAACATGATTACCGGCGCGGCGCAGATGGACGGGGCGATTCTGGTGGTGGCGGCCACCGACGGACCGATGCCGCAGACCAAGGAACACGTGCTGCTGGCGCGCCAGGTGGGCGTGCCCTGCATGGTGGTTTACCTGAACAAGTGCGACGCGGTGGAAGATCCGGAGCTGATCGACCTGGTGGAGATGGAGGTCCGCGAGCTTCTGACCAAGTACCAGTTCCCCGGCGACGATGTGCCGGTGATTCGCGGCTCGGCGCTGGGCGCGCTGAACGGCGAGCCGCAATGGGAGGCCAAGGTCGACGAGCTGATGGAGGCGGTGGACGCTTATGTACCGCGGCCGGATCGCGCGGTGGACAAGCCCTTCCTGATGCCGATTGAAGACATCTTCTCGATTTCCGGACGCGGCACGGTGGTGACCGGGCGCATCGAGCGCGGCAAGATCAAGGTGGGCGAGGACGTGGAGATCGTGGGCTTCCGCGAGACGCGCAAGACGGTTTGCACGGGCGTGGAGATGTTCAAGAAGCAGCTGGACGAGGGCATGGCGGGCGACAACGCGGGCATCCTGCTGCGCGGCACACCGAAAGAGGATGTGGAGCGCGGGATGGTGCTGGCCAAGCCGGGCTCGATCACGCCGCACACGGTCTTCAAGGGCGAGGTGTACGTGCTCTCGAAGGAAGAGGGCGGGCGTCATACGCCGTTCTTCAAGGGCTATCGGCCGCAGTTCTACTTCCGCACGACGGACGTGACGGGAGTGGCGCAGCTGCCCGAGGGCGTGGAGATGGTGATGCCGGGCGACAACGTGCAGCTGGAAGTGGAGCTGATTACGCCGGTGGCGCTGGAAAAGGGATTGCGCTTTGCCATCCGCGAAGGCGGCCGCACGGTGGGCGCGGGCACGGTGAGCGAGATTATCAAGTGATAGCTGACAGCCGTCAGCGGTCAGCTTTCAGTACTGAGGCTGTGAAGTTGGCGACGGATAGCTGATGGCTGAAAGCTGTTGGCTGGAAGGAAGAACATGGTAGGACAAAGGATTCGCATCCGGTTGAAGGCATACGATTATCGCGTGCTGGACACTTCGACCGGCGAGATTGTGGAGACGGCCAAGCGCACCGGGGCAACGGTGGCGGGGCCGATTCCCTTGCCGACGATGAAGAACAAGTATTGCGTGCTGCGTTCGCCGCACGTGGACAAGAAGTCGCGCGAGGCCTTCGAGATTCGCACGCACAAGCGGCTGATCGACATTCTCGAACCGACGCAGCAGACGGTGGACGCGCTGATGAAGCTCGATCTTCCGGCCGGCGTCGATGTCGAGATCAAGGCGTTTGAGAAGTAAGCTCTCAGCCGTCAGCTTTCAGCTCTCAGCTCGATTGAGGTGGAGCCGGCGGCAGTGGCGAAGCGAAGTATAACCAGACGGTGAGTTGAGAATCCTCGGGAGTAGCGGGGATTTAGCTGATAGCTGATGGCTGATAGCTGTAAGCTCACAACAATTCCGGCAGTGCGATGAATTCAACGTCGCATGATGAGGTGAGGAAGAGATGGCAGTTACAGGGATTCTAGGAAAAAAGATCGGCATGACGCAGATCTTCGACGATAAGGGCGACGTGCATCCGATTACGGTGCTGCAGGCCGGGCCGTGCGTGATTACGCAGATGAAGACGCTGTCCAATGACGGTTACGAGGCCGCGCAGATCGGGCTGGTCGATTCCAAGATCAAGGATAAGAATGTGACCAAGCCGCAGAAGGGGCACTTTGCCAAGACGGAAGCGCCGCCGGTCAAGGTCATCCGGGAGGTCGAACTGGAACTGGACGCCGATGGCGTAGTTGCTACCAAGGCCGGCGACCGGGTGCTGGTGGATATCTTCTCCGATGCCAGGTTTGTGGATGTAAGCGGCACCTCCAAGGGCCGGGGCTTTGCCGGCGTGGTGCGCCGCCACAAATTCGCCGGCGGACCGAAGTCGCATGGTCATATGTTTCAGGTGCAGGGCTCAATCGGCGCATCCAGCTATCCCTCGCGCGTCTTTCCCGGCCAGCGCATGCCGGGGCACATGGGCGCCGAGCAAGTGACGGTGCGCAACCTGCGCATTCGCGGAATCGATTTGGATGAAAACCTTTTGATGGTCGAAGGCGCGGTGCCCGGAAGCCGCGAAGGTTACGTGTTGATCTCCAAGGCCAAGGCTCCTCCGCGCGAGCGCCGCGGTTTTGCGGGCTCCGGTACGGTAGATCCGTTGAAGGCATCGAAGAAGGCGCAGGCCAAGAAGAAGTGATCAGCAATCAGCTCTCAGCTTTCAGCTTTTTATCGCGGGAGACAGGATGGTTGTTTAAGGGATGAGAAATAGCTGAAAGCTGAAAGCTCTTAGGAAGAAGACTATGGCAAAAGTGGATGTAGTGAACTTGAAGGGTGAAAAGGTAGGCTCGCTGGAGCTGGCCGACGCGCTTTTTGCGCCCGACCAGGTGAACGAGGCCCTGTTGTGGGAGGCGGTCAAGCACTATCGCGCCTCGCTGCGCCAGGGCACGCACAAGACCAAGAGCCGCACCGAGGTTGCCGGATCGGGCAAGAAGCTGTGGAAGCAGAAGGGCACGGGCAGGGCGCGCATCGGATCCGTTCGGTCACCTTTATGGCGTCATGGCTACACAGTGCACGGGCCCCAGCCGCGCAGCTACGATTACGCCTTCCCGCACAAGAAGCTGCTGGGCGCGTTGCGCTCGGCGCTGGCCGCCAAGCTGGCCGACGGCAAGCTGACGGTGGTGGACACGCTGGAGCTGAAGGAAGCCAAGACCAAGCAATATCGCGCGGCGCTCGACAAGCTCAAGGTCACGCGCACGGCTCTGCTGGTGGAGAGCGGCAAGACGCTCTCGCAGTCGCTGCTGCTGGGCGCTCGCAACCTGAAGGGCGTGGAGCTGGTGCTCAACAACGAGGTGCATCCCTACGATCTGCTGCGCTATGAGCGGGCCATTTTTTCCCGGGCCGCCATGGAGCAGATTGCCGAGATGCTCGAGAAAAACGCGTCAAAACGCGATTTGGGGCGCAAGATCGCCGCTGAGACGGAGGCTGCCTGATGCCGACACTTTACAACGTGATTCGCCGCCCGCTGATAACCGAAAAGGGGCTGAGCTTGAAGGAGACCGCGGGGACGCTGGTGTTTGACGTTGCCCCCGACGCCTCCAAGACCGAGGTCAAGCAGGCCGTCGAGGCTCTCTTCAAGGTGAAGGTCTCCGCGGTTCGTACCAGTAATGTTCTGGGCAAGGAGCGGCGCCGTGGCAAGTACACAGGCTTCCGCCCAGATTGGAAGAAGGCCTATGTCCGGCTGAAGGCCGGCCAAAAGCTGCCCGAGTACGTGAGCAATCTGTAAGGCAGCTAACAGCTATCAGCTCTCAGCTTTCAGCTCCAGATATGCGGGAGCAAAGCGAAGAGCCGGAAGGCAAGAAGCAGAAGATTGTTGAAACACGATGGGCTGAAAGCTGACGGCTGTTAGCTGATAGCTAGTTCATCAAGGACAAACGACCATGGCAATCAAGACATACAGACCGATTACCCCGACGCTGCGTTTCAAGACCACGCTGGCCAACGACGACCTGACGACGAACAGGCCGCACAAGCCGCTTCTTGAGGTCAAGCAGCGCACCGGCGGACGCCGCAACGCGGGCGACCTGACGATCCGCCACCAGGGCGGCGGACACAAACAAAAATTGCGCCTCATCGATTTCAAGCGCGAGAAGTACGGCGTGCCGGGCAAGGTGGCGACCATCGAGTACGATCCGAACCGCTCGGCGCGCATTGCGCTGATTCATTACCTGGACGGCGAGAAGCGCTACATCCTGCAGCCGGTAGGGCTGAAGGTGGGCGCAACGGTCAGCAGCGGGCCCGAGGCCGACATCCTGGTCGGCAACGCATTGCCGTTGAAGAACATTCCCTCCGGTACTACGGTTCATGCCATTGAGCTCAGGCCGGGCAAGGGCGCGCAGATGGCGCGTTCGGCCGGAACGCAGGCCCAACTGGTGGCCAAAGAGGGCGAGTACGCCCTGCTCAAGCTGCCCTCGGGCGAGACCCGCAAAGTGCTGGCCGAGTGCATGGCGACCATTGGCCAGGTGGGCAATACGGATCATGAGAATGTGTCCATCGGCAAGGCGGGACGCAACCGCTGGAAGGGCATTCGTCCTGCCAACCGCGGCGTGGCCATGAACCCGGTGGATCACCCGCACGGCGGCGGCGAGGGCAAAACCTCGGGCGGCCGACATCCGGTAACCCCATGGGGCCAGCCGACGCGCGGCTACAAGACGCGCAACAACAAGCGGACTGATGCATTTATTATCAGCCGCCGGGCGAAGTAGGAAGAGCTGAGAGCTAGGAGCTGAGTTTATGGCACGTTCGACAAAGAAAGGCCCGTTCGTGGATGCGCACCTAACCGTGAAGGTGGAGGCGCTCAACCTGGCCAACGACAAAAAGGTAGTCAAGACGTGGTCGCGCCGCTCGACGATCTTTCCGGAGTTTGTGGGCCACACGATCGCGGTGCACAACGGCAAAAAGTTTGTTCCGGTGTACGTGACCGAGAACATGGTGGGTCACAAGCTGGGCGAGTTTGCGCCCACGCGCATTTTCAAGGGACACACCGGGGGCAGCAAGGCGCCAGCCGCCGAGACCGCTGCCAAGCCGCGGTAGCACGAAAGGCAGCTAACAGCTATCAGCCGTCAGCTTTCAGTTCGATAAAGATGAAATAGGCGGCAGATGGTAGGCGAAAGTATCCGGAGTTTGGCAAATAGAGGCCAGATTCCATCGAGATGAAGCTGAGAACTGAAGGCTGAAGGCTGACAGCTCGTAATTGAGGAAGGCAGACCAATGGCAGTGGAGACAAGGGAATACCGGGCCGAGGCCAAGTTTCAGCGCGTATCGCCGCAAAAGGCGCGGCTGGTGCTTGATCTGATGAAGGGCCGGGGGGTTGAGGAGGCGCTCACCGTCGCGGCCTTCACCAAGAAGCGCATCGCGCCGGTGATTCACAAACTCTTAACATCGGCGGTGGACAACGCCAAGTACGTTGCCGGCGAACAGGGCGTTGATCTGGACGTGGACAATCTCTACGTCAAAACGGCGCTGGCCAATGACGGGCCGCGCATGAAGCGCATCCGTCCGGCGCCGATGGGCCGCGCCTACCGCTATCAGCGCAGGTTGACGCATATCATTCTTTCAATAACCGAGCGCGAGGCAGCGGCGGGCCTTGTGACCAAGGCGGAACCGCCTGCGGTAGGGCAGACGCGCCTTGCGGCGCAGAAAGCCGTTGATAAGACGGCAACGTCAACCAAGAACAAGTCCGAAGCGCCGAAGGCGGCTGCCAAAGCAAAGGCAGAAGCGCCGAAGGCCGACAAGGCGAAGGCTGAAACGCCCAAGGCAACCAAGAAACAGGCCGAGGAGCCGAAGGCCGCGGCCAAAACAACCAAGAAAAAGGCCGGCAAGTAGGCCGAGAGGGTTTTGAGGGAAATAGCATGGGACAGAAGGTCCATCCTTACGGATTCCGGCTGGGAGTGAACAAGCCGTGGCGTTCGCGCTGGTTCTCTGAGCGCGACTTTGACAAGCTCCTGGTCGAGGACGTGAAGCTCAAGGCTGAGCTGCGCGAAAAGCTGAAGGCGGCGGGCGTCAGCTCGGTAGAGATTGAGCGGCCGGGCAACAAGCTGCGCTTTCTCATCCGCACCGCCCGTCCGGGCATTGTGATTGGCCGCAAGGGCGCGGAGATCGAGAAGCTCAAGACGGATCTGGGCAAGCGCACCAACCGCGACGTGTTCATCGACATCATCGAGGTGAATAAGCCCGAACTGGACGCGCAACTGGTCTCCGAGGCGATCGCGCTGCAACTGGAAAAGCGGGTCAGTTTCCGCCGGGCTATGAGAAAAAGTGTGGACTCGGCGCTGAGGTTTGGCTGCAAGGGAATCAAGGTGCGCGTATCGGGCCGCTTGAACGGCAATGAGATTGCCCGCTCGGAGTGGTATCTGCAGGGCCGTTTGCCGCTGCACACACTACGCGCCGACATCGATTACGGTTTCACCGAGGCGAACACCACCTACGGCGTGATCGGCGTCAAGACCTGGATCTATCGCGGCGACATCTACGAGCAGAAGCGCCGTCAAGCAGAGCCAGTAGGCACGTCGGTGTTTTAACGACAGCCGACAGCTATCAGCTGTCAGTTGTCAGTAAGAGCGGAACGGATGCGCGAAGCGCATGACTGAAAGCTGATGGCTGATTGCTGACAGCTAAGGATTTGAGGGTTTTCATTATGTTGATGCCAAAGAAAGTGAAGTTTCGCAAGCAGCAGAAGGGCAAGAGGAGAGGCAAGGCCTGGCGCGGCTCGGCGATTTCGTTTGGTGAATATGGCTTGCGCGTCATGGAGTGCGGCTACATCACCGACCGGCAGATCGAGGCCAGCCGTATCGCCATGACCCGCTTCATCAAGCGCGGCGGCAAGATCTGGCTGCGCCTGTTCCCGGACAAGCCCATTACCAAGAAGCCGGCCGAAGTCCGCATGGGCTCGGGCAAGGGCGCGCTGGACCACTGGGTCGCGGTTGTAAAGCCGGGCAAGATTTTGTTTGAGATGGAAGGCGTGGACCTGGCGACCGCCAAGGAAGCCATGCGCCTGGCGTCGAACAAACTGCCATTGCTGACGAAATTTGTGGCGCGGCCGGGCGCGAACACAGTTGTGGCCGCGGCCAAGTAAGACAGCCGACAGCTTTCAGCCATCAGCTTTCAGTATTGGCTATAGTTGGGAGTCGTTAGCAATGATGGTTTATGAAGTACTGGTTAGAAGCTGACGGCTGAATGCTGAAAGCTGCTTGGAGAGAAACAGATATGGAACTCGAGAAGATTCGCAATTTGAGCGACGAAGAACTGGCTCACCAGGAGAGGACTTCCGCCGAGCAGTTGTTCCGGATTCGCTTTCAGATGGCGACGGACCCGAGCGCCGGAGCGAAGAAGCTTCGCGAACTGCGCAAGGAAATCGCCCAGATCAAGACCGTGGCCAGGGAGCGCGAGATGGGTATTCGTGGTGCGGCGAAGGATGCCGCCGCTGCCGAAGCGGCCGCGGACAGCAAGAAGGGAGCCCGCAAATGAAGGCGACTCAAGAGACAGTGCAGGCGCCCGTAACCGCAGGCGCCAGGCGGAATGAGAAGGTTGGCCAGGTGGTTTCGACCAAGATGCAGAAGACCATTGTGGTCGCGGTCGAGATGCGCAAGGCCCACGCCAAATACAAACGGATCGTGCGCTCGACCAAGAAGTTTTATGCCCATGACGAGCAGAGTTCGGCGCGGCTGGGCGATGTGGTGCGCATTCGCGAGACCCGTCCGCTGAGCAAGCTGAAGCGGTGGACCCTGGAAGAAATTGTGCGGCGCTCGGCCCTCGGCCAACTCGAGGACGTGGCGATCGATACCGAAGTCAAGACCGCCAACTAGCGCGTAGAGCGGGTAAGGAGAAGAACCCATGGCTGTGCAAATGAGAACCATGCTCGCGGTGGCCGATAACTCCGGCGCGCGCAAGCTGCAAGTGATTCTGCCGCTGGGCGGCGGGCTGGGCAAGAAGGCGGGCCTGGGCGACGTTGTGACCGCCGCGGTCAAAGAAGCCTCGCCCGACGGCACCATCAAGAAGGGCAAGGTGGTGAAGGCGGTCATCGTCCGCACCCGCAAGGAGCATCGCCGGCGCGACGGAACCTATATTCGCTTTGACGAAAACGCCGCCGTGGTGATCGACGATACTCACGAGCCGGTGGGCACGCGCGTCTTTGGGCCGGTGGCCCGCGAGCTGCGCGAGAAGAAATTTTTGAAGATTGTTTCGCTGGCGCCGGAAGTGGTGTAAAAGCAGCGTTCAGCCGTCAGCTCTCAGCTTTCAGCTTGTTCGTTGTAGGTTGAAGAGCGCGGCCAAAGCAAGATGAACTGATAGCTGATAGCTGACAGCTGATAGCTGAAAGCTGGAGAAGAAGATGCCGAGTTTGAATATTCATCGCAATGATACGGTCAAGGTTCTCAGGGGAGCGGACCGCGGCAAGACGGGCCGCGTGCTGCGCGTCTTCCCCGACAAGGGCACGGTGCTGGTGGAGCATGTGCGCGTGGTCAAGAAGACGGTTTCCAGCAAGCAGGGACAGCGGACCAAGGGCGGCATCGCCGAGCAGGAATCGCCCATCGATGTCTCCAATGTGCAGCTGATTTGCCCCAACTGCGGCCCGGCGAGTGTGAGTTCGAGGGTTGAAGGCGGCGTAAGGATTCGCATCTGCAAGAAGTGCGAGCAGGCGCTGCAGACGAAGAAGTAGTGAACTGCAGTGAAGAAGTGAACGAGTGAAGAAGTGAACGAGTAAAGAAGTGAATTGTTCACTGAGGAATCAGAGCGGCACGGAACGAGAAAATCTCCGCCCGTGCGGCAAGCACCTTCCGTAACGGTAAACGGCCATGGGGCTAATCCGAGACCGGAAGAAAGAGAGCAAAGAGTTATGACGGCAAGGCTGAAAGAGAAATATCACAAGGAGATCAAGCAGGCTCTGCAAAAGGAGCTGGGGCTTGATAATCCCATGGCGGTTCCGGAGTTGAAGAAGATCGTCGTCAACATGGGCCTGGGCGAGGCCACGCAGAACACCAAACTGCTGGACCCGCTGGTAGCCGACCTGACGGCGATTGTGGGACAGAAGCCGGTGACCACCAAGGCGAAGAAGTCGATTGCCGCCTTCAAGGTGAGGGCGGGCATGTCGATTGGCGCCATGGTGACGCTGCGCAACGAGAAGGCCTACGAATTTCTGGACCGTCTGATTTCGACGGCTTTACCGCGCGTGAGGGACTTCCGCGGCCTTTCCACCAAGAGTTTTGACGGGCGCGGCAACTACACGCTGGGTTTGCGCGACCAGCTGATCTTCCCGGAGATCGATTACTCCAAGGTGGAGAAGATGAAGGGCATGAACATCACCATCGTGACCACGGCCAAGGACGACAACCAGGCGAGGGCGCTGCTGCGGGCCTTCGGCATGCCTTTCCGGCAGGGCGCGTAAGGGGATAAGAGGATTTATGGCAACCACTGCAAAAAGGGTGAAAGACGCGCGGAAGCCGAAGTTCAGCTGCCGCAAGCACAACCGGTGCCAGCTTTGCGGGCGGCCGCGCGGGTTTCTGCGCAAGTTCGGCGTCTGCCGCTTGTGTTTCCGCGCGCTGGCGCTCAAGGGAGAGATTCCCGGCGTCGTCAAGTCGAGTTGGTAAGTGCAGCTAACAGCTAGAAGTTAGCTGCCAAAGCGCTGAACGGGCAGTTGATCTGCGCACGGCGAAATATCTTGGGAGTACCGACCATGGCCGCTTTGAAAACTTATCTCAAGAAAGTGATTCCGGATTCTGTCTTGATGTCGCGAGAGCGATACATCGAGAGAAAACGGAGGGAAGAGTTTCAGCGTTGCGCGATGCCTCGGGACACCTTCTCAAGAGTTTATGAATGCGGATACTGGGGACAGTCGAAAGAACGGGGGGAGAGATATTATTCCGGGCCTGGCTCGCATATGGATGAATATGTCGATTCCTATATCTCCGCCGTGAGCGGCTTCTTGCAGTCATTCGGCGAAAAGCCCGATGTGGTGGATCTGGGGTGCGGGGATTTTGCCATTGGCTCTCGAATCAGGCCCTATTGCGGCAATTTCATTGCCGTTGATGTCGTTGAAGGGTTGATCGAACGAAACAAAAAGAGATATGCGAACGACAGTGTGGATTTTCGTGTTCTCGATATCATCAACGATGATTTACCGAAGGGGGATGTGGTTTTCCTCCGGCAGGTTCTACAGCATTTATCGAACTGCGAAATCGAAAAGGTGGCAGCCAGGTTGCCCGCGAAGTATCGCTTCCTGATTCTGACCGAGCATTTGCCTATGTCTGGCAGTTTTGTGCCGAATGTGGATATTATGCGCGGGCCTGATATCCGGCTCACGATAGGGGAAGAGGGGAGCGGGGTGATCCTGACAGAGCCCCCTTTCAACATGAAAGTGGCAAAGAGCACGCTCTTGTGCGAAGTGCTCAATGAAGGTTCAGAGCCAAAGAGCGTGGTTCGGACAAACTTGTACGAGTTTTAACTTTTTGCTGTTTTTCAACAAGTGAAGAATTGCCGGCAGCAAGCCGCCGGCGGATATTCCGGCAGGTTCTCCTGGTTGCCATTAGGAACCGGGAGCGAACGGGGAATGAAGGAGAAGGAATGAGTTTGACCGACCCAGTAGCCGATTTTCTGGCGCGAATCCGGAATGCGATCCGTGCGCGTCATCAGAAGCTGGATGTACCGGCTTCCAAGCTGAAGACCGAGATCGCCCGCATCCTCAAGGAGGAAGGCTACATCTCGAATTACAAGACCCAGGAAGAGGAAGGCAAGCTGGTGCTGCGCGTGTACCTGAAGTACGGCGGCCAAGAAGCTGCCATTCGGGACCTGGCGCGCATCTCGCGTCCCGGCTGCCGCGTATACATCGGCCGCGACGAGATCAAGCGCGTCCAGGGCGGACTGGGCATTTCGATTCTCACTACGCCCAAGGGCGTGATGACCGGCCGCCAGGCGCGCCGCGAAGGCGTAGGCGGGGAATTGCTGTGCGAAGTGTGGTAACTACAGCGATCAGCTATCAGCCGTCAGCTATCAGCTCACGGCCTGGAATTGAAAGCTGTTTACGGGCTGCAGTGGAACTTGAAGAGTTGAAGCTATTAACTGATAACTGAAGACTGATAGCTGACAACTGTTTCACAGGGACTCGCAAGCCAGATGAAGGATTGATTCGATGTCGCGAATTGGAAAGAAGCTGATTCCGCTGCCCGCGGGCGTCAAGTACAAGGTTGAGGGCAACACGGTTCTGGTCGAGGGGCCCAAGGGCAAGGTCTCGGCATTGATTGCTCCCGGCATTACGCTGGAAACCAAGGACGGCATGCTGCACGTCAACCGGGAGAATGACAGCCAGGCGGCGATGCACGGGCTGACGCGCTCGCTGGTTGCCAACGCGGTTCATGGCGTCACCAAGGGCTGGCAGAAGGAATTGGACATTGTGGGCATCGGCTATCGCGCCGAGTTGAAGGGCAAGGGCACGGTGGTCTTCACGCTGGGCTACTCGCACCCTATCGAGGTTCCTCTGCCCACGGGCATCGACGTAGCCATCGACCCCAAGCAGTTGCATTTGACCATCACCGGCATCGACCGGCAGAAGGTGGGCCAGGTGGCGGCCGATATGCGTTCGTTGCGCAAGCCTGACCCGTACAAGAATAAGGGCGTGCGCTACAGCAACGAGAGACTGAAGAAGAAGGCCGGCAAGACGGGCGCGAAGTAAAAGCAGTGAACAGTGAACAGTGGACAGTGAACAGTCGATAAGAACGATACGCAACCGGAAACTGACCACTGATCACTGTCCACTGACCACTGGAAATCAACCGAACGGGACCGCCCGGCGGCTCCGCTGATAGGTGAGAGAGAACATGATCGAGCAGACCAAGAGAAACGAAATTCGCCAGCGCATTCATCAGCGCATTCGCCGCAAGATGGCCGGCACCGCGGAACGGCCGCGGCTGAACGTCTACCGCTCGCTGAACCACATCTACGCGCAGGTGATCGACGACCAGAAGGGCGAGACGCTGGTCTCGGCCTCGAGCATCAAGATGAAGACCGGCGGCAATGTGGCCTCGGCCAAAGAAATCGGCAAGGCGGTAGCCGAGCTGGCCATCAAGCAAGGCATCAAGAAGGTGGTCTTTGATCGCGGCGGCTACCTTTATCACGGGCGTATCAAGGCGCTGGCCGATGCGGCCCGCGAGGCAGGGCTGGAGTTCTAAAAGCAGTTGTCAGCCGTCAGCTATCAGCCGTCAGCTTATTGGTTGCAAATACCGATGTGTTGATCACTGATCACTGATAACTGAGAGCTGATAGCTGAAAGCTGACAGCTAACGAAGAGACGAGAGAGCGATGACGATCTTGAAGAAGAAACTCGATGCAAACCAGTACAACCTGAAGGATCAGGTGGTCTCCATCAATCGCGTGACCAAGGTGGTCAAAGGCGGCAAGAATATGTCGTTTGCCGCGCTGGTGGTGGTGGGCGACTCCCTGGCGGGCGTGGTGGGCCACGGTTCCGGCAAGGCCAAGGAAGTTCCCCAGGCGATTCGCAAAGGGATTGAGGCGGCCAAGAAGAACCTGATCAAGGTTCATCTGACCGAGACCTCGATTCCGCATCTGGTTCTGGGACGTTACGGAGCCGGGCAGGTGTTGCTGAAGCCGGCTCCCGAGGGCACCGGCGTGATTGCCGGCGGCGCGGTGCGCGCGGTGATGACCTCGGTCGGGGTGCAGAACGTGCTCACCAAGAGCATCGGCTCGCCCAACCCTCACAACGTCGTCAAGGCCACCTTCGACGCCCTGTTGCAGTTGCGTGACCGGGCCGAAGTGGCTAACATGCGCGGCAAGACGGCGGAGGAGCTCTAAGCCATGGCGAAAACCAAAATGATACGCATTCAGTACTACCGCTCGAAGAACTCCACGCCCGTCAAGCACAAGCTGGTGGTCAAGGGCCTGGGCTTTACGCGCCTCAACCAGATTGTCGAGCGCGTCGACACAGAATCCACTCGCGGCATGGTCAAGGCCATTCCGCATTTGGTGAGGATACTTGAGGGCTAGTGAAGAAGTGAAGAAGTGAAGCAGTGAAGAAGTGAAGCAGTGAAGAAGTGAAGAAGTGAAGAAGTGAAGTAAGACCACCTAACACGTTCGCGTTTTTGTTTCACTCTTTCACTTTTTCACTCATTCACTTCTCAAAGCAACGCGAGTCGGCAAGGCAAGATAAGCTTGTTCGGCGCTACAGCGAGGGAACAATGGCAACACGAAATCTATCGAATTTGCGCGCGCCACGGAAAGCCAATACCGGGCGCAAGCGCGTGGGCCGGGGCATGGGCTCCGGCATGGGCAAGACTTCGGCTCGCGGCCACAAAGGGCAGGGTTCCCGCACCGGCACCAGCCTGATGCGCGGTTTTGAGGGCGGCCAGATGCCGCTGCACCGCCGCCTGCCCAAGCGCGGCTTTACCAACATCTTCCGCACCGAGTACACGGTGGTGAACCTGGACCGGCTGGTGGAGCACATCGAGGGCCTTAACCTTACCGAGGTCACGGTGGACGACTACAAGAAGCTGGGGCTGGCCTCGAGCAAGAAGGCGTTGATCAAGATTCTCGGCTCCGGCGAGCTGACCAAAGCGCTCACCATTCACGCACACAAGTTTTCCAAGTCGGCGGCGGAGAAGATCGAAAAGGCCGGCGGCAAAGCCGTGGTGCTGGGCGGCGAGGCTGCACCAGCGGCGGCTTAGCACGACACAGGTCGCTCTGCACGGGTAAGATGGTCAGTGGCAAAGATTTGAGGGCCGGCAAAGGCCCTGAATGAAGCGGATAACCAATCATGCTTGAAAAGTTTCTGAATATCTTCCGGATTCCTGATCTGCGCAAGCGGGTGCTGTTTATGCTCGGCATTCTGGCCGTCTACCGCCTGGGCGCGTGGATCCCCACGCCGGGCGTCGACACCAAGATGCTGGAGCGGCTCTTCGAGCAGCAGGGCGGCTCAGCCCTGGGCCTGATGAACCTGTTCGGCGGCGGCAACCTGCGCCGCATGACCATCTTCGCCCTGGGCATCATGCCCTACATCACGGCCTCCATCATCTTCCAGTTGCTGACCGTGGTCTACGAGCCGCTGGCGCGCATCCAGAAGGAAGGCGAACTGGGGCGGCGCAAGATCACGCAGTGGACCCGCTATATGACCATCATTCTGGCCGCCGTGCAGTCGATCGGCATCGCGTTCATGCTCACCAGCGGTCACATGGTGCTCAACCCGGGCATCAGCTTCGACCTGATGACGGTGCTGACGCTGACCACCGGCACAGCCTTCATCATGTGGCTGGGCGAGCAGATTACCGAGCGCGGCATCGGCAACGGCATGAGCCTGCTGATCTTTACCGGCATCGTCGCCGGCCTGCCCCGCGGCGTGATGGACCTGTACGAGAAGGTCCAGACCAACCAGTGGGGCTCGTTCACCATCGTTGCGGTGCTGTTGCTGGTGGCGGGCATGGCGGCGGTGGTAGCCTTCATTGTCTTTGTCGAGCGCAGCGAGCGGCGCATCCCCATCCAGAGCGCGCGGCGCATCGTTGGCCGCCGCATGATGGGCGGCCAAGCGAGTCACCTGCCCCTCAAGGTCAACTCCGGCGGCGTCATGCCGGTCATCTTCGCGGCCTCCATTCTGTCGGCCCCGATGATGCTCCGACAGACCGATTTTGTAAACAACAGTCCCTTTTGGCGTCCCCTCTTCGATGCGCTGATGCCCGGTTATCCTTGGTACGAGCTGCTCTACATCCTGGCCATCATCTTCTTCGCCTACTTCTATGTCTCCATTATCATGAAGCCGGACGACATTGCCGACAACTTCCGCAAGTCCGGATCGTTCATACCCGGCATCCGCCCCGGCAAACGGACATCTGATTTCATTAACGACATTCTGACCCGCATCACCCTGGTCGGCGCCGCCTATTTGATCATTATTTCGCTGGTGCCCACCTTCCTGATCTCCGGCATTCGTTTCGACAAGGTGTGGCTTATTGGCCGGTTCTTTGAGAGCCTGCCGGCATGGACTACGCACGGTTTGGGAGTCAACTTCTACTTTGGCGGCACATCGCTTCTCATCGTGGTGGGTGTGGCCATGGATACCATCAACCAGATCGAATCGCAGCTTATCATGCGGCACTATGATGGCTTTTCGCCGCGCTCCGGTCGCATTCGCGGAAGGAAAACCTGGTAATGTCCTCTTCTGGAACTCAAGTTCAACAGGGCCGTGAGACGGGTCGGAAGGCCCTCCCCGGCCCCATTCTTTTACTGGGCGCGCCGGGCGTGGGCAAGGGCACGCAGGCCAAGGAACTTGTAAAAATCTGGGGGATTCCACAGATCTCCACCGGCGACCTGCTGCGCGGCAATGTGTCCCAGGGAACCGAGCTGGGACGGATAGCCAAGGAGATCATGGGTCGCGGGGAGCTGGTCCCCGACTCGCTGGTTAACCAGATGGTTACAGTGCGCCTGGAGCAGCCGGATACGGCTAACGGCTACATTCTGGACGGTTTCCCGCGCACTTTGCCGCAAGCCGGCTGGCTGGACGAGCGTCTGGCGGCGCAGGCCGGGGGGCTTCCTGTGGTTGCCGTCAGCATCCAAGTGGAATATAATCAACTATTGCGCCGTATTACGGGGCGCAGGAATTGCCCTGTCTGTCAGAGCATTTATAACGTCCACGGCAAGCCTCCCAAGCGGGATGGCGTTTGCGACGTGGACGGCGCCGCGCTGATCCAGCGAGCCGACGACACGGAGAAGGTCTTCGAGGAGCGCATGCGCGCTTATGCGGCCTCGACCGCGCCGGTTGTCGAGCACTACCGGGCCTTGGGGCGCTTTGCGGAAGTGGATGGAACCCGGCCGGTAGCGGAGATTGCGGCCGGAATTGTTGCTGCCGTCGAGCGGTTGAGAAACTAGTTGTCAGTGATCAGTGAACAGTGGTCAGTTAAGAACCCGTTCGGCACTTTCTGATCACTGATCACTGTCCACTGTCCACTGAATACTGAAAGCTGGGCAAGTGGCGGTAATACTGAAGTCGTCCAGTGAGATCGAGAAAATGCGCCACGCGGGTCAGGTGGTTCGCGAGGTGCTCGAACTGGTACGGGGCCTGATTAAGCCGGGCGCCACCACGCTGGATCTGGAAAAGGCGGCTGAGGCGCGCACCAAAGAGTTGGGCGCCAGGGCGGCCTTCAAGGGTTACCACGGCTTTCCCTGCGTGCTGTGCACTTCGGTCAACAGCGAAGTGGTGCATGGCATTCCGTCGGCCAAACGGATCCTCAAGGAAGGGGAGATCGTTTCGGTCGACTACGGGGCGTTCGTGGACGGCTACTGCGGCGACGCGGCCATCACCGTGCCGGTGGGCAGCAAGATCGACCCCAGGACGGCGCGGCTGGTCGAGGTGACCGAAGCGTCGCTGCATGCGGCGATTGCGGCGGTGAAACCGGGGGCAAGGCTGGGGGACGTAGGCTTCGCGGTGCAGAAGGTGGTGGAGGCCGCGGGGTTTTCGGTGGTGCGGGATTTTGTGGGCCATGGCATCGGCTCCCAAATGCACGAAGACCCGCAGGTGCCGAACTTTGGCGAGGCCGGACAGGGCATGAAACTGCGCGCCGGCATGGTAATCGCCATCGAGCCCATGGTGAATGCGGGCGGGCCGGACGTTGTGGTTCTGGGCGACGGCTGGACGGCAGTCACCGCGGATGGAAGCATGAGCGCTCATTTTGAGCACACGGTGGCGGTGACCGCTGCCGGAGCGAGAATCTTAACCGAGTAGCACACTCGGGACGACAGGCCGGTTGGGCACCAGCGCGCCGGCGGAAGTGGATGCGGTTTGTCGAAGGAAGATGCGATTGAAGTCATGGCGGTGGTCACCGAGACGCTGCCCAATGCCATGTTCAAGGTCAAGCTCGAGAATAATCACGAGGCTCTGACCCATGTCTCGGGAAGGATGCGCAAGAACTTCATCCGCATTCTGCCCGGCGATCGCGTGGCCGTGGAGTTGAGCCCCTACGACCTGAATCGCGGGCGGATTGTTTACCGCTACAAGTAAGCTGTCAGCTATCAGCCGTCAGCCAACAGCTTTTCGTGCTGAGATGAAGGCTGAGAGTTAAGAAAACAACCGCGTCGTCTACAGATACGCGGAGAAGGGCAACAAAGCAATGAAAGTCCGCGCATCGGTCAAAAAGATTTGCGTCAAGTGCAAGGTCATCACCCGTCACGGGGTGGTCAGGGTGATCTGCGAAAACGCAAAGCACAAGCAGCGCCAGGGCTAATTGGAGACTGGCTAATGCGGAAAGCTCCGTGAAAGCAGTCAGCATTCAGCCTTCAGCAAACAACATGAAAATGGAACTGACGGCTGACAACTGATAGCTGAACGCTGGTAAAGAGGCTAGTTAGCTTGAATCAAGGCTTGCGATGAACCTCTGGGGTCAACCGCTTAACCCGTGCGAACCGGCTAAGGCCGGGGGCACACAAACGAAGGAATAAAGGAATCTTCAATGGCACGTATTGCTGGCGTCGATCTGCCCCGCAACAAGCAGGCACGCATCGCGCTCACATACATCTTTGGCATCGGGAACCCCCGCGCGCTCAAGATTCTGGAGAAGGCGAATGTTGACGCCTTCAAGAAGGTCCAGGACCTGGGCGAGGACGAGGTCAACCGCATCCGCCAGGTGATCGAGGACGAAGGAAACGTCGAGGGCGACCTGCGCAAGGACGTCCAGATGCACATCAAGCGCCTGATCGATATTCAGAGCTATCGCGGGACGCGTCACCGGCGTGGTTTGCCGGTTCGCGGCCAGCGCACTCACACCAACGCCCGCACCCGCAAAGGCCCGCGCAAGGGCACGATTGCCGGCAAGAAGAAAGCGACGGGTAAAACCTAATGGCAAAGGCAGAGCAGAAAGCGGGAGCGGGCAAGCCTGCGGCTGGCAAGACCGGCAAAACCAAAAAGTTCAAGAAGCGCGAACGCAAGAACGTGCCGTTTGGCATTGCGTACGTACAGGCCACATTCAACAACACCATCGTTACCATCACCGACCAGGTGGGCAACACGTTGAGCTGGAAGAGTTCCGGTTCGCTGGGCTTCCGCGGCTCGCGCAAGGGAACGCCCTTTGCGGCGCAGCAGGCGGCCACGACCGCGGCAGGCATGGCTCGCGATCATGGCGTGCGCGCGGTCGATGTGCGCGTCTCCGGCCCGGGTTCGGGCCGCGAGTCGGCTATCCGCGCCCTGGCTGCCGCCGGCATCGAGGTGCGCACCATCCGCGACGTGACGCCGGTGCCGCATAACGGCTGCCGTCCACCGAAGCGGCGCAGAGTGTAAGAGAAGCTAGTGAACAGTGGACAGTGAACAGTGAACAGCCCGCGGGCACTTACTGACCACTGATCACTGATTACTGATCACTGAAACGGGCCGGGATGAAATCTCCTCCGGAGACGTAAACCGGCCGACATCCGAAGTCAGGAGATGAAATGGCACGTTATACCGGAGCAGTCTGCCGCCTCTGCCGTCGAGAGGCAACCAAACTTTTTTTGAAGGGTGCTAAATGCACCTCTGACCGCTGCCCGCTGGAAAAGCGCAACTTTCCGCCGGGGCAGCACGGCAAGGACCGCAAGGCCAAGATTGTGGGCTACGGCCTGCAACTGCACGAAAAGCAGAAGGCCAAGCGCATGTACTTCACCCTGGAAAGCCAGTTCCGCGAGTACTATGAAAAGGCCAACAAGGCTAGCGGCGTCACCGGCGAGCTGCTGATTCAGCAGTTGGAACGCCGATTGGACAACGTGGCCTTCCGGCTGGGCTTTGCCCTCTCGCGCCGCCAGGCCCGCCAGGTCGTTCGCCACGGCCACGTCGAGGTCAACGGCCGCAAGGTCAACATCCCCTCCTACCAGGTGAACGCGGGCGACGAAATCAAGATTCGCGATCACGCCAGGAAGATGGCCATAATCGAGCAGGGCGCGCAGTTTGCCGCGCAGAGCCCCGTGCCCACATGGCTGGAAGCCAACTTCGAGAATCTTTCGGGCCGCGTGCTCCATTTGCCCAAGCGCCAGGACGTGAACCTGCCCATCAACGAGCAACTCATTGTCGAACTGTATTCGAAGTAACAGTCATCAGTTCTCAGTTGTCAGTTAAGAACCTCGTGCGAGGAAAACTGAGAACTGAGAACTGAAAACTGACAACTCAACAAGAAGGAGAACTTGCGCGGCCGCCGCAAAATGCATCGCGACGTACATGCCGCGCGGGAAGCGAGAGAAAGATATGCTTTGGAGAGGATTTCAGAAACCGAAGCGCCTGGCAGTAGATGCCGAGACGCTCACCAACCATTACGGCAAGTTCAGCGCCCAGCCCTTTGAGCGCGGCTTTGGCACCACCATCGGCAACGCCCTGCGCCGCACCCTGCTGAGTTCCATCGAGGGCGCCGCGGTCACCGCGATTCGCATCGAGGGCGTGCTCCACGAGTTCCAGTCCATCAGCGGCGTGGTCGAAGACGCGACAGACATTATCCTGAACCTCAAGCAAGTGCCCTTCAAGCTCGCCGGCGAAGGCCCCAAGGCACTCTATCTGCGCGCCGACCAGCCCGGCGTGGTTACTTCTGGCATGATTGAAGCCGACGGCGATGTTGAAATTCTGGACAAGGAAATCTATATCGCCACTCTCTCAGAGGGCGGCAAGCTGGATATGGAGATGCGCCTCAAGCGCGGACGCGGCTATATCTCCGCCGACAAGAACTTCGACGCCGACCTGGGCATTGGCTTCATCCCCGTAGACTCGGTCCACTCGCCGGTGCGGCGCGTGAATTATGTAGTGGAAGCCGCCCGCCTGGGTCAGATCACCGACTATGACAAGCTCACCATGGAAGTGTGGACCAACGGAGCCGTGCTGCCCGCCGACGGCGTCGGCCTGGCCGCCAAGCTGCTCAAGGACCACATGAACATCTTTATCAACTTCGAGGAGGAGATCGAAGCTGAAGGGCGTGGCGAGGAAGGCCGCATCCTGTTGCGCAACGACCACCTCAACCGCTCCGTCGAAGAGCTGGAGTTGTCGGTCCGCAGCTACAACTGCCTGAAGAACGCCAACATTCAAACCATTGGCGAGCTGGTGCAGAAGACCGAAGCCGAGATGCTCAAGACCAAGAACTTCGGCCGCAAGAGTCTGAACGAGATCAAGGAAATCCTCGCCCAGATGGGCCTCTCGCTGGGCATGAAGATCGACGAGCAAGGCAACGCCGTGCCCGGACCCACCAGCATTTCGCCCGCTGCCGCCCTGGCCGCCAACTACAGCCATTATGACGACGAGGACGAGCCGCTGGATTCGGTAGATCTGCAATTGCCCACCGAGACGGAGAATTTTTAAGACAGCTGTCAGCTCTCAGCTTTCAGCCATCAGTAGCCGGGATAATCGCCCGCGAGGTGCTTTCAGGCTAAATCTCGGGCAAGAAATGAACTGAAAGCTGACGGCTGAAAGCTGAAAGCTTACGACTTTTTGAAAGAGAGTATGTTATGCGCCATCGCAATGCAGGATTCAAGCTCGGACGCAACACCAGCCACCGTCGCGCCCTGTTGCGCAACCTGGTCACGTCCGTCATCGTGGAAGACCGTATCGAGACCACCGTGGCCAAGGCCAAGGCGGTCCGTCCGCTGGTTGAAAAGATGATCACCCTGGGCAAGAACGGCGATCTGCACTCGCGCCGCCAGGCCCACAGCTTTCTCATGACCGACGAGTCCGTTGAGCGGCTCTTCGAGACCGTGGCGCCGCGCTACGGCGATCGCCAGGGCGGCTATCTGCGCATCGTGCGCACCGGCTTCCAGAAGGGCGACGGGGCCGAAAAGGCCTTCATCGAGCTGCTGGGCGCCGAAAAACAACTCGACGCCAAGCGCCAGAAGCGCGACGAGATCAGGGCCAAGAAGCGCGCCGAACTCGAAAAGCAGATGGAAGAAGCAAAGCAGGAAGAAGCCAAAGAAGAAGTCAAGGAAGAGGCCGCGTAAGACTGGCCCCTTGGCTGCCTTCACGGCAGGCTGTTCAGACGTTTTTATCTTGCTTCATCACCAACGGGCGCATCCCCTCGCGGGTAGCGCCCGCGCGGCTACACCGGATAGAATGGAAAATCATTTCAGCTAATGTGCTAGATCTTGCATATATTTTCCAACTGCGACGCAGCTCCAACGTGCTATCTGATTGATTATAAATAGCATAGCAGTATTTAACAATTTGGCAAATCACGTGCATACATTAGATTGAAAGAGTGTATCAGATTCTCTGAGTGTACCTATTCGTTCCTTCGAACTAGGTGAGATTAGGGTTGCGCTTGGCGCGGATCGTGTTGTAATGTAATTGGTTGTGTCCGTTATGCAAACGAGATTTTCGAACTGTACAACAGGAGGCATTTCGATGAAGAGGGTTTTGATTTTGGCCACGGTTATTTTGTCCTTTTCCATGTGTCAGTCGGCGCGAGCCACCACAGTGAACTTATCCACGGGCCAGGATGCTTCGGGAAACATCCAGACCACAGCGGGCGCTTTGGATGCCAACTGGACCACGAGCGTTGCCGGTAATCCCGCTCAGATTCTCAATCCCAATAACCCCGGTTTCCCCAATGTCAACACCGAGCCCTCCGATTATTGTAACTACAATCCTTGCAATAATTGGTGGCCCGGTGATCCTACTTTGTCGCCTGCTTGGACTCCAAACACGACCTCTTCTTCATGGATCGGAGTGACTGCAGACAAGACTAACAATGGTTCCGGGTATAGCTATAACATGACCTTTACTTTAACGGCAGCCGAATTGGCGACCGCCAGCATAACGGGAGGATGGGCGATCGACGACGAAGGAACCTTATCTCTGAATGGAAACCAACTTTCACAAGTGCCGGACACTGATTGGACGAACATGACTTGGAATAGTTTAACCCCCTTTAATGTTCCAGTTGGGAGCAGCGATTTCGTTGTCGGTACGAACACGCTGACGATGACGATGACCTGGACGGACAATTTTGTTGAGGGCGCCGATTTGCAAGGTTCCCTCGACTACTCATCGCCAGTCGTCCCCGAGCCGGGCTCACTTCTGCTGTTGGGAACGGGAATGCTCGGCATGGCAGGTATGCTCAGGCGCAAACTGCTCGCCACGAGGCGTTAGACCGGAGCAGTCGTTCTCTGCTCGGCTAGATGATATATATATGAATCGGTATAACCATGGCCCAGGGTGAAACCTGGGCCATGGCTTTTTCAGGGCTGTCGAATCTCAGCGAGTGTCGACGATAACAGGTAGATAGCGGCTGCATGAGCCGTATCGATCTTCGATTGCCATGAATCCTTATGCGGTCCGTGCTAGAGCGAAACCAGAGTAAACGTGCTCATTTCAAAGATGTGAAAGGTGGCTTTTTCTTAAGGAAAAAGCCACTTGGCGGAGTTGCTTCAGGGTACAGCTACTCTGGTTTCGCTATAATCGCCCGGGCCGCGTCAGGCGCATATAAATATAGACCGCCAGGATCATCGCGATGGCGCCGGCGCAGTCCAGCAATACATCCCAGACTGAGCCGGTGCGGTTGGGCAGATAGCTCTGGTGCCACTCATCGAGGCTGGCCACCAGCGCCGTCCCCAGCAATGCGAGGGTCGCATCGGAAAAGAAACGTAAGCGCGGCAGCGTCATCCACCAGGCGCGCAGCCACGCCGCCCCGAGCGCCCCGTAGCCGATAAAGTGGCCGCTCTTGCGGACCAGGTGATGAACCACCTCCCAGCTGGCGTCGCTGATGGGCCCGAAGATGGCCTGGAAGAGTAAACGCAGGGGATGGCTGGTATGGTTGGAGCCCATCACTTCCGTGGATTCCAACATGATAATGCCGATCCCCACGGCGACCGGGAGCCAGGCGCTTAACCAAAACTTGAGGTCCCGGCGGGCGGGAGCCACTCTTCGATTCGCGGCGTCAGAAACAGGCACTAATCGCTCTTTTCTGAATCAGACTCGATCTCGGCGGGCAAATCCAGCGCCACTAGGGCAAAACGTGTTTGGTTGTACTTGGGACTCTCAAAGCCCACGATGTGCTGATGATGCTTGGAGCCGGCCTTCAGCTCCAGGCCGCCCTTGCCAAAGTGATAATCACCCTGGTCGATATGCACATTGTTGTGTTTTCCGTCTTCGGCGCAGGTCAGCCCTTCGGTGGTCATCGTCGGCGTGCCCACTGGGGCGTTGTCCTGGCAGGTAATCACATTGCCATAGCGGCCCAGCGCCTTTTTGTAGAACGCGGTGACCTTGTCCTCGGAGTCAGGCGTCTGATAGGAGACCGCCTTGACCCGCAACTGCCACTCGCCAAAGCCCATATGCACATCGGCGGACTTGTGTTCGCCGTCGCCCCTCACCTGCGTGGCGCCCGGATAAACCGGCAAGCCAAGATCGGCAGCCGTGGTCTGATCGGTATTCACATGGATGCCGCCAAACGGCGTATCTATCTGGACTTTTTTGTCCTCGCCGTTGGGGCCCTTTTCCGTTTGAATCCTGCATCCCGCCATTCCGGCCGCCAGCGCCAGGCTCACCGCTAAAAATGCCGCTGTACGCGTTGTATTGAGATTCATGGCAATCGCCCTCCAGCCTGTTATACGTCCGAATCCGTGCAAATGTTCCCCTATCGCAGAGTATCAAAAAAGGGGCTTCATTTCCGGAGCCCCTTTGTGATGGATTTAGCCGGGCTTACTGCTTCGGCCCGCCGTTGGGGTAATCCACGCGGATGGTCAGAATCTCATAGGGGTGAATCGGCGCCTTCACCACATCGCCGGTCACGGCGAGCGGATCGCCTTCCGGCGTTTCCATCAGGTTGGTGACGGTGGCGCTGGTTGCTCCCGGCGGCAAATGAAACTCGGCGGTCGTCTCCTTGCCCGCCCACTCATACACGCGGAAAATCAGCCCGTTCGCGTCTTCGGCCTTCTTCACGGCGGTGAGGACAACATTCTCCGGCGAGACCGAGGCAAAGGAGTGCGAAGCAGGCAGAGTGCCGGGATGCGCCGTAGTGACGACGGCGGTGAGCGGGTAGTTGTACTCGTAACCGTGGCGCACGGTGAGCGCATCCTTCCACGTTCCGGCGTGAGGATAGAGAGCATAGTGAAAGTGGTGATGGCCCATGTCGGCCTCAGCGTCGGGCCATTTGGGCGAGCGCAGCAGCGTCAGCCGCAGCACGTTGCCCACCGCGTCGTAGCCGTACTTGTTTTGGTTGAGAATGCTCAGGCCGTGAATCTTGCCGTCCGGTCCGGGCCCGGAAAGGTCGGCCCAGCGCATCGCCGCAACCTCAAACTGCGCCTGCTCCCAACTGTTGTTGCGCGTGGTTGCCCGGTCGATGGTGCCATACGGTATCTCGTACGTCGCAAACGGCCCAGAAGCCGCCAGCGGAAAGGCCGCCTTGAGCAGCACGTGGGATTCGTGCCAGTCGATCTCGTTGTCGATGTCGACTTGGTCGGTGTCAACTTGGTCTCCATCATGGTTGATACTTATAGTTTGAATAAATTTCGATCCTTGCCATGTCCGAATGACTCTAACAGCTTGATGACGAGTAGATGTTGTAACAAGGTCTGTGGAATCCACCTTGCTTATCAATATTGGATGTTGATCCAGTGTCCCTGGGTCGATGTTCCACGCATCATAATCCCTCGGAGTATCTTTGAATGCCTGAAGCTGATTCGCACACCCACCGGGAGTAATGGTCTCAAAGCCAGCTTTCTTGTCAAAAAGACTAGTTATGCATCCGTCTTCCTTGTCTACGACGACACGGATTCTACGATTCTCCAACTCAAACTGCGTGGGTTTTTCCGTCTCGCCGAGGCTGAAGGACAGCTTTCCATCACCAGGATGGAGCGGATGTAGCCGGATGGTTTTATATCCAAATGCTGGAACTGCGCGTACAGGAATCCGCAAGGTTGTTGATCCTGCGTTGGAAGCATTTGATATTACATGTGCGGAAGAAGGAGGGACATAATCTCCTTCATCCTCGACCATAAAGAACGAATCTGACTTAGCATTTAGTGGCAGATTTACATCCACGTTGCCAGATCGAGACCATCCGAGGGGATTAAACACTACAATTGGGATTTGCTCCTCCCCCTTGATAAATGTATCAATTCTATTAACCACAACTTCCAGCGCACCCTTATTAATCTCATTCGTCGACCAGCGCACCACGTCGTAATCCTTCTGCGCGTCCTTGTAGATTTGGCCGATGCCGGAGCCGGCAGCTAAATCGTGGAACTGATTGAATAAAACTTTCTTCCAGTCTTCAGTTAATTCCGGGGAAGGGTATGCGCGTCCGGCAAGGACCCACGCCAGCGACGCCCACTTTTCCGCGTTAAGCATCTCGACCTCAGCCTCGCGCATATTGCGCTTGTGGTTGGCCTGGGTGGTCATCACTCCACGGTGATACTCGAAGTACAGCTCGCTCTTCCAGGTTGGAATGTTCACCTTGCCTGCGACCGCCGGCGGAGGCACATACCCTTTCGCAATGGTCTGGTAATTCCACACAGGGCTGTCGGTCGCAATCTGATTTTCCAGCGACGAAAAATAACTCTGCGCCGTGCCGAACTCGATCTTCGGTGTAACGTGACTTGTTCCGCCGACGCTGGGCCGCTCCCAGTGGAAGCCCTCGTCGAGAATCGCCCGCGTCGGTCCGCCGCCGTGGTCGCCGATGCCGTAGAGGTCCATGATGCCCGGCAGCCCCGCAGCCTGCTTTTGCGCAATGGTGAAGTCGCGCGCCAGGCGCACCGGGTTCAGATTGTCGTTGGCGTAGTCATGGGGAAAGTAAGTCAGCACCTTCGACCCATCGGGCGACTCCCACCAGAAAAACTTGAAGGGCAACTGGTTGGTGTCGCACCAGGCCATCTTCTGCGTCACAAAATAGTCGATGCCGCTCTTCTTGTAGATCTGCGGCAACTGCCATGTGTAACCAAAACTATCCGGATTCCAGCCGATGCGCGTGTCTACGCCGTACTGCTGCTTGAACCAGCGCTTGCCCACCAGCAACTGGCGCACCAGCGATTCGCCGTCCGGCATATTCAGGTCCGGCTCGACCCACATGCCGCCCACAATCTCCCAGCGGCCCTCCTTGATGCGCCGGGCAATCTCGGCGTTCATCTCCGGGTAATTGTCGGCGATCCACTCGTTGTAAGCCGCCGCCGATTGCGTGTAGGTGTACTCGGGGTACTCGTACATCAGTTGCAGCGCAGTGCCGAAGGTGCGCTTTACTACATCCACCGTCTCGGTCCACGGCCACAGCCAGGCGGCATCGATGTGCGAGTTGCCGGTCAGGTGATACGTCGCCTGTTGAAGAAGCGGCTTGAGGGCTTCGAGACGGCTCTGTGCAGCCTTGAGCGACATGTCGAATTCGAACTGCGATTCTGATCGGGTGATCAGACTTTCCGACTGGGCATGGTCAAGCGCCGCGATATTGACTGCGCGGATCGCCGCATTCAGCGTGTCCATCTTGCTCGGGACATTCGGCGCCAGCGAAGGAACCAGCAGCGCCGCCGACAAAAACTCCTGGCGCAGGTCTTCGGGATTGGGACGATTTTCCGGAAAGTCGATCTTGAGCGTGGCGCCGCGGAAGTTCTTGTCGTCCACCGTGTGCAGCAGTTTGACGGCCACCGTGACCTTGTCTCCGGGCTTGGCATTGTCGAACAACACCACCGGCTCCAGATCGTCGCCCATGGCCACCCTTCGGCCATTGAAGTAGAGAATCTCCGGCATGGGACCGTTGGCTTCGGCGTGGAACTGGAACCAGATGCGCGCGCCGGTTAGGTTGTAGCCGTTCAGCGTGTCCGGAATCTGGTAGGTCTGGCGAAACCAGACCGCATCCTTGGGGGCCTTTGAGCCTGTGGCGATGGTCTGCCAGTCGCCCTCGTCGAGATTGACTTGCTCGCCATGCGCCAGGTCGCCGGAATGGAGCTTCCAAACGCCATCGGGCAGCTCGCGCAGGCTGGAGAGGCGGTCGATCACCGCCCGCGACTCAGCGGGCAGGCTGGCGTCAATCTGTGCGGCCTGAGCGGCAGTCTGGGCAGTGGCCCGGCCTGCAAACAACGTGACGGCTGCAAGGAGGGCCAGGCAGGCAATACGAAGGTAATTCAGCTTCAAAGCGGAATTCATCGCAGAAAAATCCCCTTTGTCATGGTAAGGCCTGAAAACTCCTCAATTCTCTATTTGGAATTCGCATGAGCAGATGAAATTGGTACATCATGGAAAGACGATATACCACATAATGGTACAATGACTCCCTACTTAGAGTGCATACTATAGATCAGGCTGCTTTCCCCGACGGGTTGCGGGACCGTTGTGCGGCCTGTGGAGATCACCCAGTCCGAAGCTCGTTCGTCGAGCCCGTTTCTCATTGCGCGCCAAGATCACTGACGTCACAAAACCTGGAATTACAGAGAGGAATTCATGACGGTTGCTGCTCGCTTTCCCGGCATACGGGTTACTGCAAATGGAAATCAACTTGTCTCTTACCACACCGAGACGCGCATATGCGACGCCGGCGTCTTCTATCCGATTACGCCTTCCACGGAGGGTGGCGAGCTCTTCCAGCAGGCCTATGCCGAAGGCCATCTGAACGTCTTCGGGCAGAACACCATCGCCATCGAAACGGAGGGCGAGCACGCGGCCCAGGGCGGGGCGATTGCTCACTCGGTCTGCGGAAAGCGCGTGGTGAACTTCACCTCCGGCCAGGGCGTGGTCTACGGCGTGGAGCAGTACTACCACGCGCCGGGCAAAGGCTCAACCATGGTGCTGGAAGTGGGCGCGCGCGCCCTCACCAAGCAGGCCCTCAACGTGCATTGCGGCCACGACGATATCTATGGCGCGCTCGACACCGGCTGGATCATGCTCTTCGGCAAGGACGCGCAGCAAGCCGCCGATCAGGCGCTGATCCTGCGCCGCGTGACCGAACTCTCGCTCACCCCCGGCATGAACATCATGGATGGCTTCCTCACCACGCACCTGGAGCGTACCTTCTACAAGCACGAATCGGGGCTAATCCGCGAGTATCTCGGCTCTCCGGCAGACATCATCGATTGCCCCACTGAGGCGCAGCGCACATTGTTCGGCCCCACCCGCCGCCGCGTGCCCAAGATGATGGACCTGACGAATCCGGTTTTACTCGGCCCGGTGCAGAATCAGGAACACTACATGAATGGAGTCGTAGCGCGGAGAAACAACTTCGCCGAGCCGATCTTGCAATTCCTTGAAGACGCATACAAGGATTTCGCCGAGTTGACCGGCCGCAACTATGGGCTCATCAGCAAGTACAAAACCGAGGATGCCGAGACTGTTTTTGTTTCGCTCGGTTCAGCTGCTGAAAACATCGAGGCCGCGGTCGATTACCTGCGCCAGACGCGCGGCGCAAGCGTCGGCTCCATCCACGTCAACGTGATTCGCCCCTTCCCAGAGGCAGCTCTTGTGGACGCGCTCAAGGGCAAGAAGAACGTCATCATTCTGGAGCGGACGGATGAAGCGATGTCCGGCGACAATCCGCTGGGCCGCGATATTCGCACCGCGTTCTCCAAGGCTGTTCAATCGGTCGCTGGGCTGCCGGCGATTTCGCTCGCTGAAGTCCCCAAGATTTACGGCGGCAGTTACGGCCTCGGCTCGCGCGACTTTCGCCCCGAGCACATCATCGGCGCTTACGAGTTTGCTACCGCCAACCGAGCCCGCAAGGATGGCAAGCGCGCAGCGGATGGCGTGAACTTCTTCGTTCTCGGCATCGACCATCCCTACGCGGTCATCGGCGACGAGACTCCCTCGCTATTGCCCGAGGGCGCGGTCGCCGTGCGTTTCCACTCCATCGGCGGCTGGGGAGCCATCACTACCGGCAAAAACCTGGGCGCGATCCTGGGCGACCTGAACGATCTGATCTTTGAACGCGATGGGGGGCGCGATGCCCTCGGCCATCCCAAGGAAGTGATTCACGTCAGCGCCAATCCCAAGTACGGCTCGGAGAAGAAAGGCGCGCCAACTTCGTACTTTATGGTTGCCGCCAAGGATCGCATCCGGGTGAACTGCGATCTGCGCCACGTAACCGTGGTTCTCTGCTGCGACCCCAAAGCCTTCACGCATACCAACCCGCTCGACGGCATGGCCGAGGGCGGCTCGCTGGTCTGGGAGTCCGATCAGCAGGGCGAACAGGCCTGGGAGCAGTTGCCGCTCTGGGCGCGCAAGCAGATCATCGACAAGAAGATTCGCGTCTTCACGCTGCCCGGCTTTGAAATCGCAAAAAATGCCACCGACCGCGGCGACTTGCAACTGCGCATGCAGGGCAACGCCTTCCTGGGCGCGTTCTTCCGCGTCAGCACGCTGCTCAAGGAGTTCGGCATCACCCAGGAGCAGTATCGCGCCGTGGTTCGCAAGCAGTATGTGAGCAAGTTCGGCAAGCTGGGCGACGCCGTCGTCGAGTCCAACATGGAAGTCATGATGCAAGGCTACGATCAGGTGAAGGAGATCAAGATTGGCGCGCTCACGGCGGCCGACCACTCCTCCCTGCGCGGCGCGGCTCTGATGCCGATTCTTGAGACGGTCGCCGCTGGTGGATCATGCGGAACCGGCTGCCGCTCCCATGCGCTGCCCGCCGGCCAGGCCGCACGCACGCCGCTGGCCAGCGTCGCCGCCTTCGACGCCGAGTTCCGCGCGCACTTTGGATATAACCAGCCCTCCACGCCGCTCTCGGCCATGGGTATGATCGCCGCAGCCACCGGTGACACGGCCTCGAAATATGTTGCCCGTCGCGAGACCCCGCTCTTCATCGCTGAAAACTGCACTCAGTGCATGGAGTGCATCTCCGTCTGCCCGGACACAGCCCTGCCTAACACCGCGCAGGACCTGAGCACGCTGCTGCGCACCGCAGCCTCTTATTACGTGGCCGACGCCAAAGATCGCGCCAAGCTCATGGCCGCGTTGCCGGAGATTGAACGCCTTGCCCGTCAACGCATGGTGGCCGAGAGTAAAATCGGCACATCCCTGCAAACGATCCTGCGTGATGTGACTGAGTCGGTGGACGGTTTCTCCGCCGCTTCCAAAGAGCAGTTCTTTGCCATTCTCGATAAGGTCCCGATGGCATATCAGAAAGTGACGGCGATCTTCTCGTCTCCGGAACGCAAGGCTTCCGGCACAGGCGGAATTTTCTCGATTTTTGTCAGCGATTTGTGTAAGGGATGCGCGGCCTGCGTGACGGCCTGCGGCGACCATCAGGCGCTCAAAATGGTCGCGGAGACTGAGGAGGTCAACGCCAAGCACATGAGCGGCACCGGATTCCTGGATCTGCTGCCCAACACATCGCAGAAATATCTCGGCCTCTTCAACGCCGCCAACCCTGCCGACTCCAAGACCGCCACGCTGCGCAACATGCTGATGGTGCGTTCCACCTACGACGCGCTGGTGGCCGGCGACGGCGCCTGCGCGGGTTGCGGAGAAAAGAGCGTCCTGCGCTCCATCGCCGCGGTCACCGAGGCCTACATGCGCCCCGTCTTCCATGCCAAGAGCGATCGTTTCCTGGCCAAGGCCGGCGATCTGGAAAAGCGCGGCGTGGCTCGCCTCGCCGTGCTCAAGGCGCGCAGCCAAGCCGAGTACGATCTGCTCCGCCAGGCCATCGCCCATCTCATCCTCGGCCTGGGCGGCGAGGACGAAACCGACACTCGCGCCCGCATCGCCGCCTATGAGGCCAAGAACGGCCCCATCAGCGACGCCGAGTTGGTCGAGGCAATTGCGGCAGTTCTTTTAACCGAGGCCTTCAACCACAAAAATCTGCAAGCCGTCGATGGACGCCTGGCCAACGGCATGAGCGTGATGGCCATGTCTGCCCACACCGGCTGCAACACCGTCTACGGCTCAACCGCGCCCAACAATCCCCACCCCTACCCGTGGATGAACTCGCTCTTCCAGGACGGCGTCACTGTGGGCTGGCTTATGGGCGAGAGCTTCATCGTCGATCACGCGCGCCGCTCCGTCATCCCCGAGCGCCTCGCCGACATCCTGCTCACGCGCGACGAAAACGTCATCAACGCCGAGGAGTATTATCACCTCAGCCACTTCACCGACGCGCTCATGACCGATGCGGAAATCGTAGAGTTGCCCAAGGTCTGGGCCGTCGGAGGCGACGGCGGCATGGGCGACATCGGCTATCAAAATGTGTCCAAAGTTATGCTGCAGAACCGGCCCAACGTCAAGGTCCTGATGCTCGACACGCAGGTCTACTCCAACACCGGCGGGCAAAACTCCGATTCCACGCCGATGCTGGGCGGCGGAGACATGAACACCTTCGGCGCGGCCTCTCAGGGCAAGAACACCGAAAAGAAAACCGTCGCCGAGACCTTCCTCGCCGGTCACGGCTCGCCCTTCGTCGCGCAGGTCTCCATGGCCAACGCGCCCAAGCTCTACCGCGCCATCCTCGACGGCCTTGAGTACCGCGGGACCATGTTCCTGCAGGCCTTCACTACCTGCCAGCCCGAGCACGGCGTGGCCGACGACATGGCGCTCATCCAGGCCCAGCGCGTGCGCGACTCGCGTGGCGTGCCGGAGTTCGTCTTCAACCCGCGCCTCGGCGAAACCTATCAGGAGGCCCTGGACATCAAGGGCAATCCGTCCATTGATCTCGATTGGTACGAGACCAAAGACAAGCTCTCCGGCGAGACCCGCCGCTACACCGTCGCCCACTGGTGCGTCACCGAAGCCCGCTTCCGCAATCACCTGAAGAAGATCAAGCCGGAAGCCGCGGCCAAGCTCATCCCGCTCGATAACATGCTGGTCCGCATCACCCAGCAAGACGTAGTCTACCGCCGCTATCTCGATCCAGCGCACCGCGCATTCATCCCCGACTTCGGCACTTATATCACAGTCGAAGAAGCCGGCAAGACAACTTGCTACGCTCTCTCGCGCCAGTTAGTCATGTTCTGCGTAGAGCGCCGCAAGGCATGGCGCATGTTGCAATCCAAAGCCGGCATCCAGAACAAGGAATACGCCGCCCAGCGCGACCTCCTCGCAGAAGTTGACGCTAGCAAGATTCCGCTGGATGAACTGCTCACACGCGGCCATGAACTGGTCAAGGAACGCATTGCCGCAACAGCCCCGGCTAAGGTGTAAATTTACTCAACCCCATTAACAAAGAACGCGGACCCTCAAGTCCGCGTTTTTTGTTACGGCCTGGCTTGTCATTAATTGGACCGGCCAGTAGGGAATTGTTACTGCTGGGCTACGCGGTTTCCAGAATTACTGCTGCGAGTCTTCCGTAAGGAGGAAGCCGATGCTTCCCACAACGGCCGAAAGACATCGTCCTCGCTGATGTTGCGAGCTGAGCGCTCCTTTTTTGAGGCCTTTTCCTCACGAGCCAGGGCATACAAGGCAGCTCGTATCACTTCGTTGGCGTTCTCGTAGCGTCCATTTTCGACTCTTGACTGGACGAAATCGTGGAACTCGGAGGACAGATTGATGGTGCGGTGATGCATTTTCTTCTCCAATCCTATAATTTCACCGCATACCGCTTGATAAATGTGTAACCATTGTGTAAATTTTCTATTTAATTACAATTGCATTTCAATTTGAGCCCATCAACTGTGGATGTTACCGCTCGTGAAGCCACGCTCGCAGCACACCTTGTCCAGTCATAATTCTCGATGTCCAGCACGTCGTAGTCATAGTTGATTAATACTCGCTTAGGCGCGGACAACAGCTTGGGTAGTTGCACCGTTTGTTCAAACGGAGAGTCGCCTACCATCGTGGCCGATCCCAGACGTATGACTATGCCATCGGCCAGTTCAAGTTAATCGGCACAGGTATCCTGAAGTTTGGCGGGTAGCCCGGGTCAGGAGAGACCAACTCACCACAACATGAGGGCGCCCCAGGTCCGGCTTTTCGAGCCTGGAAAACCACGAACCCCATGGCGCACAAGCGCCGTCTGCCACACCGCAGGGGTTTGCAGATAATTACCCTCTGTTGGCGCACAATCTCAATTGGAGGTCCGAGAGAGCTATGAGTTCAAACAGATGCAGAGATTCGAAAAAGGTCAAGTGGGAGCGGGAAAGCTCCGGTTTAACCCCGTCCGCACCCCTGACCCCCACCCCCCCTACCCTGTGGAAATCATTTTTTCCGCCCCTTCAGAGCTCGTAACTTGCTTGATATCAACAGCTTGCATTTTTGCCCTGTTGACGAATCAGTAACTGCAAACCCCCGATTTTGCCCACTTTTTGGCTCAAAAAAGCCCCATTTTGACTCAAAATAGCCGCTTTTTCGCAGGTTTTGGGTGCTACAGACGATCTCCCGCACCGGTATCCCCAAGGCGCCTTCCGGCGCGACAATTGTTGCGTCGGGGTTCGCGTTCCCGGCAAGGATTTTTACGCAAGGAGTGAAAGTAAAAAAAACACGAGTTATGCTGCATACCGCCGGTAAGTCAATGGCTGCCGATTGATGCTATAGTCCTCAAAAGATGGTTGCCGATCCAAATTGTCGATCAGAGATAGTGCGTTTTTCTGGCGCTGAAACTATTCACGCGTTGATCGCCATTCCCTCTACGGCTCCATAAGCGTCGAGCAATGACTCGGCCAGTGTG
>Ga0326728_10002023_pt1 | contig 69103 bp, 66 predicted proteins | sample MB3enrmetagenome_FD_207602 | JGI IMG/M metagenome (GOLD analysis project Ga0326728, IMG submission 207602) | Lab enriched peat soil microbial communities from McLean, Ithaca, NY, United States - MB31MN | ecosystem: Environmental > Terrestrial > Soil > Wetlands > Peat | place: USA: New York... | reverse complement strand
CGAATCTGTCTTCGAGACAGAATTCCCGTCGAATATTTTTGCGACAGCGAGTTGAACGCAAGGATTTTATTGTCGAACAACAACGAGATGAATTAGAATTTGCAACTCAAAGTTCCCCGATTACTGGTTTAAAGAAGTTACGAGCTTACGGGGCACCGGTAACCACGACAAAAAAAAGATATCCAGAACAAAAACTAAACGGGTTTAGGATGGGGTTTTTATCAAATTTTCCAAATTGTTCTTTACCACGTGGTGAGTTCTAGACGAAGTAGTTGACCGATCGACTTGTCAGGAGATCGCATGAATTGGAAAACAAGAGGGATCCAATCATGAAAGTAGAATTCAATTCGCAGGAAAGTCAGACGAAAGGCCGATTGGAACGATTGCAGGACCGCGTCACCCGGTTCGACCCCATAGTCGAGCTCGTCATCGTTTTCGGAACGATAATGGGCATTTCTTGGCTTGTCTTGCCGATTGCGCAATTCTCGGGCCAACGGTGGCTGTATTGGACGGGATGGGTCATCATCGCGGTGATATTCGTGTGGATGTTCGGGCCCGGCACCTATCTCCGCAGGAGAAGCCTCCACGATCTTGGGCTCTGCACATACAAGGATTTCGCAGCCAACGTGCAAAGATTGCGCACCCGGCGCGATCCGTGGAACTGGATCGTCGTGATCTTTGCGATAATGGTCATTTACCTCCTCTTTCTCACGAATTTCACCGTGTTCACGGGGGACATTCCCGTCATCCAGACATTTAACAAGTTATTGGAAAACTACCTAAAATCGATGGGCAGTTCGACATACAATGTGGGCATCATTGTTCTTGCGACGTTGGAATACACGGTATTCGTGATAGCATTCGCGTGCTTTCTCTTGAAAACGGACACGCTGAAGGATGCTCTCTGGAAGTATGCGAAGTACGGCATCCCGTTCCTCCTGTTTCTCTTCTTCTATGCCTTGATCCGCTACCCCGGAAAAGCGACCAGCGTGACCTTCGTGAATGCCCTGTCATTCTTTTTCGGGTATGTCTTTTGGGCATTTCTCCAGCAGATTCCCCTGCTTATATACACCAACACGATGCTGCGGGACGGGATCGAGCGGCACGAGATCATGAGAAATGGGGAAAACCGGTTCCAGACAAAATATTTCGATAACAGCAAACGATTCAAAGGAAAAGAAATACCGTACGAACAACGAAAGCGGCTCCTCGTGACACTCATCACGGCGCTGCTCTTTGCCATGGTGCACCTTCCCGCGTGGTTCCTGTCCTTCGATGCGTGCTTGATGGAATTCATCATTGCCTACTTTTACTGGGATCCGAAAACACGGAACGTGCTCGCGTTATGCATCCTCCACGCGGCGGCCGGCGTCCTCATCGTGTTCTTCATCCAGATGAATCTAAAGGTCGGTTACGTGGCACTTTTCAACTGAGACTTTTAACTCTCATCAATCTTTTCTCCATTATCTTTTGGATAGTGCCCTTCCTTCAAAGATGGCCGCGCGGGGGTAGGCTGGCCATCATAGCGTTCCCCTTTTTGATCACCAGCAACACCAGCGCCAGCAACAGGCAGCCGACGACAATCATCCCCGCGAACACCCACGACACGCCGAACGCGTACACCGGGCCGAAATCGAACGACACGAGCGCGATGCCAGCGAAGTAACCGAACTGCGACAGCCCCGCCAGCGCGCCGCGACGGGTGGGCACGATCGACTGGCTATAGTACATGATGATGGGGAAGGGCCCGCCACCGGCGACGAGCACCAGGACCAAGCCGAGCTCGACCATCGGAAAATCAGATGTCAGGTTCTTCCCGGCGAGGATCAGCACGCAAAGGCCAGCCACGAGGGATATGAAGGACAATGACATGGTCATCCTCGGCCCCGTGCGCTTGATCATGAAACCAAAAGCAATGGTGGCCAGCGCCCCGATGATGCCAGCAAATCCAAGGCCGATACCATAGAGCGCGGGGTTGATGAGACCTGAAACCGCCCGTGACGTCCAAATCGTCGCCCCGAGGATGCAGTGCGAGATGAGAAACGCGCCGGCTACCATCACGATAACGACGGGCGATCGGAGCTCCTGCCGGATCTGGACCGTGATGGGTTCCACCGCCTCACCTTGGTGGGCGCCAACCCTGGAGGGGAGACGGAGGGCAAGAAGCACGACCAGCGAAAACAGGGCGAGCACCGCGATGAGCAAATAGAGGAGGCGCCAGTTCACGACCGCGAAGATCCCCGCGAGCAGGGGACCGATGCCCGTCGAGAACGTGGCGCACGCGCTCAGGTAGGCCATCTTTCTTGCAATGATCGGGCCCGGGGGCGTGATATCGGTCATGAGGGCGATGATCACCGGGTTGATGAGGCCGAACCCGAGGCCGGCTATCAGGTTAGCCACGATGTAAGCACCAAGGCTCGTAGCGAGGGTCGCAATGACCATGCCCGCACCGAACAGGACCAGCCCGAACGAGATCAGAAACACCCTGCCTCGGTTCTCGGACCAGGCGCCCGAGAACAATTGAGTGATTGAGAACGGAACCATAAAGGCAATCAGCGCCGCGGCCAGCACGACCCCCGGCGGGGCCGAAAAATCATGCACGAGCAGGGGCAGCAGGACCTGGACGACGTTGCCCGTGAGCGGGCCGATCCCGTAAAGCAGGTAGATAGTGGCTTGCAGGGCGGTGTTCTTGGCCGGCGACAGGGAGGGCGGATCCATGATCTTTTTCCTCTTAGGCCGAAAAAAAAAGGTTCCTCGTTTACCTCATTCGAAAGGAGCCATCATTTGCTCGAACCGGGGCCTTGTTCGACGAAAGGGAAATGGCGGGGGATCATCTCCTTGACGAACGAGAACTGGGTCATCTCGATCGGGCCGCTCGTTGGCGGCGGGAGCCGCGTTGCCAGCTCCCGAGCGAATGCATCGAGTGCCATGCGAACCGCTCGTGATGAGGTGATAACCAGGAGCACGCAGGCCACGGGGTGGTTCTCGACCCGCCGGATGACGAGCCGGCCGCTCTCGAGCAGGATCTCGCGCACATTACCCTTGCCGACCGCCTCGTTGAGTATCAACCCGATACCGTAGATCATGCTCGAGAACATGTCCTCGCCGATAACATCTTCCTGGTCGGTAAAGTTATGGTTGTAGAGCAGCACGCCTTTCTCGACATCGACGAGAGACAGGCGCACGGCGACGGCAGGGAGGATGTTCTGGAGCTCGGGATTCCGAACGGTGGAAATGGCAATGAACATGTACCCGACACCGAGAATCATGTCCCACCGGACGATCTCGACGAAGTTGAGGAAGGCCTGGGTCGCGGCCGTGTCGGTCGTGATGATGCCGGTGGCGGCGCCCAAGCCACCGCCCGCGGCCACGAACAGGACGCCGACCAAGTATTGCCAAGCGCTGCCCTTCGACTCGTGCGGGGCGCGGATGACCAGCATGACCGAGTAATATATCCAAATTGCCTGCCCGAACACTTCCAGCGCGGCCAAGAAATACAGGCTCTGGAACAGGATGATGCCAGTCGAAAGGACTGCCAGAACTGCCACTTTTTTCGCATCGATGGCATCCCGCGAGATAATATCGACATGGAAGACCAAGGCGATGGTGCCAAGCGTGGCGAAGAGCGGGGAATAAAATGCCGAGATGGAAATATTGTCGAGAAGGGAAGAGATGACGTAGGTCACGCCGGCCATCGTGAAGCAGAAACACATGATAGTCAGGAAGAACATCGCTCGATATCGCTTGCTAACCCAATTAATGAGGCACGCGAGAAATGCAGCCGCGACCGGCAACAAGGAGATGATATTTATCGCGATGTCGATGTCCCTGGGCAACAACAAACGATCACCAGCTGAACGCTTAGCGTTTTTGAGATGTGTATCATTCGAACCCCGTCATGGTATTACTGCCTTTTGATTGGAGTTTAGGTTTGTTAGAAAAGACGCACGCGGGTGCCTTCACATCTTCGACACCGGCGGCCTGCTCGTCGTGGGAACATTGTCTCTGTTTGGGCGAGCTCGGCCATTCCAAGGCCTGACAAAGTCCGGTTTCTGGGTCCGTGGGGAATTGGCGCCTCGCCTCCTATGAAGTTCTATTGAACTTTTTTAAATAACGGGATTACTCGAGACGGCAACTTTTCCGCGGTTGCCTTATGGCAGACAATCCAATACCTTCATAACCTTGATGTTGCGATAGGGTTTTGATGTGCCGGAAAGTAACCGGAATTCTGGCCCACCATATTATGATGGCATAGTATGCCAGAATGAACAGACCGGTAAGGTCGTAAGGGTTTTTGACGTGGAGCACTTTCCCTGACAGAAAAAAAATGTGATGCGTCGCAACGTGTCCCTCCTGCGTGAACCTTGGAGCCGGATACGCCCGCGAGACCCGCGCGCTGCCGTCGAGCGGGGATGATTGTTGCCAAAGCCTTTTGGCAACGAAGCAGCGCATCAATCTCCACATTATTTTCTTTACCCCTTGCGAAGAAGTGACCGACGTGGAAAATTTTCCAACCCTCGAAACCGAATTGGCATCGTTCAACGACGAGATACGGGAGAAGATCGAGAAGATCGAGATACAATTGTCGGGCCAGAAGATCCTGGTCGCCTTCTCCGGCGGGGTGGACAGCACGCTTGCCTGCGTACTCGCCCGCGAATTCGGTCGGGAGGTGTTGGCCGTCACTATCGATTCGCCCACGATCCCGGGCAGCGAGCGCGCGCAAGCCGCCAACTTTGCAGCACAACTGGGCATTCCACACAGAGTCGTCCGCATGGACGTCCTTACAAACGAGTCAATCTCGGAAAACTCCTCGGATCGGTGCTATTTTTGCAAGCGCGACATCCTCGACGCGCTCGAGGCCATCGCACGGAAGGACGGGTTCGACTTGGTCATCGACGGCACCAATGCCTCGGATCTCGGGGAGGACCGGGCTGGCCTGCGCGCCCTGCGCGAGAGCAACACCCGCTCGCCTCTTGCCGAGGCCGGCATCACGAAAGAAGAGATCATTGCCATCACCGAGGCACTCGACCTGCCCTCAAAGGGCATCCCGGCCCAGGCATGCCTCGCCACTCGAATCCCGTTCGGCACCAAGCTCGAGCCCGAGCTCCTGCAGCGCATCGACGAGGCCGAGGGCTTCATAAGGGAGTTACTCGGGGATCCAACCGTGCCGTTGCGCGTCCGAGTCCACCCGCTCGGGCAGGAGGGCAGCTTGCTCGCCCGGATCGAGGCCGGTGCCAAAGCCATCCCGAAACTCGCCGAAGCGTGCGTCGAAATCGAGGAAAAACTCTCGAGTTTGGGTTTCACATTTGTCACGGTCGATCTCGGCGGGTTTGAATCCGGATCCATGAACCGGGCGTGAGAGCGAGATCCCAATTTTGGTTTTTATAAATGTCGAGGAGACCGCAACACCGAGGATGCTTTTAACAGCCCGCTCACCACTTTTCCAAGGTGCCAATATTTGAACACGGACGACCTCGTTGCAGAATTGCGGAGCGAGCTTTCGAAACCCCTAGGTCGGATCATGCAAAGGGTGAAGGAGGCTACTGCGCCCGAAATCGCCGAGCTCCAGTTCAAGTGCAACGATTGCGGACGATGTTGCATCAATGAGGAGTATTCGATCTTGGTCACCCTTTTGGATATAAAAAAATGGATCGACAAGAAGGATTATCTTCCCTTGGCTCTCGTCTGGTTGGAATACGAGGCCGACACGGAGCTGCCGGTTTTTACCGCGTGCACGAAGGCCGAGTACCGGGCCATCCTGGCCGTCGATCCTGCCGCGCCTGACATCCCGGAGGGTGCCGTGAACGAAGATTTCTTCAAGCTGAATGCCAGGGAGTTTAGCGGTTCCTTCGTACGCCGTCTCGAGGCCCTCAATCCATCGGTTATAGATGACCTCACCGAAGACAATGCACGCGATTGTATTTTCTACGTTCGACCAAACGGCCACTGTGCCATCTACGGCAGGCACCCACTCACTTGCAAGGTATATCCTTACGATTATATCATCAAGCGGGACGCGGGAAACATTCTCTGCGATGCTGTGTGCTTGGATGCCGTGAATGTCACCGACGACGCGACCAAGGAACAGGTCCAGAAAAGCATCGTTGCCGAGGAGGCAGCCCACGCCGGGCTGATCGAGTTTTTCACGACGGTGAAAGACGAGGACATCGTTGAATTTGCCCACGCGTATTGCGAGAACCTGCTAGAGATCCTCAAGGATTTCGGGCTGCTCGAGTATTGATGGGTCGCCCACCATGATTTTTTGTATGATTCCGCCAGTTCATCTTGTCGACAAAAATCGGAGCCATATCTATTGCTTCTATGGTTAAGGCAACCATACGGAAAAGATGCACTCACATTTTCCACGATCCAGTCCCGCAAGGCTTGGCCGTTCGGCGAACCTTGGAGGTAACTGATGAAGTCCACCTTCGCCTGCACGATCTAGCTTGGGCCAAGGGAATGTTTCCCACGCCGCTCGGTTCCATCACGGCCGACGTGAAACTGGCCGATGGCGGAGGGATCGAGTGCGCGGTCGACATTCCGGAAAGCTTGGCTGGCAACGGGACCTTTACTTGGACACCGGTTGACGGCAAAACGGCAAGTGAAGTGCTCCTGAACGGCGAACCGGTCCCGATCGAGGATATACTCGATGCGGGGGGACACTTCCGTGCGCGGCTTGGCCTCAGGGATGACCACGATCGTCATTTCAACCTAAACTTTCTGCTGGATCATGCCCCGAGCCCAAACTTTTTTTGTCCTTTGCGTCCTTTATTCATCCATGGCATACCTTCCGAAGACGTACCGAGTCGCCGCCGACGCGATCATCGTCGACGATCCCGAAGCCCCCACGAAGGTCGTGTTGATCTGGCGCAAGAATCCACCCTACCAAGACCGTCTCGCGCTCCCCGGCGGGTTCATGGAAGAGGACGAGAATCTCGAGCAGTGTTGCGTCCGGGAAGCCGAGGAAGAGACATCCTTGAAGGTGGAGATCGCCCGGCTGGTCGGCGTGTACTCGGACGTGGACCGCGATCCCCGTGGCAGGGTTGTCACTGGCGCCTACCTGTGCCAAGCCATCAGCGGGTCAGTTACAGGCGGTGACGATGCAGCCGACGCGGCATGGTATGCGTTGGAGGAGCTGGTGGGCCGGAAGTTCGCGTTCGATCACGGGAAGATGCTCGAAGACGCTGGCCTCCTCCCCGGAACCTGGTGAATCCGTCGTGAACCCGCTCGCTTCGCGAAGGCTCGCCTCTTGCGCGGCGATCGTGCTAATGTTCACGGTCATCGCGTTCCCCGCGAGCTTAGACGAAAGAAACACGTCGATCGCCCTGGATCATTCCGCGACAATCGATGACCAGGCACTGCGGATACTGTCGCTATCGTCCACGACGTTATTCGGCCAAGATGCTATTTTCTGGTCAAAGAACATCACGGGCGCGGGCAGCACGATCGCCGTGCTCGATACGGGGATCAACGCGAACCATACGGTTTTCCAAAACAAGACCGTGTATTGGAAGGACGTCACGAATGAATCCTATGCTACTCCCTACGATATAAGTGGTCACGGGACTATGTGCGCGTCGATCGCCGCGGGCAATTCCACCGGCTACCAGGGGATTGCGCCTGGGTGCAACATCGCCGCGATCAAGATGTTTTACGAGGATTCCACGGGACAGCCAAATGCCGGAAATACCCAGGCCATCGCGGCGGTCAACTATTTGTTGGCGAATGCAACGGCATGGAACGTCACGGTGGCATCCCTGTCGTGGGGTGACGACAACATGTCGGCCAACGGGCAGGACCAGCTCAGCCAAGCCGTCGACCGGCTGCCCGAGGCGGGAATCACGACCGTCGTGGCCCAGGGAAACTATGAAGGAAACGTCACGCACGTTTGCGCGCCGGGCGTGTCCCCTGATGTCATCACGGTTGGCGCCCTCGACCCGACAACCATGAGCGTCGCCTCCTTCAGCCTGCCCGGGCCAACGGCGAATGGCCGCGTGAAACCGGACCTCATCGCGCCCGGGGTGGACGTGGCCGGGGCGGACTCCTTGAGCAACACATCCTACGCTTCAGGTAGCGGGACGTCCTTTGCCACGCCGATGGTCGCCGGCCTTGCCGCTCTCATCCTGCAGGAATTTCCGTCCCTGAACCCGTTCACGCTCAAGCAATTGCTATGCTTGACGGCGTTGCAAGTCACGTTCACTGCAGGACAACCGGACAACCATCAAGGATGGGGGCTCGTGAACCCCGCAGGCGTCGTGCAGGCCATGACACAGGCGTGGGCCATGGCATCGCCGCTCCACGTATCGATCGCCATGAACCAGCCATGGAATAGATCCTACGTGACCAAGGTGTTCTTGCAACCTGGCATCACGAACCGGTTCGACATCACGCCCCCCGGGGACGTGATCGTGGGGAATACCAATCTTGGAGCAATGTTCGACGTATATCTTTACTCGCCGAACGCGACCAGTGCGGGCCTCCCGTTGCTCCTGGCCTCGTCTGTCGATGGCAGACTCCTGGTCACCGTGCCCGCTGCAGGGATGTATTACTTGGCACTCAAGCCGCGTCCCGGCGCGTGGTCCGCCGAGGGCGGGGATCTCACGTTCTCGGTCACGATCGTCCATTCGACATCCTACGAGATGCATGGGGCATTTATCGGCGGTGTATCGGTCGCCGTCGCGGGTGCCTGTCTTTCATTAGGCACAGTCGTGAGTTTCACCCGAAATTCCCGCAGGAAGGCAATGCAAGAAGAATTCTTTTGATTGGTGAAAAAAGAATAGTGGATGAGGGAATTACTCTGCCGCGTCGATCTCCGCGTATTGCCCGAGAATCTCGCTCTTTTTTCCGTTGATTTCCTTGCCCACGACGTCCCCGAGCTTGTCGGATAGCTCGGCGGCCTCGCGAAACTTGTTAGAAGCAATGCCGTATTCCTCGCGCCTGAGCGCTTCGCGGGCTTCGGCCATCGCCTTGTCCCTGTTTCGTTCGAGGATCGGGATCTCCGCGGAGCGCTTGCTCTGCCGGTCGAATTCGTCGGCGAGCTCGGTCTCTTGGAGCATCTTCGCGAACCGCTTGGCATCGTCGTAGGACTTGACCGACTTATCGTATTTCTTGTCGCCGCGGAACTGGGCGCCATCATTCGCCGCCTGCACGAGCTGGTCGGGCACGGTCTTGGAAAACGAGAGCAGCTGCTGGGCTTGGTCGATCTGGTCGCTGTCGTCGAGGATGTCCTTCGCCCGGGACTTGACCCGCTGGCGGATGGTTTCCACGTCGAGCGTCAGCGGTGGGGGGGCAGTGAGCTCCGAGAACTGCTCGCGCAGGTAAATGTTGACCTTGAGCTGGGGTTTCGAAAGCGTGTCCCAGATGTTCTCGGCCATGGTATCAAGCGCGTCTTGGAATTGATCGGTTTTCTCGCTTTTATCGAGCAAGATGGCAAGGACGTACCGTTCCATGGTGTTCCCTTTTTTCCGCTGGATGAACTTGGAAACCACGGTCACATCATCGAGTTCCATGACAAGTTTTTCCACGGGCTTCGTGCTCCCGGCATGGCCCATGAAAATGCTGTTGTAGGTGTCCACCGAATCGACCGCTTCGACCGAGCCGGCAGTGGCGTACGCGTTCGGGCCTTTCAGCGGGTCAAACGCGATGATCAACAGTCCGATTGGCATGGTTAAGCGCCTTGATCGAGTTCTAGAAAATCTCTTGGTCTTATGACATTACACAGGCATAAAAAACCCATTACTGCACATCAGATTCTCTCGAGATTGCTGGCGAATTGACCGTATCGGTCGAGTTTCGCCTCGATCAAGGCCGCGAACTCGGTTGAGACCCTGTTGAACTTGTCATACAGGTCGGCGTTGATTTCCTGCACGGCCTCCCGCCATTCCGCGGGGACGGATTCGATGCCGTGCATGGCACCGCACAGCCCACCTATGAGGTTCGAGATAGTATCGGAATCCCGGCCGTTGTTCGTGCCCGCGATCACTCCTTCGAGATAATCGCCGCCCGTCATCTTGAACAGGCAGGTCGTGATGGAGAGCACCTCGATCGGCTCGATCGCGTGCCACGTGCCGAGGCGTTCCAGGATCTCGGGGCGAGCCGACCACCAGTCGGTGCCGTGTTTTTCGGCGATGTCCAGCCCGATGTCCACGGCCGTTCGCAGGTCGGTTACCTTCCGGTCGTCCCAGTAGACCATCTCCTCGTCCAGCGTGTGACCCCGGATGGCCGAAACGACGCCATCGACCGTGGCATCGGGATTAAATGCTTCAGCAAAGCCTGCCGCCATGGCGGCCGCCGCTTGGGCATCGGGTTTCGGCTGGTACATGTAGGCAAGGTCAAGGGCATCGGCATACGCGCGGTCGGGCTCGAACATGTTGAAGATGCCGACGGGCGCGATTGCCATGATGGCGCTTCCCGTGTTGATGTTGTACATGCCGGTTTGCCGCGGGGAAACGCCGCGACGCAGGAGCTCCAAGGAATTGCGCATGCACCAGAAAAAGTTCTGGGCGTTGGTGAACCTGCGCTTCCATACCTCGGCCAAGTCCTCGGGCGTGATGTTGCGCTTGTATTCCAGGTAGGCTTCGGTGTAGAGCATGGCGATCTGGTGATCATCCTCGTCCTTGATGCGACCCAGGTTAAGGGGTTCCAAGATCTTTCCATACGTCGCTTCGATGCGGGTATAGTCCCAGTTCTCGACGATGGAACCCATGACGTTGCCGATCGCGCTACCGAGGAGGCAGCCCCAGATTTTCGACTTGAGATTTTCGATCACGCAGATCACGGTACTTCACTACTTGCCTAAATGATATGTCCTCATTTTTCAAGAATATTGCGCCACGCGAGGAAAAATGCGAGCGCTGGAGGATAGAAACGAAGTGAAGGGCTTTTAATAAGGTCGTGAAAGGGAATTTCAAGGTTTTCGAGTGTTTCGCGACTAAAGCGTAATCCGGTTGATATGATCGCGGTTATCCGAATATCGGAATACTTAATTAGCGGTTGAAGAGATGGTGCCTTACAAGGGACCATTTAGTTCCACGTGATTCCACGTGGTTCCACGTGGTTCCTTTGAAACATTTTAGGGAGATAACATGAAAAAGTCAATAATTGCAGTAACCTTGCTCGCGGTAACGATGCTCTTCTCGGCAGTTTCGAGCGCGAAGGCATTGTCGCCGCCGTCGTGGGTTCCTACAAAGGTGGCGGGGTGGACCCTCGCCTATAGTGCACCCTTGCCCTCGAATGAATCGGACATAGTCATTGGGAATATAACTCTGGTCTCCAACTGGACTCAGATGTGGGTCCAGAACTCGAGCGATGTGCTCCAAGGTGTCGTGGGTGTCGTGGACCTGCAATACAGCACAAACCTCTATGGCGAGCCCTTGAGCTCGAATGGAAAGGCTTTCATGCAGGATCTCAACTCTTCGTTCACCGGGACCACGGTCTGGGATGCGGTCAGTTTCATCTTCGAGAACTACCTCAACGGCCAAGACGTGACTTCGCAAATCAGCGGTGCGTCCGGCGCGATTGCCATTAACTGGACGGAGGAAGGTTTTGGGCTGTACTTGCTGTTAGCTTACGCGGGGGCAAAGGTCATGGTTATCTTCTCCTTGGCCCTCGATCCAACGGTTTTGGATTGGCTAGGTACCAACGCGACCTCGGAGATCAACTCGTGGTTCTACACGTACGTTGGCTACATAGGATTTGCTTTCGCAGGCATCGCCACGAGCATTGCTGAGCTTGGTACAAGTTCGATTGCCCCGCAAATCCACACCAGCGATGAAATCACGAGCCTGACCAATGCTTCCGTTCTGTTCGCGTTCGCAAACACGTATGTGCCCGCAGCAGCTCCACCAGCTTCCACCATACCCGGGTTCTCCACTGCACTTTTTGGTGCCTCGGCCGCGACCGGCGTTATCGCCTTGCTCGCGATCACTCGCAAGCGCAGGGCCCCGGTCGTTTAAGCAGTAATATTTTTATTTTTTTCTTAATCTCCTTTTAAGATTTCAATCTATGAGAAGAATGGAAAAACTTGAAACCGCGCTTTCGAGGATGAAAATTTGCCTTACCTTATTTGTACCTATCGAGTAGCAGGAGCAGGATGTTGAGGAACGCGTCGTCCACGTTCTCGCCCGTCTTGGCGCTGGTCTCGAAATAGATCATGCCACCAAGGTCAGCGGCTTTCTCGAGCCCTTCCTCGCTCCTGACGAGTCGCCTGTCTTCGAGGTCGATCTTGTTAGCCATAAGCGCGCAGGGAAAATCCGGGCCGAGCACCTCGACGAGATCGGCGTGCCACGTGTCGATAGCATCGAACGAGGAACGCTCGGTGACGTCGTAGACGAAGAGGGCACCGTTCGACTTTTCATAAAACATCTTGCGAATCGACGCGAACCGGGCCTGGCCGGCAATGTCCCAGATGTACACCTTAACTTTGGTGGATTCATTCAAGTCAACCTGTTTCAGGGAAAATTGGGCCCCGATCGTGGGCAAATAAAACTCCTTGAAGGAGCGATTCGTGTAGAAAGACACTAGGCTCGTTTTTCCAACGTTTCCGTTGCCTAGAACCACGATCTTCCAAGTAAACTCCCGTTTCACCATGTGTGTTCCCTTGCGCACGGTCTTAACTATGGAATCTGGGCATTGCCTAATAAAGTTTCAACCAGCATACGCATCGGGGCTGCAATAACCGGATCAATTGATTTCGTCATGCCCGGAGGTTTCAGCCCTTTTCTTACCTCGAATTGGCGGGTAAGGTTTGCCCCGTTCGCAATTTTTAAAATGTGCGAACCATTTACCTGATCGCGCTTTTGATGGGCGTGTAGTTCAGTGGTGCGTGGGACCGCTTCGTTCCTGCGAACTAAAGAACGTTTGCTTGGCATGCAAAAGGCCGCGGGTTCAATTTTTTCGAGCGAATTCCGTTCGAAAATGAAAATCCCGCCACGTCCACCATTTCTTTTTCCTTCTCCTAAAATCCTTGCCCGCTACGACTTGATCATGACGAGAAGCATCTTGAACCGGGTTCCCGGTTCGACGTTCACGGCGTGCGGCACGTTGGCGGGCATCACGATCGTCATGCCGCGCGTGATGGTGTTTGGATTGCCATCGATCTGGATGGTCGCCTCGCCGTCCAACCCCAGGACCAACGCATCGAAGGAGGCAGAGTGCTCGGCCAAGCCCTCGCCGTCGAACGCGAAGATCGTCACGTTGCCTGCGGTCTTGGAGATCAGCATCTTCGACACCACGGCATTATCCTGGTAGTCGATCAATTCGTCCACGTCCCGCGCCACGCCGAGAATTTCTTCAAAGACGTTGCTTGGGCTTCCATTTTTGCCAACATTGTGCGATTCGTTGTCGCCATGCTTGGATGGTTTTTTACCCGCGTGCTTTTGGCTCGTGTTCGGTCACCTGATTCCTTCAGCATAGACGAGTGTCCCGACGTTACAAAAAGGTGTGGCTTTAGGGGTAAACCTGCGTGACATCAGCCGACAACGGGAAGGATCTCGGAGCCGTGGGACACGAGCTTGGCGCGGATCTTGCGTCCTTGCACGCTGCTGCGCAGGTCGGAGAAGATCTCGTCGACGAGCGCATCCAAGTTGCAGGTTTGCACCACGTCGAACCCGAACTGGCCCAAGGTGTCCATGTCGAGCGTGTCGGACACGAGGTGCACGTGGCAATGCTGCAGGATCTCTCCGATGTGCGACAGGTGCGACGCTTCCAGCAAGTGGGCCTCGTCAATGGTGACGTCGTTCACCATGGCGTCGATCTCGGCGGGCGGGCGGTAGCCGTACCGCAGCAGGACCTCGCCGTGCGCGGGCGAGAGACCCTCCGTACAGGGCGTGAACGCGACGAGGTGGCCGCCTTGCTTAACAAAGCTCTTCGTGTTGGTCAGGGCTTTCGCGCAGACCCAGAAATCGAGCACTTCGGGTACCGCGTCGGTGATCACCAGGTCGGCGGGCTTGCCAACCGGCACGCCGTAGACTTGCTTGGCCACCACCGATCCCTGGTACTGGGCTTCGATCGGGTCGCCCGTGCACAGGGACACGATGTTCCCGGTGCCGTCGAGCACGGTGTTGATCAAGAAGTCGATGGGCCGGAATCGTCCGATTTCATTGATAGCATCCCGAACCGGATTGCGGGCCACGCCAAGGATCTTCTCGCTCCGGAGTTGTGCGCTCAGGTAGTGGATATGGTTGATAGTCTCCTGGCATGTCAACCCGGGGAGCAGGATCTTGTACCCGCCCGAGAACCCGCAGACGCGGTGGGGGACGATGTTTCCCATGCCGATGACGAACGTGTCGGGGTCGCACGCGATCGTGTTGAGCATGATGTCGTAGCCGCCGGCGGCCGTGCCGAAGCTTGTGAAGGCACCGGGATCATCCCACGCGTGATCGATCACGGGCAGGGCATCGAGCACGTCTTGGCCGAACTTCTCGAGCTTCTCGTCGTCGGTCATGCGCCGGTGGCTGCCGCCCGCGACGATGAGGCTGGCCTCCTTCCCGGCCGCCCGCACCGCGTCGATCACGGCCGGAAGGAGGAACTTGACGGGGGCGACCCGCGTGTTGTCCTCGCAGGCGATAAGGACGTTCTTGCAGGCAGCCATGCGCTCCGACACGCGCTCGAGGCCGCCCGATATCGAATTGGCAAGGAATTGCACCTCCGCGTTGGCGGCTTCGATGGATTCCTCCGTTTCCCGCGCTGGGGAAACTGCCGGCGAGATTGACTCGATCGTCGCATCCTCTGGCAGGGTGAACTTCATGCATGTGGCGCCGTAGTTAACCGTGTACTCTGGCATGGGCTTCTCACGGATAGAGGAGCCGTGAAGGCACAAAAAGGTTTAGCGATGGCTATCAAGGTCTTCCAAATCTAGCGCAAGAAGCCGAGAATCTCGTTTCCTCGGTTTCAAGCGAGAAGCATAAAGGCGGTCTTCGATCTCGCCCCAAACCTCATCCTGATCTTCGAAGGCACCATAAAATTTTTCTGGCGGATTCTGCTGTGGCATCAATTTCATGTTTGTTTTCACCAGCCATCTAAGTCTTCTCGAGATCGAGGAGATCCTTGATCTCTTGTAGGCCATCTATTGCAGGCCGAGTCCACCGGACGCGCGCCATCGTGCCATTATCATCTCGACTTCTTCCTGCGAGAACGTGTCACCTTCTTCCGCGGACTGCAGACTTTGCTCGAGTTTTTCCTCGTGGTAAATTTCATCCAAGATTTCGTCCCAAGTGGCATCATCGGCAACCGGTCAAGAATGGCTCTAACGATCTCTTTCTTAGTGTGAGATTCAATGTCGGTGGTCGTGTCCATTTCTTCTTCACCAGCAACTTCTTTGTCAAACAGGTTGTATAAGGTTCCACTATTCGCTTTTTGTAAAACGTGCTTACGTCTCGACCTACCAAAGACTTCACCTGGAAACGGAATCGTTTTTCGAGCCACAATATTAATCGTGGAAACACTCATTGAGCTGCACGAACTAACGCGGTCGTCACGAGGCCTGTATCGCCGATCGGCCGCGTGTCGACGGTTTCGAACCCGAGATGCTGGTAGATGGCGACGTCGGTCTCCGAACACGTGTCGATGAATACAGGCAGGTGGCTCTCGTCGGCGAGGGAGAACACGTGGTTGAATAGGTGGGTGGCATAGCCCTTCCCTTGTTCAGGAGGGTCGACGCCAACCTGCATCACGTAGATGTGCGGGTCGGCCAGCAGCTCCTCGTGTGCCTGGGCGATCGTGCCCTCGATCTGGCCCATGCGCTCACCCACGGATAAACCGATCCTGAAAATGGACCCGAGCATGGACACGAGCACGCCGCTTCGTACCAGGCGCCAGAACGAGTAGCCGCCGCCGGGGTGGGGCATCGTGATGATCACGCCTTCCAAGTTCGGGGACGTCGCGTAGACATTCCCGTAGCGAATACCAAGTTGCACGCTCACGTTCAGGACGGCCGGGAGGTGGCGCCGCCGCTTCTCGGCATCGGCGATGTAATACATGTAGGGCGGGTAGTCTTGGAAGGCCCGGGCCAGCATCCTGTTGGCAGGTTTGATGAGGGATTTCGGGAGCTCGATGATGCCGTCCGTGGTAAATCACTAGATTATTGGCCTTGGAGATTAAAGTACCCACGCGTTATAGCACAGCAGGAAAAAGCATGTGGGCCACATAATGTATGCAAGGTGATGGCGCAGCAGTCGTGGTTGCAGACCTTGGAGGTGTTAATAAAAATGGTTATCAAATGTGGCGTCAATTTTGACTCGAGTTGATGCTGTAATGGTGGATTTGACGTATAAAATCGGTGATTCAAGGGATTTGATGAAAGAGATTCCCCCGCAATCCATTGCATTGATCATCACCTCGCCGCCATATTGGAACGTGAAGAATTACGAACAGGAAAGCCAGATCGGCTATTCGCAGTCGTACCAGGAATACATCGATTCGCTGAACCAGGTCTGGGAGGAATGTCATCGAGTGCTCGTTCCGAATGGTAAGATTTGCGTCGATATCCAACCGATACCGATTACGAAGACATTGCGGGGTTCGGAAGCTGAACGCAGCTCCATATTGAATATCATGAATGATATCGAACAGTACATGCGCAGCATCAAGTTGGACCTGTCGAACATCTTCATCTGGGATAAACGCAAATATAACAATCAAATGATCTTCGGAAGCTATCCGTACCCCCCGAACTTGTATTCTCACATAGCATTTGAATATATTTACGTTTTTCGGAAGGAGGGAAAGAGTCGCAAGGTATCGGATGATATAAAGGAAAAATCAACGATTTCCAAGGAAGATTGGCGCAACTTTTGTTTCAATTCCATCTGGGACATCCCGCCGGTCATAAAATTTGGCCAGGACAAGAACGACATACTCAGCCACATTGCACCATTTCCAATAGAGATTCCCCGCCGATTGATCAGGCTGTTCTCGTTCGTCGATGATACCATCCTGGATCCGTTTTTGGGTTCCGGCACGACCTTGGGAGCTTGTGCATTGGAAGATCGCAACGGGATAGGATTTGAATTGAACGGGGATTACGAGGACTTGATAAAATTAACAATTTCTGATCCACTGAAACGTCCAACTTGGAAACAAGCTAAAATCGTGAACAAGAATTATCAATTAACTGATTTCTTGAGAAAGGAAGGAGAATAGTGGATCAACCAGCAGGATGCCCATACATACGTCGAGATAGCAGACTACTAGGTCTTACTAAAAAGGGGGAAGGTGACGAGGTGTATGAAAAAGATCACGCCGAATTCGGTGGCCATGATGCCGGAGAGGAGCGAACCGCAAGATTCGTGGTGGACCAGGACCGTCGTCACGCATCCTATCGACGAAAATCTTAGAAGTATGATTCAATTTTAATATAGCGAAAAGGTTATACCATTTATAAAATCGAGCGTCCTTGCGTATATTGTTAACAAAACCAACAATTCTTATTAAGAAAGTGTTTGGTTTTCGATGCGAAGGCGCGTGATCGTGCGATTCTTCGATTGCCGAGTATCGTTCATTACTGCATAAAACGGTTGAACATCATGGAAAATTTGGAAGGAAAGAAAGTGTTCCGTCGCACGCTAAGCGTGTGTCCCGAATGTCTCAAGCAGATCGAGGCTAACATCGTCTTGGACGAATTGGAAGGAAACGATGCTGTCTTGATGCGGAAGGTATGCGAAGAGCATGGATTCTTCGAGGACATCATCTCGCGTAATCCCGAGGAATACCAGCGGAACCAAAAATATTACCACGACTACACCACCATCGAGAACAAGGATAACGTGAGGAATACCGGCCAAGGATGTCCGCACAACTGTGGTATTTGCGCGGAACACAAGAGCTCGCCCTGCATCGCATTAGTGGATTTGACAAATCGCTGCAATCTCGCGTGCCCGATATGCTTCGCTAATGCATCCGCAAAAGGCTACATCGTCGAACCGACAATGGATGAACTCCGCAGGATCTTCCAACACTTCAGGGACATCAAGCCGAACCCGCCGGTCCTGTTGCAGCTGTCGGGAGGCGAGCCGACCATGCGGGAAGATCTCCCCGAGATCATCGCCATGGGAAAGAAGATGGGGTTCGTGGAGGTCATGCTCACGACGAACGGCCTCAAGCTCGCGGCGCGGAATGGCCCCCAGTACATCAAGCAGCTCAAGGAAGCAGGTATGGATGCCATCTACCTGAGTTTCGATTCGGCTGACGATCCCGAAGTCTACAAGAAGATCCGCGGTGTCAACCTGCTCCAGCAGAAGAAACGTGTCGTCGAGAACTGCCGAAAGGTAGGTTTTAACGGCGTGACGCTGGTCCCCACGATCGCCAAGGGCATGAATGATCACCAGATCAAGCCCATCATGGACTATGCCAAGGAGAATCACGACGTGGTCATCGGTGTCGTGTTCCAGCCAGTCTCGCTATGCGGTCGCATCGACAACGAGCAAATTCGCGAGCTGCGGTACACCACGAGCGACTTGGCCAGGGCGTTGAGCGAGGCAACGGGAATAAAAGATTCTTACATCTACCCGATTCCGGCCATCGCGAACATGACCCGGATCATGGCCTGGTACGATTTCGCACCCCGGTTCGCCATGGCCGCCCATCCCGACTGCGGGTTCGCGACGATCATGGTGGTCGACCCCAAGACCAAGCAGTGGCGCCGGATCGAGGAATGGTTTGACGTCGAAGGGCTCATTGCGTGGGTCGACAAATGCTGGGACATGATCGATAAGAACGAGTGGCCCAACACGACCGAGAAATTCATCGGTCCGCTCACCAAGTTCTTCGGCGAGAAGTTTGGCGACGTAATCAACCAAGCGTCCGATTTTGCGTACCGCAAGGCCATGAAAGCCTATTTCATCGCGGGCGCCATGCGCTACTTGAAGAGCATCACTGGACCCATCCAGCAATTCCTGCCGCTGATCATGAACCCGAGGTTGGAAACCGCCGGCGCGTTTTTCGACACGGGTTCCAACTTCCTCGTGTCGAGCATGCACTTCCAAGATGTCTATAATTTCGACATCGAGCGTGTACAGCGCTGTCTCGTTCACTACGGCACAATTGACCCGGACGACCCCAGCAAGGTTCTCCAAGTCCCGTTCTGCGCCATGAACAGCATCCACCGCGAGAACATCGAGAAAAAACTGGCCAGGGAGCAGATCAGCATCGATCCAAACGAGGTCACGGCCGCCGCGGAAGAGTTCGTGAAGCGCGAAGTAGGCACCAAGTAAGTGGTTTGTTTTTTTCCCCTTTTCTAGTTCTTTTCCTCGTGCTTGAAACACGCGTGGAAACGATCAGTTAACTTTTATCAATTCATCCGTCGATCTCATAATTAGTTGTCATATTCGAGGCAATTCATCGATGTCGCAGAAAAAACCATCATCCATGGATGAATTGATAAAAGCGTCGCAAAGAAAGGCCGACGAGCCAAAAGGAAAGAAGAAGAAAGACAAAGGAGCAAGCATCAGATCTCCAGCTGCAACCCTAATAGAAAATAAAGCTCCCGACGCTGCAGCCCCGAAATCGACAGACCTATTTGCCCTGCTCGAGGATACCGAAAAAAAACTGAAGGACACGGTGCTCGGTGCGCTGGAAAACTTGATCCGTGTATATGGAACAGAGCTACCTGTGTCGCGCATCGCGAAACGGATCAACGAGGAATCCATCGAAAAGATCCTCGGCGTGCTCGAAAACATGATCATCGAAGGGTCGATCATCGCGACAATCAGCGAAGAGAATCTACTTCCCGCGGAAGGCGAAACCAAAATCAAAATCGTTCGCGGGACAAAGGCAGGAGCCGGCGGCATAACATCACCGAGGGAAGCTGCACCGGTGGTACCATCGTCGCCCGCGAAGGGAAAACCAGCCGTGCCCTCGCCCCCTGCTAAGCCGGCCAAGACCGCACCCGCTGTACCCCCGGCACCCATGCCCAAGGCACCGGCACCTTCCAAGACACCGATCAAGGCCCCGCCCTCGATCCCCGCCATTCCCGAGTCGTTGAGCTTTTCGCTGAACGCCGACGAAGCCGAACCTGCGGGAATCCCTGACTTTGATCTCGGCGAACCCGAGGGGATGCAGATCCCGGATGTGGAATTGTCCGAGGAACCAGTCGAGCTCGGGGGACCTGTCGAGCTCGAGGAACCTGTCGAGCTCGAGGAACCTGTCGAGCTCGAGGAACCTGTCGAGCTCGAGGAACCAAGTGAGGTCGAGGAGCCGGTCGTGCCCGTGAGACCACTTGTGCGCGTGAAACCCTTGGCCCCGCTAAAACCGATTATACCAACGAAGCCCGCGGCTAAGGCCACGCCCGGCTTTAAACCGCTGAAGCTTCCCACCCCGAAACCAGGCGCGGGGATCCCGAAACCGCCGGTAAAGCCCGTAGTTGCAAAGCCAGCCCCACCGGTAAAGCCAGCGGTTGCAAAGCCAGCCCCGCCGGTAAAGCCAGTGGTTGCAAAGCCAGCCCCACCGGTAAAACCAGCGGTTGTAAAGCCAGCCCCGCCGGTAAAACCAGCGGTTGCAAAGCCAGCCCCGCCGGTAAAACCAGCGGTTGCAAGGCCAGCCCCACCGGTAAAACCAGCGGTTGCAAAGCCAGCCCCGCCGGTAAAACCAGCGGTTGCAAAGCCAGCCCCACCGGTAAAACCAGCGGTTGCAAGGCCAGCCCCACTGGTAAGGCCGCCCTTGAAGCCCGGTCCCGTTGCACCGCAAATCCCCAAGGTGCCGGCAGTTCCCGTGAAACCTTTCTTGAAACCAGCCAGCACAAAGTCTGCCGTCGTGAAACCCGCACGCGTTCCACCGGTGCAAAAACCAGCCGGCGCGAAGCCTGCCGTCGCAAAATTCGCGGCGACACCCGTCAAGGCCGGAACACCCGAGGAACAAGCCGCCATATTCGAGCGAAAGGTGAAGGAGCTTCTCCAAAACCATCCTGAAGAAATGCAGCTCGTGTACAAGCTCTTCGAAAATCCCAGGAACGCCCTGCTTGGGTTTAGTGAGGATTGGGTGATGGACCAGCTGGGCATCCCCAAGGAAAAAGCCGTCGAGATGATCAAGACGCTCAGGATCTTGAACATCGTGAAGATGGGCCCGACGGGGCTTTCCTTCATCATCAACACGAGTCTCTAATCAATTTCTACCTTTTCTTTCTGCAACAGGTGCCGGAAAGGGACACCCGCATAAATGCTCGTTTTTGCCGGTGCAAGCAACTTAAAAAACCACAGGGTACGATCTGTACCTACTCTATCCACGTGTGAAGACCCAAATCGCGTGCAATATCATGTCAACAGGCAAAAAACTCGATCTCCAGCGACCAACGGGCACGCGTGACTTTCTACCCAAGGACATGCGCAAGCACCGGACGGTGGAAAAAACCGTGCGGGGCATCTTGGAATCCTTCGGCTTCGAGGAAGTCATGACCCCGACGTTCGAATTCCTCGACCTGTTCCTCATCCGATCGGGGGAGAAGTTCCGCGAGGCTGTCTTTTCCTTCAACACGCCGAAAGTGCAATCGTCCATCGATGAGGAGATCCCGCCCGAGGATGCCAAAGCTTTCGTCCTCAGGCCTGAATTTACCGCCCCCGTGTGCCGGTTCTACAACCAGAACGAGATCAACATCTACCCAAAACCCGTCAAGATCTTCTACGTCGGTCCCTGCTTCCGGTACGACAAGCCTGCCCCGGGCCGGTTCCGCGAGTTCTTCCAGGTCGGCGTGGAGATGTTCGGTATCACGTCGGCCCTCGCCGACGCGGAGATCATCATCGTCGCCCTCACTGCCGTTAACCGGCTGGGCATCAACGATTACATCCTCCGCATCAATGACATGAACATCCTGCGCGCCCTGCTCCAGGATTTTGCATTGGACGAGGAGATCCAAGACAAGGTGATCGGACTCGTCGATAAAGCAAACAGTGACACGATCAAGGCCAAGCTCGGCTTTCTCGAAACCGATCCCGACGACATCATGCGGGAATACGCCGAGGACCTGGAAAAAATAGGGTTATCTGGCGAGCTCATCCCGCTCCTGCGGGAGCTCCTGTTCCTGAACGGGCGGGCCGAGCACGTGCTGCCCCGGGCCAAGGAAGTCTTCGCGGGCAGGGAGCAGGCTCTCCAAGCGATTGAAGAGAGCAGCCTCCTCGCGGTCGAACAATATCTCGACAGCATCGGCATCATGTCGTTCAACGTTGACCTCTCCATCGCCCGTGGGCTCGATTATTACACGGGCATCGTGTTCGAGATCGATTCCCCCAGCCTCGGCAAGCAGAAGCAGATCTGCGGGGGTGGGCGGTACGACAAGCTCATCAAGGAATTCGGCGGCGACGACACGCCGGCAACCGGGTTTGCTTTTGGTCTGGACCGGCTCGTGCTGGCGGCCGAGGCAAATGGCGCCCTGCAAGAGGACCAAGAACGACCCCGCGCGGAGATATTTCTCTTCGGCTTTTCTACCGACGTGGCTCCCGAGCTGCTCAAGGTGCAGCAGCGGTTAATCGCCGAGGGATTCAGCGTCGAGCTGAACCTCGGGGAACGCAAGGTCAAGAGCGCCCTGTCCTTTGCATCCCGGCTGAACTTTCACTATGCCATGATGATAGGCGAAAAGGAAATCATGGAAAGCAAGGTCACTCTCAAGAACTTGGCCAGCGAGGAGCAGGTCGTGCTGTCAATCGATGCCGCGATCGCGGCCATGAAAAACGAGCTCCGCAAGAAATGACCTTGTAACAGCCTTTTTTTTCAAGGTAAACGTGGATATCGCGATCTTGAGATCGGGGATGAATGGAGGTCCCAATGCATTTTTCAAAAATCCTTCGTTCATCATGCCTTTAAATAATCGCATTGTAAGGTTTCTGTAAGTCCTTGACGAATACCAAGCCGAGAACGATCAATACCGCGGAAACCGCGGGAATTCACGCTCGTGGAGATCGTGCAAGACCATGCAATATTGGTGGCAACGGTCGATGAAGCAAGAAACCGCGTCCCTCAGGACGTGGTAGTTCATTTTTACAAGCCGCGATAACTGGCGATGGTTGGCTTGTTCACGCCCGCACCCACCAAGCCGTGCCCGAAGTGCAAGTACAAGGTCACGGCACCCTACCCGGCCCGATGCCCACGATGTGGGGAATACCTCGAGACGGTCGAGTCGACCGTCGAGATGGCCTCCCCTTCCAAGAGGAAACAGGGATTAGAGGGCGAGCTGCCTCCGATGGCCGACCTTGCCAAAACAACCGGCGTTCGAGTGGCCCCGCGGCACGATGCACGGCAGATCGTGCACGAGATGACACCCTTGGGACCAGATGGCGCTTATTTCAAGATGATGGGCGCCATCAATGTGCAAACGCGGGAGATCGTGTTTTGCAGCAACGACGAGTACCAGTTTATGCTCGAGCTCGGTACCAATGCGCTAGAGATCGCCAATTCCATCCTCGATGGAACGCTGGAACGCATCCTGCTCGAGCCTCCCGGGGACCAGCAGCTAACGGGAAGCAGAGCCCATGACGAACCTCGCCCGTTCGCGTACGAGGAAGCCCTTTTTCAGGCGCAAGATGACATCCTGTTCTGCATCTATGGCGTGTTTTTCAAGCGGCCGGCGATGCTCCTGTCCGAGCTCAAGCGCTTGATCCTGGACGTACTGAAGGGTCAAACCACGGGCGAGATCTCCGACATGGACCGGCACGAATTGGACCGCCGTAAGGACGGCATCGTTGACTACATCGTGCGCCAGTACCACAATGACGTCGACAGCACGGTCCATGTTGCCGCTGTTCCGACCATGGAAACGCTGGTCACGCTCCATTACGTCGGGCTGTCGTACAAGTCGATAGGGACAATGGCACTGTTGATCACGAAGGCGGGAGACGATGCCCTTCCCATCAAGAACGTGGAATTCGGCGCAGATGCGGCCAAGGATGGCACGCGGGAGGAGCTCGTGGAAAGCCTGATCTCCGCCAAGATCGAGGCAATCGCGACCAACACGCTCGCCAACACTGGCGCGTTCCCCCGCTACATCATCACACGGATAGGGTTCGATCGCTACCGGGTCATCGAGTTCCGGGAGCTCCGAAACGAGTATTGCCTCCAGATCCTCGCTACGGGAAACATGGACATACTCGAAGAAGCCATCTCGCAGGTTATCCTTCCAGAGGTCGACGCGGCGATAAGCGATGAACCTTTTAACGGCGCGTTGGAACCATTCAACCTGGCAAAACAACGACTTTGTGAAAAATTGGCCGGAGCATATATGTTCAAGCTCGAGCCGTGATCGCGCTTAACACACACGGGTCTACGAAGCCACGTATCTATCTTCATGTGAAGGTACCATTACTTCCTTGCAGGACGATCTTGATAGTGGCCAAGCCAGAAGGGCCTAGGTCGAAAGGATTGAAACATCGCAGGATGAAGCCGTTTTCCTTTTGGGATGCCTCGCCAGCAAGTTGCTCGTAGGCGCCTTTTATTGCTGAAATGGAAAGGTGATCTCCGGCCTCCATGAAGCTCGTGGCAGGCGGGAACCCGCCGGCATGCGAGACGTGCCTGATCGTGGTGAGGACTGGGTGAAGTATCTCGGCTGCAATATTTTCCACGTTCGACCATCTTCCATTGGTTCGCGTTGTTGGATGAATGCACTGGTCGTAGGTCTTGAGCCACGCGTGGTCGAAATGCCAATGCAGGACGACGGTGATGTTCAGGGCATCCATCGCAGCTAGATTGATCTCCCTTTAATTAAGCAGTACCAAGATTGCCTAGCAAGCAACAATCATCGTTAAGGTTAAAAAATAGATTTTGGCCGCCTGGATGGTTCATTTAATGCACAGGCACCCCGCGCGCGATTATATGACCGAACGAGACAATGGTGAAAAGTATGACTGAACAACGAGAACGTGTGGCTGAGTTGGAACGCCAGTCAAACGAAACCGCGGTGTCCGTGCGCGTGAACCTCGATGGCACCGGCGCCAACGAGATAGAAACGAAAGTACCGTTTTTTTCGCACATGCTTGCAACTCTTTCGAAACACGGGCACATCGATCTGGTCGTTAACGCAACGGGTGACTTGGATCACCACGTCGTGGAAGATACGGCAATAGTACTGGCTCAAGCGATTCGGGAGGCCCTCGGCGACATGAAAGGCATCTATCGCTTCGGCCAGCACTACGTGCCGATGGATGAGACCCTCGCCCGGGTCGTGATCGACCTGTCAGGCCGGCCATGGTATGTCGGCGATCTGAAGACCGAGGGGCTCGACATCGAAGGCATGAAGATCGAGGACATCGCCCACTTCTTCGTCACTTTCGCGCAAAACCTGAAAGCGAACGTGCATATCGAGGTGCTCTACGGCGAGAACGACCACCACAAGGTCGAGGCCGCGATGAAAGCATTGGCACTCGCCCTGCGTATGGCCGTCAAGGTCGAGGGAACTGAGCTTCCCACAACAAAAGGTGTCCTCGATTGAGACGTACACGATGATGATGCGCTTGCCTGCTTGGGCGATGCTTGCCAATTCAAATTATTCTTTGAGGAATCTTCAAACAGGGATAGTTTTTTATGATTTCATGATGAATATGAAATCATGGTGTTAAAAACTACGGTAGGGATTGACGAGGTTCTTCGAAAGCGTATCAAGAAATTGGCAGCATGGCTCGATCTCACGCAAGGAGAGGTAATCAGAAACGCCATAGACACGTACGAGAAGGCCATATTCTCGCCAACCGAGACTCCAAGAAGCAAGCCCTTAGATTTATCGAAAGAGGATAAGATCGTCGCCATCCTGAAGCAAGCGACCGAGGAAGTATGGGCCGCGGATCCGGAAACGCGTGAAATCCAGCAGCGATTGCTTGCAGAATCGGATACCATAGACGACTATATCGTCAAGAAATGGCGCACCGGGTTGATCGAATGACCGAAACAAGCATTATGGAATCTCGAGCCGCGATCGATGCCAATGCCTATCGAAATCTCGATTTCATCAATTTTCTTAAGAAAAACAGGGATACCATTCGCGTATTCCTGCCGTCGATCGTGTTCATAGAAATCGGCTATTATTTTCGAAGCAAGGGACTTTCGTGGGACTGGTACTTGAAGGAGATCGAGAGCATCGGTGGGACGGTCATCGATTGGTCCGAGGCCGATGCAGAACAGGTGATCGAGCATGCAATAGAAAATAGAGCCAATCTTCCATTTCAGGAACACTTTCGCGATTTTATCATCGGAGTACAGTGCATGAACATCCATGTCGACCTAGTAACGTTTAACACCAGCCATTTTGTATGGTGCGATGGCATCCGAATCATAACACCCAACGAGTTCGTGGGCACCTGGATGGGGGATTCGATTTAGCACCGCGGACCCATTTTTGGCCATCAGGAGTTAAGATAGTGTAAATCCACTTCCCCGCATCGTGCATCTTTTATTATTCCGTGCACCCACACAATAACGCAAGAACCCCATTTTGTGATTAGGAATGTCAAAATACTTCCGAAAGTACATGGCAAAATTCAAGGGATACACCCCCGGCGAGCAACCGCAGGATTCCGGTTGGATTAAGCTGAATACGAACGAGAGTCCATACGAACCGCCCGAATCGGTCTTAGAAGACATCAAAGCCGGGCTCAAGGACCTGCGCAAGTACCCGGATATCGATGGGATCGAGGTGAAAAAGCAACTGGCCTACACCATCCGGGTGAACCGGGAGATATCCTTGAAGCTGGACAACATCGTTCTCGGCGCGGGAGAAGACGAGCTGCTCGATCTCGTGTTCAAGACGTTCGTTGATAAGAACGACCGGGTCGTCTTTTTCGACCCGAGCTACGGGATGTACCGCACGCTGTGCGAGATCTACGATGCCGTGCCCGTGGAGATCCCGCTGAACCCCGATTTCTCGATACCGGAGGAGAAAACGGCCGCCACGGCGGGGAAGATGCTCATCATCTGCAGCCCCAACAACCCGAACGGCGCCCGCGTGCCGAACGAGACCATTGAAAACTTGTGCCAGAGCTTTCAGGGCATCGTGCTCGTTGACGAGGCATACATTGATTTCGCGGACGACAGTTGCCTAACCCTGCTCCCGAGCTATGGCAACCTGATCGTCATGCGGACGTTCTCCAAGTCGGCGAGCTTGGCAGCCCTTCGCGTCGGTTACCTGCTCTCGCTCAACCGAGACGTCATCTTGGCGATCCGCAAGGTAAAGGCGCCCTACAACGTTACCATGATCTCCCAGGTCGCGGCCCTGTCGGCCCTCAAGCACTGGACCGAGATCGTGCAGACCATCGAACAGGTCAAGGCGGAGCGGGAGAGGTTGATCGCCGCCCTGAAAGAGATCCCGCAGATCGTGGTCTTTCCCTCCGATGCGAACTTCATCCTGATCAAGGTCGATATCGGGAAAAATGACCAGAATATGAAGGTGAACCAGAAGATCTTCTGGGAGCTCAAGAAACGAAAGATACTCGTGCGTGTCTATTCTCAGAAAGGGCTCTACGAGTTCCAGCGAATCACGATTGGCACTTCCGAGGAAATGGACGTGTTTATCTCCGCGTTCAAAGAAAGTTTGGAAATTGGATTGCAGCAGAATTGATTCGTATTACGATTTTCTTTTTTTGAACATTTGATTACCGGACTGCGATGGTGGCAAGTTTTATCTCCAACACAGAATAATAACTAATCATCATTCACGTGTGACGGGTCGATCTCCAAGTGAATGGAATGGTGTTGCTATGGAAGATGAACAATCATCAGAGCGAAAGACGATTTTTAGGAATATGCAAGCGCAGACCGTGCCCGACGAAGTTCTCGAGGCTTTGTCGCTCAAAAATCGGTACGCGTTCGTCAATGCGAACATGATGACCATCCTGAACGACAACGAGAAAGGCTTTTTCGACAAGGTCCAGCGGTTCTGCCTGAAATACGAGAAGAAAAACTCTATAATGCACGACGAGGACTTTTACCCGTGGATCAAGGACTTTGGCGCGGAACATTACGTCACGCGCGGGCGGAGTTATCCCGAGGTCGGCGTGGACCACGGCGACAAGGACGGCCAGGTCATGGAGCTCATGCGGTGCCTCGCCGTCGACATGTTCGATCCCCAATTCAACATGGCAATGGGTGCCACGGTGCTGTGCATCAACCCCATCGCCCACCATCATCAGGACCGCGAAGCGTGCCTAACCCCCCTGAAAGAACTGGTCACGGGTGAAGCTGTCGGATGCATCTGCATAACCGAACCCACAAAGGGTTCCGAGGCCAACCACCCTGATACGATTGCCCGCCGCACTGATGATGGGCTCTATCTTTCGGGCGTAAAATGCTACAACACGAACGCCCCCAAGTCCAAGTACGCTGTCGTGTACGGCACCGAGGACCCCTCTGTCAAGGAATCGGACACGAGGATGAGCCAAAGCCTCGTCTGCCTATCCGACGATACGGTAACCATCGAGCGTGCCTACATCCCGACCGTCCCCCGCATCTGGATCGGAAAGGAAACCTTCAACGACACGTTCGTTCCCAACGATCGCATCCTGTGCGATGTCGGGGCGGGCAAGGACGGGTTATTCGAGGGGCTCGTGCCCGAGCGCACGGGGATCGCGATCTTGAACTGTTGCGAGGCGTGGGGAGCCTTTTCCATCGCAGCGATCTACTGCAACCTGCGGAAGCAGATGGGCCAAGAGATCATCAAGCACCAAGGCGTGGGCTTCGTGCTTGCCGACTACTGGGCGCAGATCACCAACTACACGCAGGGTTTGCTCAACTTCTGCCGCTCCTACGATGAGTCATTCGTCAAGTATGGTGGCCAGATGCCCGGGCCACTAGCCCAAGCACTCGTCGCGGGCGCCTCACAAATGAAGTATCAAGGTTCGATGCTCGCTGAACGCGCCTGCTACGACCTAGCCAACCTCATGGGCGGCGCTGGCGTGAACGACAACACGATGATGCAGGATTACTTGGGCATCTCGCGCATCCAGGAGATCGTCGGCGGATCGCGACAGATACAGCTCTATGTCATGTCCATGGCGTTGAGGAAGCTATGGTCAACGTCAAATAGATAGACGATGACTCGAATCCTGCTGCAAATTTTCATTTTTTTGTCTTTTTAAGCATTAGTTTGAACACGCGCGAGGCTTGGATATCATTGATCATCATCGTGGTTGATAGGATGGCCGTGGAAAATTCACGAAGGGTCTGACGAGCACGTTAGCCTGACATTATCCCCGAAATAATAGTGTGAATGATACTGGCACTCCTTGGAACTGAACTTCTTTTTTTGAACATTTAATTACCGGACCGCGATGGTGGCAAGTTTTATCTTCGACACCAAGAATAAGCTATTATCATTCACGTGTGATGGGTCGATCTCCAAGTGAATGGAAAGGTGTTGCTATGGCTGAAGAACAACCATCAGAGCGAAAGACGATTTTTAGGAAAATGCAAGCGCAGACCGTGCCCGACGAAGTTCTCGAGGCTATGTCGCTCAAGAACCGGTACGCGTTCGTCAATGCGAACATGATGACCATCCTGAACGACAACGAGAAAGGTTTCTTCGACAAGGTCCAGCGGTTCTGCCTGAAATACGAGAAGAAAAATAACATTACGCACGACGAGGACTTCTACTCGTGGATAAAGGACTTCGGCGCGGAACATTACGTCACTCGCGGCCAGAGTTATCCCGAGATCGGCGTGGACCACGGCGACAAGGACGGCTTAACGATGGAATTAATGCGGTCCTTGGCCATCGATATGTTCGATACTCAATTCAACATGGCAATGGGTGCCACGGTGCTATGCGTCAACCCGGTCAAGCACCACCATCAGGACCGCGAGGAATGCCTGACCGCCCTGAAAGAAATGGTCACGGGTGAAGCCGTCGGATGCATCTGCATCACCGAGCCCTCCAGGGGTTCCGATTCTACCCACCCCGAAACGATTGCACGTCGCGCCGATGATGGCCTGTATCTCAATGGCATCAAGTGCTACAACACGAATGCCCCCAAGTCCAAGTATGCCGTTGTTTACGCCACCGAGGACTCCTCGGTCAAGGAATCGGACACGAGGATGAGCCAGAGCCTCGTCACGCTGTCCGATGACACGGTGCTCATCGAACGTACCTTCATTCCCTCGGTGCCTCGCGTCTGGATCGGCAAGGAAACGTTCACCGATACCTTTGTTCCCAACGATCGCATCCTTTGCGACGTGGGAGCGGGCAAGGACGGCCTGTTCGAGGGACTGGTACCTGAGCGCATGGGAATCGCCATCACTAATTGCTGCGAGGCTTGGGGTGCCTTCGCAAACGCTGCGATCTACTGCAACCTGCGCAAGCAGATGGGACAAGAGATCATCAAGCATCAAGGCGTTGGATTCGTCCTCGCAGATTACTGGGCGCAGATCACCAACTACTTCCAAGGGTTGCTCAATTTCTGCCGATCCTACGATGAGTCGATGATCAAGTACAACGGAACGCTGCCCGGCCCGTTAGCCCAAGCACTCGTTGCCGGCGCCTCGCAAATGAAATACCAAGGCGCGATGCTGGCCGAGCGCTCGTGCTACGACTTGGCCAACCTTATGGGTGGCGCCGGCGTGAACGACAACACCATGATGCAGGATTACCTTGGCATCTCGCGCATCCAGGAGATCGTCGGCGGATCGCGCCAGATACAGCTCTATGTCATGTCGGGCGCGCTGCGCAAGTTGTGGTCAACGTCAAATAAGTAGACAGCGATTCAAATTCCTGCCACCAATTTTTATTCTTTCATTTTTCAGATATTCAAGTCGACCGTTCACAAGGCATGGACGTCATAGATCGTCACCATTGCCGGCAGTCAAGGGTGGGGATCTTCCCGGCGATATAATATAAGACCTCGCGAGCAGACTAGCTCGCGTTTAGAATGATTAGCCGTGAATAACATGATAGCACCTTTAGAAATTGGAGAAAAGCTCAAGGACGCGGCGCGGCTCGAAACCCAGCCTGTGTATATCCTCGGATCGAACACGCTTCCCGAGTCGAGCTCGCCGCTCACCGAGATCAACCGCTGCATCGCGCGGGTGATGTTTATGCTCGCCAGCGACGCCGAGCAACCTGCCGTGTATCTCAGCGCGGACCAAGCCGAGAAGGGCTGTGGAGGCGGGATGCAATTCAGCGGGTTCTGCGAGGCAAACCCGATGATCCCGTACTTCGTCTCGACGGGCCGCGCCGACTTTCGGAACGGCATGGCCGAGTACCTGCGAGCGTCGCCCGAGCTTGCCGAGGAATCCGCGGCGCAAGCCGGGGCATTCACCCCGCCCGGTGAATACTTGATCCTGTGCGCAGCCGACAAGATTGCGGGCTTAGCGATCGAGGACGCCGCCATGCGGGCCATCACGTGCTTCGGCACGGCAGAGCAAATTAGGAATCTGGCCGCCCTAGTGCATTACCGCAACACAAACATCTTCCAGAACGTCGTCATGGCCGTGGGCCCCGCGTGCAGCACGTTGGTGTCATACCCGGCGGGGCTCGCCGCGAACGCGCCCAAGAACTGCGCTTTCATTGGCCCGTCCGACCCGACTGGCAATGTGTGGTTCCCGCCCGATTTCATGGCCCTCGGCATCCCGATTGACCTCGCACAGCAAATGGCCGACGACGTCGACGAGTCGTTCATAACCAAGCGTGCCCAGATCGCCTTTCCGGCCCATCGGTCGGAGTGAAACTTGGATGATACCACGCGTGTGAGGGGAAATTCTCGCCTTTTTTCTCGAACCCTCCTTTTTTGGCGGGGAAATCGGGACCGTTTGCCGACAGACGGTATTAAATAGGCAGTGCCACGGTCAAGTCTTGATAGGGAATGGCTCAGAACAGGTTCAAATTGTCAGCAAGCATAAGCAGCGATGACCCGGCGGCGATAAAACCGGTACTTGAACAATTGTTGGGCAACGAGGGAAGCACAACCCCCACGGACGATGGTTTTGAAGTCACCGCGGAACTCGAAGGGGAAAGCGCCAAGGACCTGAACCGCACGATACTCTCGGGGTTGCGCACGGCCGTGAAGAAGACCAGGATGCGCGCGGAATGGACCTCGGGGAACACGGTAGAGAAGTTCTTCGATTACGTGTTAAAGACGACCCGGACGATAGACTGAGCCTGCATTCTTACGAAGACGAGGTCGATGTCATCGAACGAGCCATTCAAGAAGTTGAACAACGATTACTTTCATGCATTTCACCTTGTAAATTGTTTGTGATTTGATTATTTTCCTGCATAATCACTCCGAATTCAGAAGAATTAAACAGCAGAACTGTATAATTCATGCAAACGCTCGCAAAATAAGGTTTTAGTGATAGCGTGGCATCGAAATGGATGGGTCACAATGCTTATCTCGACAGCCAAGTGAGAGGAACCATTCATTCCATTGAAAGCATACGGATAATAACGAGGGTTTACCATGAATGTTGGAATCAAGAGTTATGGCGCCTACATCCCGAAATACCTCGTGCGTCGCGAAGACATAGCCAAGGCCTGGGATTTTCCTTCCGTGCCTGGCACGAAAGCCGTCGCGAACGCCGACGAGGATAGTCTGACCATGGCAGTCGAGGCCGGCCTCGACTGTTTGAAAGGCATTGATGGCAGCACCATCGATGGCCTGATTTTCGCAACGACGACGCCGCCCTTTTTAGAAAAGAGCAGCGCCAGCATCATCGCCGCGGCGCTCGATTTGCGCGATGACATCATTACGATGGATATCACCGACAGTCTTCGGGCCGGTACCACCGGGCTTTGCATGGCGGCAGATCTCGTCGAAACCGGCCGCGCGGGCAATATGCTCGTGATCGCTGCTGACAAGCGCAATCCGGAGCCTGCCACCACCTACGAGTTCTCGTTTGGCGACGCGGCCGCGGCGCTGCTGGTGTCGGCGGATGCCCCGGCGCTCCAAATCATCGACCACGTGAGCCGCACCGAGGACTTGATCGACACGTGGCGACGTGACAAGGATACGTTCATTCGACAATTCTCCGCGAAGTACGAGGACGTTGCCGGCTACGAGTATAACATGATCGCGGCGATCAAGGCCTTAGCAGCCAAGACCGGGACCGACTTGGCGACGGTGGGCAAGGCATGCATCCATGGTAGCGACCCGCGTGCCCCCACCGGCATCGCCAAGAAGGCGGGTATGTCGCCCAAGGCCGCGTGGGACAACGGGTGGCAGATGATTGGCGACATCGGCACGCCACAGGTATTCATGACGCTCATCTCGGCCATGAAGCGGCCGAAGGACGGGGAACTGGTCGTGCTCGCTGGCTACGGCGACGGAGCAGATGCAATTCTAATGCAGGTGGCCAACAAGCAAATGCTCAAGGATCTCAAGCGGTCACGGCGCGGCTTTATGATCAACATCGCAACCGCCGAACCCGTACCAGAGTACACTCGATATATACAGTTTCGCAACTCGCTCAACAAGGAGCCATTCAAGCGGCGGACCTCGCCCGTCCAAATGCACCGGGAGGCGAAGTTCATCACCCGGTTCCACGGGGCAAGGTGCACGGCCTGTGGAACCGTGCAATATCCCATCGGGCGCAGTTGCGTCGAGCCAAATTGCATGGCCACGGGCCAACTGGAAGAGGTCAAGCTCGAGAAACATGGCAAGATCTTCACGTTCGTGCTGGACCACCTCGAAGGTGGAGAGTACTCCGAAACGCCCATCCCACGGTGCGTGATCGATCTCGAGGGCGGCGGCCGGGTCCTTCTTAACATGACCGATTGCAACCCCAAGGACGTAGCGATCGACATGGATGCCGAGCTGACTTTCAGGAAGGTCCACGAGGGTTCGGAGTTTTACAACTATTATTGGAAATGTCGCCCGGTGCGCCAGCCAGCAGGCGGGGCCATCGAGGACGACGAAGGTGCGGCTCCCAAGCACGAAGAGCCGGCACCCGCAGAGGAGGCCTGATCAATCATGGCAAGGACAGGAATCAAGGACCGAGTCGCCATCATCGGCGCTGGCTACACGAAATTCGGGGAGCGGTTTGACGCGGGCGTTGAAGACCTGCTCACCGAAGCGTGCGGCGATGCATTCGCCGATGCGGGCGTCCAGAAAACGGATATACAGGCGGGCTGGGTCGGCATCCAGTACTGGTTTAACGGTCTGTCGGGTGCCGCGCTCGCCGACGCAATCAAGCTTTACGGCATCCCCATGACGCACGTCGAGAATTATTGTGCCTCTGGAATGGACGCGTTCCGAAACGCGTGCTATTCGGTTGCTTCGGGCGTGAACGACTTGGTCTTGGCGTGCGGTGTGGAGAAGCTGAGCGACCAAGCGAGCCGCGGCCTGCCCGGCTTCACGGAGATGGGGCACCCGGTGCTCCCGCTCCCCTCGGCGCCCGCTATGTTCGCCACTGCGGCCACGCGATGCTTCCACGAGTACGGCTGGACCAAGGAGGACCTTGGCCGCGTCGCCGTGAAGAACCACGAGAACGGCGCCGTCCACCCCAAGGCCCACTTCCGAAAAGCCGTGAGCTTGGAAGAGGTCATACGCGCGCCTATGATCGCCGACCCGCTCGGTCGCTACGACTGCTGCGCCATGAGCGACGGCGCTGCGGCCCTCGTGCTCACGAGCCCCGAGATGGCACCAAGCTACGCCAAGAACGGCGATTTCGTGGTCGTCAAGGCCAACGCCATCGCCACGTATTCCAACAATCCGTGGTATGTCCCATCGTTCCCGTTCACGGGCTTCTGGTCCACGCAGAAAGCGGCGGAGCTAGCGTACCACGAGGCCGGCGTGGAAGACCCGGCCAAGGAAATCTCACTCGCAGAGGTCCACGATTGCTTCACGATCACGGAACTCGTGAATTGCGAGGACCTGCGCTTCTGCGCGAGGGGAACTGCCGCGGCCGAGATCGCAAACGGGACTTTTAACTGGGATGGTGCCATTCCCATCAATCCCAGCGGTGGCCTGAAATGCTTCGGCCATCCCATCGGCGCCACCGGTTGCCGGATGCTGGTAGAATTAACCAAGCAATTGCGGGGCAAAGCCGACGGCCGGCAGGTCAAAGATCCGCGACTCGGCCTTGCGCACAACCTCGGCGGGGCTTTCACAGTCGCTTCAGTCACGATCCTCGGGACCGCCGACTAAGCCTTTTACATGCAATTTCATTTTCTATTTTTGCAACGAATAACGATCTGGAGTGAATCACGTTATGTCAGACAACGATGCAATGGGCGGCTTTTTCGGCCTCGATGGACCGCGGGAATTTGCCGATGGAAAGTGCTTGGCCATCAGCAGTTTCGGGAACGTTGGCGCCGTGAATACGGGGGACGGCCTCGTCCTCATCGATACTGCTACCAAACAACTTGCGAACCTGGCCTTTTCCGCGCTTCGGGACTGGTCCACCGAACCCGTGCGGGCCGTCATCCTGACTCACGGGCATTTCGACCACGCGTTCGGGTTCGGGCCAATTTTAGCCGAGGCCACGCAAAACGGGTGGGAACGACCCACGATCATTGCGCACCAGAACATCCTGCACCGGTTCGAGAAATACAGGATGCTCGCGCCGTACCAAGCCTGGATCAACGGGATGCAGTTCTCGTCGATTCTCCCGGGCGGGAGAGGAACGGTCGTCTCGCCGGAAGATGCGCCAGTGCCGGACATCCTCGTCAAGGACGGCGAGACCTACACGTTCGCCCGGGGTGACTGCACGTTCGAGGTTCATCCCGAGTGGGGCGAAACAGACGACCATCTCTGGGTGCACGTCCCCGAGACCGAATCCATCTTTGCCGGAGACATGTTGATATCGAGCTTTCCGAATGTCGGCAACCCGTTCAAGGTCCAGCGGTACCCGAAACAATGGGCAGACGGCTTGCGCCGCATAGCCGACAAGCACGCCGAGCACGCGTTTCCCGGCCACGGACCTTTAGTCTCGGGAAAGGAACGGGTCGAGGACATGCTGCTCACGACGGCTCGCGCGCTCGAATTCGTCCACGACAGCGTCGTCGCGAAGCTCAACGAGCACAAGTGGTTCGACACGATCTTCCGCGAGGTCATGGCCGAGTATCCCGAGGATTTCAGGACCAGCGAGTGGCTCAAGCCAATATACGGCTGCCCGGAATTCGCCATCCATGCTTCATACCGCCTATACCACGGCTGGTTCCAGACAGGCAACCCGACGGACCTGTTTCCGTCTCCAAAGAACGAGATCGATCAAGAACTTGTTTCGTTGCTCGGGGAGGATGGACCGGACAAGCTGGTCGAGCGAGCGAAAGCATTGCACGACGCGGGCAACCACCAGCTCGCGCTACATATCCTCGATGTTGCCCTCGAAGGGTCCGATCCATCATCTCCTGCCATAGCGCGTGCCTCCGACATCAAGATGAGGGCGCTGAAAGCACTCGCGCGGAGCGCCACGTCGATGATCACGAGGAATATATACACGAACGGCGCGAACGCGCTTCGCACGGAAAAAAAGGAAAAGCAAGCTAGCTCCTGACACCATTTTTTCATTGGAACGAGATGCGGGGAGACCTAAACGGGAACCAGTATCGGTGCGCATATATTGCTCGCCTTAGTAGCGGAAATTGTTTAATTCGATGAAAACGTTATCATAATAGTTGAAGTAGTTGAAAAAGGGAAAAATGGTGCCCCGGGCGAGAATCGAACTCGCGCGATCGGATCCACAGTCCGAGAAAATACCCCTATTCTACCGGGACAGAGATCTTTCCACGATCTCGCACGTCGTGAATGCAAGCCGTGCGGGACACGTGAATGCTAATGTTTAGAACCAATGGTGGCTATTTATTATTTCTTCCCGTGGACCGAGGAACGCCCGGCCTGAAGGTAGGGGCGCGTTCGGGTCGATTACTCAATAATCTCCCGGGCCAAAGCCATCACGCATGGAAAGCACGCCCGATAGAGAACGCATCAGGCCAGTATGATGAGATTTGTCAAATGATGCTGGAGCACGATGGCTTACTTTGTCGTTACTTCGTAACGACGCTCGTTCTCAGCGTCATCATCCTTCGGGTCGTGATCCGGCTTCTCATGGCAAAAAATTGCACGATATTTTCGGTTTACTGCCTCGCGGTGGGAAATTTTGTCCTGATCTTCAATTTCATGATATGATAAAATCGAAATCTTCCCATTTTTCTATTCTTTTCATGATCACTCCGAATGTGACCATCTTTTTTAGAGGATACATGTCTAATTGTTGGTTTTATTCTACAAGGTTGAGGATCGTCTTCATTGCCTGGGTAACTAGAAGCAATTGAATATTACGCGATCCGCCGATGATTTCTTGGATTTTCGAGACTTCCAAGGCCCTGTCAATGCGGAGGTTATCCGTATAGCCTGCCCCGCCGCACAGCTGCTGCATCTCGTATGAAATCCGGTGGGCCAGGTTCGATGCGAGGTATTTCGTGCCCGCGGAAAACGAAGCGTTGTATTTCACCATGCTATCGAAGTGTTCGGGATGCCGGGCAATTTTCTCGTATTCATTGGCCGCCGAAAAGCCGAGATCCGTCGCGGCCATGAGATCGACGAGCATCTCGGCAATCGGGAATGACACGGCTTGGTATTCCATGAGACGCTTCCCGAACTGTTCCCGGTGGTTCGCATAGATAAGTCCCGTGATCGCTGATAGCCAGCTGATGCCGAGGCTCGAACCGATGATCGTGTTTCGCTCGGCGACGAGGCCCCGAAACAAGTTCTGATATCCTTGGCCTGGACCCCCGAGGATGTTGTCCTTGGGAATGCGCACGTGGTTGAACAAGGTTTGACCAATGTGCACCCGCGGGGCGCTCAAGATGCCGAGCCGGTGGGTTTCCATGCCATCAAACTGCCTCTCCAAGAGCGCCTGATACATCGACCCACGCGGGTTCTGCTCGTCATCGACGCCATAGGCGATGAAATAGTCTGCCACCGGGCCATTGGTCGTGAAGATCTTTTCACCGTCGTAAATGATGTCGCCGGTGCCGTCATCGCACGGCGTGACCCTGGTTTGCATGTGCACCGCGTCCGATCCACGTTCGCGTTCGGTGATGCAAATACAACCGATCTTTCTCCCCGACATGAGGTCGTCCAGTGCTTGCAATTCGGCGTCAGTCTTCCCGAGCGAATACAGCGGGTTCATGGCGAGCACGCCCGACACGACCCTTGCCAGGTCGAGTTCGGGATCGACAATGGAAAGGCACATGGCCAAGATCATTTCGTATCTCATGCCAAAGGACGTGAATTCCTTGTATGGGTATATTCGCTGCATGTAGCCCGCCTCTCCAAGCAGAGGGAACAATGAATAAACATCTTGCGTGAGGTCGATTTTCGGTTCGATCACGTCAATGCAGTATCGTTGCAGCGAGAGCATAAAATTCCGTTCCTCGTGCGACAGCAGGGGGATGATAAAAGAGTTGAAAATCTTGAAGATATTTTCCGTGGTTATTTTTTCCCTGATCTTTTCGCTCAGGATGTTGATCCCGCCGAACTGGTTGATTCCACCAAACATGGTTCATCATCTACTCTAGAAACCAATTAACTTCGCTCCCCAAAAACCAATTAACTTCGCTCCCCAAAATGATAAAGAAATGGCTGAGAAGCCTCAAGAAAGGGGGACGCTTTGTGTGTAAATAGGCTGATCAAACTACGTGCTTCCTCTTGAGCCGCACGAGCTGTTCGGCATCGATCTCCAAAGCGCCAAGGATCTCCTCATTGTCTTGGCCCGGATCAGGCGCCGGGAAGATTGGCGGTCGTTCATCGTTGATCTTTACAGGAAACCCGATATGGCGCTTCGTTCCGTAACGAGGATCTGCGACCTCGATGAGCATGCCACGCGCCTGCACGTGCCCGTCGGCCCACGCCTGGGACAGGTCATTTACCGGCGTGCAACAGACGTCGTGAGCCGCGAGGAACGAGACCCAATCGTCCCTGTCCCTCTCGAGAAAGGTGGCTTCGAGCAGCGCGGTGATCTCGGCAACATCCACGGCCGGTTTCAAGTGGAGCTCGTCGACCACGTAAGTATTTCCCGAGAACTGTTCTGCCTTCAGCTCGGGATGTCCGATGGCATCGAGCAGGTTGTCCCAGAACTTTTGCTCGATGGCGCCGAGGGAGAGATATTTCCCGTCCTTGCACTTGAATAGGCGATAGAACGGGTGCCAACCCGAGAGCACGTCTTCCCCTTTCTCGAAATTCGGCCTGCCGGTCATGGGATTGGAGTTGTAGAAATGCAGGAGGGACATGGCAGACTCGAATATCGAGGCGTCGATGAGGACAAACCCGTTCTCACGCGCCCCTGGCCTGTTCCTGCAGCCGTGCCGCACGAGCGCCGAGATCACGCCGATGGCGCTGTACAGGCCCCCGATATAATCCGCGAACGGAATCGGGAGCGGCATCGGCGACCCGACTGGCTCGCCCGCCATTGACAGAACACCGGCGAGGGCGAGGTAGTTCATGTCGTGCCCCGGCTCGCCTGCCCTGGGCCCGTCTTGCCCGTAACCGGAGACCGAGCAGTAGATGAGGTCGGGATTCACGCGTTCGAGCACATCTCTGCCAAGATCGTAGTGATCCATGGTGCCCGGTTTGAACGAGTCAACAAGCACGTCTGCGGTCTCGATCAGTTTTAGGAAGATATCTCTGCCCTCGGGCTTCGTGTAATCCAAGGAGACGCTTTTTTTATTCCGGTTGATCTGGTAAAACAAGCTCCCGACCCGGGACCTTTCCCCGGTTATGAACGGCGGGCTGATGCGGGCCATGTCCTTCATCGGATCCGGGTGCTCGACCTTGATGACCTCGGCGCCCAGGTCGGCAAGGATCATCGTGGCGAACGGTCCCGGGAGTAACTTGGTTAAATCTAGGACACGAACACCTTCGAGTGGACGAATTGCTTGCATGCAGACCAATTCGCTAACAAACCTTAAAACAGAAGATCCTTTTTTTCGACATGTCACGGTGAACCGGAATGGTCGGCGGTCGTCTTCACTAAACTCGCTTCGCAATCAACAGAGCCAGTGATAGCCTGCCCGATCTTCTTGCCGCTTCGTTTTCGTCCGGTTCGTGTCTTTTCTCGGACAGCCATGGGTAGCAATCTACAAATGGCACCGACATCGAATGCATCAAGGTAAAAGATCATGGAAAAACCAGCTAAACAACTGAAATTTCTCATCCCGAAAGGGTCACTGCAGGAAACGGTCGAGACGCTCATCAAGAATGCGGGATACAAGTATTACCTCGATTCCCGGGGTTACCGGCCCACGATTAACGATCCCGAAATCGACATGAAAATGCTGCGACCGCAGGAGATCCCGAACTATCTGATCGGTGAGAACGAGAGCGATCTCGGCATCACGGGCATTGATTGGGTGCGCGAGACCAGGACCATGGATGACGTGGACGTCTTGCTCGATCTCAATGCTGGAAAGGTCAAGCTTGTGTTCGCAATCCCGCAATCGTGGGAAACCTGCAACTCGTTCGACGAGTTCCTGGAGGAATTCGTGGCTTCCGGGCGGCAACTCCGGATCTCCACGGAATACATCAACACAACTCTCGATTTCGTCATGAAAAGCCCCGTGTACCAGCAGTATTACGGCGACGCGAAACCGCACGTGATCACCCCGTGGTACAACTACGGTGACAACCTGCGGGTGAAGGTCTACCTGTCCTTCGGTGCGACCGAAGCCAAGCCACCCGAGGAGGTTGACGCCATTGTCGATAACACTGAAACGGGAAACACGTTGCGGGCAAACGGACTCAAGATCGTCAACGTCCTCGACACGTCCTCGGCCGTCCTCATCGGGAACAGGTCGGCTATGGAAGATCCGTGGAAGGCCGAGAAGATCAAGGACATCATGACTCTCCTGCAGGGTGTCGTCGATGCCCGCCAGAAGCTGCACGTGTTCTTTAACATCGAGGACGAAAACCTGCCCAAGATCCTCGACAATCTCCCCGCCCTCAAGAACCCGACCGTTGCCAAGCTGGCCGGCGAGGGTGCGGAGGGCTGGAGTGCCGTCAACACGGTCATCCCTCGCGACGATTTCCTGAAAATGATCCCCATCTTCAGGAAATGGGCCCAGGGCCTCGTCGTGTACGAGCCCCGGCAGATCCTGCCCCTCGAGAAGTACAAGAAAGACGACGAGTCGTGAGAACCTTTACCTCCTTTCGCGAACGAGGAAATGTTATGGACATCAGGATAATAGCGCTGTCGGCGCTCGATCCCGCGGGCCTGCGCAAGGCAACGGTCGATGAGGAGCGGCGCGGCGAGGTAAGAACTTCGGTCATGGCCATCATCGAGGATGTGCGGGCGCGAGGCGACGAAGCCGTGCTCGAGTTCACGACCAAGTTCGACGATGTTACGTTAGAGGCCTCGGAATTGCAAGTAACCGAGCAAGAGATCGAGGAAGCCAAGGCAAGCATCGATCAGGAGGTCATCGATGCCCTCGAGACCGCGAGGGACAACATCCGTGCCTTCCACGCGAAACAGCTGCCGGCAGAATGGGAGATCGAGACCACGCCTGGCGTGACGCCGGGCCTCCTCATTCGGCCGTTGGACACCGTGGGCATCTACGTGCCAGGGGGACTGGCATTCTATCCGTCCACCGTCCTCATGTGCACGGTGCCCGCCGTGGTCGCTGGCGTGCGCCGCATCGTCATGGCCACGCCCCCCCGGAAGGACGCAAACATCGAGCCCATCGTGCTTGCCTCGGCTAGCATCGCAGGCGCCACCGAGATATACAAGATAGGCGGGGCCCAGGCCATTGCAGCCATGGCGATTGGTACTGCCACCATCCCGAAAGTCGATGCCATCGTCGGGCCGGGCAACGCCTACGTCTCCATGGCAAAGCAGCTCCTGCAGGGCGAGGTCACCATCGACTCGCCAGCGGGCCCGAGCGAGGTGCTGATCGTGGCAGGCGAGAAAGCTGACCCGAAGCTCGTCGCGCTCGACATGTGTGCCCAGGCCGAGCACGCCCAAGACGCCGTGGCCATAGCCGCGGTTACGAGCCAAGAGCAGGCCGATCAGGTGGTCGAGGCGATCAGCGCGTTGCTTCCCACCCTGAGCCGGCAAGCCATTCTCGGAACATCCTTGGAAAAGAACGGCTTGATCATCGTCGTGGACAAGACGACCGGGGATCCAGGATATATCGAGGATGTCGCGAGGATCATCAACGGCATCGCGCCCGAGCACCTGCAACTTTCCCTCGACGACGAGACGATAGCCCGCCTTATGCCAAGCATCCACAACGCCGGCGCGATCTTTCTCGGGGAGACGTCGCCCGTTCCGCTCGGGGACTACGCGTCGGGCACGAATCACGTCCTCCCGACGAACGGTATGGCCACGCGCTACTCGGCGCTGAACACGACCAATTTCATCAAGTACATCCCGGTCACGCGAGCGTCCGAAACGGGCCTGCGCAACTTGGCCAAGACCATAATCGCGCTGGCGAGGTTCGAGCACTTGGACGCCCACGCTCGGGCCGTGGAAGACAGGATAAAGGAGGAATGAGACCGTGGCCACCGTGACCATTATTGACTATGGAATGGGAAATTTACGGTCAATACAGAAGGGCTTGGAGAAGGCGGGCGCAGAAACCATGCTCTCGTCGGACATCGAGGAGATCAAGGATGCAAGTGCGTTGGTCCTGCCCGGCGTCGGTGCTTTCGAGGAGGCCATCAAGCGGCTTGAGTCGGGCGGCTTTTCCACCGTGATCAGGGACAAGGTGGACCAGGGGACGCCGCTCCTCGGCGTGTGCCTCGGCATGCAACTCCTCTTCGAATCGAGCACGGAGGGCGGGTTTTTCGGGGGCTTGAAGATCCTGCCGGGTGCCGTCGACCGGTTCCCGTCGGACCTCGGCATCAAGATCCCGCACATGGGCTGGAACGAGCTCGTGTTCAAGCAACCAGATCATTTCCTCCTGCAAAATATCCCGGAGGGATCATACGTGTATTTCGTGCACAGCTACCACCCGATCACCGACGAGGCCCACATCATCGCTACCACGGTTTACGGTCTCGAGTTTGCCTGCATCGTCAAGAACGACGCGGGGAACGTGGTCGCCACGCAATTCCATCCCGAAAAATCGTCCGACACGGGCATCGCCATGCTCGAGAACTTCGTGAACTTCTGCAAGAATTAAATCCTTTTTCTCTAACCTTCAAATGAAAATGGATCAAAGCTTCGCGAGCAGCTCGTAGCGCGAGTAGCAGGAAATCCCGTACCGCTTCGCGTAGCTCACGGCACTCGGGCTGAAGGCATTGCTGATGATTATTCCGCCATCAAGAGGGATATCATAGCAAGCCTTCTGGATCTGGCGAATTTGGTTGATGCCGAGTGTCCGGTCCCAATCCTTGATCATGACCCCGAATCTCCCACCATCCGCGGCCGTGAGCACGTAGTCCAGTTTCCACTTTTTCGACTGTCCTTGGAGTTCCACGTTGGTCGCGAACTCGACGTCCTTTTTTTGTCGGAAGTAAGTCTCGACAATCGTCCCGAGTTCCGCTTTTCGCATCTCTGCATTTATCATGGTTTCGATCACGCATCCATCGAGAGGTACGACCGCGATGACACCGGGATCATACCTATTGCTCATTCTCCTCGCACGGATATAAAGGAGGCTGTATTATCGAGGGCTATATGTCGATCGAGGCAAGATTCTTTGCTCGCCGAGGGCAATGAAAGGTTGATCGATCATGGTAAATGGTCCCCGCAGGGTCGCCGTCGTTTACGGTGACCCGAACTTGTTCGACCCGGTCGTGCCGGGCGGCATCTGGGACGATGACGACATCGAGACCGTCGACAGGCTCAAGGACGCCCTGTCGGAGCTCCAAGATTACGAATTCACCTACTTGGACAACCATCTCACGCTCATCGACGACTTACGGTCGCTTCGCGGGCAGATCAACATGGTATTCAACCTGTGCGACGAGGGATTCTACAACGACCCCCGCAAGGAGCTCCACGTGGCCGCCGTGCTCGAGCTGTTCGGCTTTCCCTACACCGGCGCAACGCCCCAGGGTATGGTCCTGTGCCTGGACAAGGCGGTCGTTAAGGGCATCGCGCGGAACCTCGGCGTGCCGACCGCCGCCTCCTTCCTGCTCGACGTGGCCGAGGAGCTGGGTGACGTGCCGATCGACTTTCCCGTCATGGTGAAGCCCAACCTGACCGACGGTGGCGTGGGCATCTCCCGGAAGAGCGTGTGCACGACCCGCGAGGAGCTGGCTGACACGATCGACGAGCTGCGGTCGGACACCTGCCAGCGGATGCCGGTCCTCATCGAGGAGTTCCTGCCGGGCAAGGACCTCACGATTGGCATGCTGGGAAACCCCGGATTCCCGTCGTGGATGACCCTTCCCATTGTCGAGGAGGACTACTCCATGCTGTCGCCCGAGCTGCCCCGCATCTGCGGCTACGAGGCAAAGTGGGACCCGGAATCGCCATATTGGCAAACGAAGTCGATCGTGGCCGATCTTCCAGACGGGACCAGCGAAACCATCGTCGAGGGCACGAAAAAGGTTTTTACCTACACGGAATGCAGGGATTATGCCCGCTTCGACTGGCGGCTGGATGCCGCGGGCAACCCAAAGTTGCTGGATGCCAACCCAAACCCGGGCTGGTGCTGGGACGGCCACCTGGCGAAATCCGCTGCCCGAGTCGGGATCACCTACCCGCAGATGCTCGAGAGGATCTTGGAGGCCGCGTTCGAGAGGGCCGCCGTGGCGCCCGAGGACCCCTGCTTACCACCCTTGCCCTGAATTTCAAAGCTGGTTAATAAATTCCTTGGGATCCACAAATCAGTGCCATCGAAGTAAGATTCCTCGCGGAACAATGTCGTGATTTGAAAGGCAATGTTCGGATAACAATCTTATGGCATTCAAAGCGCAGCTCAGCGACGAGATCGAGCGGGAATTGAACGATCTCATCAAGTACATGACCGATAAGGGCGTAGAAAATGTGTCGCAGGAGCAGGTGGTCTTTACCTATAGAAAAGGATCGTATTGTCGCTGGAACTAGACAACATTAAATAATGTTTTAATATAATAATATTCGATGACCACCGTTACCATCAGCGACGACCTGCGCCGCAAGCTAAAATTGCTCGCAGCCCGATACGACACGAGCCAAGCCGAGATCATCCGAAGGGCGATCGAGACTTTCGAGAATCAAGGTGCGCATAATTCACGGGTAGATGGACCCGACTTCGTTTTTCCAGATAACGTGCCAGAAGAAAAGAAACAACGAATCTTGAAAGAATTGGAAGATGATGCAAGGGAATTCGAGCAAAAATTTCCCAAGTTGGCCGAGATTCACAGGGAGCTGCAAAATAGACCGGACATCCTTGAAGAGGCGACCATTGGTAATTGGGAGATCCCTGAAGACTAAGACGCCTCGGAAGAGTGATGATCGTGCAATGTACCGTTGCATGGGATACGAACACGCTTCGCTTTCGATTCCTGATTCCATTCCTTGTCAAGCACCTCGATAGGTTTCGCGTCATCGTGCCAACGGTGGTTTATGCGGAAACCGGCTACTCCTATTTGCGAACCAATCGCACGTTCAAGGATCTCGATGATGAGATAGCGAGCTATGACGGGGAGGTCCTTTCCCTTACGATCGATCAAGTTCAAAAGGCAATTGTTCTAGCTAACGAAAACAAGGCCATACTGCCGTTTCGCGAGCATAACAGAGATTATCTCATCGCGGGCCAACTCGATGGTGCGGTGGATGTCTTTATCACGTATAATAAGCGACATTTTGCCATGATCGCCGTGAAAAACACGCGATTGTTGAGCCCCGAGGAATTCATCTCGGAATACACTGCATGATGCTGGATTTCTTAACCTCGCGGGATGTGCATGCCCTTTCCATCGCAGAGGACGGCCTCGTTCAAGGGCCGCATGGCTAGGAGAAAGAGCACGTCGTCGCCACGCAGGAGGTAAGTGCTGATCTTGGCGAAGCCGGCGGTTTCCAAGTCCGACCTGCATTCCTCTTCCAGTTCCCAGCCACATTGCAGGAGAAAATAACCGCCCGGCGAGAGCATGGCGAAAATGTTGGCGGCTTGGGGCGTTTGACGACTATACCCCGCGATGATATCGTAGCCGCTCCCCTGTTCGGGGTCTTGCGAGCCATCGACCGGAATGATGAAAAGTTATGCAATGGATGCTTCTCCTTCAAGAGGACCGCCCGCGCCTCTCCCTCGGGGTCCAAGTCCAGCACGCGGAGCGATCCCATCCCCCGCTGGAGGTGAATCGCGTGCTCGATGGCCTCGACGACCGGATCGCCTTGAATCGCGTTAGGTCCTGAAGAAACGGTCACGGGCACGGCAATCATCGCGATCCTGCGAAAAACCAAGAGAGAAAAAGGGAATGAAAATCGATTGCCGGTTTAGACAACTGGTGGGTAGTCCATGCAGGCGCGATCTTCGGTGAGCTCACGCTCAACTTCAATTTCCCCGGTTGACCCACCTACGTTATAGGTGACCTTCAGGGTGTGTTTTCCGACGCTCAGCCCGCCCGGATAGTCGTAGATCGCAACGATCTTGCCACCCACTGGCACGGTAACGCCTGCCGCGTCGGCAAGGTTGCTGAGCCTCACGCTCTTGTCTTCATATCTGAGCTCGAGCTTCTCAATGTCGAATGGAATCTCCTCGCCGTCCATCGTGATCTTGAGCAGGCTGCTGAGGTCATCAACACCCGCCAGCTTCGCGAGTTCCGCGGGATCCGAGGGGACGTCCGCGGGAATGGCCAGGGGCGAGATCACGTTGATGATGTAAAAACCAAATGCATCAGGGGTGCCGGGGGTCTCCTTGCAAACGTTGAAAAACGAGTCAGCGGGGACCATTCTTTTGAGGATATATTTCGGAATGTACGACATGTGTATCAAATCCTGATTGGTGCATTTTCCGGCGACGGGAACCGCACGAACGCCGAGGTGACGCACGATAGACAGACGCCGACCTACCCGAATTTAGGTAGTGTAAATGATCATCTTACCGGGACCTTATAAAATCATACTTCGTTTCGGAACGATTGGCCTCGCCAGCGTGAATCAAGAGTCATTGGCTAATTCGGCAATCCGTTGCAAAACGCGCGGGTGAATCCGTGCATACTCAGATTCTTCATCGAACCACGAGCAACCGCTCGGCCGGTACTCAGCCACCACCCGGCCGGTATCGGTGTCAAACACCTCGAACGCGGGCCAGTCGGTGGGCGTGCAGGCCGCCCATCCGCCGGGAGGATCCACCCGACGCATCGACCAGCGCGGATCGGGCCCGAGCACGTCGAAAAACGCGTCCGGGATGACCTTGGCGGCCTTCAAGGACTGATCGCGTTCCGACTGACCACTCATAGAGCAATGAAATTCAAGCAAGAAAAAAAGAGTTGAGAGAATTTTTCAAACTTTTGCCCCGCAAGCTTCGCAAAACCTCGCGTTTGGTGGCAACTGCGCGCCGCATTGCGAGCAGTATTTCACCTGCACGCCGGGTGCCATTGCAGGTCCAGCGGGCGCGCCACCGCCGGAAGCATCCATGCCTTCCATCTGCGTGACGGCTTGCTGCTGCAGGATGAGGATCTGGTCGTCGGTTAGCCCCTTCCGCTGGAAGAATTGCTCGATCTCGGCATCGGGCGTGCTCTGGTTTTGGAGTAACGCAACGTACTCGTTGATCGTCTCCGCATCGATGACCGCTTGCGGTGCCTGTGCTTGCGACTGCATCGCCTGAGCCTGTTGCTGCAACAATGCTTGCTCTTCCTGGGAGATCTGCTGCGCTTGCAGGTACTGCATCGCGACCGACGTGTTGTACCGCAAGTCGTTGTTGTACAACCACCAGTATTGCATCCACAACGGCCAGTAGCCAAAATAGTATGGGTAGCCGAAGCCCCACAACCCCGGGAGCATGAAATTCCGCCACCCATAGCGATAGAAACCTCTGCCCACGAAGTAACGACCTCTCATCCCGGGATTAAATCTCGCAAACCCACGTCCGCCCATGCCCCCGGGTCTGGCGCTTGGCCGAGCCGCGGGTCTTGCCGCTGGCCGAGCAGCCGGCCGTGCTGCTGGTCTCGCAGCCGGCTTTGCCGCTGGCCTTCCACCACCGCCACCCGCTGGCCTTCCACCCCCGCCACCTGCGTGACCGCCGCCGCCACCTGCGTGACCGCCGCCGCCACCTGCGTGACCGCCGCCGCCACCGCCGTGACCGCCGCCGCCACCGCCGTGTCCACCTGGTGTCATAGTTTTCACTAAAGTTGTTTGTTGGAGCGAAGTATTCTGGTCCGCGATAAACATGGAATTATCACCTTATAATACTTTTTTTATCCCAAATTCAAGAGATCGTGCCAATTTATGCTTGGCAATAGCAGGCACGGGAAGCAGGGCGAAGGATTGCTGTTAGCATAGGAAAACATCGTGCAGGACTTGAAAAGAGGAAGAAGAGGCACGTGATCTTGCAAATCACGACAATTCATCACGAAAACGATGCGAGCCGCGCCGTTAGCTTAGCAAATTTCTTGATGCTCTAAAAGAAGATGGAATGGACAGAAAAGGCATCAGGTCAGGGTCCAAACGACCGCCCTGCCCTTGGTACCGACACGTTTCACGAGGCCGTCGTGTTCCAGGTCGCCCATCACCGACCAGATTTCCGAGCTCGTGAGGTTGAATTGCTTGCGGATCTCGGGCGTCGGGACCTCGTTCTTCCTGAGCATGTTGCACACGATGCGCTTGACCTCGTCGACGTTCTCGCCCGAAGATGTAACGCCTTTCCACGCGCCTGCGGGCCCGTCCGAATCGTCCTGCTCCATGGACGCCGAGATCTCGTCCGCGAACGCGTGCAGGCGGGGGATGTCCTCAAGGCCCTGCTGATTTTTCAGGAAGATGCACACCAAGTCCATGCCCTTCTGGAACCCGACCACGCTGAACGAGTCATAAATGATCGCCTGGGGCCGTGGACCGCCGTCATTGCCACCCTTGAAGGCGAGGTAGGCGGTCATAGCGAATTGGTCGTAATCGAGGGAGAGGAGCCCGTCCGCATCGAGATTTTTCATCCAGCGGAGCATGGGACCCATGATCATGTCGAAACCGATGTTCATTGCGCCGGTCACGCCGGGCAAGGTAGAGTCAGATATCGTTGCCATTTTTTCATCACGCTGTTGCTTTGCGAAGTAGTTGGTTTTTCAGCACGTCAAAGATCTTGTCTTGATTAGCCGGGTCGGTCGCGACGAGCGGGTAGGCGGGCACGCCCAGGATGTTCGACACGCGTTCAGGGGTCATGGCCCCATCGAGGTCCTGCTTGTTAGCGATGGCGATTATCTTGGAATCATCGTCCTCGGTGATCTTCTTAGCCCACTCGATGAGTTGCTTGGTCTGGAGCACGTTCACGGGCGTGGAGTCGGTAACCACGATAATCACATCCGAGCCCATGATGTACTCCTTCCAGAAGCCGTAGAAGGCCTGTTGTCCGCCGAAGTCCCAGCATACCGCAGTCGCGTTGTGGCCCATCTTGATGGCACCACGATCGAAGCCCTGCGTCGGGATGTATTGTCCAGAGATGTCCCTGCCCTCGAGGAGTTTCAGCAGGGTTGTTTTTCCAACCGCCGGACCCCCGAGGATAGCCCATTTCGAGATGTTCATGCCTAAAAAAACGGATCTGGGCTTTATGGCTGGGGATAATATCGAGAGAATACGCAGAAATAAGTAATGAAAAATTACTTGCCGAGCTCTGTAAGAGCCCGTCTTGCCATTCGCCGGTTTCGTTGCCCTCGAGCATGCCGGGGATTGCAGGCGGATCATCGAGGAAGGGTCGCCATAAGCACGGTCGATGACCTCGCCGGCATCGACGACATGTCAGAGAACAAGGCGCAAACCATAATCTACGCGGCCCGCGAACAGATGGAAATGCGTGAATTCGTGGATCCATCTCTCTCATCATGCTCTTCTTGGGCACCGCCATTGCCCTCGCTGCCGGATCGGTGGCATTCATTCCCGCCTTGGCCATGAACCAATCAACCATCCTTTCATCTACCATCATGGTCGAGATCAACAGCGACGGGTCCCTCCCCCTGCTCAACTAGACCGCGCTGGTGGACAATGACACCTACGCAACCTATTCCCTTATGGGTAACGGCACAGCAGCCGTTACCCCGTTTTCGAGCCCACAAGCCCGAGCTTTCCCAGCATGGTGGCGTTTAATATCTCCACATAACCCGAATCGCTAGATCTCTTAGTCACGGAACCAAAACTCGATCAACGGTCGGATGCATCGATTTTTTTTGCGAGTAGTGGATTGTGCCGCAAGAGCATATCGTAAAGGAACCGAGTTCTTTCCTTCTTGAACGGAGTGTGCAAAAAAAGGTAGTCTAGAACGATGTGGTTCATTTCCATGATCTTGTATAGTTCCTTAATCTTCATGACGTGATCGAGTCGGCTGATGACTTTCTTGAACAGCTCGTAATCTTCCTTGACGTGGTTGATAAAATTATTAAAGAGGATTTTTTGAGCAGGCGCATCCGGGGCATTCCAAAGAGAATTCGCAAGTTCTTCTCCCATGAGGAAGGGGTTGTTGCTCGGGTTTTGAGAGACCATCTTGTAATTGATATCCACGACGAGCCCGTCCTCCCACTTGCACCCCGCCTCGTAATCATATTTATCCACGAACGTCGCGGCCCTGATATCCGGCAAGGCTTCCTCGAAAAAGGCCACCAGCCCTTCATTGAAGGAAGCATTCTTGGAAATGATGGTGATAGGAATACCTAGGAGCAAGGATTTAGTAATGAGGAGAAAGATGTCGGTAGATGCGATGTGCATGATGTTTTGTGCTGTGATTTGGGTGGTTTTAAGGCCATCAAAAGCATTATGCACCGAAACTTGGACCCTTTTGTTGAGTTCAACCACGAAATCTATCTTCTGGTATCCTCTGATCTTTTTATCGTGGTCGACAAAAACCTGAAATGCATGGGGGCAAATGACATCCTGTGCCACGTTCACGGTGACGAGACCGCCTTCCATGGATTCAAGAAGTTCCTGTGGAATGTCCATTTGCCCGCTGCTTTGACAGACGGGACAGTCAACGGTTAGGGCTATCACCAAAGCATATCATCCCGATATCCCTATTCGTGTTTGTCGAATTTGTTGAACGGTAACATGTTGGGATTGATGTTTTGTAAAATCTAAATGAGATATATTTGCCCTGATATCGCATATATAGTTTATGTATACTGGTTAAGTCCTCGAATCCAATTCCATTACTAGGATCGACAATGAAGTTTATAACCGTATTCCCGTGATCGTATCACGTGTATTCCGTGGCCTTTTTTCCCGTCGCAATTATGATCGTGTTCGTATTTACCTTGATCGCAAGCCGTGATAAGCTTGCTTCTCGACAAAAGGCGTCAAGCAACGAGGGAACCCCGTCGGGAGGTGATACCACGTCATCATCCACATCGTGGAGCTCAATCGTGGGATGTAATTGAAACTCATGAGGCACGTGATCCACCGATATCGCTATCCCGGCTGCCACCAACTCGTTGCGAAGGAGCAACGACTCAACCATATTGGCCATGCTTCCTGCCATAGTCAAGCATAGTAGGGTAATTATCGATCTTAACGTAATTCGTGACCGAATTTCCCGTCCCAAGCGCCCATCCACCGCCCGGCATGCACGCGTCCATGGTCCGGGCCGTGTAGGTTTCGATATCAGGAACCGTTCCCCGCGTGAGCACGTCGATGTCGACCCCGCCGAGCAGCGCCACGCGATCACCCCAGCGTTGTTTCACTTCGGTGACCGGATAGATCAGGTCCTGGAAGCTGTGGATCGCGTCGATCTTGACGACGTCGATGAGATCATCCATGATCTCGGATAGATTTCCGCAAGAATGCAGGATGAAGGGCTTGCCCGCGTCGTGCGCCACCTTGGCGATCTTGGCGTGCCACGGGAAGGCACGCTCGCGGAGAAGGGAAGGCGAGACGAGCGTCGCGTGCTTGTACCCCATGTCGTCGCCCATCTTGAGCGAGCCGACGTGGTCGTAGCCAGCGATGACCTTGTCAACGGCTTCGATTAACGACCCGACGTGGTTGAACAGGTCCCAGATGAGGCCGGGATCGCGCCGGAGCAACAGGGCAAGGTGCTTGGCGCCCATCAGCCACATCACGTGCTCGAGGATGCCCCCGCCGACACCCGAGACGAGTTTCATACCGTCCGGGAGCACGTCCGCTGCGACCTCAAGCAGCTCGTAATCAACAGCTGCTTCAGGATCGGGCCATTCATATTCATCATACTCCTCGCGATTCTCGAACGTGACCCGGTTGTTATCGATCCAACCACGTGAATCCTTCCCCAATGGTTCGGAGCGGTGAGAGGTCTCGACGTTCAGCCGGAACAGGTGCAGGCCGACTTCCATGGGCACGAAATCGAATCCGAGCCGCTGGAAGAAGGACGAGAGATAGGCCATGAATTCCCTCTTCCCATCCCGGCTTGACGCGCGCGGCGCCGGTTGCCCGAGGATTGTCTCGATGACCACCCCATCGACAATGTGCTCGTAGAACGGGACGATATCGGGCTCTTCCCGCCTGAGGACGCACAACAGGCGCTCAAAATCGGGTTGCATGAGCTCTTTTTCCCGCCGAGGCTTTTTAAAACGTTTTTAAGGAACCGAAGATCATTTACCTGTGCACTTAACTTTCACCTGAATCAACGCAAGGGAGGTAAAAGCAGTGTCAAGCAACCTGTTGCACATCTTTGACATGATGGACAAAAATCCACCGAAATTCGAGAGCATTTTACCAAACTTCATCAACCAGATCATCAATATTGATTTCGGGTATGTCTTGTTGATCAAGGGAAGTGCAGGCACTGGCAAAACGACCTTAGCTTTGGAGATTTGCAGCAAGACAAGGGATAAAGCACGAGCAATCTACCTATCGACCCGAAGCAATCTGTGGGAGTTGAAAAACCAGTACAGGGAGCACATGGATGAGTTCGGGGATGAGGTTCTTGCAGATCTCGAATCGATAAAGATAAGTGAAGAAGCTTTAGACATGATCACGATCAACGAGCAAAACTTCCTGACCGTGTTCGGAGAATTCCAAAAGCTCGTGAACAATTACGAAACGGGCAACGATACCGATCCGGTACGTAAGGTCATCGTGATCATCGATTCGATCGAAAAGATCATCGAAATAATCCAGAAACGGAATCCAACCATGTCAGAAACCTCGATCTACGAGATTTTCATCGGCATGGCCCGGCAACAAGGCATCAAGCTCATCATGATTTCCGAGTCCACGGAACCTGGAAAAAAGGATTACCTCGTCGATGGAATCGTCACGTTGTCACAAGATACAAATGCCATTCCAGATCATCTCCTGCGTATCTTGGAAATCAACAAGCTCAGGAATATTTCGATTGACCAATACGCGATGCCGTTCTCCCTTTACAAGGGGAGGTTTTACGCCCTGCCGGGCCAAAAACCGACCATCACGCTTCTTCCCATCGATCGAACCGTCAGGGCATTTTTTAAAATGTTCAAAGCTGCAACGCAAACCCAGGCCTTTTTCGTGAATTTACTCGAGGCAAAGAAGCTCTACCTCAATCTTGATTGGGAAAGCACGGATCTACTCTTGGGAATTCATGCCATTTTCATCATTTGTTGCTTGTTGAACGACATCAGCGTCTTTTACCTCTATCCCCCCGATGTTAACATTGTAAAGGTAATGAAGGCCTACCGGGATGAGTGTGGCGATGAGTTTCTGCAGGATCATTTTCGTGCCGGGTTCTGCGCGCGTGGAAAGCCCGGGAACATACCCCCTGAATATGTATTCCTGTCGATGTCCAAGAGCATCTTCGAGGAGCTCAGGTGCATTAAGGATTCGCTCGACATCCTGAGGTCGCACTCGTCAACACACGGTATTATGATAGTCTTGCCCATCGATGTCATCATCTCCAGGTATGACCAGGACCGGTTGCTGTCGCTATACCAGTTCCTCTACGAGGACGGCATCGTGAAGGACGAAGACACGCTATTCGTGACGAATGTCTCCTATCAGGGCATGGACCCCGTGCACCAGCGCTTGGGTGAGAGCTTCATGTCACGCATTTTATTTACGATGAAGGCAATAAAGGTCGAAAAGAGCCAGATATTTTACTGGGTCAAGTTGCCCCGACCGCCATACGCGATGTACCCAATCTTGGAACCAGCATCGAGGAGGGCAATCGAATCCATCAACCTGTTACCGATTGTATGAGTGATGGATTAGTGTGCCAAAACCTCTACTAAAACTATATCCGAGATCGAGGGAAGTACAAAGCCGGACAATGCGAGTCATAACTGACGTATACTGGTATCCCGCATCCAAGCCGATCAAGACCTTGCTTGGACGGGGGTCGAGTATCAACTTATTCGCCATCGATCAGGGCGACGAGATATGGATCATAGACGCGGGGACCAGGCCCTTGGGTAGACCCGCACGAACCCTGAAATACATGAAAAAGGATGGCTTGGATCCATCAAAGCTCTCGAAGGTCCTCGTGACGCATGCACATTCGGATCACGTCGGGGCAATAGACTTTTTCAAGGCACTTGGTGCCGAGATTTCCATACACGAGGACGATGCAGAATTCTTGGCGCGTGGATACGAGTACTTCTGGGAGATCCAAAAAGCGGCGGCCGGGGCTGACGCCAAGCACCTCCTTCCTGGTCCAATTGGGTTGATCATGCCGTTCGTGACCTATGCTCTTGGTCGATGCGCGACCTTCAAGGCCGATCGATTGCTCCACGATGGCGATGCCATCCACGGGAGTAGGTACGATATCCACGTCGTGCACACCCCCGGCCACACCAAAGGTTCGACGTGCTACTATCTCCCCGATAGCAAGGCACTCTTCTCGGGGGATCTCGTGGGACTCAACGTGAAGAATGCCATGGAAAAACCGCCGCTCAACGCCGCAACGAGCGATTTCGACGCGTTCAAGGCGTCCCTCGAGCGGGTGCAACAGCTCGATATCGAGTTCCTTCTTGGCGCCCACGCGAAAAAGATCTGGGAGGGGCAGGACGTGGTGCAGGCCGTGTGGGCCAAGGCCTTGGAAGCGCTGGCAGACGTGAAAACAAGTGTCCTGAAACGCCTGCAGGCTCGTGGGCCTCTCGATCTTGGCCAGCTGAAGGGCGCCGTTGGGAAACCGATGTGGGGCCCTCTCGATGCCCCCACGGCGGTCTTCTCGGCGTTGAAATCGCTCGAGAAGGAAGGCATCGTGCGCCGGGACGCGGGCAAGTTCGTTCTTTGCGGGTGATGTCGTTGCATCCAGCCTTCGTGAGCGTCTTGTTGAACCCGGCAATCGATCGGGTTTACGAGGTCGACGGGTTCGAGGCAGGTGCTACGCTGGTGGCCAAGAAGATCCACGTGTATCCGGTTGGAAAGGCCATCTCTGTTTCCCTCGGGCTCGCGATACACGGCGAGCCGGTGCACGTCGTGGCCCTTATCGGCAAGAACGAGACAGATATCTACGCCCGATTCTTGGACGAAAAGGATATTTCCAGCGATCTCGTCCCGGTTGACGGGCCGACCCGCAACAACATCACGATCATCGACGTGACGGGCGGCACGACGACACACTTGCGCGAGGCAGGGTTCACGGCAACCGACGACCAGCTCGAAACTCTCCTGGCAAGGCTTCCCGAACCCGATCCTGTGAGCCATCCGTGGCTGGTCTGCGCGGGGAGCATCCCGCCCGGGCTCGACGAGACCGCGTGGTCACGTGTGATCAAGACCGCCCACGACCTCGGCTATCCCGTCTCGCTTGATGCATCGGGGCTTGGATTAAAGCACGCGGTGCAGAGTGAACCCCCGGAATTGCTCAAGATCAACCGCGTAGAGCTCGAATACCTGTTGGGCGACCGAGACGATGACGTGGAACAGGGGGAGGAGAAACCACGATTCACGATGGAAGAGGGAGACAACATCATCGAAGCGGCAAGAAGATTGCTTGGTGACACCCTCAAGACCATTGTCATCACGCTTGGAAGCCAAGGTGCCATTGCAGCCACGATGACGGAGGCGTGGCATTGTATCACCAAGAACGTTCAGGTGGTAAACACGGTGGGCGCGGGAGATGCCTTTCACGCCGGATTCCTTCACGGTCTCCGCATCGGGACGGACCTGCAATCTGCCCTGCAGATTGCCTCCGCAACAGCTGCAGCCAGCATCCGGCAGCATTGCGCCGGTGCATTCGATCATGACGCGTTTATCGACTACATGAATCATGTCGAGGCCCTGCCGATAGTATCAAATATGGAAGGTTGACATATACCTCGTAAGTACTGCAAGAAATGCAAGCATCGGAGCCAATCGGTCATGCGCGTCGCTGGATCTCGTTTTCCTCTCGTTAAATCGCCAAAAACTTGGATCATTTTCTTGGTTGTTGTTGCCGGCACAATCGTTCCCTCGCTTCTCGCTCCGGGAGCCATGATGGCACCATTACAGGCTCGAGTGCCGCAATCACCTGGGATTAAGGTTGGTGATAACCTGCAACCCTCGGCAACGAGTCCCTTCGTGCCTGACAAGACCATCACGGGCCGAGGCGCGAACCTGATCGCCAACAACACGATCAATGCGACAACGAACGACTTCCAGCAATCCTTCGCAGCCAACGAGAACACGACCATCCCGGTCATTGCACCGTATAACACGAATTTCACCCCCGCGGCAAACATAAGCGAGATTGATATGAAATTCATCTCGCAACCGCTGCCATCGATCTTCATCCCGTGGAACGAGAGTGCGTCATACCAGAACATAACTATGAGCAATCTGACAATCAGTCAGACTGTCGCGCAATCGTTCTCCATCCCGAGCGGCGCGATCTTGAGAAACGTCTCTTTTTTCGCCCAAGGCATTGATAATATCATTCTTGATGATTACGTTGTGAATATCACCGTGTTGCAGGGTTCCGTAAACTCATCCGTGAAGGACACGGGAATGACATGGGGGCCCTTGAATAGAACTTATCCTTTTCCAGATAGCACGACCATCCAGCAATACAATTTCACTCTCCCCAGTACAGCAATCGAGGCCGGTACGCACACGATAAAAGTGACTATAACGGCCATTCTTGGCGATGGTAGCGTCGATTTCGGCATCGTCAATCCCGTGGCGAACCCGAGTTACATCGCATACAACTACACAGGCAGTGCCTGGGCCAAGATCACCGGGGATTTCGCATTCAAGGTTGGCTTGAGCGATCCCTTCGAGAATGCTTCCATCCAAGCCAAAGTGGGGAATAGTACGCCGAAACCAATCGCGGAGCCTGGTCTGTCCGTATCATTTGGTGTGGCCGATGGCGGGCCATGGCAGCCAACATTATTTTACGTGCGGCGTTCAGGCATCCCGTTGCCTGAATTAGGCGTTAATATCACGGTGCGCTCGAACGCGAGTTTCGACACGATCGTGGCCCTGAATGTCACCTACATAAACGAATCGAGCACGGTGCTCACGGCTCGATCCTTCTCCTTGGCGGGAAATGCCGTCGCGTGGAATGCTTCCTACAACGCCAGCATCCCGGCGTGGACCGATACCCCGATAAATAACACGCTCTACACGTTGCACCGTCTCCCGTCCACGCAGGTCTTTACCATCGCCGTCCCGCGCCGGTGGAGCAACTTCAACGCCACGGGCCCGGCATCGATCGCGTTCGGGAATTCCTCGATCGCCACCGTCACGAGTGCATCCAACTATCCACAAAAGGTCTGGACGTTCGTCGCCGCGAGCACCGGCATCAGCACTACCCTCTCGGTTAATCCAGCCGTGGCGATATATGGACAAACCCTTCATGTAAATGGAACGCTTTCTACGCCGTTCGCCGGAAAATACTCAGGCAATGAATCGTTTTGGACGAACCAGACGACCATGTACTGGAACGCCGCACAAACCTTGACGGGTTCGGCATATTCCTTCACGACGAACTTCACGATACCTCAACCCTCGATAATGAGTTCCGGGTTCTATGCGATATTGGCAATCCTGGATAATGGAACGAGCTTGGCATGGGCATCGAAGCAGGTGCAGGTCAAATTCGCAACCATAGCAGCACTCCAAGGCAATACTACATCCGGAAACCTGCAAGGCCCTGCGAATTCCCAGATCACGGGCATAGTCAGGTATGAAACCGTCGGTAACACGACCGGGATTACCAACGCGAACATCTCGACGACATGGGGGCCCCAAGGAACGGCGTGGTATGCCGTGCCGGCTACCGGCGTGCCGGGCGGCACCTACGACATCCATCTCAACACGAATTCGTCATACTGCTCGCCCGGTGCATCGATACTGGTCGTTGTCTCGTTCTCCAGGAACGACTCCGAGAGCCAGAATGTCTCATTCGTCGTCCACCCGTGGAAGGTGACCTCGATCTCCCATTCCGCCCTGCCCGCCACCATCCGGGTGAACGAGACCGTGCAAGTCGGCATCAATTACACGGATAACAGGGGCACGGTGCTCAGGGGCGTGGGAACGACCAACACGACGACCAGCTACTCGCTCAACGGGTACGCCAACAGCTCGTTGAAAGCACCCCTCGTGCCCGGGACCTCGTCCACGTGCACCTTGGACCTCAACACGACGAACATCCCGCTGGAGACCAAGGCGGGCACCTACACGCTACACTTCTCGATCCAGACGCAACTCGCAAACGGGACCGATTACGCACCAGCCAACTTCAACGCGACGGTCCAGATCCTACCCTTGGTGCTGGGATACAACATCACCCGGTTCGACGCGTCGTTCAATGCCACGCTCGGGGAGTTGAACGTGTCCGAATACGAGAACACGCCGAACGTCCCGCTCTGGATCAACATCACGAAACAGGTCCAGGTGAACGAGTCGACGAGCCTCGTCGTGCAGGCAAGCGGGCTCGACGTGTCGGTCACGGGTATCGTCCCGAAGTTCACGCTCGTGGAGGCGCCGGGCAGTCCTGGCCTCTACGAGGGTTTCGTGGATCTCTCCAACGTGAACGCAACGGTTAACGGGCAGCTGAACATCACGGTGCAGGGCAACGACGTTGGAACGCTGCACGTCATCGTGCAACTCCACGTCATCGCCCGGTACGTGCTTGTTGCAACCTTTGTGGGGAACCCGCAAAGCGTCCCCGCGAGCGGGCTGCAGGGCCTGCAGTTGGTCCTGCGGTACCAAAAGAACGACACTTGGATCCCCTACGGCGACCGCAACGTCACCCTCTACATCACCATCTACGACGGCACGATCGCCTACGTCTCGTCGATCAACGTCACGACGAGGGCGAACGGCACCATCGCCCTGGTGCTCCCGACGATCTCGGGATTCGGCCCCGGATCGTTCCTTCAAATCAACGTCGCCACGCCTGGAGACAAGAGCATTAGCGTGGCAGACCCGGCACATATAGAGATTAACATTACTATATCCTTCTGGGAACGAAACATCGGGCTTGCTATCATGATCGTCGCGATTGCCATCATCGGGTGCGCGTTCTTCCTGAAACGGCTGTACCCGAGGCTCAGGGCGAAACGCGACGAGAACCGCATCGCGACGATCCGTGACCGGCAGATGGAGGCAGCCGCCAGCCGGGTCAAGATACAGATCGGTGAGGACCGGGATACGCTCGATCCCTCGACGATTCGCACCGGTGACACGTTTAGCCTTGTGCACATGGGCCCCCCGGACACCATCGATCTCGATATGGCCGCGATCGCGGGACCGCCGCCGACCACCAGGAAGGCGAAGTTGATGTCCGATTTGGCATCGGAAAATCCGTTTCAGAAACATGACCTGGAAACCTTGGATTGGCAGACCGACATGAGGACAAGGCTCACGACGGCACTCGGGAAGGCGACCGAGCTCGAGATGGCCGGGCAGTCGCAGGAGGCCATCTTGTTCTTCACGAAGGCCAAGAACTACGCGCTCAAGCTCGGCAACAAGGACCAAGTGGCCACGCTCGAGAAAAAAATCGAAGAACTCACCGAAAAGTAACAAGAATAAGAGGAATTGCTTTATTTTACTCGTCCGAGGACTTGGGGCTGGTGGTGTCCTTCTCGCCGCCAACTTCCGCCTTGGCTGTTTCGAGCAGGGCTGCACGCTCGTCCTCGCCCATGATCTTGAATTCCTTGTCTTCCGTGGAGATCGTGCCGATTTCTATCGCGTCGGCCGTCAGGTCATCCTCCACGAATTTTACAAGGGCTTTTACGGCAAGGGCCTTGATGTCATCGAGTGGTGCGAGTTCCTTGTACTGTTCCTTGAGCCAATCCTGGCACTCATCGCTCTTGAATCCAATCGCCTTTGCGATCCACGAGAAGTATGTCCCGCTTGGTGAGGTCTGGAAAACTTCAGGCCCGTCCTCGTCGATACCAATGAACAATAGCGCCGCGCCGAAGGGCCGAACACCGCCGTGCTGGCTGTATGCTTGGGACATGTCGCAAATCTTCTTCACGAGCATCTCGACGGGGGCATCCTCGTCGTAGGTTAACCGGTAAATTGCCGCTTGCATGCGGGATTGGTCCGTGAGGATTCGGGCATCGGCATGGAGGCCCGAAATCGCCACGCCTACGTGTTTATCCACGACGAAGATCTTGTGGATTTGTTTAAGGTCCATCAGCTTCGTGGAGACCTTTTTATGAACGACAATGACCGCCCCATCAGTTCCTTTGATGGCAATCGCAAGCGTGCCTCGCTTGACTGCCTCGAGAGCATATTCGACTTGAAACAGGCGCCCCTCGGGGCTGAACATCGTAAGGCCGCGGTCATAGCCCATTGACTCCGAGTTTTTCATCATGTTAAGCCACATTCCGTGGGCAATTGAGATCTGACTTCTAAACAGGTTTACTAAATAATAAAGATTCTTTGAGCGGGAAAAAAGGGCCCGATGTGCAACTCCAATGACAGCAAAAAAGTGAGTTCACACCAATGAAAAGAAAAAGGGAGTTGCGTCCACGATAAAATAAGAGAGACGAGATCTCAGCGGTTTAATTGCCCAAACTTTCGTCATCGTCGGATGGAGGTGTGGGAGGCTTTGCCGGGGGTCGGCGACCTGCCGGCTTTTGTGCAAGTTTTGCCGCGGGCTTGGCCGCAGGTTTTGCCGCGGGCTTGGTGGCAGGTTTTGCCGCCGCGGGTCTTTTTGCCGCGGGCTTGGCGACTGGCTCGGCAGGTTCTTCCTCGCCAGCCTCCTCCGGGGCGGGTTTCGCCTTGGCTGCCGCCTTGGCCGCGGGTTTCTGGCCAGCGCCTTTCTTGTCAAGCTTGGTGTTGCATATCGGGCACTCGTTCCAATCAGGCTGGCAGGCGTAACCACATTTCGGGCAATTAATCAGGCCCTCGTCGGCCCATTCGGGTAGATTCAGTGATGACGTGCCGCCTTGCTTGGCCAGCTCGGCCAGCTCCTCCTCTGTCCATACAGGGAGATTTGTCCCGTCGCCCGAAAACTTGTCGGCCCGGTTGACGAGCTCTTCCTCGGTCCACACGGGCAGGCTGGGCCCGCTGGACATGAATTGCGCCTGCGACTGCTTGCCGAGCTCCTCCTCGGTCCACGTCGGCAAGCCCCCGGTAGGGCTCCCTGCAACAGCGGTTGGTGCCACGACGCCCTCTTCCCCGGCTGGAGTGGCATTCGCGCGGGGGACTTCCTCGAGATACGCGGCGAACTTGAAGATGCCCTCGAACGCGTTCTTCTGCAAGCCGCCGTAATCGATCGTGGCAACGATGGTGCGCCCGTCGATCGCGTGCGCAAGTGCGCAGACGGAGGCATTACCGCTAAATGACTTTTGATCGACCTCGCTCGTGATCGCCTCCATAGACGTCATGAGGTCCTCGATTGCCATGAGCTTGTCGCAGATCGGCTCGCCCTTGCGGCCGTAATTCTGGTAGCGCCAGACCGAGTTGACCGTGGTCTGCTTCTCCATGGCCTCGAAAATCGCGAGTTGCAGGGTAAAATCCTCGATATATTCCTTCACGCCGGGGTCGGGCTTGTCATCGGGCGGCGTCCAGCTCATGTCAATGTTGCCGATGATCGGCGCGAACAGCGGCTTCTGGTCCTTCAACTCCCCGTAAGCCGTGCTCCGCTCGATCTGGTAGGGGAGCTCGGCGACGAACCCGACCGGCTTTTCGTTGATCTCGAGCTGTTTCCGCTCGTTCTCGTAGATCTTGGGAAGCCTGTTCAGGTACACCGTCTTGAACGGTAGGGTCTTCACCGGTGCCATCACGACCATGTAACTGTCCAAGAACCGCTTCATAATCCTCGTGTACTGGTCAAACAGCAACCGCATTTCCTTCTCCTTCGGCACGAGGTTTAATTCTTTTAATGCAGCCGGCAGATCTTCCTTGGCTTTCTTGAACTGTTCGTCGTTGTAGGCTCCGCTCCAGCAGGAAACATCACCATCGAGATTGCTAACGAGGAGGTTCTTGAAGACGTCTAGATCCTTCTGGAACCGGGGATCAATGCCTTCCTTCTTGGTTGGTTCCAGTGGGGTCGGCAAGTCCAATTTTTTGATGAGTTTGAGAAAGTTTGCATCCACTTGGCTTCACCAACTCGACTCGAGTCTCGTTAGGTATCTGTTGAGGCTTTAAGCATATTATATTTTGGTGAGCTAGATCGCGATCATAAGCGAACATTCAAATCTGTTCGATCTTGTCGGCCCTGAAAACCCACAGCTTGCCGATTTCAGGAGCAACGAGCCATGCATCACAAATTCGGCCGAGTTCATGATAGGGTTCTCGATGCTCATGAACTCGATGGAAACATAATCAACCTTTGCCGCAATGCAGGTTTCTCTCTGGCGTGGGGCTTGTTTCATCTTTCTTTTTTGGATCAAGGATGCAGACGACCCGTGCGCTGAAATAAATGCAAGGATCGCCTTTGATGGAGAATCTGCCTCACTATCGGGGCTTGTCTTCGGCGTTAACACCAAAGAGGAGGACTTCTCTGGAAATGGAAACGCCGTGTAGCTCGATGCGGGAATGCAATGATTTTTCATGCAATGGCCGTAATACTTATAAGAGCCTTCAACAAGCATTGCACATTTTTGTCGCAAAACTATAAGGTCACTCGCCGAGATAGGCTTTTGCCACGCGGGCGATTGGAATAAGGAAATCGGTGCAGTTGCGAGCATCACCGCTGTAAGTCCATAAATGCGCGGTGGAGGGAACATACAAAGAAGTCTGGCACGAAACTGAAATACAAAGCCAAGTATCGTGAAGGATCAAGACAACAAACAACCACGCGATATGCACGTGCTCCCGGACAAGGCTTGGGTTCAAATATTGCCTGTTATGGGTTACCGGTGTAATTATACCCGACGGGCACGCGGCTATTGGAATGATAGTAGTGAAGATTCTGATCTAAGTAGGCGTTCTCGTGGTCCACCATCTTGAGCCAAAACGATGCAGGCTCGCAACGAATGGCGTTGTCATGACGTCGACTACGCCATTGCACCAGGCAGGAAAATGAATCGAAAATCGCCCACCGTGGCACTTCTTCTTTTCTTCGCATGAACGAACGTTTCACGGGTAAATCCGCGAGCCCCTGTGGAAGGTTTCCTTGACATCGATCTGTTCCACTTGGTCTTCTGGTACGGCCCTCGGATACTTATCCACGATCACGAAATCGGCCAGCTTGCCCGGTTCCAAGCTACCCTTGTCGTGTTCTTGGCCCAGGGCATAAGCGGCATTTGTTGTGAACATGCGGATCGCGTCGAGGATGCCGATGCATTCCTCGGGAACGAACCCGCGCCGCGTGACGCAGGCCTGCAGGGCGGCCATCACGTCGACGGACTCGATGGGCGCGTCCGAAGCCCCGGCAAGGACAGCCCCCGAGTCCAGGATCGACTTGAAAGGATACGTTTGCTTCACGCGTTCCGGGCCGAGCCGGGCTTCGAGCCACGTGTGCTCGCTGTTGATGAAGGCAGGCTGGCAGGCAAGGATGATGCCGAGGCGCGCGGCGTCTGCGATCGTGTCTGGAGTGAGCGTCGACGCGTGCTCGATCCGGTTGCGGTGCGAGCCGGGCATGGCCTCGAGCAACTTTGCATAAGTGTCGACCACGATGCGATTCGCGCGGTCGCCGATGGCATGAATGGTAACCTGGAAGCCGAGCGAACGTGTCTCGGAGAAGAGGGCGAGCAATTCGGCCTCGTCCTTGACCATAAATCCCGTTTCGCCCGACTTCGAGTCCGAATAGGGCTCGTACATGGCCGCCGTCCTAGCACCGAAGCTACCATCCGCGTAGAGCTTGATCCCTCCGACCGTCCACTGGCCGTTACCATTTCCTGCAATGTTCAGGAAAGATTTTTGAATCCGCTTCAGCTGGTTCGGCTTACTCGTGATGATATATAGCACGACATCTTGGAGAATGACCCGTTCCTTGGCGAGGATCTCCATGAGCGGCAACTCGACCTGGCCCGCCTCCCCTGCAACCCCTTCCGTTCCGGCTTGCACCATGCCGCCGAAAGTCGTGATGCCTCGCGATGCTAGCTCGCCCGTGAATTCCTTGGCCCCTTGCACTAGCCGGTTCATCGTCGGAACGGGAATGTACTTGAGGGCGAGGGCCGTGGCCCCTTCAGTGAACACGCCCGTCGGCTCGCCGCTCTCGTCGACGCGCACTTGGCCTTCCCCCTCGAACAGGCCAGCCACGTTCGACCGGTCGATGCCGATGATTTCGAGGGCCGCGGAGTTCACCGCACAGATGTGGCTGTCGTGGCGCAGCACGAACACGGGGCGGCCGGCGCAGGCCTCATCGAGGTCCCATCGCGCGGGGAACACGCGCTCAGCCGGGTCGTCGAACAGGTCTTCCATCAGGTCGACGCAGGTTATCCATTCGCCCTCGGCACGATTCGACTCGTCTGCCCGGATGGCCTCGATGAGCTGGGCCCGGCTGCGCACGCCGGACAGCACGAGCTGGCTGTGGAAGTAGATGAACAGGCCGGGGTGGAGATGGGCATCGATGAATCCGGGCACGATGCAAGCACCCTCGAGATCGACAGTCGTCACCGACGGGATGCCGCCTTCCGATTCGATCACTTGGACACGGGCATCGACCGCCGATGCAACCTCGCCTTCCGTGCCGGTTGAAAGTATTCTCTCGCCTTCGATGGCCATGCTCTGGGCGATGGTGGTGCTCGCATCCATCGTGAGCACCGTGCCGTTGTAGAAGTGAGTGATGATGGTCCCTAGTGTCATCCCGGGTCAATCCGCCTTGTCAACGTTTAGCAGGAGCAACGCGTCCCCGTTCTTAAAACGGCTACTTTTTACCGCGCGCAGGATTCTCCCGCTACGTGCCACGAAGCAAGATTGTCCTCGCGTTCCTCGCGCATCCCGATGATACCGACAATTACTGCCCGAACCTGATGAAACTGTTCGTCGAGGCCGGCTACATCGTGCATATCTGCAGCACCACGAGAGGTGAAATGGGCATTGGTGCGAGCCATGACCCGCACAAGATGGAATTCGCGGGGGATCGGCTCGGTCGCATCCGCTCGAAGGAACTAATCCGGGCAACAGGATTCATAGGTATACCTGAGGACCGGGTACACTTCCTGGGAATTTGGGATAGCACCGTGCCCAGACATCGGCTCGAGGTGTTTCACGGCGTGCTGGGCATGCTCGAATCGGTCAAGCCAGACATCATTCTTTGCCCTGAGCCTTATCGAGGGTACTACCGCCATCCGGACCATGTCACGGTCGGGCTGATGGTTATGCTGGCCCTGCGGCGCGTGAATCCGAAGGCAAAGGTCGTGCTCTACCACACGCTCTCGGGCAACTTCTATGTCCCGGCCAAGGCTGCCCTCGTGCGGCAGGTGGTGGCGTTTCACAAGACCCAAGCAGAATTCTTCAAGTTCCTGCTCCCGGCCTACACCAATGGCGAACTGCTCCTGAACGGGATCAGGTCGGGACGCGCCGGCCATGCCGAGGCATACAGGATCACGAGCGTGGCAGATCGCCAGAAGGGCCACGTGCTCGGCCAGGCTATCGGCGCCATCTTCACCAAGTCCCTGAAGCCCGTGGGCGACCAAGCCGAGAAATTGAAACGGTGAAGCGGCAATGAACACATTGGACACGGCACCGTGGGCGTGGAACGCTCGGCTCCTGCTCGAGAGTGCCCGCCGGCTGCGGGACGATCTCCCGGCCTACCTGTTCGTCCGCCACTCCCACCGCCTGGATCCGATGACCGAGCAAGATCCCGCGATCACCGACGAGGGCTGGGCCGTCGCCACCGAATTCGGCCAGCAGCTCGCGGGAACTTCGGACCGCCGGTACACCATCGTACACAGCCCCTTGCGTAGGTGTCGCGAGACTGCGGAGGCACTTCAGGCCGGCATCGAGGTCGCTGGCGGGATCTCCACGGTCGATGGGCCACGGGATGAGTTACTCTATCTCGAAGGTGAAATCCAAGAACCGAACCGCGAGGGCGAGGGGAACCTTGATTACGTCAATTACTGGGCCTTCGGGTTGTATGCACCGGAGATCGTCGAACCTGCCACGCACTATGGCCGCCGGGTGGCGGAGATGGTCCTGTCGATCCCGATCCCGGAAGGGGATCCAGCCACGACGGTCATCCTGGTCAGCCACGACGACCGCCTCCAGGCCTTTCGCGCCGTCGCCACCGGCATCCCCGTGGACGACCGGTGGATGCCCTATCTCGGGGGCTACATCCTGCAATTCCCATCAGGCAGATTGGTAGTCTACCATCGTGCCCAGCACGGAAAGTCAGTGCCTTACCCGTGCTGGTGGCCGTCCATGCCTTGACCGGGCGCGAGAAGCTGCCAATGTCATTTTTTTAAGCGATCCGCCCTTCCGATGATCGTGATCGAGTTCACCACCCCCGTCATCGTCCTCGTCCTCTTTGCGCTCATCCCTGTTATCTCTGCCAAGCCGAAATGGGACTCGTTGACCTACGTCATCATCGCAACTCTCGCCTGCGTGCTGATCACGTCTGCGGTGTACCCGTCCTCCGATTTCTTGGGATACGTACGATTCGAGCCGCTCATATACATCATCGCCATGAGCGTCATCGTCGAGATCATGGAGAAGAACAGCGTCTTCCAGTTTCTCGCCGTGGAGACCATCCGGCTGACAAAGAGCAGCCCACGCCTGTTTTTTATCATGACATGCATCGTGGCGCTGCTCACGTCCGCGGTGCTGGAGGACGTCTCGGTGGTCTACCTGTTCATGCCCATCGTCATCAAGGCCTGCCGGATGCTGAAGCTCGATCCGAAGCCGTACATCTACGGCATTGCGGTCTCTTTAAACGCCGGCAACCTCTTCATGCCGTTCAGCAACTCCCAGAACATCATCATCGCGGGCGCGTTCAGCATCGGCGCGCCTTGGTTTGCCGAGTTCCTCGACGTGCCAATGCTCCTTTCCGTCCTGATCGTCATCGTTTGGATCGACCACTTCGACGTCCGCAAGCAACAGCCACCGACGAAGGAATACACGGACATCCTGATGGACGTCCTGCCTGCCGCCCTCGTCATAGCCAACCGGAAGAAGTTCAACCTCGCGTTGATCAGTTTCGGCTGCGTCGTCGTGGCGCTGATAGTCATCCCTGAGACTTACATCGTGGCCGCGATCGGCGCCGTCGCCATGTGCTTGGTCGAGCGCGAGCCGCTGAGTAACCTGCTCAAGAAAGTTGACTATAATCTCGTGTTCCTGTTCATCGGCCTGTTCCTGATCACGGGCTGCATGAGCATCAACGGCACCACGGGCCTCATCGGCAACGGCGTCGTCGCCATCGCGACGTCGAACGAATTTGTCGCCTCGATCGTCGTCCTGCTCATCACGAGCGCCGTGGCCACCGCCTTGTCCCCGACGCCGGCAACCGTGCTCTTCGTCCCGATCCTGCAGCACCTGTTCTCGGCTATCCCGTCTATCGGGGCGACGCTGGCCAGCCGGACGCCGATCCTGGTAGGGTTCATGCTCGGCCTTGTCATCGGGGGTAACTTCCTCATCCAGGGCGCGCCCAGCTACATGGTCACCCTGCCGGTGTGCGCCGCAAACGGCGTGCCCGAGGTCACCTACAAGAGCATGACCATGGTCGGCATCAAGTTCTCGATCCTGCACATAATCATGAGCATCGGGTATCTCGCCCTGATCTGCCTCGCCCTCGGCTTCCTGTGAGTAGCTAGGTTTATGCGAACCTGCCAACTTCGTCTTTCTTCCTCAAAAGAGAAGAATTGTTAAATCGAAATGGCTTAATTGCAATCCGAGTATAGTATCCTCGATAGGGGAACTGCACATGACAACGCACTTTGATTACATCTGGAAGATTATCGTTGGCGGTGCAGGCGGCGTGGGGAAAACTTCCATGCTTCATAGGTATTTCTTCCACGAATTTGTAGAAGATATGAAAATGACTATCGGGGTTCAGTTCCACGACCAGCAGCTCGAAAGGCAGGGCAGGCATATCTCGATGGTGATGTGGGATTTGGGAGGGCAGGAGCGCTTTAGGTTCGTCCAGCCTGCTTACATTCGCGGTGCCGTGGCAGCCTTCCTGTTGTTCGATCTCACGGATCCCATCACGCTCGACAACATCCAAGAAGAATGGATACCCATCATCAGGGATAATGCCGAGTCCACGGTGCCCATTCTCCTCGTCGGCACCAAGGTCGACCTCGTCGATGAAATAACCTTGTTCGAGATGACGACCCAAGCACAGGGAATCGTGGATGCGAACGGTCTGGCAGGTTTCGTTGCCACCTCATCGAAACTAAACATCAACGTGAACGAGACCATCTTGTACATGGTCGACTTGCTGCTGTGGCAGGCCTTCGGTGACGAGTACGGTACTGGCTTGCGCAGGTGATCACGCGGTCGGGTCCGGAGAGAAAGGAACCAGTTCTGCGTGCATGTCGAGCAGTGTTTATAAAAAACTGACGAATACTTGCAAATCGGGAGGGGGTTGCTTCGCAGTTCGACAAAATGTGCACGAAGTTGGACATTTCATGGATAACACTTCTTGTTCTATCCGGCGTTGAAGTTACGTGTTTCATATTGCATATCAGAAATTTCACGGTCTGAACTGGTTTAAATACCGTGAGGACCTCGTGCCTCCCGTGAACGAATCGAGCACCAGGCCTGCGCCTCGCAACGCTCGCTCGTTACCAGCCGCGAGTGGAGGTGATTCCAATGTCATTAAGATAATTAATCTCATTGAAAATGGGCGTTATTGGTATCATTAATAAAATCTGTTTCTGGAACATGCATTTTCTCGTAATCCACACCCGCTTTTCCTCGTGATTAATGCATTATT
>Ga0326728_10002022_pt1 | contig 69127 bp, 61 predicted proteins | sample MB3enrmetagenome_FD_207602 | JGI IMG/M metagenome (GOLD analysis project Ga0326728, IMG submission 207602) | Lab enriched peat soil microbial communities from McLean, Ithaca, NY, United States - MB31MN | ecosystem: Environmental > Terrestrial > Soil > Wetlands > Peat | place: USA: New York... | reverse complement strand
TTGGTGGGGAAACCCATAGAAAAGCCTCCTTTTGAAATCTAGTCATATTACTAGATATCAAAACACTGACTTTTCTGCAAGAAAAAAATTGGTAAGAGGTTTTGTCTAGTTAAAGGCCAAACTCCAGTGCCGGGCTAAAGCCCGGCGCTAAATATGGCAAGGCTGTCCAAATTAGCGGCGAGCTAATGTCGTGTCTCTTAAGTTCGTTGATTATTCGCGAACCCCCTCACCCCCGACCCCTCTCTCCCAAGGGGGCGAGGGGGGAGTTGATTGATTTATTCGTACTACGAACTCCCCTCGCCCCCTTGGGGGAGAGGGGGCGGGGGTGAGGGGGTTCGCGATGAGTCAGAGAATTTCTGACTCAGGACGTCACCGAGCGCAGTCTAGTATGGCCAAACGCAAGGTCCAAGGAGCCGTTAGATGAACAATCCATCGAATGCCATGCCGGAGTCTCCCCTCGAATCGCCCGCCATCGCGCCCGCGGCCATGCCGGCCACCCGGCCCCTATGCTGGTCGGTACGGCGCGAATTGTGGGAGAACCGTGCGATCTATACCGGGCCGCTGGCCGTTGCCGGCCTCATTCTGGTCGGCTTCCTGATCAGCGCGCATAACCTGCCGCACAAAATGCGCGCGGCGTTGGCGCTGGACCCGGCAAAGCAGTGGGCCGCCATCAACCTGCCGTACGACATCGCGGCGTTTCTGCTCCTTCTGACCGCGGTCATCGTCGGGGTGTTCTACTGTCTCGACGCCCTGTACGGCGAACGCCGCGATCGCAGCATCCTGTTCTGGAAGTCGCTGCCGGTTTCCGACCTCACCACCGTGCTCTCGAAGGCGAGCATCCCGCTCGCGGTTCTGCCCCTGGTCACCTTCGCGGCCATCGTTGCCACCCAGACGATCATGCTGCTGCTGAACGCCATCGTCCTGCTGGGGAGCGGCGTCGGCGCCGCCGTGCTTTGGGCACAGTTGCCATTGTTCAAAATGTGGCTGGCGCTGCTCTACGCCATCGCCGCGATGGCCCTCTGGCATGCGCCCATCTATGGCTGGATGCTGCTGGTCTCTGGCTTCCCGCGGCGGGCAACATTTCTATGGGCCATGTTGCCGCCGTTCGCCATTGGCATCATCGAGAAGGTGGCGTTCAACACCAGTCATTTCGGCAACCTGATGCAATACCGCTTGCTGGGCTGGTTTCAGCAGGGTTTCAGATCCCCGGCGGAGGGTGGCGGCCCGATTGATCCACTGACAACACTCACTCCGGGGAGATTCCTGAGCACGCCGGGCTTGTGGGTCGGGCTGGCGGTAGCAGCGGTATTCCTGGCGGCAGCGGTGCGCCTGCGCCGCTATCGTGGCCCGATCTGATTCGAGGGCGGTTGGGATTCCATTTCTCGCCTAAGGAAAAACGAGTATGAACACAACTTCCATGACGGAACGGATCCGAGAAGCGCCGCGCCCCAAGGCCCGGATTGCCGGTCTCATTTACTTGCTCAACTTCCTGACGGGAGTAGTCGCCGTCCCTGGCTTTAAGCTTGTTGTCTCTGGCAATGCCACGGCTACCGCGGCCAACATCCTGGCGCACCAACTTCTATTCCGATTGGGCTTCGCCGCCCTCCTCCTCAATGTGGCGATCTATGTCGTGGTGACGGCTCTCTTCTACGATTTGTTTAAGCCGGTGGACAGGAGCCTCTCTTTACTCGCGGCCTTCTTCAGCCTCGTGGGATGCGCTGTTCAGGCTCTTGCCTGCCTCTTTTATCTCGCTCCCGTGGTCGTCCTGGGAGGCGGGCAGTACTTGAGCGTGTTTAAGGTGGAACAGTTGCGCGCGCTGGCGCTTATGTTCTTTGAATTGTATGGGCAAGCCTACAACATCGGCCTGGTGTTTTTCGGATTCTATTGCCTGCTGATCGGGTACCTCGTTTTCAGATCGACCTTTATGCCTCGAATTCTGGGTGTGATGATGGCGCTTGCCGGTTTGGCTTGGCTGACCTTTATGTTACCGCCGCTGGCAAACTATCTGATCCCCTACAATCTGGCCGTCGGCGCTCTCATGGAACTATCGCTGACCCTCTGGCTCCTGGCGATGGGCGTGAAAGTTGAACGATGGAGGGAGAGTGGTGCCTCGGTTTGACTTACTGAGTGCTGGATTATACGGTGACGGACGACCCCCTCACCCCCGACCCCTCTCACCAAAGGGGGCGAGGGGGAGATTTGAATGATGTAGTTATGCAACCAACCCCCCTCGCCCCCTTGGGGGAGAGGGGTCGGGGGTGAGGGGGTCGTCGCAATTTCGGTTTCTCGCGTAAGGAGCAACGAGTATGAGCGCAGCCGTAATGACGGAACGGATTCAAAAAGTGTCGCCGCGGTGCATGGCCAGGATTACCGGCGCCTTGTATTTGCTCGCCATGCTCTCGGGAATGCTCGCCGTCTTCGTGGGCGGCAGGTGGGCTTCCCCACTTTACGTCATTGCCACCTTGGCAAATGGGGCGGTGGCATTGCTCTTCTATGGCATCTTCAAGCCCGTGAATAGGAGCATCGCCATGCTCGCGGCGTTCTTTGGCCTCATGACCACCGCCCTGGGAGTTTTTAAGTGGCATCCTCGGGGCGTTGACGTCGCCCTAATATTCTTCGGATTTTATTGCCTCCTGCTCGGGTATCTCATTTTCCGGTCCACCTTCCTGCCGCGAATTCTGGGAGTGCTGATGGCGCTTGCCGGTTTGGCCTGGCTGACATTTCTGTTACCGCCGCTCACCCACTATCTATACCCCTACAATTTGGCCGCCGGCGCTCTCGGGCAGGGAGCGCTGATTCTGTGGCTGCTGGTGATGGGCGTGAACGCAGAGCGATGGAAGGTGGGTCGTGCCTCAGTTTGATCTACTGCGCGCTGCAAAATACGGTGACGGACGAACCCCCTCACCCCCAACCCCTCTCCCCCAAAGGGGCGAGGGGGGAGTTGAATTGAATCCATGCCCTCGCCCCCAAGAGCAAGAGAGCGAGGGGAGAGTTGAGTGATGTAGTTAAACAACTAACTCCCCTCGCCCCCTTGGGGGAGAGGGGTTGGGGGTGAGGGGGTCGTCGCACCTCAATTACGCAGCAGTAGCGGCGGCGGAATTCATCCCGATCTCAGGGAACCGAAATGAACCAAAGGAGAGACGACATGGACTCCATCAAAAAGACAGCAAGAATCGCTGGATTTTTCTACCTGCTCCTCGTCGCCATGGCGCCCATCAGCCTGATGTATATTCCCGGCAAGCTGCTTGTTTGGGGAAACGCTACGGCGACGGCCAATAACATTCTCGCTTCTCAGACGCTGTTCCGTATCGGGATTCTGAGCGGGCTCGTCTCCGGCGTCATTTTTATCTTCCTCGTCATGACCCTCTACCGTTTGTTCAAGGTGGTGAACCAACCGCAGGCGGCGCTGATGGTGGTGCTGGCGGTGGCTCAGGTCCCCATTGGCTTTCTGGATGAGTTGAACCAGATGGCCGCCCTTATACTCGTGCGCGGCGCCGATTTCCTCTCCGTATTCGATAAACCGCAGCGGGATGCTCTTGCCATGCTGTTCATCCATCTGCACGGTCAGGGAATTATCATCTCCGAGATATTTTGGGGTCTTTGGCTCTTCCCCTTCGGGCTGCTGGTGTTTCGGTCCGGCTTTCTTCCCCGCATCCTGGGCGTCTGGCTGATCATCAACGGCTCCGCCTATGTCACCATGAGCTTGACGGGCCTACTGTTGCCGGAATACCAGAAAATGGTCTCCGACATCGCGCTTCCCGCCCTGTTGGGAGAGATGGCGATCATGCTGTGGCTGCTGATTATGGGCGCAAAGCCGAAGCCCCTGGCCGACCTGGCCTCCGAACCGGCGGGTGGTTAGAGCGGTTTTGATTTAAGTGCTTACGTGCCTTGTTTCGTGCCACGGCTGCCGCTGCATAATACGGTGACGGACGAACCCCCTCACCCCCGACCCCTCTCCCCCAAGGGGGCGAGGGGAGTTGGTAGCATGACTAAATCAATCAACTCTCCCCTCGCCCCCTTGGGGGAGAGGGGTCGGGGGTGAGGGGGTCTTGTCACTCTAATTTGCAGTACTCAATAAGAGCAGGTAGAAAAGGACATCCACATGAAAGCAGTTGTCTACCACCACTACGGCTCACCCGACGTTCTGAAATGGGAAGAGATGGAAAGGCCGACGGCCGGGGACGATGAAGTCTTGATCAAAGTCCGCGCCGCTTCCGTCAATCCCCTGGACTGGCACTTCATGCGAGGCTTGCCGTACATGGTTCGCATGATGCTCGGGCTGCGCCAACCCAAGGACAAGCGGCTGGGCGTTGATGTGGCCGGCCAGGTGGAAGCGGTGGGCAGGAAGGTAACGCAGTTCAAACCCGGCGACGAGGTGTTCGGCGCATGCCGCGGGGCCTTTGCCGAGTATGCGTGCGCTTCCGAATCAGCCTTGGCCATGAAGCCGGAGAACGTGACGTTTGAGCAGGCGGCTTCCGTACCCGTGGCGGCATTCACCGCCTTGCAGGGCCTTCGCGACAAGGGACAGATCCAGCCGGGGCAGAAGGTCTTGATTAACGGTGCAGCGGGAGGCGTGGGTACGTTCGCGGTGCAGATCGCCAAGTCGTTCGGCGCCGATGTGACCGGCGTGTGCAGCGCGAGGAATGTGGACATGGTCCGATCCATCGGCGCCGATCGGGTTATTGATTACACCCGGGAGGATTTCACCAAGAGTGGGCTACGTTACGACCTCCTTTTCGACGGCATTGGCAACCATTCGTTGTCAGCATGCCGGCGAGTCTTAAATCCTAAAGGGATATATGTTCCGTTCGGAGGATCGGCCGGCCGCTGGATGATCGGTGCGCTGGCGCGTGCCATCGCGGCGCGTGTGATGGCGCCCTTCGTGAGCCAGAAGCTGGTCATATTCTTCCTGGCGAAAACGAGCAAGGACGACCTGGCCATCCTGCGCGAGCTCATGGCGACAGGAAAAGTAACCCCGGTCATCGACAGGCGTTACAGCTTGAGCGAAGTGCCTGAGGCTATCCGGTATCTGGAAGAAGGGCACGCTCGGGGGAAAGTCGTCATTACTTTGGAATAACAACAAAACGCAACAGCACATCGGTTTTTGATGAGACGACATGGAAGGAATCGATATGGAAGACAGTTCAACTGAAAACACCCAGATCAGGTACGCAAGACTTGCGGGCTTCATGTATCTATTCGTCATTGTTGCCTATCTGTTGGGTATGTTCATTACCAGCCGTTTTGGAGTTTCCGGAAATTTCGACGGGACAGTCCATGGGGCCGTGGGGTCTGAGCTGCTCCATCGGATCGGACTGTCTTGTGGACTAATCGGCAGTCTGTGTACGGTGTTTTTGGCCATGAGTCTTTATGGAGCCGTCAAACCGATAGACAACAATCTGGCACTGCTGGCTATGGTATTTCGATTGGTGGAGGCCACTCTCGGCGGCGCCCAGAGTATTTTGGGGTTTGTGGTCTTGAGACTGAATGTTGGCGCTGATTCCATGAAGGCCTTTGACGCCAACCAGCTATCAGTTTTGGTGGGTTTAAGTTCAGCCGAGAATTCGGCTGCATTTAATGTCTCCGCTGAGTTTTTTGGCATGGGGTCCATTCTTTTCTTTTATCTATTCCTTAAATCGAACTATATTCCAAAGCTTCTGTCGGGCTTGGGCTTATTTGCGTCTGTGCTGGTGCCGATAATCAGTTTTGCGTCCCTCATTTTGCCGCAACACGCCAAGTTGCTGCAATTTGGCTGGGTACCTATGTTTTTTGCTGAAATTTCCGTGGGCTTCTGGCTTTTGTTTAAAGGCATAAACCTGCAACCGCCGGATAGCTGCAGCTCGGATGCAACAATTTCAGTGGCATGATACGACCGCCACGCGGCGTAAATGGCACCTTGGCGAGGGAGCCTTTATTTCGGCTGGGTTTCGCAGCCGCCCTCATCTGCGTCGCGTCCTGTGTCGCGGTGACGGCTCTCTTCTGATTCTTGTATAGGCCGGTGAACAGCAGCCTCTCTTTACTCGCAGCGCTCTTCAGCCTCGTGGGATGTGCTATTCAGGCTTTTATCTGCCTCTTTCTTTTCACTCCGCGCCATCCATAGGTTTCAAGAGGACTTGTAAGTTTGACGTGGAATCAGCGGATTCCAGAACTCTGGGCTTTTCCCGAATCCCTGGTTGTGTAATCCCGAAGCCCGTGCCTCGGATGAGCCGCTAAAGACTCGTGGATTAATGCCGATGTGCTCAACTGGTGGGTTGGGACAATGCACTTGTTGAATGACAGAATTACGTTGGCGTCTGTGGAAAAGACCGCGGACCCGAGCCTCCAGCCCCCGCTGATTCCGCCCGCGCCTCTCAGTGCGGATGACCCGGAGGCGAAGCAGAGCCGCAAGCTCGCCTTAATGGCTGCGCTTTCTGAGGGACTTCCCACGCTACCCGCCTATGTGTTTGAGCTGAATAGCCTGCTGGGGGTGACTCCGGTGAATCTCCGGCGGGTGGGGGAAATCATTCGGACAGACCCCAGCCTGACGGCGCAGGTTCTGCGGCTGTGCAATTCCGCATTCTTGGGGTTTCGCGAGCGCGTGACGAAGATCGAGCATGCCATCATGCTGGTGGGATCAGAACGGCTGCGAACGATGGTTCTGACTTGTTCCCTGGTCGAATACGTGGGGCGTCGGGTGGCATCGGAGGACATTCAGTCATTTTGGGGGCATTGTTTCCTCACGGCGACACTTAGCGAACGGCTTGCCCGGGCGATTGGTTACTTCCAGCCCGAGCAGGCCTACCTCGCCGGGCTCTTGCATGATATTGGGGCTCTACCCCTCTTGATGATGGCCTCGACGCGGTCGGAAGAACTCGGAAGCATGGCCATGGGCGGTTGGGGTGAGTCAGTCGAATCAGAGCGGGAGCGCTTTGGAATCGATCATTGCGAGGTGGGCCGCTGGATTGGGGTTTCCTGGAATTTCTCCCCTGTCCTGGTGGAAGTCATGGTGAGTCATCATCACCCCCAGGAAGCTACGCAGGACCCACGCTTGGTGGGAGTGGTGGCGGCGGCGGACCAGTTCTGCCTTCGCCGCGGGATCGTGTTGGGAGCCGAGCCTCCCGAGTTGGCTGAACCTACAGGCAATCAAGACCAAGTCATCCTCCAGACTTGCCTGCCGCACTTGAAGTCAGAGGACGCGGGTAAGCTGGCCGAAATGCTGGAAACGGATTTTCTCCACCTGATCCAGCTCATGGAATTTGGCGCTGCTGGGCTGTTCGGCGGCGGAATTCCCAAGAATCCCTTCTGGGAGTGCGAGAGGTAACTATGAACCCGCTACGGGTATTGATCGTGGACGATTCTTCTGTGATGCGGAAGATTGTTGATCGCTCGCTCCGCCAGGCAGGTCTGGAACTCTCAGAAGTCTTCGAGGCGAGTAACGGCGTGGAGGCATTGGCACGGATGCAGGAAACTCGTGTCGACCTGATCCTGAGCGATATCAACATGCCCACCATGGACGGCCTCGAATTGGTGCGGCAACTGCAAGGGGTCGAAAACGCCAAAGGAGTGCCTATCGTGATGATCACCACGGAGGCGGGTGAAGCCCACGTCGTGCAAGCGCTTTCCAGTGGCGCGCGAGGTTACATCCGCAAGCCTTTCAGTCCGGATCAAATCAAGGAGCGACTCATTCCACTTCTCCAGGGGTAATCATGGACGCTGAAAACAAAATTGAAGGTACGAACCGGGTACAGCTCATCATATCCGCCAAATCCTCCGGCCCTGCCAAGGATGTTTCCAAACAGGCAGGGATTCCGCGCGAGGAATTGCAGCAGCGATTCACCCAAGCGCTTGACAGCGCCGCCGCGGAAGTTTTCGAGATGATGGTGGGGACTCCCTTGGGTCCCTCCGATCAAGCCGCTCTGCCGCGCGTCGCCGATTACACCGCCATGATTGGGTTGGCGGGAGACTTGTGCGGGGTCTTGAGCTTTCGCTGCGGCAACGCCTCGGCGGTGCAGATCGCCGCCAAAATGCTGGGCATAAACGAAAACGTCTCGGAGGAATGCGCCCGGGATGCCCTGGGAGAGATCTGTAATATGGTGGCGGGGTCTTTCAAGGCGCGAGTCTCCGACCTCGCCGCCCAATGCATGCTCTCGGTGCCGACCGTGGTGAGCGGAAAGGACTACCAACTGTACCCCCTCGTCAATGGGTTGCGAATTCAGGTGTCCAAAACCTTTGAAGGAGCGCTGATCTGGATGACGCTCGACGTCCATAGTAGTTGATCGGGGAATCGGGTGATTGATGATGGTCGATTGCCGATTCCCAATTGTGAGTTGGCGATTGGGGATATGCGATTGGGGATTGAATGGGCGAATGGCGATTCTTGGTTTTCGAGTTTCGATTTTCGAGCTTCGAGTTTCCGCAGTCGGCAAAATGATTCATCTTCTCACTTAAAACTACCGATAGCCTGGAGCAAGCCGACTGGTACGAAGCCCGGGCGGACGTGAAACTGGCGAAGCGATGGGAAAAGTCCGTAACGGCCACGCTTGATATCCCGCCGACCAAACGCCGGGTCGCCGTGTAACTTTAGCGCCACCGAACTGCACGGCGCTCGCCGCATACCGGTCACAGGCTTTCCTAAGCATCTTGTCTTCTATCAGCCATACCTAGATGAGATTGTTGTCTTGCGAATCGTGCACGGTGCGCGTGACCTTGAAAGTTTGTTCCCGGTTTAGCATACTTACCCCAACCTTAGCTGCAAGTAGCGCCGACCTTCAGGTCGGCACGTGCTGAACTAAAGTTCAGCGCTACGACCGAAGGATTTGCCGCTGTGACTGAGACAGGTGTCAGTTATCAGTCATCAGTTTTCAGTGACAGCGGAGAACCCGGGCCGCTTTTACTGATGACTGACGACTGATTACCGATGACTTTCGTCGACGCCCAACTCGCTGCCAGTCTTGCGCGCCGTTAACGGGTCAGGTGGTTACCTCATTAATCTCCTGCGAGGAAAAACTTTAATCATCCTGCGTAAGGACCTCCGAAAACCGATGTGAGATCGCGGGTGACGCACACATTGCCTTTTGTGTGCGCCCCACGAACCCGGGCAACATCTCTGTCACCGCGTCCCATCCGTGGCCGATTCCGGCTTCTCAATTCCAATAGGCGACGTAAACTCGCCGCTACAATTGGTGGCACCCCGATGCATCGGGGTGCTCTATGCATGGAATGCATCAGCCTTGGCACAGGCAGGGGTGCCTGTGCCACCCGCAAACTGAGTCACGATGGTTGCCCTTGCTATTCCTAATTGCGCGGGCATAATAGAGGCATGCGCAAACAGAAGAAACTGCTTTCCTATCAGATCAGCCTGATTCCCGAAAAGTCTGGGGGTTACACGGTCCTTGTCGCGACGCTTCCGGGTTGCGTTTCTTACGGAAGCACCGTAGAAGAGGCCACGCAGAATGCCCGAGAGGCGATCGAGCTTCATCTCAAAAACCTTGCCGCCCATAAGGAAGCCATTCCCGAAGATAACGAGACCGTGCCCGTTTTCACAACTCTCGTCCAGGTGACACCGACGTATGTCTAAGGAACTTCCCGATTTGCGGGCGCGGGAAGTTGTGCGCGCCCTTGAAAGAGCGGGGTTTTCCCGCTGGCGCCAGAAGGGCAGTCACCTCACGATGTTCCGAGAAGCGGACCGGCGTGCCCTGACGATCCCCATCCACTTTTCCAAAACTGTTCCGAAAGGTACACTTCGAGCCATCATCAAACAGGCCGGCCTATCCCCAGAGGAATTCCTGCGCAACCTTTAACATGCACCCCACGAACCCGGGCAAGACCTCTGTCACCGCGTCCTATCCGTGGCCGGCTCGGGCTTCCGTGGCACAGGCAGCCTGCCCCGATGGATCGGGGCAGGCTGCCTGTGCCACCCACGGCCCCGCATCGTACTTGCAAATCTGGGATTAAGGAAAGGGCGCAAGCGCGGCCTGGGAAAACACCTCGGGGGCATTGCGAACCTCAATTCTGCCCTTAGAAGCGTCCGCGAAAATCGAAGAGGTCGTCAAGGGAAAGCTGCCAGCCGGGAAAGAGGTTGGAGGTAAGGGAGTGATGGCCTGCGTATGTTGCTTCCACCAGATACTTCGCCCCCTGGAGGGTCAAAACCTCGACGGTCTTGGCCTTGGGGTCAATGAACCACACCTCGGGCACGCGCGCCTCGGCATAAATCGGCAGCTTGGTGGCGCGGTCGTGTCCCGCCGTGGACGGGGACAGCACCTCGACGGCAAGGTCGGGAGAACCCGCAATCCAATCCTCCTGAATGATTCCGGCGCGCGCATCGGAAACAAAAATAATGTCCGGCTGCAATACCGTTTCTTCACCCAGGCGCACGTCCAAGGGCGCCAGGCAGACCTCACCCAAGTGGTGCTTGTGAACGTAAGGGCCTAAGCTCTCGTAGAGGTTCTGAAGGGCGAATTGGTGCCGAGTGGCCGGAGATGGAGTCACATGCACCTCTCCATGGATGAGCTCATAGCGCTTCCCGTCGGTCGGAAGCTCGCGGAATTGCTCGAAGGTCAGCTTGGGAATGACTTCTGTGCCCATACGGCTATTATATCCCCACGCGCGTGGCGCAGGCATTGCCTTTCTGTATGCGCCGCGCGAAGACGGCCAACACCTCTGCCACCGCGTCCTATCCGTGGCCGGTTCGGGCTTCTCAATGCCCAATGGCGAGGTAAACTCGCCGCTACAATCGGTGGCACAGGCAACCTGCGCCGATCCATCGGGGTCCTGCCTGTGCGCTATGCATGGAGTGCATCAGCCGAAGGCACCGGCAGGAGTGCCTGTGCCTTCCGCGAGAACACGGGGTGAACGATTCTATAACTGTGCCAACTCGACTCCGGCGGTTCGGGCGGCTCTATTCAAATCACTATCGATTGCTGCGAGGGGCAATCGCTGACGGATCGCCAATTCCAGGTAAGCGGCATCATAGCTGGTCAGCATGTATCGTTCTGCCACCTCCGAACGACTTTTTTGTGGACCTGCACGATTTCCTCATCCCACGCTTCTCACCCGCCGATAACCAACATGAAGGAATTCTAATGTGGGGCGCCCGCCCGTCGGGACGAGTGCCGCCCTGCACTTCCTAATACGTGGTGAGAATGCCGGGCCCCAGGAGATAGCGCTCCCATGAAAAGACTCATGCTGGCAATCTGCGGTTTGGTGGTTATCTGCGGGTGCGGGGGTGGGGCCGGTGGCGGTGGAGTTGCGATCTCCCCTCCCCCCGCTATATATGTTTCCATTTCTCCATCCGCGCCGAGCAATATCGACCAGGGACAAACCGAGAAATTCACCGCCACGGTGGAAAACGACGCGGGCGGCAAGGGCGTGACTTGGAGTTGTTCCGGCGTGGGGCTTACGGGCGCGGCCTGTGGGACCTTTACCAACACCACGACGACCGCGGCAACGTACAACGCTCCGCCCGCGGTTTCCGGCAACGTCAGCATCACGGTTATGGCGACCGACGTTGACAATCCCGCCGAATTTGGTTCCGCGGTCGTCGAGGTTTCTCCCCCTCCCGGTATTTCCACCACCACGCTTCCCATTGCCACACCGAACGCCGGCTACAACGCCGTTCTCCAAGCCTCCGGCGGCGTGGGCGCGCTAACGTGGAGCCTGGACGGCGGCGCTTTACCCACCGGATTGTCATTGAGCAGTTCCGGGGCAATCAGCGGCGTTCCCACGGTGTCCGGGACTTCCACCTTCACGGTGCAAGTCACCGATTCCTCAACCGCGCCGGGCGGTCCGGCTTCGGCCCAAGCGCAGCTCAGCCTTACCGTGGCTGGGGGGCTGAACATCTCCACCAAGTCGCTGCCCTCCGGAGCCCCGGGGGTCGCCTACCAGGCAGGAATTGAGGCCAGCGGCGGCGCCCCTCCCTACACCTGGAGCCTGACGGCGGGCTCACTCCCTCCCGGCTTGAACCTGGCGTCGAACTCAGGAGTGATTTCGGGCACTCCCACGTCGGAAGGAACTTTCACATTTACGGTGGCGGCAAGAGACTCGGGCTCGACGCCGGAGACCCAAACCCAGCCCCTTACCATCGTCATTGGCTCCCCCGGGCAGCCGGCCATCACCACGACCACGCTTACCAATGCCACCCCGAATACGAACTACATCGCGACCCTTGCAGCCACCGGTGGCGTGCCGCCGTATACGTGGACCATGGCCAGCGGGGCGTTGCCCACCGGCTTGTCGCTCACTGGTTTCGGGGCCATTAGCGGCGATCCCACCGTATCCGGGACTTTCACCTTCACAGTGCAAGTCACCGATTCCTCAACCCCGCCGGGCGGTCCGGTGGCGGCCCAAGCGCAGCTCAGCCTCACCGTCGTCACGGTGATGAGCATCGTCACCGCGTCGTTGCCGGCCGGATCACAGCTCATGGCCTACTTGGCGGAGATTGATGCCAGCGGCGGAACGGCTCCCTACGCATGGACCTTGACGGCGGGGTCTCTTCCCGCAGGCCTAACGATGCAGCCAAGCTCAGGAGTGATTTCGGGGAGCCCCACGACGCAGGGAACATTCACTTTTACGGTCGCGGCAATCGATTCAAGCCCGACGCCGCAGAGCCAATCCCAGTCGCTCGCCATCATCATTGGCGCTCCGGGACCACTGGCCATCACCACGCTCTCGCTGCTCGACGGCGCACTGGGCACGCCCTACAACGCCAAGGTGGCGGCGCTGGGCGGTACGCCTCCCTACACCTGGAGCATTTCGACCGGCGCGCTGCCCGCCCATGTGTCACTCAACGCATCGACGGGCGCGATGGCGGGGACGCCGTCATCCACGGGCACGGCATATTTCACCGTCATGATAACGGACGCAAGTTCGTCGCCCGAGACCCAAACGCAAGCGCTCAGCATCGCGGTTGTCAACGCCGCGGCGGCGTGCACCAGCTCGGGCAACTACGCCGCCCTCAGCGGGTCCTACGCCTTCAACCTTAGCGGATTCAATGACGCCGGCTTCCTGGCGGTGGTAGGGTCGTTCACCGCCGACGGCGCGGGCAATATCATCGCGGGCGAGGCTGATACCAACGGTGTTCTCGGCGCGCAACACAGCAACATCATTGCCTCGGCCAGCTCCTACTCGGTGGGGCCCGGCAATCGCGGCTGCGCCACTCTGGCGACGCCGTTTGGAATGTTTTCCACGCGCTTCTCTCTCGGGTCGATGTCTGCCTCTACCGCCACCAGCGGCCGGATGATCGAGTGGGACAGCCCCAGCGCCAGCGCCTATATTGCCTCGGGCCAGCTCCTGCTGCAAACCTCCAGCGCCTTTGCCGGCGGCTTGGGCGGCAGTTACGCCTTCCACACCGCCGGATGGGATCCCGCCCCCCTCGGCGGGCGTGACGCCTGCGTGGGCGTGCTCAGCGCGGGCGGCAATACGTTCTACGGCCTGGAAGAGGACTGCAACGATGCCTGGACCATCACCAACGCGGTGTCCCCCGGGGTTGCCGGGACCTACACGGCTCTCGATGCCAATGGCCGCGGCACGGGAATCCTCGCAGTGGGAGAAAGCAACGTGAACGTCACGTTTTATGCGGTGTCCAGCACGCAACTGCTGGTGCTCAATGCCGACTTCGGTCCCTTTTCGAGCGGCGAATGGGACCAGCAAAGCGTGCCGGCGGGAGGCGCTGGCTTCACCCAGGCTTCACTCGACGGCAACATGGTTTTCTACCTCAGCGGGCTAAGCTTGGTCGGCTCCGCAACGGCCGCCTCCATGGAGACGGCGAGCGCCGATGGCAGCAGCCTGATGACCATCAACTTTTATCTGGATCGCGCCGGCACCATGCAGGTTTCCAGCATCCTGACGTGCACCTACGCCGTCGAACCCACTGGCCGCGTGACCCTCAGCAGCACCACGCAAAGTTGCGGGAGCAATACTCCCGTGTTTTATTTGACCGGAGTGAATACGGGCTTTCTGGTGGATACCGCCCCGGGCGTGGACGAGGGATCTCTGGAACCGCAGTCGGCGGGACCCTTCAGCAACGCTTCTCTGGCGGGAAACTTTTCCGGCGGGATGGCGGAGGTGGCCATGCAAAACGCGCAGGCGGAGGTGGACCCCATCGCTGCTGACAGCAACGGGAATTTTACCGGCGCCACGGAAACCAGCTCGACGAGCATGCAGGACGCGGGCGCGCCGTTCCTCGCCGCCACCTACACGGTGAATTCCGACGGCACCTTCGTGGTCAGCTCCTCGAACGGCGCCGTGGCCGGCATGATTATTTCCAATTCCCAATTCGTGATGTTCAGCCCCTCCATGCTGGCGACGTCGTACCCCACTCTGCTGGTGATGCAGAAATAGCGGGACGCGCGAGCAATCTGATGGAGAAGTCGCCGCCATGCCCTTGTAGCGCCGGCATCATGCCGGCCCTTCAAGAATCCAAGAGAGTCGCCGGCTGGAAGCCAGCGCTACGGCCTTAGGCGCTGGCCGTCTTCCAGCCGGAGCGCTGGCGCAGGCCGGTGATGTGGGCCACATGATGTTTTCCGTGCCAGGCATACATCGCCAGGTATTTCTCCAGCGTCACCCGCCCCAACTCGGGATGGTTGATGGCGCGCGCGAAATCCTCCGGCTTCAGGGAGCGGAGCAGCAGCACCCAGCGTCGGTGAAGAGTGTCGAGCAGGGTCAGGGAAAGCTCCGTGGGCGCCGTGCGCGCGTCGTTCAAGTTCGCCCAGAGTTTCTCGTCATAAGGCTTGATGGTGGGCTCGTTTTCGGTCAGCGCCAGGCGAAAGCGCGCGTAGGCATTCACGTGGCTGTCAGCGTAGTGATGCACCACTTGGCGGACGGTCCAGCCGCCGGGGCGGTAAGGCGTATCAAGCTGTTCATCCGTAAGCCCCGCTACCGCTGCTCGCAGCCACGCCGGCGTTTCTTCCAGGGCGGCAATCCACTGCTGCCGTTCCGCCTCGTTGGCCAGCAAACCTTCACCACTTCGATTCCACGTGAATTTCCCTACGGGATATTGCAGGTCCATTATCTCCTCCTGTCCAATGTGAATCTGAGGTAGGTCGCAGGTGGTAGATGGCATGAGGGGACGCCGTGCTCTGGCCGGTTATTACAAATACCCCATCTGCGACCTGCCACCTACGACCTGCCACCTACGACCTGCCGTTCGTTAATCCTTGCGTGCAATCAAGAGCTGCCCGCCGCCCCCCTTGAAAAGTTCCAGATGTTCCTCGGGAATTCCCGCCTCGCGCGCGAGAGATTCAAAGTCGGGGTACTCGAGGTGGGCTTCAGCAAATCCTGCCTTTTGCGCCAGCTCTAACAGTTCGTGGTCTTCGTAGAAATGCAGGCGCGAAGCCATGGGCTCAGGTGCGGCGGGGGTCCCGAGAAGTTTCTTGGTGCCGGTAAAAAGCACAAAGCGACCTCCCGGCTTGAGAACTCGTCGAACCTCGGAGAGAGCTTCGAGAGGGTTTGATATGAAGCCAAAAACTCCGGTCATCGTGGCGCAGGTGAAAGTCCCGTCGGGGTAGGGCAGTGAACCGGCGTCACCCTCGCGAATCTCCAGCCTGTTCTGTTGGATCGCCGCCTGGTTGAGCTCGCGCGCTTCCCCTACCATGTCGGAACTGTGATCGATGGCCGCCGCTTTGCAGCCGCTGCTTAGAGCGTCGTGCAAAAAGGCCCCGCCTCCACAGCCGACATCAAGTAGATAGTCGCCAGGTTGCAGATTCAGTACTCCCAGCATCGCTTTGAAGTTGGGGCGGTGGTAAAGGGGGTCGCGATAGTAGGCGCGCGATTGTGGCCCCGACGGACGCCGCGCCCGGCGATCGGTGATCCAATCCCCCAAGCGGCTGGGCGCCATCGCCTTGAGTAGAGGTGCGGCCACCTCGCCGGCAAACCAACCGGCCAGCTCATTCCCTGGGTCTCCCAACAGATTGCCCCACCCGGGGTCCTCCACTGTTACCCGCGTGCCACCCTCAACCGGTTCGAACCGCAATTCCATCGATGTCACTTCCGCGGGATCCCAATTCTCCGCATGCCAATCGAGTAAGATCTTTTCCGGCGGTTGCCAGTGGACCACCCGCCCCACCTCCACATCACCTTCCATCACGCGGCCGTCCGCTCCTGGTTGGAACCGCATTCCCAATCCTGCCAACGCGCGCGACAATTCCCCAACCATCACCTCGAAGGCCGAGGATGGATCAAGCCTCAAATCGACGCTGATGCGAAGGGCCATATTCCCTCCCGTCACATTTGTAAAATGGTCTGCCCCGTGTCTTGGTTCTTAGTTCATCATAATCCGCCCTCGGCAAGAAACGCAATGCGTTCGTGGCTGGTTGATTCATTGGGTGGTTGGATCATCGGGTCATCGGGTCATTTTCGGATACCGATTTGCGAGATGTGATCGATACCTTGCCTTGTTGGTTCAGCCTCGCCATCTGCCGCGGCAACGCGTGGCCACCAGGTTTATGGATTGGCTCCGGCGCGATTCTCGGGTTGATGGGCAGTGGTCTTGTATCTTGCCGAAGAAGACCGACGCGGAAACATGGAAACGCCGGCTGAGCCGCGCGATGTGGTCACGATTCAACCGGCGCCTGCCGGAGAGAACGAGCGATACGGTGCTCTCGCTTCCCAGTTCCGCGGCGATGTCCCGTGGCGAGCGCCCGTTCTGACGGAGAAGCTAGCGCAGTACATCGATGGGATTGTCGTACTGTTTATGCGTCGCGGCTCCTGAATTTCCGCCGCAACCCCAACCTGATTCCTCCCGGCGGTAATGACAGGTCTGATGATGAGAGCCTTGCTTCTCACGGCTCACTGCCCTTCCTGCTGCCAAAACTTCGGGTCTTCCACGCCCAGCCGCCAGGCTGCATACCCACGCAAGTGGTAGAGTAGCGCCAATGCGAGTTTCTCGCGCAGGCTGTGGGCATCGTCAAACCACGCGGTGCGCAGGACATCGCCCTCACGCAATTGGAACCAGGAGGCCCGCGCGAGATCGTCCCAATGCCGATCGCTCGCAAGATCTTCAAGAAAGGGCTTCAGGTCTTTGTAAGCAAGGCTGTGCGACGTGGTGGCACCCAAAGTTTCATCCCACTCGCGGCCATAGAAAGGGACGCCGAGCAGGATTTTAAAAGGGGGTACGCGGTGGACGGCATAGTCGAGAGCCGCTTTCGTCCATTCGTAGCTGGCTACGGGGCCGGGCGGGGTGGTGGGAGTGTGTTGATCATAGGCCATGAGTACGAGGAAATCGCCAACGCGCCCGAGACCCCGGTAATCGAACGCCGCCCCCCACTCGCCGGTGTGAAACCCCTGGGGCGAGGTTTCGGGAAAGGTATCGGAAAACCGTGGCGCCACCGCCACGCTCAGCAAGCGGCGGTCGTGATGCAAGCGGGCCGCCACACGCGCCACGAAACGTGTATAGGCAAGCTTATCCGCGGGGGCGAAACCTTCAAAATCCAGTTGCCAACCCACGTATTGCTCGCGTTCGGCAAGCTGCGCCAGGTTGGTTACAGCTCGCGCCTGCGCTGGGGCGTTGTGCAGCAGGGCGTGCGCCGAGGCGCGGTCGAAGCCGTTATTAGTCACCAGCGGCATGAGGGGGAGGCCGGTGCGGCGCGTCACCTCCAGAATCCCCGCGGGAAGTTGGCCGTGCAGTGCCCCCTTGCGGTCAAGCGTATAGCATTGCGGAGCGAGCACCGTCATGGCGCGCGAGTGAGCTTGGAGCGATTCCAGCCCCAAGGAGTCGTTGGAGTAATAGAACATCGCCAGCGGATACGCCTTGAGCACGCGCGCCCGCGCCCTGGCCAGGGCGGCCTCCGCGGCGGTTTTTTCGGTGTCGGCCGGCACGGCACGCCGAGTCTGGGGTGCTCCCCATGCCGTGACTGCCACGGCCAGCAAAATGAGTTGATAAAGGGGGATTCTAAGTTTCTCTAGTTTCGAAACTCGAAATTCGAAACTCGAAATTTGCAGGATGGGCGGCGATTTTCGAGTTTCGATTTTCGAGTTTCGATTTCCGGGTTTCGATTTTCGCTTCATGAGGAATGACGGGCCCATGCTTTCCAGATCCAGTATGCGGGGATGCCGCTGCCCACCAGCACCACCCCCCACAAGGAGTCGGTGCGTTGCTGCCAAAACGTATTCACCAGCAGGCACACCGAGAGAATAACAAAAGCCGCGGGAATCACGGGATATCCCCAGGTTCGATAGGGGCGCGGCAAGTCAGGCTCCCGCCGGCGCAGCACAAAGACTCCGGCGGTGCAGAGGGCGTAAAAGAGGAATTCGGAAAAAATCGCTTTCGTGTAGAGCGACTGGTACCCTCCCGTCAGCGTGAACATTCCTGCAATGATGGCCTGCCATACCAGGGACACGGCGGGGGTGTGGAAGCGCGGATTTACGGCGCCCAACCCGGCGGGGAAAAGGCCCTCGCGCGCGGTGGCGTAAGGAATACGCGAGCCTGCCAGGATCGACCCGTTGAGCGTGGCGAAGGCGGAAATCATGACGCCCACGGCAATGAATGCTCCCCCGGCACTGCCCAGGAAGCGGCGCGCAGCGTCGGCCGCCACGGTCTTCGTGCCTAGAACCTGCGCGACCGGCAGCACATGAAAGTAAGCCAGGTTCACCAGGACATAGACAATGAGCACCAGCAGCGCCCCGCCAATCAGCGCCAAAGGCATGTTGCGTTGGGGATTCTTGACTTCCCCCGCCACCATGCTGAGATTATTCCATCCATCGTATGCCCAGAGCGCTGAAACGGTGGCCACGCCGAAAGCCGCGAGCAGTCCGCCGCGCCCACCCGACGCGAGGAACGGGTGGAACCCCTGCCACGAGCCGTGACCATAGGCAAGGCCCAGCACAATGAGGACGGCCAGCACCAGCAGCTTGGAAGCGGTGAAAAGAGTCTGTACAGCGCCGCTTCGCCGTACGCCCAAAATGTTCAGCCCGGAAAGCAGCAGCACCATCAGCGTCGAGCCAATCTGGAGGCCCGTCAGGCGCAGATCCAATCCGTGACCGCCAAAATGGAGGGAAGCTTCCCACAGTGTTTCATGCAGGCGCGGGAAGAAATAGGCGAGATAAATGACGAACCCCGTGGCAATCGCGGCAATGGAAGCAGTCTTGGCGATGATGAATTGCGTCCAGCCGTAGAGGAATCCGAACAGTGGGCCGTAAGCGCGGTGCATGTAAACAAATTCGCCCCCCGCCTGCGGCAGCGCCGCGCCCAGTTCCGCATAAGCAAGCGCTCCAAAGAGGCTGAGGACCCCGGCGGCCACAAACACCACCAGGACCATGCCCGGCGTGCCCACCTGCTGCAGCATGATGCCCGGGACCACGAAAATCGCGGTCCCAATCATGGTGCCGGCCACTACCGAGGTGGCGCCGAACACTCCCAGGCCCTTTACCAACTCGGATTGAGGTTTGCTACTCATGGCGGTCAGTACTTCTGCATTCTGAATTATGACGCTTCATCGCGCCATAAGTATTTGCGCATTGCCACGAAGCGTCGAACTTTAAGTCGACATTTTTCGCGAGCACCCAACCTGCTGACCTAAAGGTCAGCGCTACATCACGCCATCGACGCGGTCAGGGGTCGCAAGGCTCATCAAAAAGCCCACGGTGAAGGTTACCACGGTTCCGATGGCCACATACCACGTCCAGGCGATGGTGGTGTAGCGCATTACGTAGCCGAGTGTGGCGAGGGCGCAAAGTGCGCCCACCAGTGCGCCGCGACTCGTGGCCCGCCGGGTCAGGACTCCCAGCAGGAAGATTCCCAACATGCTGCCGTAGGGAACGCTGGCCACGGTGAGCGCCAATTCCAGGGCGCTACGCTGAAGGTACTGTGCCGCGAGCGCTATGCAAATGATCACCGCCCCCCAAATCAGCGTCATCAATCGCGACACGCGCAAGTAATGCCGGTCATCAGCGCCGGGACGCGCGAAGGGCTTGTAGAAATCCATCACCGAACTCGACGCCAGGGAATTCAGCGCCGCGCTCAGATTGGCCATGCCGGCAGCGAGGATGGCGGCGGTCAGCAGGCCGCAGAGTCCCACCGGAAGCCTGGTGATGACGAAGGTGGGATAAATCTGGTCAGGCCGGCTGAAAGAAACAGTTGGAGGAAAGTGCTGGTAGAAAGCGTAGAGCACCACCCCGACAATCAGGAACAGGCTGAATTGGAGCAGCACCACGAGCCCGCTGGCCAGCAGCGCGCCCTGGCTCTGGCGGCGGTTGCGCGCGGCGAGCAACTGTTGCACGATCAGTTGATCCGTGCCGTGGCTCGCCGTGTTTAGAAACATGCCCCCCACCAGTCCCGTCCAGAACAGGTAAGGCTGGCTCCAATTAAAATGGAAATCGAACACGGTGAATTTCCCGCCCGCCGCCTGCGCCGCGCGCACCACCTCACCCCAGCCGCCGGGAAGAGTGTGCAAGGCGACGAAGAGCGCCACCACCGTGCCCGTGACGTAGATGGTGAGTTGGATGACATCCGTCCAGATGACGGCCGTGAGCCCTCCTTCCAAGGTATAAAGCAGGGTCAACGCGAAGATAATCACCAGTGAGGCCGCGACTCCGGTTTTGAAGATGATGGCGATGACAATGGAAATCGCAAACACTCGCACACCCTCGGCGAGCGCGCGGGTAAGAATGAACAGCCCGGCGGTGAAGAGTCTCAGCCCGTGTCCAAAGCGGCGCTCGATGAGCTGGTAGGCCGTGTAGAGTTCGCCGGCAAAATATCGCGGGATGAGAAGGAAGCTCACCACCACGCGCGCCACCAAATATCCAAAGACGAGTTGGAGGAAACCCAGGTTCGAGTGATAGGAAATGCCCGGCGTGCTGATGATGGTCAGGATGCTGGTTTCCGCGCAGACAATCGAGAGCGTGATGGCCCACCACGGGAGGCGGTTTCCGCCGAGAAAGTAATCGTGCAGGGTTCGCTGACCTTTGCGGAAGCGCGCTCCGAAGGCGGTGATGGCGACAACGTAGGCGATGACGACGGCGAGATCGATCCAGCTAAAAGCCACTCCTACTCCTGACGGTAAGGTGATGGCCCCGGGCGCTTGGCGGCGCGGCGCGGCAGCCAGCAAGCATACTCCATTTTGGGGGAACCGCGCGCGTCCATTCACAGCGGGTCCTCAGCTTTATTTTTGTGTTAGGCCCCTTTGGCCTTTAATGGGAATCAACTATGGTTTGCCCGCCAATGCCCAATAATGCCCGCCGCTTAAGGGTATCGATTTTACTAGACAAAAATGAAACAGTGGTTTAATACTACTGTTTTGAACAGATGTTTTGATCCCTTATGGCAGAGAATGGCGCAGTTCATGACAACGAAACCCGGGCGCGCGTGCTGAAGGCGGCGGCGCGTCTTTTTGCCGAGCGCGGCTTCAACCACGTCAGCGTTCGCGACATTTGTAAGGAGGCGGGCGCAAACGTGGCCTCGGTCAATTATCATTTTGGTGACAAGTTGGGCCTTTACCGGGAGCTGATTGGGTCGGTGGCGGAGGGGATGAATGACGCCAAAGCCAGCGCTTTTGAGGCTGCGGCGGGACTCGCGCCGGCGGAGCAATTGCGCGCCTACATTCGCGGCTTTCTGCACCAGCTTCTTGACCCGAATCCTGCGGAAGCGAGCTACATGGAGAAGCTCTTTGCCCGCGAAATGACGGAGCCCACGCCGGCGCTGGATTTGATTATCGCCAAGGGCATCAAGCCCGCCACGGAGCGGCTCATCAAGCTGGTGAGCGAGGTGCTGGGGTTGCCTACCGACCACCCGCACGTCCTGATGGGCATGAGCGCCATTCAGGGACTCTGCATCTGGTACCACTCCTCGCGCACGGTGGCGGAGCGCTTGGTTCCGGGACTTCAGTATACGCCCGAGACTATTGATTATATGGCGGAGTTTATCGCCGATTATTCCCTGGCGGGGTTGCGTGGCCAGATGAAAAAGGATAGGGGGAGCTATGGGCCATGAACTCACCAAGATTGAGCGCTTGGACCGGGCGGCCAAGGCCATTGCGGCTCAGAGGTTTATCTCACGGATGCAAGTGCCGGGAATATGTTCCACCCTCTTTTTGCTGTCAGCCCTTGTTTGGCGGCCACCCTCGCCCCAAGAATATTGGGCCGCAGTCATCACGGGAGGAGTAACTGCGGGGGTGACGATTATGCTCCTGCTCGGCCATCGTTACGCGATTCTTGCCGTGGTTTTCGTCTACGTTGAAATGGGAATCGCATTGGCACTGCTGACCATACCCGGTCACCACACCTTCATGGAGCGGGGGATGTTTTTATGTGGGTCCCTGGTGATCATTTACTACGGGTTCAAACGCTTCAGGATGGGAAAGCAGTTTGCATCTGTCTTCGGCAAAGGCTGGGAAGAAGAGCGCGCTCAGGTGGAAAGGTGGCTGGATCTGTTACGGAGAATGGGAAAAAACGATAACGTCCGCCAGATCCTCGAGCGCACTTTCAAAAAAGGCAATCTTACTTATCGCCTGGCAAACACCGGCGATTGCTGGGTCATGGCAACCTTCAAGACCGGTCAGGAGAATGATCTCCCCATCGACTATCGAGTTCGGATACCAAGCGCAATCACGATGACCGAGGAACCCGGGGGCGCTCTTTGTGCCCAGATGGATGGCCATTTCATCCCGAGCGGCTAGCGGGGCCGCTGTTTGCGCAGTACCCGGTTGTTCGGTGGCCGGCACTCCATATTTCTAGCTGTAGTCGCACGGCCCACGGTTGGCGTAGGGAAATCGAACGACCCAAGGAGGTTACGAGAAGGCAATTATGAGCAGCCCATCATCAGCACCTGTTTCACGGCGGCGATTTCTCGGCACGGCAGCCGTTGCAGCCACCGGAGCCGCGGCCGGCGGCGTTGCCGTTGGCGGATACTTCCATCATCGAGCGCGGCGGCAAGCTTCGGAATTCCTTTCCGGCCGATTTTTTGACGACGATACCTTCGACTTCACCACGCGCTCGGCGCTGGGCGCTGCTTATTACGGCTGCGCCAATCCCGGAAAAATCTTCGCCATCACTTCCAGGATTACGGATGGAGATTCCGAGTCCGCCTACCGCGCTTTTTACGCGGCGGGCGAGGAAGCGAAGCAGTGGGCGGAAGAGGCGGCGGGCAAGAACCATCGCGTGAGCGCCCGCGAAGCATACCTGTGGGCGGCGAGCTACTACTACGCCGGGCTTTATTTCCTGGACGGAACCGCCGACCCCACGCGGCTTCTGCCCACCTGGAAGCAATACGCGAGCTGCTGGGCGGCAGTGGCGGCGCTGTTCACACCTCCCATCGAGCGCGTGGAGATTCCCTACGAGAACACGGCTCTAACCGGCTGGCTATTCCGCGCTTCCGAGTCCAAGCAGCGGCGGCCGCTCGTGATCCTGAACACGGGCTCGGACGGCTCCGAACTGGGCCTGCTCGTCCGGGGCGGCGCGGGCGGAACGGCGCGTGGTTATAACTGTCTTGCCTTTAACGGGCCGGGACAAGGCGACGCGCTCTGGCTGAAGAAATTGTATTTTCGCCCCGACTGGGAAAAGGTGATCACCCCCGTGGTGGATTTTGCCCTGGCGCATCCGGAAGTGGACGCCAAACGCATTGCCCTGGTCGGAATCAGCCAGGGCGGCTACTGGGTCCCGCGCGCCTTGGCCTTCGAGCATCGCATCGCCGCCGGCGTCGCCGACCCCGGCGTGTGGAACGTCGCCGATCCATGGACCCGGCACCTGCCCAAGTTCCTCATCAAGTTTCTCGATGCGGGCGACAAGGAGAAATTCGACAGCCAGGTGGCACTCGGGCTGAAGTTGCAACGCCGGTCGAGGATTACCATGGCTTTTCGCATGCGGCCGTACGGATTCACTTCCTATTACGACGCTTTTCACGCCGTGCGCGAGTACAATCTGAAGGACGTTGCCGGCCAGATTCGCTGCCCCCTGCTCATCACCAATCCGCAGTCGGAGCCGTTCTTTCCCGGCCAGTCGCGGGAGCTTTATGACATGCTGCAGTGTCCCAAAACCTTGCTCGACTTCACGGTTGAGCAAGGCGCCGGGTTGCACTGCGAAGTGAACGCACCCGGCTATCGCGATTTTCGCATCTACAACTGGCTGGACGAAACTCTGGGCAATGCCGGTTCATAGTGCCGGGGTAGTAACAAACGGGCGGGCGCGGCGGAGCCGCAACCAACGCGTCTCGTAGGGGCACACCTCGTGGGTGCCCTTGTGGAGGGCACCCACGAGGTGTGCCCCTACGAGACGTGCAAAATGTTTGCCAGAAAAACAGGAATTTACGGTATTGCAATGCAGAGGTCACGGAGGACGAACCCAGACAAAAACCGTAGGTCAACAAACTGAGGAACCGCAGTTCCCGCCGGCCTTGGCAAAAGTATCTTTCTCCGCGATCTCTGTGCCTCTGTGGTGAGTCCTTTTTTTCTGCGGCGGCTGGCGGAGGGCGCGCAATGCGGACCCGACAAGCCGGTGGAACAAGCGAAGGAGAAACCAGTATGAATGATGCCGTAGAAAGCCTGCGTTTAGGCCGAATCGAGTTTTGGGCAATGAACAACCCGCTAAGACGCCTTCGGCAGAAATACGGGGAGTTCCCACTGTTGCTCAAACTGCTTAAGCTGCACGACATTACATTGGCGGGCAAGGTCATTATGGATATGGGCTGTGGTTCGGGATATGGCACGGAACTGATCGTGAAGGAACTGAAGCCCTCGCAAGTCATTGCCTTTGACCTCATGCCCGAACAGATTAAGCTGGCCCAAAAACGCCAACTCCCTGTTGATTTCAGGGTCGGTGACGCCACCGCCATGGAGGCCGCGGATTCAAGCTGCCATGCGGTTTTTGATTTCGGTATCCTGCACCACATTCCGCTCTGGCGAAAGGCCCTGGCCGAAACCCAGCGCGTCCTTGTTCCCAAGGGAGTGCTGCTCATCGAAGAGCCGCATAGAATGTTCGGATGGGCTGAGTTCGAACGGGGAATCCAGCAGGCGGGATTTCAAATATTGGAGAGAAGAAAGTGGTACGGCGGTTTTCTCAGATTTTTCCTGGCACAGAAGACTGTCTGACCTTGGAAAAGCGGGGCGGGCTGGCGCAAGGGGAGCGCAGCCCGGCGATTTCGCGTGGATCAGGCAAGGCGGCCGGTCACGTGAGTGGCAGAGCTGGACTCGCTCTGCGCCAACCGGCCCACACTACCCCCACACGATTTGGTGCTCGACATGTCGGTGCCCACGATAGGAGGTCCAATCGATGAACCATTCAATGACGAACCCGCGGTTCAGGCTCGGCCATGTTTGGATACTTTGCCTGGTGCTGAGCCTCCCGTATAGTACAAGCATGAGAGGGGCCCATCCAGACAAGGAGATCGACCGCTTAGCCAGTGCGTACCGAGCGGCACGGACGGAGTTCGAGCGGCGAGCCGTGTGCCTTGACGCTATCGATGCAGGTGTAGTCGCGCGGGGTCGTTCGGTCGGTGTCGTCGATGCGGTCTTCGGCACGACCTGGATCAGGAAGCTGCCACCCGCGGGCGGCGGACTTGAGACGGGCGTTGTGCACTTCCATCCTTCCCCGCCGTCGCCCGGCGACGCGGTTCAGGCCGCCTACATCGGATGGTATCTTGCGTTTGAGTTCGACTCCGCTGGCACGCTGCAGAATTACTACTTGAGTAACGTGCACCCAAAATAGGGAAAAACGGGGGCTGGCGCAAGCGGAGCGCAGCCCGGCGATTTCGCGTGCATCAGGCAAGGCGGCCGGTCACGTGAGTGGCAGAGCGGGCGTCGGCTCTCAATCGTATATCCGACCAGCGTTCGGCCCGCACGTACGCCGGCGTCGCCAGTGGGCGCTGAACCTCATAGGAAGGGAAAATCATGGCGGAAACAAACCTGCATGAAATTCTTGCCCGGCAGTTTCGCGCCTCGCTCGCTATGTTGAGGGAAGCCGTGGAGAAGTGTCCGGAGTCACTCTGGCTTGCTCCTGAGTATCCGAACAAGTTCTGGCACATTGCTTACCACGTGCTCTATTGCACCCATGTTTATCTGCAAAATTCCGAAAAAGAGATCACTCCTTGGAAGAAGCATCGCCAGGACTATCAGTGGCTTGGGCCTCTTCCCTGGCCGCCTCACGACCAGCCCAAGATCGGAACGCCTTATACTAAAGAGGAGATTCTCGAGTACCTGCAAGTCTGCCGCGAGGAAATTGACGTCAGAGTGCCGTGCCTGGATTTCAACGCGCCGTCAGGATTCTCCTGGCTTCCTTTCGGCAAATTGGAATTGCAACTCTACAACCTTCGGCACCTTCAACATCATGCGGGACAACTGGCCGATCGGCTTAGAACCGCGGCCCAGACCGGTGTTGCCTGGGTTGCGGCGGTTTGAAGCGGGCGCGCAGTGTAGTCTTTTCCGGGTGGTGATGCGCGGATCAGATTCGCGCCTGGTATCGGCGGGCATTCTCACGGCGTCAAGGATGCGGCCGGAGTGCCGCTCGGGCTCTTCGGGACGCATGCTCGCATCCTCGTGGAAGCGAGGATATCTAAGGCGTAGATCTGACCTTCAGTTCAGCACGTGCTGACCTGAAGGTCAGCGCTACGTCAGGTCAGCACCTCGATCATACGGGGATACGATACGACGCCGCGAGCGAGATTGCGAGGGAAGAGACGCGGACCGCAAGGCCGGCGGTCTTCGCTATGTGCTTGAATTTGGCAAAAGAATGGGCGTGAATCAACAAACCGGCAGTTGTTGAACAAAAGTTAGGCATCAAGTTATATGAAAAGACCAACTAAAGAAAGGGCGTGAGAGTTACTGAAATGAAAAGGAACCTATATTGGGCTGTAATCGGGATCCTGATAAGTGCTTCCATTTATGATGCAGCCATAGCACAGGAGATTAGCAGCCAGGAAAAAAACTTTGAATATTTGTGGAACACATTCGATAAAAAGTATGCGTTATTTGTCCCAAAGAGAATTGACTGGGATGCCTTGTACAGGATTTATCGTCCTACAATATCTTCTAAGACTTCAGAAAGTGAACTTTTCGATATAATGGCCGCGTTGCTTGGCCACTTGAACGACAATCACGTCCGGTTGGAGTCTCCAAATCGTTCTTACCGGTCGGGTATTTTAGGCACGATGCCACCGATGGATGATTTTTTTCCTCTTATTAAAACCAAATATCTTCATGGGTGCAAAGAACGTGGTGCTGGTATGTTTTCCGGCTGGCTAACAGATTCAATCGGGTATTTTCATATCCAGTATTTTGAAAACGTGGAGCAAAGCTCTAATGTCCTCGACCAGATTCTTTATGAGTTTAGGGATACAAAGGCAATTGTCATTGATGTTCGTGAAAACTATGGAGGCGAGGACGAGGTTGGCAAGACAATCGCCGATCGTTTCGCCGACAAAAAACGTTTGTATATGTTGAAGCGCTACAAAAACGGCAATGGACATAACGACTTTGGCCCGCCTCAAAAATGGTATGTGGAACCGGAAGGATATAATCAATACTCCAAGCCCGTGGTTCTTCTCATCAATCGCTTCTCTGTCAGTGAAGCCGAGGTTTTCACTTTAGCGATGCGAGTATTGCCTCAGGTCACCATTATTGGGGATGCGACTTCAGGTGTTTTTGCCGATGTTGATAAGGATATTCTTCCTAACGGATGGACATTTAGGTGTCCGTATAATCTTATTGAAGATGCCACAGGCTTTTGTTGGGAAGGGATAGGAATTCCAGCAGATATTCATCAAACAATTACAAAAGAAGATATTGCCAGCGGACATGAGCGGGTTCTTGACGTTGCAATTGCATTTTTGAATGCAAATAAAAGCACTGCGATTCGACCTCAGTGATCATCCAAAAGCGGGGTAGCGCAGAGGCACGGGCTTTTTGCGTTCCTCTGCGGCTCTTTATGGGGAATTGGAATCTTGCGAAGGCGAGGTCAAGGCCTATAATGGGCGCACGTCGCGTCTTCCGCTCCGGCGCGCCGCGCTACAAGCTCTTAACATGACAAACTCAACGCATTCGTCACTACCCAATGGAGAAACGAATCGCCTGGCATGGACGCTCTGGCTGATGCCCGTCATTTTTGCCATCCACGACGGGGAAGAACTGGCCACCATGCCGGGGTGGATTGCCCGGCACCCGCGCGAACTTGCGCAGCTTGCCGGGATGAACAAGCTCCTGGCGGGGATTGTGCACTCGCTGGCCACAACCACGCCGCAGGTGGCCATCGCCATTGGGTTCATTCTGGTGATGTTTGTTGCGGTAACGGCGGGCGCGTCCCTCGCGCTCCGCCGCGGACCCTGTCTTTACGCCTACACAACTCTGCTGGGGGTCCTGTTTCTGCATGTTTTCGGGCACGTGGGGCAGGCTATCCTGTTCCGCGGATACCATCCCGGGGTGGTGGGGGCGGTGGCGGTGGTCATTCCCGGCGCGCTCTTCATCTACCGGCGGCTTTTTGCCGCGCAACTGGTGACGTGGAAATCCGTGGTGGTTACGGCGCTCGTCGGCCTCGCTCTGTTTATTCCCGGGGTGTTGTTGGCGCATGGATTAGGGCGGTGGATGGGGAAGGGTTAGGCGCCCTCAAGCCCGCCGCGGGGCGCATGACCCGGAACTCAAGTCTACGCCCGAGCGTATTGATTATGTGGCGGAGCTTTTCGCGGATTGTTGGTAGTGGGTCAGCGAGGACGGTAGATTCAATTCCCTCGCAGGGGGTAGGGAGGCGCGCCAGGCGGGCGTGGTCAGCGAGCAAGGATGAAGAGCAAGTCAAAATGCAAAAGTCAAAAGTCAAAATCAAAACGAGGAACCCATGAATGCTTTCCTCGGTCATTACGATCGGTGCCCTGGTTTTCACTTTTGACTTTTGACTTTTGCATTTTGACTTGTTCTTCCCGGTGAGGGGGGAAGCCTGTGACGCTCAAATCAAGCCCGGGCGGATTTTTGACTGGCGGGGGTGCGCGGCCTGGTGCAAAATGATAAAGGATAACAAAGGGGCCGGGCAGCCTCACAACCAGGTCATTTCTCCGCCGCAGGGCTTGGTTTTTTTTTGAAAACTTTTAGCTTCGGAGGGCATCAATTCAAGTATGCCAGTAGCTGATTTATCTTCGCTAAAGATTGACGATTCCCACCGCTCCGGCGGTTCGGGGGGGAAGTTTTGGCGGATATTTTCCGCCTCCCTGGGAGTGCTGGTGGTGCTCGCCGGGGGTGTTTTCGCCCTGCGATCCCGAGAGCCGTTGGTGACGGTTGCCGCGGCGCGCCCGGCGAATACCCAGGAAGCGGAAACGCTGCTCAACGCCAGCGGCTACGTCACGCCCCGCCGTCGCGCCACGGTCTCGGCAAAAATCACCGGGCGGGTCACGAGCGTTTTATTTGACGAGGGGATGTACGTGCAGGAAGGCCAGCTTCTCGCCACGCTGGACGACTCCGACGCCAAGCGGGCCCTCGACGCCGCCCGCGCCGACCGCAAATCGTCGCAGGCAGCCATCGCCGATTTCCAGGTGCAATTGCAGTATGCGGAAATCGCCTTGCGCCGCACGCAGGAGCTCCACGCCGCGCAAATTCAGAGCCAGGATACTCTGGACGTGGCCCGCACCAACGTGGACAGTCTCAGGGCCAAGATTGCTCTGGCCAAGGACCAGGTGGAGGGGTACGCCACCCGCATCGAGCAGGCCCAGCAAAACGTGGATAACTGCGTCATCCGGGCGCCCTTTAGCGGCGTCATCGTCTCCAAAGACGCCCAGGTGGGTGAAATGGTTTCGCCCAATTCCGCCGGCGGCGGCTTCACCCGCACGGGCATTGCCACCATCGTGGATATGAACTCGAATGAGATCGAGGTGGACGTCAACGAGGCTTATATCGCCCGCGTCCAGCCCGGCCAGAAAGTCTCGGCCACCCTCGATGCCTATCCCGACTGGCAGATTCCCAGTCACGTGCGCACCATCATCCCCACCGCCGACCGCCAGAAGGCCACGGTTAAAGTGCGCATTTCGTTCGACAAGCTCGACCCGAGAATTCTTCCCGACATGGGCGTGAAAGTGGCTTTCCTCAGCGCCGAGCCCTCGCGCCAGAAGTCCAGGAACCAGGAGCAAGCGCCTGCGGCCAAGGCCATCATCCCCAAAAGCGCCGTGCACGGCGACGGTGACGCCTCCTATGTATTCGCGGTGCGCGATGGCAAGCTCGAGCGCCGCGCCGTCAGCCTGGGCCGCGGCGTTGCGGGCGATGTGGAAGTCATAGCGGGAGTAAATGCCGGCGATGAACTTGTGGTGAGCGATGCGGGTAACCTGCGCGACAATCAGAAAGTGGAGACGCGACCCTAGAAGCGAGGGGGCAGCGAACAGTTGGCAGTGGGGGGAAGACGAAGAACAAGTCAAAAGTCAAAACGCAAAAGTCAAAACCGAGGACTGGCTGCAATGATTGAGCAAAGCGTCCGCGGGGTTTTTACTTTTGACTTTTGCGTTTTGACTTTTGACTTTTGACTTGCACTTCCCATCGGCCCTGAGGCTCGTTCCCGATGGGCGCCAAACAAGGCCAAAGGCAAAGGGCAAAATTCCAAACGAGAAATCTTCATCCCCCTGTCACCTTGGCGATAGAGGGATGCAGGTTCAATTGCGAGAGGAGGAATATCCAACATGGCAGGCAAGGTTAAAGCCGTTCCCGAGGGTACCCACTCCATTACCGCTCACTTGATGGTGCGTGAAGGGCCGAAGGCCGTGGAGTTTTACCAAAAGGCATTTGGGGCGCAGGTGCTGGGCGTTCACAAGACTCCCGACGGCAAGGTGATGCACGCCACGCTTAAGGTGGGCGATTCGCAGTTTATGCTGGCCGACGAATTCCCCGGCATGAGCAACCCGGCGGCCCAGACCCTGGGTGGCAGCCCGGTAGTGCTCAATCTCTATTCTGAGGATGTTGATACCTTGTTCAATCAGGCGGTGGCCGCCGGGGCTAAGGTGACCATGCCGCTGGCCAACCAGTTTTGGGGTGATCGTTACGGCCAGATTGTCGACCCCTTTGGCCACTCGTGGGCGCTGGGTGCCCATATCGAGGATGTTGCGCCGGAAGAAATGGAACGCCGCGCCAACGAAATCTTCGGACAGATGGCGAAAAAGGCAGGGGCGTAGGTTCTGCACTGTAATTGTAGGGCCGAGCGGCGCTCGGCCTCGGCCGAACCCCGCTCGTCCCTCGGCCCAGGGCCGAACGCTGTTCGGCCCTACAATACAGGTCTGCTACAGTTCTGGAGGGGTCGAATCGTTCGACCCCCGATAAGGCGTAGGGGGCGGTTCGCGAACCGCCCCTACCTTACTGACGGGAGTGGAACATGGTAACGGTGAACACCAACGGAAATTCGCAGGCCCTGATCCAGGTCCGTGGTCTCAACAAGACCTACCGGCGGGGTGGCGAACAGATTCAGGTGCTGCAAGGTCTAAATCTGGACGTGGATAAGGGCGACTTTGTCGGCTTCATGGGGCCGAGCGGCTCGGGCAAAACCACGCTGCTCAATCTTCTAGGGGGCCTCGACGTGCCCACCTCCGGCACGGTTTCCGTGGCGGGCGATGAGATCACCCACATGTCGAGCGGCAAGCTTACGGAATGGCGCGCCCGGCACGTGGGCTTCGTCTTTCAGATGTACAACCTCGTCCCGGTGCTCACCGCATACCAGAATGTCGAGCTTCCGCTGCTGCTCACGAGTCTCTCCCGTTCCGCGCGGCGCGAGCACGTGGAAGCCGCGCTCGCGATCGTCGGGCTCAAGGACCGCGCCAAGCATTTCCCCCGTCAGCTTTCCGGCGGGCAGGAGCAACGTGTGGCCGTCGCCCGCGCCATTGTCTCCGATCCCACATTTCTCCTTTGCGACGAGCCCACCGGCGACCTGGACCGCAAGAGCGCCGACGAAATCATGGAGCTTATCGAGGAGTTGGTGAGCCGGCACAACAAGACCGTCCTGATGGTCACGCACGACCCCCTGGTGGCCGCCCGCGCCCACATGGTGTTGCATTTGGAGAAAGGCGTTCTGGTGGAGGCGAAATCCCGCGCGAACGTCTTGGCGGGAGGTGGAGCATGAAGTTCAGCCGGCTCATCCTGTCAAACCTATTCCGCAAGAAGGTGCGACTTGTCCTCACCTTGGGTTCGTTTGCCGTGGCGTTGTTTCTCTTCGCCTTTCTCGCCGTGGTGAAGGATGCCTTCAGCCGCGGCGGGGGCATCGCCAGCGCCAACCGGCTGGTCACTATCAATCGCATCTCGATTATTCAGAGCATACCTCTCTCTTATCGCGACAAAATCCTGCGCATTCCCGGCGTGCAAAGTGTAACTCACGACAACTGGTTTGGCGGCGTCTATCAGGATGAAAGAAAACTCTTCCCGCAGTTCCCGATCGACCCGGAGAACCAGCGCCAGGTCTACTCGGAGCTGATCGTTCCCGATGACCAGTGGAATGCTTTCCTCAAAGACCGTCAGGGTGCGATTGCCGGCGCCAGCACCGCCAAGCGCTTTGGCTGGAAGGTCGGCGACCGCATCCCCATAAAGTCCACGATCTATGGCGGCGACGGCGCCTGGGAGTTCAATCTTGACGGCATCTATCATGGCAAGACGGCGCAGGACGACGAAACGCAGTTCTGGTTCCAGTGGGACTACTTCGAGGAGCGTGTTCCGCAATCGTTCAAGGGGCAGGTGGGCTGGTATACCGTCAAGCTCGACTCACCGGATGATGCTGTCCGCGTGGCCAAGGCCATTGACGCTGAGTTCGCCAATTCCCCTTACGAAACCAAGACGGATACCGAATCAGCCTTTGCCGCAAGCTGGGTGAAACAGTTCGGCAACATCGAATTACTCATTCTGGTCATCGGCAGCGTGGTTTTCTTCACCCTGCTGCTGGTCACGGGAAACACCATGGCGATTTCCGTGCGCGAGCGCACCGGTGAACTCGCCATTCTCAAGGCCATCGGGTTCAAGGATGGTTCCATACTTTTCTTTGTGCTGGCGGAATCTCTCGCCATCGCCCTGTTCGGCGGGATTCTGGGCCTGGGACTGGCCATGCTCGCCATTCCCGTGCTCGGGTCGGCCTTGAGCGGCATGTTGCCCAACTTGATCCTGTCCAAAGTGATGCTGGCGGGGGGCATTGGCTTCGCCCTGCTGGTGGGAGCGGCCAGCGGCCTGCTGCCAGGCATCGGCGCCATGCGCCTGCGCGTCGTCGATGCGCTGAGGAGAATCTAAAATAATTGTCGATTTTCGATTGACGATTGCCGATTGAAGCAGTCGAAAATCCAACATTTAAGTCCAAAATCGTCAATCGACAATCGGCAATCGGAAATTGATTATGGCCATACCTGTTGTCTACAACTTTCGCAGTGTTAAGGCTCGCTGGACTTCCGCCATCGTGGCCGTGCTGGGGATTGCCGGGACGGTCGGCGTCTTTGTCGCCATGCTTTCGCTGGCCCGCGGGTTCCGCGCCACCCTGGTTTCATCGGGTTCGTATGACAATGCCATCGTGCTGCGCGCCGGCGCCACGGCGGAAATGGAAAGCGGCATTACCCTGGATTCGGTGAAAATCCTTCAGGATGAGCCCGGCGTGGCCCGCTTGAACGGCGTGCCGGTGATTACTTCGGAGGTGGTGGTGGTGGCGCCTTTCCCGCTGCGCACCACCGGGACGGACGCCAATGTGCAAGTCCGCGGGGTTTCGTCCAACGTGCTCACCGTGCGCCGGAACGTGAAAATCATCCAGGGCCGCATGTTCCAACCCGGCCTTTCCGAATTGGTGGTGGGCCACAGCGCCACCAACAGTTATTCCGGCCTGACCTTGGGGAACCAAGTGCGCTTTGGCGGCGGGGAATGGACCATCGTGGGGATTTTCGACGCGGGGGGCTCGGCCTTCGATTCCGAGGTCTGGTGCGACGCCCGCGTGCTCGACGACGTTTATAAACGTCCCAACAATATCTTCCAATCGGCCACCGTCCACCTTTCTTCCCCCGACGCGTTCCAAAGTTTCAAGGATGCCGTCATCAAGGATCCCCGCATGAACGTGGATGTGAGCCGCGAAATTGATTACTACGCCAAACAGTCGCAGATGATGACGCGCCTCATCACCGTTCTGGGCGGACTGGTGGCGGCGGTCATGGGCATTGGCGCGGTTTTCGGCGCTCTCAATACCATGTATTCCGCCGTGGCGGAACGCGGGCGTGAAATCGCGGTCATGCGGGCGCTCGGATTTAGCGCCATGGCCGTCGTCTTCTCTTTTCTCATTGAGGCGCTGCTGATCTCCTTTGTGGGAGGCGCGGTGGGCTGCCTGGCGGTTCTGCCCCTCAACGGCTTCACCACCGGCGCCATGAACTGGCAGACCTTTTCCCACATGGCCTTTGCCTTCAAGATCACCCCTGGCCTGCTCTTGGGAGGAATCATCTTCGCCCTGGGAATGGGAGTGACGGGCGGCTTGCTCCCGGCCATCCACGCGGCGCTTCGGCCTATTTCCGTGGCGCTGCGGTCCTTGTAACGGGACACGGGGTGCGGGAATCGGGACACGGGATGCCGAAGAGCCGCGGACCTACAGAACAGGTCGCTACAGACGCCGCCACAGGTGCCGAGAAGCGTCATATCTGATTTGGCACTTGCCCGAACCTGCCGCACGAACCTGCCTTGACTCTGTCCATCTGGAAGCCTAAGATTCATTCGAGTGAGTCTTGATCCTTCCTAGAGGACGGTCTGTCATGAAACCTAACGCTTTATCCTTCACAAAGAATTGGCTGTTGAGGCGACTGGCGCTGGTCGCGCTGTTGATGTGCGTTAAGGCAGTTCTGCCCGCGTGGGCCGCGCCGCAAGCGGGCGCGGATGTCCCCCCAGACGCTACCCCGCAGATTCAGCAAATTACTCCCAGTCAGGCGGCGGTCGGCACTCAGGTGATGGTCATGATCCAGGGGAGCAATTTCGCTGCCGGCGCTATTGTCTCGTCGATTTCGCCGGCCATTAAGGTCGACGCTTTCAAGCGCTTCAGCGCCACGCAAGTGGAAGCGGAACTGACGATCAGCGCCTCGGCGCAACCCAGCACGGTGAGCCTACTGGTTAGCAATCCGGCCAGCCGCGCGGCGGAAACGGGGTTTACGATTGTGGCCGGAGAGGCTCCGGCTGCCCCGGCGCCCGATACTGTTACGCCGGCCGCCCCCGCAGCGCCCGAAACTCCTGCCGCCCCCGCTGCCCCTACTACCCCCGCAGCGCCGGATACTGTTACGCCGGCCGCCCCCGCGGCGCCCGAAACTCCTGCTGCCCCTGCTGCCCCTACTACCCCCGCAGCGCCGGAAACTCCTGCTGCCCCTGCCAATCCACCGGCGGCTCCTGAGCCTGCTGCTCCTGCCGAGCCCCCTGCCCCCGCGGCGCCTGCCGCCGCTCCGACCCTGGAAGTGACCGCCGTAGATCCCGTCCAGGTGAGCACGGGCTTCGATAAGGATTTGAAAATCACCGGCCAGAATTTTGTCTTGGGCGCCAAGGTGAGCTTTGCCAATCCGGGAATCCGGGTCTTGGGCGTCATCTTCACTTCCAGCACCGCACTCACCGTGCACATCAAGGTCGCCTCGGACGCCGCCCCGGGCGTCACCAGCTTGTTTGTGAGTAATCCCGACCAGACCGAAGTGGAAACTCAAATTGAGGTGACAGGGAAGACCGCCGCCACGCCCGCCGCGCCGGAAGCGCCTGCCACCACGGACTCCACCGACACGCAACGTTATGATGCTTTCCATTTGGGAAATCCGGGGGAGATCCTTCAGACGCACGGCAGGGTGAAGGGATCGCTGGTGGTCTCGGCCGGAACCATTAAGTATCAAGAAGCAGGGAAAACCCTGGTCAATATTGCCCTGAGCGACGTCAAGGAGATCAAGGTCTCTTCCATGGTTCCCAACACGTTCCGCATCACGCTGACTTCCGGGAAAACCTACCATTTTGCCCCGGCGTCCGCGCGTCCTGCCGACGCACGGAATTTGGTTGAATCGCTGCGCAAGGCGCTGCCCAATTAACGGCGCAGGCCGGTCGTAGGGCCGAACGGCGTTCGGCCCGGGGCCAGCGCTGCTGGCCCCTACGCGTTCGGTTGCGGCTCAGCTACGCTCGCTGCCAACTTTCCCCAGGCCGTCCTTTCCGCGCCCTCGCGGCCTGTGTTACAATACTGTTTCACTTAAATGACGGGATCATTTATCGGAGTGCCTGCATGAAAAGGTACGGAGAGCATCGGTTTCCCGGCAAGCTTTTCGTGGTGGAGGGAATCGACGGCTCAGGAAAATCCACCCAGCTCGCGCTTCTGCACCAATGGCTGCAAGCGGAAGGCTACGGTGTGGTGTTCAGCGAGTGGAACTCTTCCCCCCTCGTCCGCGAAACCACCAAGCGGGGCAAGAAGAAGCACATGCTCACGCCCCCGACGTTCTCCCTGATCCACGCCACGGACTTTGCCGACCGCATGGAGCACAACATCATACCCTTGCTCAAGGCCGGAGCCGTGGTGTTGTGCGACCGCTACATCTACACGGCATTCGCGCGCGATGTGGTGCGCGGGATGGACCCGCTGTGGGTGCGCGAGCTTTACAGTTTCGCCGTCAAGCCCACCGCCGCCTTCTACTTCCGCGTTCCCCTGGACGTGGCCATGAAGCGCATTTTGGACGGGCGCAGTGGGGTGAAGTTTTACGAGGCAGGGATGGATCTAAGCTTGAGCGAGGATCCGCAGGAGAGTTTCCGCATCTTTCAAGGCCGCATCCTGGACGAGTACGAGAAAATGGTTCCCGAGTTCGACCTGACCACCGTGGATGCCACCCTTTCCATCGAGGAGCAGCAGACTTACATGCGGCAAACGGTGAAGGCCAAACTGGCTCAAGCGAAGAGATTGAGGGTAGCGCCGTGAGAGAGACTTATGCCGCTCCTCTGCCGGGCATGAACCTGGCGGAATTGACCGGCAAGCTGATTGTGATCGAAGGGACGGACGGCGTGGGCCGGTCAACGCAAATCCGGCTGCTGCGTCCGTGGCTCGAGCAGCAGGGTCGCGCCGTGCTCGACACCGCCCTCAAGCGTTCGGCGCTTGCCGGCAAGGGCATCCAGCAAGCCCAGGAAGGGCATACCCTCGGACGCATCACCCTGAGCTTGTTCTATGCCACGGATTTCGCAGACCGCCTGGAGCACGAAATCGTTCCGGCGCTGCGGGCCGGCTTCGTGGTGCTCACCGATCGCTATATCTATTCCTTGATGGCGCGGGCCATCATGCGCGGCGCTGACCCCCGCTGGATTCGCAATGCCTATGGGTTTGCGCTGAAACCGGACGCCACCTTCTATTTGCGCATCGGCGTGGACGACCTCATTCCCCGCGTGGTCTTCTCGCGCGGGTTCGATTATTGGGAATCGGGAATGGATATTCATCCCAGCGAGGATATGTACGACAGCTTCCGGAAGTATCAAACCGAGCTGCTGACTGAATTCGAGCGCTTGGCCAAGGAATACAACTTTGAAGTCATCGACGCCACCCCCGATGCGCACACGGTGTTTGAACACCTGCGGGCGGGAGTGGCTCAGGTGCTGAGTGGCGAGCCGCGCGAACCGCTGTTTTCCGTTGCCACCCCGGCCGGGGGGACTTCCGAGGCAGCGGGCAAGAGGGTGCTGGAAATGCCTGCGCCCGCCAAGCCCGCCGCTCCCGCCGCAGGAGAATCCGAGCCCGCGCCTCAGGCTTTGACGAGCGCGGCGGAAGGCGACGCCAACAGGTAGGAAACCCACTCTTTCAACCGGTGCATTTCCCCCGAATCCCGCGACATGCGGGAATACTTCGCTTCGAAACCCGCTTTGCTTTCCCGGTTGCGTAGGACCAGCTTTTCCACTTCCATCGCCAGGGGCAGGTGCTCGCGCAGAAATTCCGGCCGCGCCAGCATCTCGATCATCATCTGCTCCAGCACTTCCCGGTCGTGCCAATCCCCCAAATGCTTCTGGAGTTGACGGAGGTACGACAGGGCGTCGGCGCTGCCCGCCACCCCGAACTCATGGAAAACCTCCAGGAGATAGCGCAGCCGCTTGGCGGCGATGCGCGCCCCATGGATGACCTCGGGGCGGGAATGGCGATGGGATTCCGCGATGTGGTCCTCAAAATAACTCCAGGTGGATTGCAACGCGCTGGTCATGACCTTGGCGAAACTTTGGTGCGGCGCCCCCGAGCCGAGAGCGTGATGCTCAGCGGCGTGATCGTGCGCCTTGTCACGCAGCAGGATTTCCTTCAGGTCCACATAAAGGACGGCGAGGTTGATCTTGCCGAGCTTGCGCATGGCGCGCAGGAAACTTTCCGAGCGGCGCATCAACAGAAAATGTTGCACCGCCGTCCAGGCCTCGCGCCGCGTCGCGTGCTTCCTGGCCAGCGATTGCCCCACATACTCCAGCAAAACGTCGCAATTGCGCGCGTCCCCCAACACTTGGCGGCAGCGGCGAATCTGCCGGCGTATCCGGCGCAGCTCCTGCGGGCGTGGTTGGGAGAAAAGCAGGTCGAGCACTTGCTGCAATCTTCGGCTGGACACCCGCATGTCGTGGATGGCGTCCGCATCGTCACCCTTCAGCACCTTGGCTTCGTAAGAAATGAAGCGGTTGAGTTGCCGCAAGGCCAGCTCCCGCACCTTCTTGCAACTCTCCTCGTAGGGCAGCGACAAGGCGCCCTTGGGGTCCGCCGATGACACCGGCTCAACCGCGGGGGGAATTAGGCTGGTCGTTATTTTGTCTTCCATGGCGCGTGCCTCGAAATGGGGAATACCTCGCCTGCCATGGGGTTTCGGAAGGCATTCAGCCCACGCGAGCCCCTAGGATTCCAGAAAGAAACCTCGATTGGAGGAGTCTATAGTCTACTGCGCGGGGAGCTAAGTTACAACGTCTTGTGCGCAACGGCTTGCGCGGCAGCCTATTGAGTACTGCAAATCATCGTGACAAGACCTCCTCACCCCCGGCCCCTCTCCCCCAAGGGAGCGAGGGGAGAGTTAAGTGATTTTGTTATGCGACCAACTCCCCTCGCCCCCTTGGGGGAGAGGGGCCGGGGGTGAGGGGGTTTATCCGTGTCGCATGATGCAGAGGTCAGTGGATGTGATGAGGTGAGTTGCGCCTGATGGGTGCGTTCCTGGCGGCGGAATGGGGGGCGCGATTCGGGAAGCGAGGATCCGGAATCTGGAATTGGGAATTCGAAATCGCAACCCCAGCCAGCCCGAGGAGGCATTCCCTGCCCATCAATGCGCGTTGCCAGTGGCGGCAGCGGCGGCCACACTCGCGGCGTCGACGGAGAGCGGGCTGGTGAGAACCATCTCGAATTGCCAGCCCGTGTCAAACAGCACGCCACTGCCTCCGTAATGGTGATGCCCAAGCACGGCGAGCACGGCCACGGCTGCGGCGCCGGCAACGCCCACCCCCACCATAAGTCCCGTATGTGACGGCAGGGGTTGGAGCGTGGGCAAGCCCGGCGACGGATCTGCGGCGAAAGCATTGCCCGAGCCGGCCTCGCGCACTAACGAAGTAGCCTCGTGAGAATCTGAGGGGGGAATGATGACGCGGGCCTGCGTGCTGGCGCCGTCGACCGCCACGCCATAACCGTTCGAGAAGAGGATGCGGGTGAAGTGCATCTGCAAGCTGGGGCCGGAGCGGCCTCCCTTGGTCACCTTGTCAAGCACGCCTTCCACGTAAGTGCCAACAGGAATCGCCAAGCGTGTGCCGACGGTAACGGGAAAGCCGGTGACCGCGCGCACGGCGTCCCCCGGCCGCGACTTGGTGGAAACCTGACTGGCGAGGGATAGAGGAATTCGCGTTCCTGCGGGAATGGTGATCGTCTGTCTCTCCGCCGCGGCGGGGGCCGGTGCAGTGACGGGGGAAGGCAGCGAGTGAGGAATGGACGCTGGTTCCTGCGCCCAGCATGTTGAAACTGCCAGAAGTGCTACCCGTGCATATGCTCGCATAGAATTCCCTTTCTCACCTGGAATGGAAACTCGGCAAGGGGTGCGCGCTTCCGGGCGCTGCGCCTTTTCGCCGTTCGGCGGAGTATTTCACCCTTGGTCAAAATAGAGCGCGAAAGTCTGGCCGGCAAACCGCAGCGACTGCAAAGAAATCGAGCCGTCAGAATTGGTGTGCGTCGCGGGTGCGTCAGCGGGAGATTTCCTGTTCAAAAGCACCACGCGCGCCTGTACGCTCGCCACCGGATTTCCATTCTGAAGGATATCCACCTGAGCCATGGGACCCAGGCCTTCCCAAGCGACTTGATAGGTTCCCGCCGGCAGCGGCTTTCCCGATACCTGAACCGGAGCGCTGATCTGAAACGATTCCTTATAACTCTGAACCTTGAAGTTGGAGGTCACGACGGGAGGGCTGGGACACGGTATATACGGTGTGCCCGGAGTGCCGGAGATGACCGTGGGTGGTGTTCCCGGTGTGCCTGGAGTTCCCGGTATGACCGTCGGCGGCATTCCCGGCCCTCCGGGAATAACCGTGGGCGGCGTGCCGGGTGTGCCCGGAGTACCGGGCATGACCGTGTCAGGAGTTCCCGGCGTGCCGGGAATGGGGCGGCATCGCGAAGCAGAGGCGAATTGAGCAAGCGGCGCAGGATTGGAATTGCGCACCGCGGCGGCGACCTTGGCCGCATTCAATCGCACCGGGACTTGGAGCACCATTTCGATCTGCGTGCCGTTGTCGAGAAGCACGTCGTTGGAAGAACTGACCATGATATAGGCGCTGGCCACCGCCGGGATCACATCGTCGGCAGCAGCGGGCGGCTGCTCGATGTTCGCCTTCTGAGGGCCGGGAAGCAAAACCGTATATCCATTGGCGTAAATGATTTTCGCAAAATGCATCTGAAACTGGGCGTGGGGCGAAAGCCAGCCGGGTCGCGTGAGCATGTCAATCTGGCCCTGCACATACGTGCCGGTCGGAATCACCATTTGGTTGTTCACGGCTACCGGGAAGATGGTCTCCGCATAGACGCCGTCTCCCGCCTTGGCGGTTTGGGTCAGGATGGGATGGGTCAGTGCCAATGAAACCGTGGTCCCCGCGGGGATGACAATCCGAGATTTTACAATGGCCGTTCCTGCTTGCGGCTGGCCCTGCCCTGCAGGCGGCAGAGGCGCGGTTTGCGCTGCTGATGCTACAGCAATCAGCAATATTGCCATTAGGAGTTGTTTCATCATCTCTACCTCCGGCCACCGTCTCACTAAATAGACGCCGACAAGCGCATTCAGGTTTCATGGCCGTACAATTTGCGGCGTGAAAGATCGTTCCCTAAGGCCGATCTGCCTCCCGCGTCCCATTTCCCGCTTATAAGAGGTCGTCTCGGCAACTGGCTAATGGTTGCGGATTTCTTAGGTCGTGAGTTAACTTGATCCTAGCGCCACAATTCCGCCTTCCATCTAACGCGGCGGAGGTCCATGTTCCCAACATTTTGTCTTTGCCGCCACCTGTGGGGTTTTGGAATAGTGGGGCGGGCAGGGGAAAGACGCTTTCCCTTTGGTACGTGTAGCGAAGCTTTGGAGTGCGTGCAGCATGCTGTACGCACTCCAAAGCTCCGCTCCGCGGGAATTGAACGGGCGCAGGGCGGACCGTTGAAATCTGGCGAGGTAAACTCGCCGCTACGGAGGCGCCCTGTAGGGGCGGTTCGCGAATCGCCCCTACGAGACGCACAAAATGTTTGCCAAGATAACAAGAGTTTACGGTATGGCCATACAGAGCACACGGAGTAATTCCATGACCTCTATGTTGAGGCCGTTCTGAGCATGGAGGTTACAGAGACACCACGCAAGGAAGAATCTTCGCGGCGCTCGAAGAAGTTGGCTCTTAACCAAGAAATCTTCGCGTCAAACCGTGGACGGTCTTCCCGTCCAGAGTTTCGCGACGCTGCCGGCAAACTCGGCCAGCCGGGCGAGGAGCACCTATCAGATCAAATCGGGAAACCTGCGCCTGAGCTGCAAACAGGTGCCCACCCCCACGCCGTTACAAGCGCGGGCGTTGGAACTGATCGGCGCGTTCCCAGTAGCTGGAAACTGAGGATCCTGCTATCCCTTGTCAGTGATTCCCTTGTCGAGCGCGTGCCGCAACGGTTTCAGTGGCGGTTACGGTTCGCCCGCGTGGCTGGGGTCCATCTTCACGATTATGGAAACACGGCGATTGCGGGAATCGTTGGGATCGACGCTGTTGAGCGGCAGCTGGTCGGCGAAGCCGCGCATTTCGACGATTTGATCGAGGCGCAGACCGTCGGCGGAAAGCAGGCGGCGGGCGGCGTTGGCGCGGTCAGCCGCCAGTTCCCAATTGCTATAGCCGCTGGTGGGAGTGGCCAGGCGAAACGGCCGGGCGTCGGTATGCCCTTCAATGACAACCTTATTGGGCATCTTGACCAGCTCTTCGGCCAGGATCTCGAGCAGATGCTGGCCAGCGGCCGTGGGCGTAGGACTGCCGGAATTGAAGAACATGCCCTTTTCCGTCTCCAGCAGGTCGATCCGCAGCCCCTCGGCGGTTACCGTGAACAGAATATTTTTTTGGATTTGATGGAACTCCGGCATTTGATGCAGGGCCGCTTCGATCTGCTGCTGAAGGTCTCTTACCGTGCGATGATCCAAGGCCAAACTCTCGCCATGATTGCCGACGCCGGCGCCGACGCTGGTGCCGACGCCGGTGCCGGTGCCGGTCCGCTCTTTGTAGCCCTTGGGGTCGCGGAAATAGCCTTGCACCGCCTCCTTAACCTTGGTGCTGGAGCTCATCATCCAGAGCACGATGAACAGGGCCATCAGGGCGGTGACGAAATCGGCGTAGGCCACCTTCCAAGCCCCACCGCGGTGCGCCGGGACGGCCGCGCGCTTGGGCGGCTCCCAGGGAGGAACTGTTGGCGGCAAGGAAAGGTTCTCTGACACAAGGCTCCTAGGCGGGGGGAGGCAGCAATACCGGTGGGATATTGGCATCACGCCGGACGGTAATGTGCATTTCCTCGAAGCTGGGGCGCCATTCAACGGGAATGGACCGGCGCGCGGCTTCCACGGCGAGGATAGGCGAAATCCCGGCGGCGAATGCCCCAATGCCCGTGCGCAGCACTTGCAGGTGCTGCGTGCGCGCCTCGACCTGGCCTTCCAGACGCGACGCGAAGGGGCCGACCACCCCGTAACACAGCAGGATGCCAAGAAACGTGCCGACCAGCGCCGCCGCCACCTTCTCGCCGATGAGTTCGGGCGCGCCGCCGATGGCCTGCATGGTGATCACCACACCCAGCACGGCGGCCACAATCCCCAGTCCGGGGAGGGCGTCCGCGACCGAGTTGAGGGCGCGCACCGGTTCGTGGCGGCCGCGCTGCTGGATGTCAATATCCAGATCCATCAAGTGGTCCAGGTGGTGGGGTTCGCCGGCGCTCAGAGCCAGCATGCGCAGAGTATCCAGAACGAAGTCAAGCGTGACACGATCGGCAAGCAAGTCGGGGTAGTTGGAGAAGATGGTGCTGGAGTCCGGCGCCTCCACGTGCGGCTCCAGCACGCCGGCGCCCGACCGTCGCGCCAACGAGAAGACTTCATAAAGCAGGCGCAGATGCAGGAGATACGATTCACGCGTCTGCCTGGCCGAGTGAAACGTTTCGCGCAGGCCCTTGAGAATTTTGCGGATCACCACCGGTGGGTTGGAGACCAGGATGATCCCCACGGCCGCCCCCCCAATGATGAGAAACTCGACGGGCTGCAGCAGAACCCAGGGGTTGCCATTTTCCAGGACGTAACCCCCGAAAACTGCGCCCAAAACCAGAAGGATTCCGAGGAGCGCGAGCATACCGGCCGTCTCCTTGCGAAACAGACATGGAAATGGAGCAATGGCCCGGGAATACTATGTCAGCAGGGCTTTCGCATCAGCAAGTTCCGTAAGGAAGAGGGTCGCACCCCATGGTTTCAGGCCTGCTCGATATGGGCAGGGGTGCCATCAGGTGACCGATTTCCAAGCATCCTAGCTCTAATTGCTCCGGCATCGATAATATAATCGGCTGATCCACAAGTCAGCATTACGGTTTTTGTGGCCATAAAGGGGGTAGCACGGTAATCCCCGCCCTGTTCGTGGGCTTTCCTCCTGCCCGATACCCCAGCGGCAAGCGCACGGCAAGGCAAACAGTAGGCAGTGGGCAGTAGGCAGGCGGCTGACTCCTTACTCCTGATTCCCCACACCCCGCCCCGAATCCCGAGTCCCCAATTCCCGGTCTTGGGGGTGGCAGCTTGCAGGTGACATGTGGGGAAGACCGCGCCGGGCGCATAGTCCGAACCCCGTATCCCGTGTCCCGAACCCCAAGCATTTCCGGCAAATCCAATAAATGACGAAAAGTCCGACCCCGGGACTCCGCTGTGCCCCTCGGCCACCCGAAATCGGACCTGTGGGGACTTCCAAGGACCTGTGGAATACTCATTCCTAGGCCTGTCCCCATCCCTAGCGAAAAAACCGGGCGCGAGAATCTGGCCCCTACGCACTCAGGCACGGGAACTGGTTTCGGGTCACGTATCCTGAGCCCCCAACTGGTAGGGGGTAGGTCGTAGGTGGCATATGGGAAAAGCAGCCCTGAGCTCCACTCCCGAACCCCTAATCCCAAATCCCCGTCCCCCGCACTCACTTCTTTCCGGTGAATTCCAAACTGCACCACTGCCGGCGCGAGAGCCAGCTTGGCCAACGGACGGCGTGGCAGTACAATACTGGCAGTTTGGTAATTCAAAGAAAGCGTCGCGTCGTCAGCTCCAGACGCGCGCAGGGGGTGAGTCATGGGAGGAGCACGAGTCGAAACCAAGTCAATCTGGGCCGCATCGGGCGCGACGGAAGCACTGGACGCAAGGCATGCGAAAGCCGCAAGGAGCAAGCAATCCAAGGGGCTGCCAGGTAAGTGGGACTGCGCGGGAGTAATCGGCGCCGGGGTCCTGACGCTCATTCTCGTCGCCTTGCTCGCAGGGTGCCGCAGCGGCCAGAACTCCGGTTCCACCACAACCCCGTTTACTCTGCCCCCGCCCTCTCTGACCCCTGACCAACGCGCCGACGCCGTGCTGGCGCAGATGACACAGGACGAGAAGATCCAACTCGTACACGGCGCCGGGGGCGCTATCGGCTCGAATGTCGTAATCCCGCTAGGCGCGACGAGCTGGGTTCCAGGCATACCGCGGCTCTACATTCCCGACCTTTACCTGGCCGACGGCAGCGTGGGGGTTGGCAATGGCGTGGGACCCGCCACCGCCCTTCCCTCTTCCATCGCCAGCGCCGCGACTTGGGACACGACCCAGGCGTACGCGTACGGGCAGGTCATCGGCACCGAACTGCGGGATTATACGATTAACGCCAATCTGGGAGGCAACGTCAATCTGATCGGCCGCGAACCGCGCGATGGTCGCACCTTTGAAACCAAGGGCGAGGACCCCATTTTGGCGGGGAAGATCACGGCCGCTCATATTAGCGCAGTCCAGGCTCAGTACGTTCTCGGCTGCATCAAGCACTTTGCCCTGAACGATCAGGAGACCGGCCGCAACACCGCTGACGCGCAAATCGACGAGCGGGGGATGCGGGAAAGCGACCTATTGGCCTTCGAGATCGGCGTCAAGGACTCCAATGTGCAGTCCGTGATGTGTTCCTACAATCTGGTGAACAACACGTATTCCTGCGAGAATTCTCATCTCCTGAGCGATATCCTCAAGGGCGATTGGAGTTTCCCGGGCTTCATCATGTCCGACTGGTGGGCGACGCACAGCACCGTGGCCGCAGCGGTGGCCGGTCTCGACCAGGAACAGCCCGACGACGCCTACTTCACCAGCCTGGGGGCTGCGGTCTCGGGTGGCCAAGTGCCGCAGGCGCGCCTTGACAACATGGTGCATCGCATTCTGCGCGCCATGTTTCAGGTGGGACTCTTCGATCATCCGGCGACAGTGCAGCCCATCGATACGGCTACCGACGGGGCCGTGGCCCAGGCGACGGAAGAACAGGGCGCCGTTCTGCTGAAGAACGCCGGGGGGCAGCTTCCGCTGAACGCTTCCAGCCTTACGTCCATTGCCGTCATTGGATCGCACGCCGACGTGGGCGTTCTCTCAGGCGGGGGTTCGGCGCAGGTGACTCCCACGGGCGGACCCGCACTTACGGAAGGCTACCCGTGCCCGCCTTGCTGGTCACAGGTGGTCTGGGATCCGTCCTCTCCGCTCCAGGCGATCAAGACCCTGGCTCCCAATGCGGCCGTGCAATTCAATGACGGGACGAATGCCCAAACGGCGGCCGCGCTCGCCGCCTCCACCCAAATCGCCATTGTCTTCGTCAGCCAGTGGACCAGCGAGGGCATGGACGTTCCCAGCCTGAATCTCACGGATGTTATCCACTCGACGCCCATCGATCAGGACGCGCTGGTGGCGGCGGTGGCTGCGGCGAACCCGCACACCATCGTCGTCATCGAGAGCGGCGGGGCGTTGGTCATGCCGTGGCTCACCAGCGTCAGCGCCGTGCTGGAGGCCTGGTTTCCGGGCCAGCGCGGTGGGCAGGCCATCGCCAATATTCTCTTTGGCGCGGTCAATCCCTCAGGCAAGCTGCCCATCACGTTTCCAGCCAGCGTGGCGGATCTGCCGCATCCCACAATCGCGACTCCGCCCGACTCCACCACACCCTTCCTGGTGAATTACTCCGAGGGCTTTAACGTCGGATACAAGTGGTACGATGCCAATAACCTCACGCCGCTCTTCCCCTTTGGCTTCGGACTGTCCTACACCACCTTCTCGTTCACAAACCCCAGCCTCGTCAATAACCTTACGCAGAGCAATCCGAACTTTCAGGTGACGTTTACGCTTACCAATACGGGGCCGGTCGCCGGCGCCGAGGTCGCACAGGTCTATCTGGGAATGCCGTCCAGCACGGGTGAGCCCCCCAAGCGCCTCGTGGGCTGGCAGAAAGTCTTGCTGCAACCCGGAGCACAACAGCAGGTGACCATCGAGGTTGATGAGAACGACTCCTCTCACCCCTTGTCCTATTGGGACGTCAGCTCCAGTAGTTGGCTGGTCGCACCCGGTAGTTACACGGTCTATCTGGGCAACTCCTCCAGCATGGCGAGCCTGAGCTTGGTGGGCACATTCCAGGTCGGGCCGTGAGCAAGCTTGACGCGACTCCTCCCATTGCGAATTGAGAACTGATTGCGGATGCCCACCCATACGGAGCCTACCCCTTGCGGAAGGACAACTTGCGAGAGGTCGGCTCAATCGAGGCAGCGAGGAAAGGAGTCTCTGGACACCCGCACAGGAGAAGAGATCATCTTGGATGGGATGAGTGCAGGATGGGTCATAATCATGCCTGTAAGCCACTGAAAACAAGCATAAAATAATTCTTGACATCTCTGCACTCATATTTTATCATGATGACGTACTAAGGCAAGTGAAAGTCAATGAATGGAGGCACACTAACATGGCGATTGTGAGATTTGAACCTTTTGGTGGCGTGGCGACTGCACAGCGTGAGTTTGACCGCTTGTTCCGCGAAGCCTTCTCTCCCGTATTAGGCGAGGGCGAGGTTTCGACTCGGACTTGGGCGCCGCCCGTGGACATCTACGAGAACGGCGACAGCTTGGTTCTGAAGGCGGAACTGCCCGGCATCAACCCCGATGACGTGGAGATTCGCGTCGAGGACAACACCCTCTATCTGAAGGGTGAGCGCAAGTTCGAAAAGGAAGTGAAGGAGCAGAACTACCACCGCGTCGAGCGCTCGTACGGAACCTTCACGCGCACCTTTTCGCTCCCCAACAGTGTCGATGCGGACAAGGTTGCGGCTAACTTCAAGGACGGCGTTCTGACACTGACGATGCCCAAGAAGGAAGAAGCGAAACCGAAGACGATCAAGATCAACGTCAGCAGGAACTAACTTGCTTCGTCCGTGCGGTCGGGGCTGGGAGGCGAAACTGCTCCCCCCCCTCGCCGGGCGGGTTTTCGGCCGCGTCGCGAGCGCTGGGACAGTCCGAATGTCCCGGTCGTCTCGGACGCGGTTTTTATTTAAATAAGCTTTCAGCTATCGGCTCTCAGCTTTCAGCTAAAGACCAGGGAAGGGCGAATCTTTTTGCAAAAAATTGAAGGCGGAACGCTAAAATGGATAATCTGTTCACGCTCAGCCAAGCAAGATCATCCCGAGGTTAAGGGGGCAAGCGATTGGGTTGATCGCTGAAAGCTGACCGCTGATAGCTGAGAGCTAAAAAGGTGTTCCATGTCCACACGATTCGACAAGTTCACAGTAAAAGCTCAAGAAGCACTCCAGGCAACGCAGGAGATCGCCGGGCGCAATGGCAACCAGCAAATGGAGCCGGTACACCTTCTGCTCGCCTTGGTGCAGCAACCGGAGGGCATTGTTCCGGGGATTCTCCAACGCTTGGGCACGACGCCGGCCGCCGTAAGCCAGGAAGCCACCAAGGCGATCGAGGCGCTTCCCAAGGTCGGCGGCTCGGCGGACCAGTATATTTCCCCCGCCTTGAAGGAAGTCTTCGACCAGTCGTTCAAAGAGACCGAGCAGTTTAAGGACGAATACGTCTCCACCGAACACCTGCTGTTGGCCCTGGCCAAGACTAACGATGCGGCGGGGCGCATTCTGAAGCGGCTGGGCGTGACGCATGACGCCATTTTGCAGGCGCTCGTGGCGGTGCGAGGCACACAACGCGTTACCGATCAAAATCCCGAGGCCAAGTACGAAGCACTGGAGAAGTACGCCCGCGATCTGACGGAACTGGCCCGCCGCGGCAAGCTTGACCCGGTGATTGGCCGCGATGAGGAAGTTCGCCGCGTGATTCAGGTGCTTTCACGCCGCACCAAGAACAATCCCGTTCTGATTGGCGAGCCCGGCGTGGGAAAGACAGCCATTGTAGAAGGCATCGCGCAGCGCATTGTGGCCGGCGACGTCCCGGAATCGCTCAAGTCGAAGCGCATCGTGGCCCTTGACCTGGGCGCGATGGTGGCGGGTTCGAAGTATCGGGGCGAATTTGAAGACCGTTTGAAGGCCGTGCTCAAAGAGATTGAAGAAGCCAGCGGCCAGATCATTCTTTTCATCGACGAATTGCACACTCTGGTGGGCGCGGGAGCTGCGGAAGGCTCCATTGACGCTTCGAACATGCTCAAGCCGGCTTTGGCAAGGGGCGACCTGCGGTGCATCGGCGCCACCACGCTCAACGAATACAAGAAGTATGTCGAGAAGGATGCGGCGCTCGAACGGCGCTTCCAGCCGGTGCAGGTAGGCGAGCCCTCGGTGGAGGATACCATCGCCATTCTGCGCGGCCTGAAGGAGCGCTACGAAACTCACCACAAGGTCACGATCAAGGATTCGGCCATCGTCGCTGCGGCGGTGCTTTCCAATCGTTACATCTCTGACCGCTTCCTGCCCGACAAAGCCATCGACCTGATTGACGAGGCGGCCTCGGGCCTGCGCATTGAGATCGATTCCATGCCCGCCGAGATCGACCAGATTGACCGCCGTGTGACCCAGCTTCAAATCGAGCGGCAGGCGCTGCGCAAAGAAGATGACGCGGCCTCGCGCGAGCGCTTGCAGGCGTTGGAAAAGGAGCTGGCCGGGCTCAAGGAGAAATCCGACCAGTTGAAACTGCGCTGGAGGGCGGAGAAAGACGTCATCGCGAATATTGGCAAGCTGAAGGAAGCCATCGAGCAGGCGAAGATTGACGAAGCGCGCGTCACGCGCGAGGGTGACCTGAACAAAGCGGCCGAGATTCGCTACGGCAAGCTGGTCTCTCTGGAGAAAGAACTCGCCGCCGCCAACGCCAAGCTGGAAAGTATCGACAAGACCGGCCGCATGCTCAAGAAAGAGGTGGACGAAGAAGACGTGGCGCGCGTGGTTTCACGCTGGACGCGGATTCCTGTCTCCAAGATGTTGGAAGGCGAGGTGGCGAAGCTGGTGAAGATGGAAGACCGCCTGCGCCTGCGCGTGGTGGGCCAGGAAGACGGCCTGCGCCTGGTGGCCAACGCCGTGCGCCGCAGCCGCGCCGGACTGGCCGACCCCCACCGCCCCATCGGCTCATTCCTATTCCTGGGTCCCACGGGTGTGGGCAAAACTGAACTGGCTCGCGCCCTGGCCGAGTTTCTCTTTGACGACGAGCGCGCCATGCTGCGCATGGACATGTCAGAATATATGGAGAAGCACGCGGTGGCGCGGCTGATCGGCGCGCCGCCCGGCTACGTCGGTTATGAGGAGGGCGGCCAGTTGACCGAACTGGTGCGGCGCCGCCCTTATGCCGTTCTGCTTTTCGACGAAATCGAGAAGGCGCATCCCGACGTCTTCAACATTTTCCTGCAGATTCTCGAAGATGGCCGCCTGACCGATGGCAAGGGCCGCACGGTGGATTTCAAGAACACGGTCATCATTATGACCTCGAACATCGGCAGCCACCTGATTCACGAGGCCATGAACGGGGTGGACCACGCCATCGGCATGACCGCGAAAAAGGGAAGTGCCGTGGGCGAGGCGGGCGTGCTCAGCGAAGGATTGAAGAAGCAGATTCAAGAATTGCTTCTCCAGCACTTTCGCCCGGAGTTCCTGAACCGCATTGATGAAATCGTGATCTTCAACGCTCTCGGCAAGCCGGAAATCGAAAAGATCATCGACCTCCAGCTTGAGAACCTCCGCCGTCAGCTCGCGGAGCGCAAGATTGAGATCACGCTGACGGAGAAAGCTCACGATCTGCTCTTCCGCGAAGGCTACGATCCGCAGTTCGGGGCGCGGCCGCTCAAGCGCGCCATCCAGCGGCTCATCCAGGATCCACTCGCCATGAAGTTGCTCGACGGCGAAATTGTTCCCGGCGAGTCGATCACCATTGACGCCGATATGAAGAAGGGCGTGATGACCTTCGAGCCCGCCAAGACCAAGGTTGCACGGTAAGCATGAAAGAAAGGTAGCGCGTGCATCCCACCCGCTGCGGCGGGAGCCTCTCGCTCCCGCCCTACCACTGAACCTGCAGCCTGGAGCGGCATGCTGGGAGACCGGCGGTTGCAAAGGGCCAGAGGCGAATTCTGGCGGAGGCGTCGAGGCTTGGAAAATTCCCAGTTGACAATCCTCGCAATTGAGGCGTATACGAGCTGGTGTTGGCTAGAACTCTTCCTGTGCTCAAAGGGGGGATCTCATGACCGCCTTCTGGCAACGCCTTCCGGTCATCGTTCGCGCTGTCCTCATTGGAATTCTCGTGAACCTGCTTGCACTTCCCTGGCCGATTCTTGCCGGGACCAATTTCAAGTTTTTCCCTCGCATTCCCTGGTCGGTCGCCGTAATGGCGATTTACATGTGGGTCTGCTGGCGCTATCTGGGAGGAAGCTGGTGGCCCCGGTCGACAGCGGACTTCCGTCGCCGGAACCTCCGCGCGCGTCCCGTGTCAGCTCGGGCATGGCGATGGTCATTCCTGGCTTTTGGGCTTGGTTGGGCTAGCCTTAAAGCGTTTGAATATGTCTTCACCAGGATCTTCAAAGTCCCGCAAGAACCCTTCCCCAATGTGTCGGCCTACCCCTTCGTCACCGTCCTTGCCTACCTACTCATGGTAGCCATCGTTGCCGGCGTGTATGAGGAAGCGGGCTTTCGAGGTTACATGCAGGGGCCGATGGAACGCCGCCACGGTCCGTGGGTCGCCTACCTGGTGGTGGGCATCACGTTCTGGCTTGCCCACATTACAGGCTACCTTGGCCACTGGGGATTATTTTTTGCCAGCATTTGGTACTTCCTGATTGCCGCGACCCTTTTGGGTGCCCTGGCCTATCTGACGGATTCTATCCTGCCGGGAGTCGTCCTCCACACGCTGGGCGATGCCATCTCGGGTCTCGCCTGGTGGTGGCAATCGTCACGACCCCTGCCCGCCGCTAGCCAATGGACCGGGCTGCTTCCGCTGGCGGTCGTGGCGGTTATCTTACTTGCCCTGGCCGCTGTTTGGGCTTACCGAAGGCTGGCGGTCGTCGCCCAAAGGGACAAGGCGGAGAGCGCCGTGCCACGCGACTCCGGCGCAATTGCAGCATAAAAAAGGTCACGGCCGGCAGCAGCAAAGGTCGCACGGTAAGCATGAAAGCAGGGTAGCGCGACCGATTTTATAGATCCGCGGGTTTTTCAGAATTGTCGATTGTCGATTGCCGATTGTCGATTGGATGAATCGAGAATCGATAATCATCAAAGGATGAGGCCTACCGGGCGAGGAACCTACTAATGAAGCGATGTCGAGGTGACGGCATGGAACCACGGCTGAGCTTCGTCACGCTGGGTGTCGCAGAACTTAAGCGCGCCACGGACTTCTACGCCAAGGTTCTGCATCTGCCGCAGCTCAAAACACCCCCAAGTATAGCTTTTTTCGAGTTGGGGAGAACCTACTTGGCGCTGTATCCGCGAGCGGATCTTGCCGCCGACATGGAATTGCCCGACCCCGGAGTTGCCGATCCCTCCGCTTTCCCGGGATTTACGCTCGCGCACAACGTGCGCTCAGCAGATGAGGTCGATCGAATCCTGGCCGAGGTTGAGGCTGGCGGGGGACGCATCGTGCAGAAGGGACGGGCGAGGCCGGAATTCCAGGGCTACTCCGGCTACTTCGCCGACCCCGATGGCTTTCTCTGGGAAGTCGCGTACAATCCCCACTTCCCGCATGTCTGAATACAGTGCCCAACGCCTTGGTTGGGTGTCGGCTTACCGTACCTGAAGAGCTAAACCGCTCGCCTTAACACGTAAATCACCCAGGGAGCGATTTCGGTTTCGTTCACCCACGCGTAAGGCTCGTCGCCCGTAGCCAGCGGCTTATAGACTTGCACCACTTGCAGGCCCGCCTCTTTGTAGACCGCCCGATACGATTCGTCGGGGCAGAAAATGTCCTCGACAGGCCTCGGATCCTGGTGGTCGGTGACGACGGTGAGCACCACATCACCGTTGCGGGCGGCGGCGTTTTCCGGGAAGTCTTTGGTGGAGAACGAAGCCCACTCATGCGTGTACATTTCCGGGGATGAGACCACGCTGACCAGGGCTCCGGTGGGACGCAGAAGTTTTCCCAGGTCGGAAAAGATGCGAAGCTTCGCCGCGCTGGGAATGTTGTCAAAGGTGAAGAGGGAAACGACCACGTCGAAGGTTTCCGGCGAGAACTCGGTGAAATTGTCCTGAGGCACCAGGCGGTAATCGCCGGAAGCGTCCCGAGCGCGGGCGATGCGCAGCATGTCCTCCGAAATGTCCACGCCCGTCACCTCGAACCCGAGCTGCCGCAGGAAGCGTGTCGAACGGCCGACGCCACAACCGAAATCCAGCGCCTTCGTGCCGGCCACATGCTCTGCCAGGATGGCGGGAAGATCGCGGTAGGCAAGGTAGTAGGTGTTGGCGAACTCCAGCGTGGCGTAGGCATCGGCACGGCTCGAATCCTCATAGCAATTGGCGAAGCCCATCCCCGCCTCTTCCCTGCGCTCCGGGCGCACTTATGTGGTTTTGATCTCGTATTTCCTTTTACCTTCGCAAACCCCTGGCATTGTGCGGCAACTTTGGCCGCGCATGGTTCCCCTCGCGGGCTCAAACTCCTGCAGTCGGACCGGGTTTGACCCCTGCGAACAACGCGAGCTCGCGCCACTTCCAATGGCAGTCCACATCCACAAAACCGATTTCGCGCAGCCATCCTAATTGCTGGTCGAGGCCAAGCAGTTTGTTGGAAGGGTCTTCCTCTTCGGGTGAAATACCAAGCCGCTCGCGAAACTGCTGATGAAGCCTGTCGCTGGGAGAGGCGACGTGTTCAAGATTGCAAAAGACACCCGCGGGCCGCAGGAGGTTGAAGACTTCCTGGTACAAGCTTCGTTTGCGTTCGTGCGGTACATGATGAATGGCAAAACTGGAAATCACGGCGTCGAATTGCCCCAGGGGCGGCAACGGGTTGGAAAAGTCGTGAGCGATGATGGTCACATTGCCATCGCCGTCGAACCGCCGGTGCAGCGCCTCCAGCATGGCGGGTGAGAAGTCCAGGGCGACGAACTCCGCCTTAGGCCGATCCGCCTTCGCCAACGCCAGCAGCCTTCCGTCGCCGCTTCCCACATCGAGAATGCGCGCCCCATCGGGAGGAACAAACTCCAGCAGAGCCGCCTCACCCTCCGTCCGATGGGGAATGGAATCGGCGCGGCGAAGGTATTCCAAGGCACGCTCAGCGGTACACCAGAGGTTGCAATCAACTGGATTTGTCATGCTGACATTTTCCTCGAAGGGCGCGATCAAGTCCAGTAGGCAGGCGCCAACCCACTCCTCATGGTTGCACATTCTTCCCCTGAGCTTGCTGAGTATCTTAAAATAGTCAGCGCAGGGATGCGGCGTTGCCTGCCGACGCTTGCGAATCCACATTCCAGGAGAGCTACCTTGAAACGCGCCATCGTTTTCCTTCTCGGGTTCTTCCTTCTCGGCTTGCCTGCGCTCCATGCCCAATCCGGCCAGAAGCCCTTGACCCTCCACGACGTCATTCATCCCGCCAACGTCGTCGCGCCGGGGATCACCACACTCAGTTGGCGCCCCGGCGGCAAGCAATTAACCTTCATCCGCCCGTCGCCAGAGGGGAAGGAAGGCGTTTCCACGATTTGCGCCTATGATTTGGAGCGTCACACAGAAACAGTTCTCTTCGATCCCGCTGCCGGGAAGCAGAAGCTCGACCTCCATTCCTACCAGTGGTCTCCCGGTGGCGATGCGATCCTGCTGGAAGGGGAAAACGACTTGTGGCTGATCGACCCCCAAACCGGCGGACTGCGGCGGCTGACCCAGGATGGCGAGGCGAAAGAACTCCCGGCCTTCTCACCGGCGGGTGACCGGATTGCCTTCGTGAAGAAGCACGACCTCTACGTGCTGGAGGTGAAGAGCGGAACCATCCAGCAACTCACTCACGACGGGAGCGACACGATTTACAACGGCCGGCTCGATTGGGTTTATGAGGAGGAGCTGGCCAACCGCTCCACCGCGCGCGCCTACGAATGGTCGCCGGACGGCAAACGCATCGCCTACCTGCGGCTCGATGATGGCCCCGTCCCTGAATATCCCATCACCGATTACCTCGCGACGCATGTAAGTTTGATTCACGAGCGCTTTCCGCAGGCGGGCGATCCCAACCCCGCTCGCACGCTACAAGTGGTGGCGGTGGATAATCCCTCCGTGAAGCCCGCCACGCTAAATCTTTACCCCGAGAGCGCGGAATACTACGGCCCCAGCTTCACCTGGACACCGGATGGCGCCGCCGTCTGCTTGCTGGCACTCAATCGCGCACAAACTGACGCGGCCGTGCACCGCTGGGAGCCACGCGCGGGCGACCGCGTGCTGTTCACCGAACACGACCCTTACTGGGTGAACTCCCTTGAGGCTCCGCATTTTTTGAAAGGCGGCCGCGAGTTCCTGTGGGTTTCCGAGCGCGACGGCTGGCAGCACGTCTATCTCTACACGGCAGAGGGAAAGCTCGAACGCCAAGTTACCCGAGGCGCGTGGATGCTGGATCGGCCGGAATTCGAGGACGCGCCCCTTTTCCAATTGGACCCGCAGGAGCAATGGCTTTATTTTGCCTCTACCAACCCCGACCCTCGCGAACGGCAACTTTATCGCATTCACCTGGATGGCAGCGGCATGGAGCGAATCACCACGGAGCCGGGCTCGCACACGCTTGACCTCTCGCCCGACGGCCGCTTCCTGCTCGATCGCTTCTCGACGCCCGATACGCCATCGATCACCCGCCTGCTGACTTCGAACGGGACGCTGATCGCCACCATTGATGCCCCTGCCAACCACCTCGCCGATTATGCTTTGGGTAAGCGTGAGTTTCTGGAATTGAAAGCCCCCGACGGAGCCACGTTGTACGCCCAATTGCTGAAGCCCGCTGACTTTGACCCCGCGCGGAAGTATCCGGTGATCGTCGACGTCTACGGTGGCCCGCACGTCCAGCTTGTTCAGAAGCATTGGGACCCCAGCAGCGCTTACCAGCAGCTTCTGGCGCAAAACGGATTTCTAGTGTGGACGCTCGACAATCGCGGCTCCTGGGGACGCGGCCACGCGTGGGAATCCGCCATTTTTGAAAACTTGGGGAAGCACGAACTGGAAGACCAGTTGACGGGCGTGGAATATCTAAAATCGCTGCCCTACGTGGATGGCTCGCGGATTGGCATTCGCGGATGGTCCTACGGCGGGTATATGACGCTCTACGCACTCACGCACGCGCCCGACGTCTTCAAGTGCGGCGCGGCGGGAGCGCCGGTGACGGATTGGAAGTTCTACGACAGCATCTACACCGAGCGCTACATGCGCACGCCCAGCGAGAATCCGGCGGGATACAAGAGCGCATCACCGCTCGAGGCCGCGGCGAACCTGAAAGCCCGACTCTTGATCATCCATGGAACGTCAGATGACAACGTGCACATGCAAAACACCATCAACTTTCTGGACGCCCTCATCCGCGCCAATAAGCCCTACGAATTCCACCTGCAACCGGGGCAGAAACATGGATTCCAAGGGGATGCTCCGCGAACTTACGTGGACCAACGGATTTTGGAGTTCTTTGAGGGGTGCCTGTGAGGTCAGTTGCAGAGGTCAGAGCGAAATGACTTTGTCCGCTGACATTTGCGCCGCGATGATATCACCCATGCCACCGATGATTCCCACGCGGACCTTTTCCAGCAATCCAAAGTGGTCGAGGCACGTTTTGCAGACAATCAGGCGAACGCCGCGGGCCTCCAGGGACTGCAAAACGTCGAGAACCGGCGAGCCTTCCACCACCATTTTGGCGCCGGAAGTGTAAAAGCAGATCGCGCCCGGCAAGGTGTTGTTTTCCTGGAGCAGAAGCAAGTATTTCCGCAACAAGCTGTGTTGCAATGCCGGTTCGGCTGAGCCCATGCCGTCGCGCGAGACCTGAATAAGCACGGATTTGCTGTCTTGGATCACAAGTTTACCTTTGCAAGCGAGTTTGGAAGCCAGAGCTGAAAGTCGAAAGTTGAAGGTCGAAGAGTACAAAAAGGAGTGCAAGAAGTCAAAGAGTTGAAGAGTCTAAAACCCACCAAGCCACGCCCTTTAGCTCTTTCAGCTAATAGACTTCCTGGACTCTTCAACCACTTTGACTTTTTTGACCCTTCAACTTCTTCGGCCCATTTGATCGCGCTTAATGATAGCGGACTTGAATCTTGGCGTGGAGGGGAATCAGGGTGAAATCAAATTCTTCCAGCCCCTCATCCTTTTCGGTGATGACCAGCAGGTATTTCCCAATCTTGGCGAGGAGGCCGGCGGAAGTGATCTTGGAGCCCACGAAGGTGTTGCCTTCGCGCATGGCTTCAAAGTCGGGAAGTTTGCCGCGCGTGGTGCTATGTGCGTCTTCCCAATCCACTTCTCCGGGACGAAACCGAACACCTTGAATCAAGACACCTTTTGCCTTACCCATAACCGCTCCGTCTTATTTGATGCCGGATCAGCCGGCGGGGCACGCCAGCCCAGTCCTACAAGGCTACCGACCATTTGGGTTGGTTGCAAGGCTTATCTTTACTAAATTATGGGCCGGCGCCAAGACGTTCGTACGGAAAGGCTTACAATCACTTGACAAAAAGTCGCTTGAAGAGTTAGCCGCAGTGAAAGTGGCAATGAAGGACCAAGAATCACGGCTGATGATCAAACTTGCATGTCCCGGCTGGGCCTTGTTCGTGGATTCGAACTTTATCAATCCCATTCATTCCAAATGACTTAGTTAAGATTCGGCGTTTTTGTAGACTTTATGGGGATAGCATAATCAGCGGCAAGTATCTGCAATGGCAGCGCTTGCAGCCCATTCATGGAGGCGCTGAAGAAAATCCAGCAGCGCGAGCGCGGTATCGATTTCGCCCCGACGGAGGCTGAGCATTGTGCTTCGGTGATCTTATGCCAGCAGCGCTGCCATCCTGCTATAGGGTCTCGGTCGTAAGCGCGGCAACGGCGGACGGCGAGCGCCCGACGGTCACAGAATGCTCCAGGGTTTTGCGCATGGTGTCGATGATTTGGGTGACATCATCACCGAACGCTACGGGGCCGTGCCCAGGCATCACCACCTTGGGCGCAAGGCGGGCGATTCGGTCTATAGACGCGAGCCATGCCATCCAATCGTCGACGCCGCCACAGTCGAGGTTCGGCAAGTACCGGTTGACAAGACAATCGCCCGAAAACAGCACGCCGTCGTCAGGCACCCAAACGGAAATGTTCGCGGGCGTGTGGCCCGGAGTAAGGAGAATCTCCACCTCACAGCCGCCAAGATCCATGCGTGTGTCGGCGTCGAGGGCTTGGGTGGGATTCACTAAACTCGTTCCGGCGTAAAACACCTTGGCCTCGACGCGCTCGCGGCGCGCGGCGTTCAAGATCGCGCTGTTGAACTCCGCAATTTCCGCGTCAAACTCGGCGGGAGTGCGACGGACTCCGGCGTGACCGTAAACCTCGATCCCTTTGGCGCGAAAGAAGCCGTTTCCTCCAATGTGGTCGAAGTGCGGTTCGGTATCGACAACGGCCAGGCGGTTGCCGGGACGGGCCGCCAGGGCATAGCCGTGAATGGTGGCCGCCGCGAGCGCGTTCGCGCCCGTGTCGACAATCAGCGTAGCCTGTTCGCCCACCACGAACCCGGCGTTGACGCTCCAAGGAGGTATGCAGGCCAGTCCAGTCACGGCGTAGCAGCGGTCGGATATTCGCATGGCGCACCCCTTCCTGATTCTATCCCAAGGCAGAGGCTAAGAGAGAAGCTGTGAAAAAACACAATTCTCACCGCAGAGTCGCTGAGACGGAGAGAAATGCCTCTTATTGAGTACCGCAAATTATAGTGACAAGACCCCCTCACCCCCGACCCCTCTCCCCCAGGGGGGCGAGGGGAGAGTTGAGTGACTTAGTTATGCAACCAACTCCCCTCGCCCCCTTGGGGGAGAGGGGTCGGGGGTGAGGGGGTCTTGTCCGTCACTGTATTATGCGAGGTTCAATAGGCCTCAGAACTCTGCGCCTCCGCGCCTCTGCAGCGAAAGATGTATGGGGATTGTTTCCCAGGTTTGAAATGATTGTCTGCGCCTGCATGCGAAAAGCCGCGACCTATAGAACAGGTTCGCGCTACACACAATCATCCCCACACGCAATCCCGAATCGCCAATCCAGAATGACCGTAGATCATCAACTGAGCAGGCGATGGGTGCTCGCGAGTTTAGCGGGAATGTTCAGGCCCTGCGGGCAATGCGGCAGGCAGGAGCCGCACACTTGGCAGGAGTCGCCGCGTTTGTCGAGTTGGGCATAAAGCCGCCGCGCGCGCTCACGCTCGCCGTAATCGGTGGCGTAGCGCTCATAGCGCAGGATTTCGGCGATGGCCACTCCCTCGGTGCAATGGGTCATGCAGTCGTTGCACAGGCGGCAGACCTCACGATTGGCGTACGCCGTCATCATCTCGATGGCGCGAGCGTCGGCAGCGCGCAATGGCTTTCCTGCACCTGAGTAGGTATCGACGAACTGGTCGAGGTTGTTGATGCGAATCACGGCGGTGCTCAAGTCCGTGCTGGTCGTGAGCCAGCGGGCCAGGGCGTGGTGGGGCGTGGTTCCCGGCGGGAGTTTGCTCATGAATTCGCTATCGGCCTGCATCCGCGCCGTCCCCGCACCGGTCTTCATGGCGGTAGTCCCAAATCCTTTGCTCTTGGCCAAGCTGACGAACTTATTGATCTCTTCCCCGTCGCCGAAGGAGAAGAAAAACTGGGCGTGCTCGTACAAGCCGTCGGCGATGACGGCGGCCAGGACGGTGGCCGCGTCCTCTCCCCCGGGGACGCGGGCATTGCCGTTGTAGTTGTGCTGCGAGAGGCACGGGTGGCGCACCAAGCCTTCCTTCTTCAAACGCTCGAAGGCGCGAATGGCGCCCCGGTTGTCCTTGAGCTCCGCGGTGTTGTGATAGCCGAAGTGTGGGCATAGCATGTCGTCGAAATAGCGCAGGCCGGTGCGCTCGACGGCCTGCTTGACGTACTGGTAGTGGGCTTCCTCGTCAATGGCTCCGGTTTCGTGATTGCCATGCACGCGGTCGACACAAACCTCGCAGTAATGCGCTTCGCGATTCTTCAGGATCGCGGGCGGAACTGAGTCGCGATTCCACTTATCGCTCTTGTGCCAGTAATTGACCCCGCACAAGATGCCGGCCTCGATGGCTTCGGGCGCCCAGTCCGCAGCGCCGATCAGCAAACTGACCTTGCGACCGGAGCGATCCAAGGGGCGTTGCGGCAGGCGACCGACTTTCGCGGCGGCAGCCTCAATTTCGCTCAGGGGCACGCGCCCGCAGGCAGTGCCCAGTCCCGCTGCCAGCGCTCCGGCGGAGGTAACGATGAACTCGCGGCGTCCAATGCGATTTTTGCTGGCCATAAAGCCTCCTTAGGATGGAGATTTACCTGCCGGCGCTGCTCTTGCCGAGCCGGCTGCTGACCGCGTTCGCCAAGTCCGTCAGGCCCTTGGCGATTTCCAGTGTGTCTTCGAAGGCGACGAGACGAATGAAATACGGTCCTTGGCGAAATGTCAGGCTGCCCTTGGCGTAGCGGCCGGCGTCGCCCATGGTAATGGGCTGGCTTCCTTCCGCCGATTCGCCATCATAGATTTTCTGTGCGCCCGCGGCATTACCCATCACGTACACGTCGACGGTGGCATCGGCTTTGCCGTTGAACTTGTAGTCGCTGGTCAGCGTTTTCACCACGCCCGCTTGCACATACTTGTCCGCGTCGCCATCGACGTATTCCCACAAATGGCTGGCTTCAAAGGTGCGCGTCTCGCTGGATTTCACCCAGCCCGGAGCGGAGTTGCCAGCGGGAAAGAAATCGACAGATGTCGAAGGCGCTTTGGACCGACATGATACCAGGAGAACGGCGAGGATGAAGACCATGGCCGAAATTCGACAGTCGAAAATCGAAAATCGCGCCGAGTTTCGAGTTTCGAGCTTCGGATTTCGCTTTTTCATTGCTTTGCACCCTTCTCAGATAATCCTTCGGTTTGGCGTTTCAACAGAATCTGGTTGGTTTTCGAACGGCTCTCCCCGATGCTGGTGACGTAAACAGCGGGCTGGTCTTTGACGGGGCAGGCGAACTCGCACGCGCCGCATCCCACGCAGCGGTCAGGATCGACGTAAGGCTGGCGAATTTGCTTCACATTACCAAGGGAATCCGCCACCTCAACGGGATGCAGGTAAATGGCCTTGGGGGACGTGGGGCACCACTCCTCGCACACGATGCATTCAGTGGCCATCGCCCAGGGCAGGCAGCGGCCGCGGTTGTAGAAGGCCGTGCCCAGGCGTATGGGTTTGGCGTTCTTGGCGGCGCTAGCGGGCAGCCAGGCTTTTTCCGCCTGGGTGATTTCCCAGATGGCGCCGGTGGGGCACACCTGGCCGCAGAGCACGCAACTGGGCTCACAATAGCCGATGCGAGGCGCGACGACGGGCGTCCACAAGCCTTCCACCCCCGCTTCCAGCAGCGCCGGCTGCAAGGCATTATTGGGGCACACCTTCATGCACTCGCCGCAGCGAATACATCGATCAAGAAAGCTCTTCTCATCGAGCGCTCCGGGCGGCCGAATCAGGCGTGGGTCCTTTGCCGCCGCGAATGCCGGGCCCGTGCGCAGAATCGGCAACAGCGCCGCGCCCGCCGCCACTCCCGCCATGGCGCGACGGCGTTGCAAATTGGGATTGTCGATGGTCGTGGGCGTGGCAGGGAAGAATTTGAAGCGGATTCCACTTTCCGGGCACTCGCCCACGCAGTTGAAGCAGAGGTGGCACTCCGCTTTGCGCCACTTGGCGTGAGGAATGGGATCGTCGCCTCCCTGGCAATCCAGCAGGCAGCGATTGCAATCATTGCAATGCTCGGGGAGCTTTTCCAGGCCCAGAATCGACCAGCGCGAAGCGATTCCCAGGAGCGCACCCAAGGGGCACAGCGCGCGACACCAGAAGCGCGTGATTCGCAAATTGAGCGCCAGGATGGCGATGAACAATGCTCCCAGAAAGAACGCCTGGTGATAGTGCGGCTGGCGGAAACTAAGCAGGGTTTCATTCAGGACGAGTTGGGCAATGAAGCCGATATCCCGCAGCGGCGCAGCCGGCGAATGATGCAACGAGTTCAACATTGCATCCAAGGCGTAGTTGATCGCCGGGAACACGGACGTCCCCAGCGACCGCACCGTGAGCGAGATGGGGTCCATGATGCCGAGGAGCGAGCCGCCAAAGAGCGCCGCCACCAAGCCGACAATCAGGATGTAATATTTCCAGGTCTGCCATTTCTTGTAACGATTCCGCTCCAGGCGCTCCGGGCCGCGCTTGCGCTCAGACTTCCAACTACCGAGAAAGTGGTTCAGCGTTCCCAGCGGGCAAATCCAGCCGCAAAAGAATCGGCCCAGGAAGAAAGTGGGAATCAAAATCCACAGGCACCAGAGGAGTCCGCGATAAAGAGTGTGGCTGGAGAGGGCGCTGGCGAGGGCCGTGAGAGGGTCAAGCTGAAGGAAAAGACTTACGGGGTACCCCAGGCGCGTCGCATCGCGCGCAGCGTGCATCGAGCTGCAGCTATCGGCCTTCATCATCAGAAGGAGAAAGAACAACAGAAATAGAATCTGCGACCACCGCCGGAGCTTGGGAAGCTTTTGCTGGGTCATGGCGGAAAACCTTACACCTTACCAACCGCAGTCTTGCAGCTAATAGGCCAATGCTGGAATTCGTTCTAACAAACTTTGTTTCATAGTGTTAGCTAAGCTGAGCGGTAGGATATGGGAGAAATTCGGCGAGTTCAATTTGGGGTTTATTCCCCAGTAGGGCAGGTGTAAAGCATCACGACGGAGGCATCAAGAACCAGATAGTTCAAAATCGCTTACCTTCCTCGATCAAGCTCTTAATCGTGACCCCTTTGGGAAGCTTTATCCGGGGGCGGCTCTGGATTGAGTCGAAGATCTCTTTCAATGTCCGCCCGCGCTCCGCCGGCATGGAAACCAACCGCGCCTGCTCTCTTCCACGGCGGGTGATGACGATTTCTTCCCCCTTTGATGCCCGCTCCACCAGTTGTGAGAGCTTCTGCTTGGCCTCAAGGATCCCCACCGTCATATGGCTGAACCTCCTGGATAGCTAAAGGCTTGGCAAGATGATTCTGCTTTCCAAGTCGTTTGGAGTCAAGTCGCCCCTTCGCGGCGGCAAGTGTAGCGACCTGTTTTGCAGACCCGCGGTTTTTCCCCTATGAGATGAGGGAAAGCCGCGGACCTACAAAACAGGTCTGCTACCTTTCTCGTGGGTGCCCGGGCGAAGGACAGGCACAAGGCCTGCCCCTACTCCGATTTAACGGTTTTCTTTCCGTAGAGGGAATGTTCGATTTCGGCGGGATTATCGAGGTCGATGAAAACCAGGTGGGGCCGCGCGTGGTCGCAACCGGGATTGACGACCGTGGTCGAGCCGATGCGATCGCAAAAGGACCGGGAAAGTTTGGGGCTTTCGTGAATATGGCCGTGCAACGTCATGAGCGGCTGGTTCCTTTCAATCCAACTTCGCAGAGCCCTACTGCCGATGTGGCGGCCATCGAAAAGCACATCACAGTACGTGTTGAAGGGCGGCGCGTGGACCACCGCCACCGTGTGCTCGGGGTCCTTAACATGGAACAGCCGGAGTTCCTGAGCGATGCTGGGCAAGGAATCCAGGTAAGACCGGAAATCCTCAATGACCATGAAGCCACCTGGCGTCCCCATAACACAGCGATAGGAATAGGTATCGGAATCCACCTCCGGCCCGGCATCCCAGCGCTCAAAGTCCTTCAACTGAAAGGGCGTGGGCGCCACACAAGAAAGGCCCATCAGTGTGTAGTCGCCCAAGGTTCGGGTCTCCTGGTGCAGGTTCTCGATGAGGTTGTTCATCTCGAGTTCTTCCAGCGCCGGCAGAACGGTTTGGCAGTCATCGTTGCCAGGGATGGCGAAAACGCGCAGGGTGGGATGCGCCTGCTTCCACTCGCCCAGGAGAGGGGACAATTGATTGAGAATGAACTCCGGTTGATCGATGGGGAGTCGCATCGCAGCCCCGGAAGGCGTGCCGGGACAGAGGTCTCCGCCGAAAATCAAGGCGTCGGCACGCGTGCGAACTGCCGCTTCCCCTGCCGCGCGGTAGAAATCAAGGTTGCCGTGTAGGTCGGAAGTGTATACGAGGCGTGCCAAGTGTATCTCCCATGGGTGCGTGACATTCTAGGCGCCGGCGGGGACGGGCCGCAAGCGAATTTGCACAGAAGGCGGAAAACAGTAGGCAGAATGCCAGCGGCTTACGGTGAGGGCGGACCAAAGAAAGGAAAAAACCCGAGCGGAAAACGGAGAAGCATCGTATCATTTCAACGGTTCGACGTGGGCCAGCCCCGTGCTGCTCGAAACCACCGCGTGACGGCAATGATCTCACAGCGTCGCAGCCCTTCCGCACAGAAGGTAACGGAGCAGCTCTGACCGCTGTATGGTTCGCTGACAAGGAGCGAAAGGATGCGGAAAACGGTGTCCCGGGGACTCGGAATCTTTCTGCTGGCGGCATGGGCGCTGTCGGCGCCGGCCCTGGCGGCGGATGACGTGGTGATGAAGGCGATGCGTGATGAGCTGGATCGATCCATGAAGCAATTGCAGCTCGAGCAGCTCGAAAAACCTTACTTCATATCCTACCGCGTCCAGGACCGGACTTCGGTTGACACCACGGCCACTTTCGGCGCACTGCTTTCCGGCGACCTCTCGCGCACCCGCTACCTGACGGTGCAAGTGCGGGTTGGGGACTATCAACGCGACAACAGTAATTTCATGACCTATCCGCCCGCGGCCAACGGCCTGAGCGAAAATGTGCTGCTCCCTTTGGACGATGATTACCAGGAATTGCGCCGGCAGATTTGGCTGGCCACCGATACGGCTTACAAGCAGGCGCTGGAGATGCTTTCCCGTAAGCGCGCGGCGCTGGAAAATCGGAAAGCCCGCGAAAACATTCCCGACTTCAGCCGGGAGCAAACGACGACGGCGCTGGAGCCTTTTGCGCCGATCAAAATGGATCTTCCCTCCGCCGAAGCTCTGGTGCGAAATCTTTCTTCCCTTTTCCGCCAATCGCCGGAAATCTACACCTCATTGGTCAACATGAGAATCGCGGACACCCGCGCCTGGTATCTGAATAGCGAAGGGAGCGCAGTGACCGACGAATCCAGCGGCGCGGTATTAGTCGCCACGGCGCAAACCCAGGCGCTCGATGGAACCATGCTGCCGGACTGGGTGGTGGTGTCGGCGCGCTCAATGGAAGCGCTCCCCCAGGAATCCGATCTGGCGTCGCAGGTTCGCGCCATGGCGGACCGCCTGACGCGCGTTCGACATGCACCCATGGTGGATCGCTACAGCGGGCCGGTGCTTTTCGATGGCGCCGCAGGCGCGGAAGTCATCAGCCAGGTCTTCGCTCCCAAGCTGCTCGCCATGCGCACGCCGGCGTCGGACAATTCCCAGATGGAAGCTTTTGCCGCCCAAAGTGTGAGCAAACTTCAGGATCGGCTGGGGGCGCGCGTGCTCCCCAGTTTCCTGAGCGTCGTCGATGACCCCACGCAAGCTTCCTACGAGGGCACGCCCTTGCTGGGCGGCCACGCCGTTGACGACGAAGGTGTCCGCGCGCGCCCCACCACGCTGGTGGACAAGGGCTATCTCAAAACGCTGCTCAACGCCCGTGATCCTGTCTCCGGCATTCCCCAAAGCACGGGAAGTTTTCGCACTTTTGGCCCGCAGCCCAGCAATTTGATTTTCACCGTCACGGAGGGAGCAAGCGAGCCGGAACTGATGAACCAGTTGCTCAGCATGGTGAAGCAGCGCGACAAGGAATTTGGCGTTGTCGTGCGTGGGGTCGGCCGCGAGATATTTAAAGTCTACCCGGACGGTCACGAGGAGTTGATGCGTCTGGGCCAGTTCGATGGCTTGGATGACGGCGCTTTTAAAGACCTTGCCGCTGCCTCGCGCGATCTCACGGTTTACAGCATTCCCTTTGCGGCTTACGGTGGGCGCCTGTATCCCGGACAGACCGCTGCCCCGCTGGTTTCCTTCGTCGCCCCTTCACTTCTCTTTGAGGATCTTTCCCTGAAACCCCCCACCGGTGAGTTGCCGCGGTTGCCGCTCTCCAAACATCCGTACTTTGATAAGTAGTGCATCTGAATCTCTCGGATCGGAACCTGCCTCTTCCTTCCCGGGGGAGAAAAGTATCTGGGCCCGGATTTCCCACCGTCCAGGTTGGGGTAGTTATACCGAGATTCCCTGCAACTGCCGAAGGCATTTAGAACTTCTATCGGGCTTCGTGCCCTGCCTTACGCTTCCGGAAGTGTCCAGAGGTCACGACGAGTCCGGGCGCCTCACTGAATCAGCCCTTTTCCGCTGCCTGCTCCCCGCCAAGAGGAGCCTTGTTTCGGTCAAATTGTCATGACGGTTTGGACGCAGATGAATGCACGCCGAGTCCGAAGGTGTGAAAGAATCACTTCCGCAATGATCGTTTGCACTGCGGCGAGGGGTTTTGAGCGTTGACGGCGTGGATAGCGGAAGAGGGTTACGGTGACCTGATGTTTCGGCCGTCCTTTCCGTGCCGCGTTGAGCCCTCAGCTTGGCCCTGGGGCGCCGATGTCCCGCCGCGTCCCCCCCCAGAGGCCGTGCGCGACGCCTATTACCGTGGATTGCCGGGCAACACCGGTTTTGGTCTTTCCATGGCGGGCTGGGGATGGCATGCCGAAACCGGACTGCATTGCCTGCGCCTGATCCTCACCGGCGTATTCGACCGTTTCCCCAAGCTTAAAATCATCGTCGGACACATGGGAGATCACCTGCCGTTCAATTTCGCACGCGCCGACCGGGTTTTTAACGAAATGGCGGGCGAAAACGGCGCGCCTCCTTTCCAGCGAAAAGTCATCGAGTATTTTCGCGAGGACTTTTACGTCACCACCAGCGGTTACTTTGATGTGCCGCCATTTCTCTGCGCGCCAAGCGTGCTGGGTTCTGATCACGTTCTGTTTTCGGTTGACTACCCTTACCCTTCCAACCTTGCCGGCCGCGAATTCCTCGATACGCTCCCGGTCGGCCCCGAGGATGTGGAAAAAATATCGCATGGCAACGCGGAGCGTATACTGAAGCTGTAAAGCGCAAACATTTTTAGCTGGTTGCTGAAAAAGCGCTTCGAGCGCCGTCGTAGCGCCGGCTTCCAGCCGGCACTCCTTTAGGTTCATCAAAGGCCGGCAGGATGCCGGCGCTACGGATCGGGTACCGCGGAGGTTGGGTCGGGGTAGCGATGAGGTGCGCGCATTGTGCGCTCCTCCGGAGTGCCAGGATAAGCCTGGCTGATCTTGTGAACTGAAAGGAGTTCACCTTGTAGATTACCCGTTCAACAAGTAGCCCGGCAAGCGCGCGTGGGAGCAATCGCACGGGCGAAGCCTTGCTGGGGCGAACTCGTGAGCCGTAGCGCAAGCGAACTCGATTCGGCCCCGTTATGCAATGGAAGGTGGCCAGCCCGCCGGAGAGTGGTGAAGCCTGACATCGACGGGGAAGCAACGGGTGGGAGCACTCGTCGGACCTTCCGGGGTGGTAGGAGACGGCGCGCGAGGACAGATCCGTCGAGGAACCTGGGAGACCCGACGAGACGGCGTCAGCCAACGTCCTGCGGGAATAAATAACCGCAGGGTGGTCTCGTCGGGAGTCGGACCGGCTCATAGTAGCGGGGAAGCGGGTAACGACCGTGGAGCGAAGGGGCCGGGACGCAAACATGCTGAATCCGAGGGTGGGAATTCCGCTTGGACGAAAGTCCCCCTACGGAAACCCTGCCGCAAGGTGGGGGAACAGTTCTCATCTTAGATCGAAGCTGGGCCGCCCGGCTAAGTCGCCTTTCCGGCTGACGTACTGCTGGGCAGCGAGAGTTTGCGTGAAAGCCGGATGAGGGAAATCCTCACGTCCGGTTTGAGGAGGGGGGAGGCAATCGTGCCTCGGCATCGTTCCTCCCCTACTCTACCGGCCCTTCTCCTCCCGGCCTTTCGTCGTTTTGCCTTCATCAACCCGTGCACGCCGGGCGTGGCAAGAGCTGCGACATGGGCGCGATTATAATCCTCGGCCCAGGACTCGGCGAAGCGGAATTCGCGATCCGGAATTCGCGATCCGGCTCAGAGCCGCGGACGAGCGCTGAGAGGCGCGCACGTCCTCGCCACCCAACCTCCGGGCTACCTGCTCTGAATTGAAGGTCGTTGATTTATCATGGCATGTTTATCGCCCCCGACCGGTCCGCTACGTCTCGATGCCGACACCCCTCACTACGAAGTGCGGCTTATCCTCTTCTGGGGCGAACAATCGCCAGTATTCATCCCCAAGGGAGTCGTCAGGAAACACCTCTAGGGAATAACCTTCACTCAGATCAATGTGCAGACTGCCTGCCGCTCCCGCCTCGATCCTTTGCACGATGAACTGTCGTGTGCCATTTTCAAAGAGCAAACCAAGTAGTTTGTCACGGCGGGTGGGGTCGCGGCCCCAATCAAAATCCGCAGGAACCGGGCCCTCGTTGCCATAGTCTGCAGGGTAGTAGAGATCACGGTTCCCTACGACGACCCGGTCTGCCAGCGTGATACGCCACGCGCAGTCAACGTGGAGTGCATATTCCCCAACCTCACTTGGCCTCCCATAATGGTCCAGTGTTTTCTTTCGTTCCCCGAATTGAAAGTTAGCCATAGATGCCGCGCGCCTGCAGGTCCACAGCGCCTTTCCAATCAGGGCCGCCGTTGCAGCTTGGATTTGTGCCTTCACAAAAGCCCTCCAGTGTCATTCTATTGGTGCTGGCGAGGTAAGTTTGCTCATTTTCCAGGGCAGAGCTTTGCTCGCTTGGCCTTAAGATCCGCTAGGACTTGTTCGATCATCGTGTTCGCCCAACTCATCGGTAGTATCCATTCAACACCTCTTTGGCGACCTCAACAAGTTCATGATAGTCATTGATCCCCTGTTTTGTGACTGCATTTTCGAATTTATCCTCCAGTTTTGGATTCCATTTCTTTCCAGTTTCTCTCGCGGCTTGACTCTTGGCATGCCGCGCCTGCCTGTTTTTTACTTGGTTATCCTCTTGCTTCTTCTTGCCTCCGACCTCTTCGTCGTCTGGGTCCGGATTGGGCGAAGTCGTGTTACTGAGACTGGAGGTGGCGGGCGGTGGGGGAGGAGCGTCCTTGCTCTGGATAGCGCCGGGCTAAACCGGCATGGAGTCGTGAATGAAAGAGTCATACAGGGAAGGAGTAGCGAACCACCCTGGCCCCCAGCCCTGCGAGGGCGGTCGTGAGGCCGCACTTGAAGCGTGG
>Ga0326728_10002021_pt1 | contig 69135 bp, 71 predicted proteins | sample MB3enrmetagenome_FD_207602 | JGI IMG/M metagenome (GOLD analysis project Ga0326728, IMG submission 207602) | Lab enriched peat soil microbial communities from McLean, Ithaca, NY, United States - MB31MN | ecosystem: Environmental > Terrestrial > Soil > Wetlands > Peat | place: USA: New York... | reverse complement strand
GCGTATCCATTCTGCTCTGGGGTATAGAACGCCCAGCGAAATGGGAAAATTTAAACTTGCAGCTTAACGACTTGTCTACTAAAGTGGGGCAAGTCCAATCTGATCTTCGGAGATGAAGTTAGGCATTCGCGGTTGCATCCTCCTTCATGCTATCGGGAAACCGTATATCCAGATTTTCAACATCAATCTTGCCCGACATCAGGCGGGACAGAAGTCGGTCGCGGGATAATGAAAGCATGTCATTTTTTTCAAACAATCCCCATAGATTTATGCGTATAGGATATACAATTTTATCGAACTTTTTCATAATAGTAGATTCGGGAATAATCATTTCAAGTTTATTGATCGCCCTCACATTCAATGCGCCCATTATTGCACCAGAGTCTTGTTTCTTACTGACTTCTTCCTCCATGTGCGTGGAAAGCAGATACTGGATTAGAAAAGATTGAGAGATTTTTAGTGGCCGCACAGCTGTCATATTTCTACCAAGGGCAGCTTTAACCCCTCTGGGAATTTGGGCAACAGCGGCAATTCGTCCAACGTTGGTTATTAAACAGTCGCCTTCCTGAACTTCAATATTCTTTGTCCACTCATCATAATCTAGTTTTGCAATTAAGAATTTGTATGATTTTCTGAATCGTCCATTCTCCTTAATGTTTTCAAGTTGGATTAACCAACCTTCTCCACTTTCAATTTTAACAGGTTTTTTAGTGTGCAAACAATCCACAACAGATGCAACATCACTAAGCATCTTCACTTTCCAGCCTTCCGGTAAGCCGTTGATGATCTTTGTCTTCTCATGTCCAGGGAAACGCAGGCGGACAAACCATTCGCGGTAGAGTTCCTCGGCCATCTTTTCCAGAATGGCGATTCGGCGGTTATTGTTTTCAATCAAATCATCATAAGCCGAAAGCACCGCCGCAATCTTGAGTTGGATAGTGGGATTTGGAATTCTAAATTTTATTTTTCGCAATTTATCTAGACTCAGATTATCCTGTGTTGTTCCTTTAGAGATTGCTTCAAGAGTTGTTTTGTAAACATTAAAACAGTATTTCACAAATTTTACATTTGATTTTTCTTTGAATGAAGTAAAGCCAAGAATGCTGTCGGGGAAACATGCATCAATAGCTAAAATCGCAGTATCAGCTATATTGGCAGCAATTGTAATGCATAAAGTGCCACACTTCCAAAGTTTGCTTTGCGCTAATCCTTTTTCATTATATGTTTGAGAGTACGAAGTTATATAAAATGGCGCATTTTTAACATTACCGGTTTGTATAAATGGATAAATTCCGCCATACAAGGATTGGTCGTCTCGGGGGCGGTTTCTTGATCTTCCTCTACCCAATTTTCCCAAATCATCGATTGTTAACAAATCGAAATTCATTCTTCCTCGCCATTTTTCATAACAAATAAACCTGTTATCAATAAAACGCTTAATACGTCGATCAAACTATCGGCAATAAGTCAAATAAATTGCCGATAGTTTGATTTTCGTTTTGGGTCTGTTAATCACCGGCAATCTCTCTAATATTATGATTTATAACGCTTTCAAGCTTTTTTGCTTCTTTGTTGAGATTATTAAGTTCATCGTTCAACGCCAGCATTTCGTCTATGAATTCTTCCTCGGTTTTGCCGTCTTCTTCTATAACAACGCCAACATAGCGGCCGGGGTTGAGGGAATATTCCTGTTCTTTGATTTCATCAAGGTTAGCCAATTTGCAAAGGCCGGTCACATCTTCATACTTCGCTTCGGGAAAGCGTTCGTGCAGCCAGGCGATATGACCGAAAAAGTATTCGGTAGCTTTGGCCTCTTTATGCAAATCTTCGAGTTCGATTTTGAGGGCTTTCAGATCTTTATTTTTGCTTAAATCTTTCTCAATGTGCCGAACCTTCTTGTCCACTTCTTTTAGCAATTCATGAAGCGATGCAAAAAAGGGCACGATAGTTTCGGCAAGTTTTCTTTGCACTTTATTCGCTTTGTCGATATGGGCAACATCAACTGACTTCGTATAATCTGCATAAGCTTTTAATAATTTGTTTATATCTTTCAAAACGGGCGCAAAATCTGGAATATCTTCGCCATTATTTTCTTTTAAAAAGTTGATGACATTTTTGGATACGGCATCAATGGATGGGCGGTTTTCGGTAAGGCGCGCAAATCCTTTGTTGTAATAGCCATCCACCAATTCAACAAACGCCCGGCGGTTGCCCCGATGCAGTCGGCTGATGACAGCTATATTTTGAATCTGCTCCTCGGTAAATTCCCGGTGCGCCCGGTCAATCTGGGTGAAAATATTTCTGGCGTCAATAAAGAGAATTTTTTCATCGGGCTTATCCTTATCGAAAAACCAGAGAGTCGCCGGAAGTGTGACGGTGTAGAACATATTGGACGGCAGGGTCAGCATGGCATAAATCAGATTTTTCTCAATAAGCGTTTTGCGAATATCCGCTTCGCTGTGACGTGCGTCCGATGCCGAGTTAGCCATGACCAGTGCGGCGCGGCCTTTCTTTTTCAATGAAGTGGCAAAAAGATTGATCCACAGATAGTTGGCGTTGGGAACTGTCACGGCGCCTTTGTCCTTGGCTTTTGCTTTGGTCTTGTTTCGGGGTATGCCATAGGTATTGAAACGTCTGTCGGCTTCCACTTTGGCCAAATTCACGTCATCTACATTAAAAGGCGGATTAGCCAGCACATAATCGAAATTTCCAAAACTGCCGTGAAGATCTTCATAATAGGTATTTGCCTGTCTGATGTCGCCGCGCAAGCCGTTTACGGCAATGTTCATCTTGGCGAGTTTGACTGTTTCCAATGTTTTTTCCTGCCCATAGACAAAGAGGCTGGTATCCTCGCCGGGTGATTTGCGCCCTTCGATAAATTGCGCAGATTGCACAAACATGCCGCCTGAACCGCAGGCAGGATCAAACACTGTGCCGTTATGCGGTTCAATGATCTGCACCATCAGGCGAACAACGGAACGCGGAGTGAAAAACTCTCCACCGCCTTGTCCTTCGGCCATAGCAAACTTACCGAGAAAGTATTCATAAATCTGGCCGAACATATCACCGGAGGTCTCTTTGGGAATATCGGCAAAGTTTTTCAAAAGCTGTTTGGGAATGCCTCGATACTCCGATTTGCGCACCAGACGAAAGTATTCATCCTGCGGCAGCGTATCTTTGAGTTCCGGTTTGTATTCCTCGATGAGTTGCATAGCCCTTTTCAAGGCCGGGGCAATCTCTACTTTTTCGGGCAGATTCAAGAGATAATCGTAGCGTGCTTCTGGCGGCAGATAGAATCCGCATTTTTCAATGGCTATTTCATCTATAGGACGTTCGCGGCGACTACCTTTGAGTTTTTTAAATTCTATATTGATTTCATGCTCAAACAGACCATACTTGTTGTCTGCGAATTTTAGAAAGATCAAGCCGAGCACCGGCGTGGAATATTCCGATGATTTGAGGTCTGAATTGGCTCTTAATGTGTCGGCGGTTTGCCAGAGCGTTGCTTCCAATTTTTTCAATTGTTCAGTTGTCATTATATTTTTTTAGTATCCAGAAGGTAATATTTTGATTTTGAAAGCAAACAAAGAATTATTGCCGTTCATATTACAACTTTAAAAAGACAATGCAAGTATTATATGAGCAAATGGTGGATAGTAAATGGACTGGATACCGGCCGGAGCTTATCCTTTGCAAAGGCGGGGACCGATATGATAAAAAAGTATGGCAATGACAAGAGATTAGAACACATCATTAATGTAACGGCAATATTAATTGTAGGGCGCGTTTCCTAAACGCGCCGCTCGGATCGGCAGGTGTTCGATCCCTACAATATCTGCCTCCGCCAGTCTGATAGAAATGTGTGGCAATCACAGAAGAACTCTTGAGTTCCCGGCGTTATTTATATCGTGAAAAATCAACGCCTCTCATGTGGCCGCGCTGTTCAAACCAGGCATCTTCATTGACAGGAGGCGCCGTTATCTGATCATGCTCTTTACGCACCAACCGGATGGCTTCTCCCGGACAGGTCGTGACGCACAAGCCGCAGCCGATACATCGCTCCGGGATAACACGGTTCGCGTCTTCGCCCTCTTCAATGGCCGCCACCTGGCATCGTTCGTCAATGCATTTCCCGCACTGGATGCATTTTTCCGGATCGATCTCGGCATAATAACTGGAATTGATAACCAATGAAGCCGGAATGCCCAAATGAGTGATGGCATCCAGCACTCCGCAGCAGCATTTGCAGCAATTACAAATGTAGAAGCCGCCTCCCTGCACATTGGAGGTCAGGTGGACCAATCCCCATTCTTCCGTCTTTTTCATCAAGTCGTGCGCTTCCTGTTTGGTAATCGCCTTGCCCGTAGGATATTTGTCGAAAACACCGGGGACGGGCGCAACGGCCAGACAGACCGCAACCGGCCGGTCACATGGGTGTCCCAACAGCGCCTTTTCTTTTTTACAAATGCAGTCGTTTACTAAAAAAGACTGGTTCTGTTCAATAATATTGGAAACCCTCTCATAAGACAAAACCTCCTGCCCGGCAGATATTTCTTTTTCAATGGGCACTGTCCGCATGAGTGGAGGTGTCTGGGAAAAAAACAGCTTTCTGTAAATCGGTCCGTATTCTTCACAAAGCTCGGCAAATTCTTTATCCATCCGGCCAAGCTGAAATTCATATATTCCGAAAACCCACGGCAGCATCTTGAAGACCATAACACCCCCGAAATCGATAGCAAAAAGCTGTCCGGCCCTGCCCATGGCTTTCAATTGTTTGTCCAGGCCATCGAGTGGACGGCCTGTTCTTTGGGCTACCTGTTCGGCTGTTTCAAAAGTTAACCGCATGTCGCAAAAAAGATCGGCCTGCTGGGGCGTAAAAATCCATTTCAAAATTTTAATCTCGATGCCGCTTTCGGTCGCGGGGAAACCGTTGGGCAGGGTATCGAGCACCTTTGCCAGTTTATAATATATTTCATCTGCCATGTTCTTTCTCCTTTCGTTTCTTTCCTTTTTTGGCCTCCAGATCCTGCAGCGCCTGATTGCACCAGTCAATGGCCATTCGAGCGTGGCGTATGCCGTAATCAAGTGAAAGGCTCCAGTAATAGGCTTCTTCGGCAAAACCGGGCTTGGCTGATTGCCGTGCGATAACCGGCATTGCCTCCGTCTGGTACTGTTTAAGTAAATTTATATTGTATTCCCGCCAGTTTTTCAGGTGATCCGCCAGTTTTTCGGGCGGCAACTGTCTGGCGAAAAAAATCTTTACAAGCATTGTGAGGCGAAGTTCAGGAGTTTCGGGCGGTTCGGCAAGCCAGTGGAGAAGTTCCTTTTTCCCTTCACCGGTTATTTGATACACTTTGCGGTTCGGCTTTCCCGACTGCTGCAAAATGGTCGAAGAGATCCATCCCTGCCCTTCCATCTGCTTTAACGATCTGTAGATATGAGGCAGGGCGGCATTCCAGAAAAAATGAATAGAATTCTGAAATTTATTTTTCAAGTCGTAACCGGTGGACGGTTTATAACTGATTAAACCCAAAAGCGCGTGGGGCAGTGACATGGCGGCCTCCTTTATATATATACTGTGGTTTATATATACACATGTTCATATATTTAGTCAAGCGTTTTTTATCATGAAATTTTTCTTTTCGCCCGGCCATCATCAAAGCATCATTTTCAAAGGACATTTACGGATCATTTCATGATTGACACGCAACGCCGTTTTTCCTATAATTATTAGTATTTAGGAATAGTTCTTATCAAACTTATCAATAAGGAGGGAAGAAAAGATGAAGACAACCCGTCTGAAAACCGGATCGATCACTGCCATGATTTTGATCATACTGGCTTTTTGCTCCCTGAGAGCTATTGCCGCCGGCCCGCCGTTAATCAACACCGATAAGGATATATATTATTACGGCGAAAAGATCAGGGTAAATTATTACCGCGCGCCCGGATATTCAAGGGATTGGATATGTATTGTACCGGCAGGCGCTCCCGATACGGATGCCGGAGACTATCGATACATAACCAGGCGGGGACACGGTGTCCTGACTTTTGGAGCCAAGCGGCCAGGCAATTACGAAGCGCGCGCCTATTACAGGTACAGCATCGGCCGATACGTCGTAACCGCGCGTTACGGTTTCAAAGTACTGGATCGCCGGGGTAATTGGTAGCAGTGCCAAGATAAAAAGATTACGTCATCTTCGGCGTAAAGATTATCAATATTTTTATCATTTTTTCGCGGGTAAAAACGGCTTGAAACCGTTTTTAATAATCCCGCTGAAGTTTAAAGTTAAATCATCCAGTGACATTTTTATTTTATGATTAAACCAGTCGTAATACAGACCAACAAATCCGGAAGTAAACAGATTGACACAAATTATAAACTGTTCTTTGTTTTTAATAGCCGACATCTTTTTTTCATCACTTAATGTTTTCTCTATGAGGATTGTCTTTAATTTGTTAAAAAAAGCCATTGAGTTCTGTGAATTAATTAAAATCCGGTAAAATTCCAAATCTTTTCCCAGAAATCGCGCGATATTCGTAAAAAAAGGCAACGGATTTTCAACCATCCTTGTGTCTTTAAATTCATCAAGAAATTCAAGTAATGCCGATAATATCTCGTTTTCGATTTGTCTTGATACATCCATTACACTTTTATAGTGGGCATAAAAGGTTCCTCTGTTAATATCCGCGCGGCTTACGATATCCATTACGGTAATTTTATCGATATCCTTTTCCTTTATCAATTCCACATAGGCCTGCCTGATTAATTTTCTGGATCGAATAGCGCTTCGGTACTCTGCCTTTACGCGCGTAGTCTTTTGGCTCATTTTTGCTCTCCTTTAAAAATTTTTATCCAAAGTCGGACACAAACATCAAAATTTGTTCAATATTAAACAATATGGCAAAATATTGACTATTGACTTTGATACAAGTGCACTATATTATACTTGTGTTCAAAATTCAACGGTTGTTTGATTTTAACACCCCTTTTTTCATCACTTCTCATCAGGGGGAGGAAGAATTTATAAAGAGTGTAAATTCTCCCTCCCCCACTCCTCTTCATTCTTACGCCCCTTGCTCTATAACTTAACCAATTTGCCCGTCCCCAGCGCCCTGAATCCGCCTAAATCCGGCGGATTGCGTAGCGCGGCCATATTCCCGGCCTCTACAAAATAACTGCCGACAGGCTGACCGCAAGGTCCCCGAGGGGCATCGAGCTGACGAATTAACAAGGCCGCGCATCATAGCTTGACAATTTATCCGGAAATCTCTAAGAGGACATCTATGATGGCCCCTATGAAACAAAAAGAAAGAAGTAAACTTATCAAGGAAAAAATCCTTGATATTTCCCTTAATCTTTTTATCTTAAACGGGTACAAATCAACAACCACAAGAGAAATTATTAAAAAAGCGGGCATTACGACAGGCACGCTCTATCATTTTTTCCGCGATAAAGAGGATATCCTTCTGCACATCGTTCTGACGACCTTTAGTGAAGCCATGAATGCTGCCATCAATATCATCGGTAAAGAAAATGATTCAGCTCTGGTCTATGCCACAATTTACGCGCTGGAAATGAAAGCGATCGAAAAATATGATCGCGCCGCGGAGCTTTACCTGGAATCATACAGTTCATGGCGAATAACCGAAGTACTGCACCCGATCAATGTTGAGAGAAACAAAGCTTTTTTTCATCAATATAACCCGGGATTAACCGATGAGGATTATTACATAAAGACTCTCGCGCTGCGGGGGATGAGATTGAGCTTTATTATAGAACGGCTTTTTGCCGGAGAGATTGATTATGAGTCAAAATGTGCATTTCTTATCGAAACGGGCCTTACGTTCTTCAATGTTCCAAAGAAAAAAATAAAGCAGGCCGTTACCAAAGCCCTTAACCTGACTTCGAAGAATTCATTAACCATATACGGTTTCAAAATATAGGCAAAACTAAAAGCCAGCCGCCAAAATCCTTAAAAATTTTTTACCGCTGTCGCAGGTCTTGCGCGCGAATAAAAAACCATTTAAATATAACTTGACAATAATTAGAGCATGCTCTAGATTTTAATATAACGATACAGCGCAATGCTGCTTTTAGTTTTGGAGGAAATTCGCCGAAAACTCCTGCCAAAAACCATATCAGGAATGGTTATGAAGGAGAAAAGCGATTCTTAAACCGGGAGAAAACAAAAATGAAAAAAAGCGATGATATCCAGTACCCTCATACCATAAGCGGTTTCCAGTTTTTTATGAAGTTAATGGCGGTAACAGGGCGGATACCCTTCATGGCATACCACGGATTGAAGGGCATCAAAGCCATAAGCGGCAACCAGAAGATCTCATGGGGTTCGCTTCTTGAGGATATCGCGCGCAGATATCCTGACAACCCGGCGGTGAAGTCGCCGGACGGCACGCTGACCTATCGTGAGTTAAACGAGAAGGCCAACCAGTCTGCCCATTTTCTTGTGTCCGCGAAAATCGTGAAAGGCGACACCGTTTCCGTGTGTCTGGAGAACAGACCGGAGCTCCTTGTCCTGTACTGCGGGTGCGCCAAAATTGGCGCCATATGCTCGCTGATCAATACAAACCAGAGAGGAGATTCTCTTGTCCATAGTTTTAATCTGAACAAAGGCAAGGTGGTGGTGATTGGAGAGGAATGTTACGATTTTTTTAATGAGGTGAAAAACAGGATCGATCTTCGGGGATCAACGCTGTGCCTCCTAAACGATCCGGCAATTAACCGCTTTAAAGAACCTGAAAATATCCCTGAAAATATGACGGATAAACTTGCCGCCATGCCCAAAACCAATCTTCGGGAAACAAGTCAAATAACGCTGAGGGACACGATGGCGTATGTTTATACCTCCGGAACGACCGGCGGTTTGCCCAAAGCGGCCGTCATCACCAACAAGCGCGCCCTTTCCTCGACGTTCTGGTTCGGCAGAGTGGTAACGCACGTCAGGCCGAAACACACCATATACATTCCTTTGCCGTTTTTTCACACCAACGCCATCACCGTGGGATGGCCGCCCGCGCTATACAGCGGCGCGGCAGTCGCCATGAGAAGAAAATTCAGCGCGAGCGGATTTCTCGATGACGTGAGAAAATTCCGGGCTACGCATTTCGTGTATGTGGGGGAAGTTTGCCGGTACCTGATGGCGCAGCCCGAAACAGCCGGAGAAAATAAGACGACGTTGAAATATATTATCGGCAACGGCCTGAGACCGGATATCTGGATGGCTTTCAAAAAGCGTTTCGGCATCAAAAAAGTCTTCGAGTTTTACGGAGCCGCGGAAGGCGTCGGCGTTTTTACCAATCTCTTCAATTTCGATTATACCGTCGGCACAAGCCTGACCCCCTTTGCCATTGTCAGGTATGATATTGAAAACGATCGCGTGGAGCGAGACGATCGCGGCTTTTGCAAAAAAGTGAAGAAGGGAGAGCCCGGCCTGCTCCTCATGGAGATATCGGAGAAGACCCCGTTTACCGGCTACACCGACAAAAAGAAAACCGACGAAAAAATCATCCGCGACGCCTTTTTAAGGGGCGATCTGTGGTTCAACACCGGCGATATGCTGCGCGACATGGGATTCCGGCACGCCCAGTTTGTCGACCGTCTGGGCGACACTTTCCGCTGGAAAGGTGAAAACGTCGCCACCATGGAAGTGGAGAAGGCCATCGATTCCGTCCCCGGTGTTTCATCATCAGCGGTGTACGGCGTGAGCATGCCCAAAGGCGACGGCAGAGCCGGCATGGCGGCAATCATTCGCGAAGACTGCAAAGATATCGATTTTACGGCGTTTGCGGCGCACCTCAGATCTGTTCTGCCCAAATACGCGGTGCCGATTTTCATACGCTTTGTCAATGATTTCCAGTGGACGGCGACGCATAAGATCAAGAAGACAGACCTTAAAAACGATGGATTTAATCCGGCCGCGACCAAAGGCGACCTGTACGCGCTCCTTCCCGGAAGCACGAAGTACACGCCCGTGGACGACGCCCTGTATCAGGACATCATGGCCGGGAAATATAAATTTTAAAAAGCGGTTGATAGGGACACTTTTTTCAAGTAAGGATAAATTAATAAAAGCAGGGTTTGGCTGATTTCGGAACGCTTTTCGTAATGACTTAAGGACAATCCTTAAATGTTAAATAATTCATAGAAAAAGGAGTACAGGCATGTCGGAAATAAATTTTAATGGTCGGGTCGCGATTATAACCGGAGCGGGAGCCGGTCTGGGAAGGCAGTACGCGTTGGAGCTCGCCAAACGCGGCGCCAAAGTGGTTGTCAATGATCTCGGCGGTTCAAGGGATGGTTCCGGGCAGGGAACATCCGCTGCCGATAAAGTCGTCGATGAGATTAAAGCCGGGGGCGGGGAAGCCTTAGCCAACTACGATAACGTCGCTTTAGTAGAGGGCGGTGAAAACATCGTCAAGGCAGCCGTGGAAAAATTCGGCAAGGTGGATATCCTCGTAAACAACGCAGGAATTGTGAGGGACAAAACCTTCAATAAAATGGATGAACCGACCTGGGATGCGGTCATGAACGTCCATCTTAAAGGAGCATTCTGCGTAACCCGGCCCGCGTTTATCAACATGCGTGAGAATAATTACGGCAGAATTGTCATGACCACTTCAAGCTCCGGCATGTATGGAAACTTCGGGCAGAGCAATTATGCCGCGGCAAAGCTAGGACTCTTAGGGCTGGTGAACGTGCTCAAACTGGAAGGCGGAAAATACAATATCAAATCAAATCTCATTGGTCCCACAGCCGCGACCAGATTCACGGAAGATGTCTTCCCGCCGGAACTGTTTGCGAAAATGAAACCGGATTTCGTAGCGCCTGCCGTTCTGTATCTGTGTTCCGAGGACTGCACGGACTCCGGCATGGTTATCAATGCCGCTGCCGGCTATTACAGCCGTTCGGCTATTGTCACCGGTCCCGGCGCAATCCTGTCAGACGGGGTGAAAATTCCCACGCCCGAGGACATTAAAGACAACTGGAAAAAAATCACGAGCCTTGATAATCCCGAATATTATTATCAATCCATGGATATGTTCAAGGCGTTTGCCGAGCTCCTGAAATGACATAAGCCCCAAATGCCGGACGGGTGCCGAAATCCAGGACATTAAAATAAATGACTTTGAATAAAGTTAAATTGGGTAAGACAGGAATAGTCGTGAATAAAGAAACGGTTTATTCATCATCATTACTTTCACGTGTTGATGTAAAAACAACAACCTTGTCTCTCCCTTCCTGCTTTGCCATATAGAGAGCTTGATCCGCGCCGGAAATAATGGAATCAGATATTGTATTTACATCAGGAACGCAGCAGATAATACCGGAACTGATGGTTGCCCCCACTTTAGTCCCCTGATGATCGATTGTCATGGCCTTGATCTTATTCTGGAGATCTTCAGCCAGTTGGCGGGCATGATCGGCGTTAACACCCGGGAGCAATACAATAAACTCTTCCCCCCCATACCGGGCCACAATATCTGATTCTCTTTTGAAAACAGAAATCATGATTTGGGCCGTTTTCCTCAAATATTCATCCCCGACCTGATGACCGAAAGTGTCGTTTATTACTTTAAAATCATCTATATCCAGCATAATGACGGATAGCATATTGCTGCTGCGTCCGGAACGTTTCAATTCTCTTTCAAATTCATTATCAAAATACCGCCGGTTATAAAGACCGGTCAGAGCATCCGTGTTGCTCAGACGCGTCATTTCCCGGGATTTTATTTCCAGCAGATATTCATTTTCCAAAGCATTCCAGTACTCTCCGTTTCCTCTGTAGGCGATAAGACCCATGTATATCGAAAACAAAATAATCATTATGGCAAGAGGCACATTTACCCCAGTTGCCAATATGACAATAACGGCCGGCATCAGTATGGATATATTGAAAATAATGGAGAGCCGCATGTCTGGAACAAAGGCAACAACGCCTCCCGCGCATAGACCGCATATTAACACGTTCATAAGCATTTGCGGGACATATTCTCTATTTAGGAGCATGGTCAGAGCAAAAACAGCCCCCCATATCAGGGCAGTAATAATTACGCTGGCAAAAAAAATGTTTTTATTTAATGTTTCGTAACGTTCCCCCATTTTGGAGGAAATTTTCAGGTGAATCAACCGAAACAGACAAATGCCCGAAATGGATAGAAGAAAACAAATGGAAAAGAACCGATGTGTTTCATAAAGTTTAGCTGTAAATACGACAATGAATGATAATATGATATAGAAAAAAATGCCGAAGGTAGAACGGCTTTTCAGGTCCTGCACCACTCGTTTATTCGTTTTGTTGCGTTCAAATGCCATAAATTGTACTGTTTATTTCCTTCGAATCATCAATGGGGCTTTTCATTATTGTCTTTAATACTAATTATTTGTAAACCTTCTTGACACAAAAAATATAATATTGCCAATAGTTTTTGACAGTCCCGCCTACAGGCATTTCTTCACATAAACGCACCGTGTGCTCATATAACTTACCATAAAAAATTGATATTCGGAATGCCTTGTCAAATTTATAATTTCATGCCATGTTATAAACGGCAATCAGTAAACAACCTTCTTCAAAATCCCTTTTTTAGGGGTTGATAATTATTCATTAAAGTGGTACATAACTGAAATAGTTTTTAAATTTATATTTTTATACCGGGTTACAAACGGTCATTATTAAACAACCTTCTACAAAAATCCCTTTTTTTAGGGGTTGATAATTGTGCATTTGAGTGGTACACATATGAAACAATTCTTACAAGTGATTTTTGTCTTATTACCGGATTGAAGGAGTCCCAATGCAAAAGAAGCCGACGTATAAACTCTCGACATTCGTAACTGAAGAATTTGTCAAGATTGTCATTAGTGGAGAAGTGACAAGGGATGACGTCAAAATAATAACGGATGAAATATATAAGATCGTCAAGTTAACGAATTCCAAAAAATTGTTATGTGATATTCGCGAGGTAAAGGGACGTTTCGGATATACAGATATGTATTTTTTCGCAACAAACGTACCCTCCGCTTTTTTTAATATTCAAACTGCCCTTGTGGATCTTCCGGAGAATGAAAATCTACAGTCGTTTCGCCAATACGTGGCAAAACATACCGGGATACCGGTGAAATGGTGTACCGATCCTGATGAAGCAATTTCCTGGCTTAGAGAAGATATTGTAAGTTGATCCGCGTAAATTGTTCCATTAAATCCTGTCCCGGTTATTTCTTTTACCTGCTTTGGGTGCAGGTAGTTTTATCAAAATAATCCATTGAATACTGCCATTGAATACTGGATGAAAGATGCAAAAATACCGGTTTATTTTTTATACATGTTGGGGTTACCTACTTAACGCCAACTCCACGTAAATCCTGCGTAGAATAGATTCGAGTCCACACCCGGGTTATATGGAGCAGTGCCGGCGTTTGAGATGTGCTGGTACTTATAGCCCAAAATCAGCGATTGGTTCTCTCGATACCATATCTCGACTCCAGCGCCAAGCCCAAGCAAGAAATTAAAATTCGAGGAATTTTCTACCGGCACTTTGTCCGTGAAATATATTGCTCCGGCTGTTGCATTGATATACGGCTGAAGCATACTGCCTCGCCGGAGATTCATCTGCAATCCAAATGGAGAAATGCCCGCACCATAGATATTCTGTTTGCTGCCGGGCAAATCTACAGGACTTCCGCTCGTTGTGCCTTGTTGCGGCTGTTCCATGATTGCCACAGGAACGATTTCAGCGATGTATTTCAACGCCCAGTTATTTCCGGTTATCACTACGTGCGCATATTGCACATTGACATCAAAGAAAGGGCGGTCGGTTTTTCTGCCGATCAGCGTGGGATTGTCCGGAGAATATCCCGCCCAGAAGCCCAGTTGGCTGGTGCCCAGATCGAGCGATCTGCCCGAATTCCCCGGCAGGTCCGCTATCTGCGTGTTGGGGTTAACCAAATCCTGCGCCATGGACACATTCGTAACAAGCATTACAAAAAGGAACGCAACCAGATATTTCCAGACAGAAAAATTCATTAAGGGATTATTGATCATAAATATACAGTGTCGTGCCGCCAAGTATGAATTGTATTGATTATGGTTTGTAATGTCGCATAGCTTTCGGAATTCGTCAACTAACACTTTCAGAAAGATAAACTCGATTTACGAATCGATAGAATTGTTTGTTACCGATAAGTCCATAGTATGAACGCAGGGCAATAAACCGGCATTCCTATTTGAAACAGTCTGTCTTTCACGCAAATAAATTGTCAGAAGAAAATCTGCCTTTGACCTTTTGTTATTGTTATCGTCACGCAGCCTTCATTTAATAATTTCAAGAGCCGGCAATCATGCTTGTCAGGCAAACAAGAATTTTATGATGATAAGCAAAGGACGAACAAACGCTATTGACCCCATGAACCATTTTTGGTATAACGCAAAAAAAAATCGGGCAGCGGTTTTAAAACCCTCTCATCTTGCCGGGAATAGCGCAACAAAAATAATAAGGGGATAAATTATGGAAAAGAGATTGAAGGTGGCGGCCATCATGCTTTATGTGTTTGCCGCTTACCTTATCCTGTTCGGGCTGTTATATTTATTAAGTCCGAGGATAATGCCTTATCATGAAAGGTTTCTCGGCAAGACGTTTGAGGAGTTGGACCCGAAAACGGCAATGCTCAGCCTGGCTTCTTTGAAGGTGGTGGGTTCTCTTGCGTTATCCATGGGTATCGGTTTTGTCATGATGATCAGGTTTCAATTCAGCAGAGGGGACAGGTATGCCTGGTGGATCATCCTGGTCATGTCGCTTCTGGCGCTTGTTCCAATTACCGTTATCTCATTTATCATAGGGGGAGTGCATTCACCGGGATGGAGTATCGTTATCAGCCTTCTGGTAATGTCTGTTGCCATGGCTATTTCAAGAGACGCATTTAAAAAACCGTAATGGCAATCAGGCCATCAGGGAAAAATAAAAATGAAAATTGTTTATTCATACTATGTGTTGGACATCGTTCATAAAGGTCATATCATGATGATGAGAAACGCAAAGGCGATTGCCGGAGAAGACGGGAAACTGATTGTGGGAATCCTGACGGATGAAGCGGTTATGGAGAAAAAGCCCAAACCGTTGCTTTCCTTTGAAGACCGGATAGCACTGGCCGACGCGATAAAATATGTGGATGTGGTGGTGGCCCAGGAGACCTATTCGCCATTGCAGAATGTGATGAGGATTAGACCGGATATACTGATTGAAAGTTCAAGTCACGCGCAGCGGGACATCGAAGGGGCAAGAAAGGTTATGGAAGAAATCAACGGGAGCGTTATTGTCCTTCCCTATTTCCCCGGCCATTCTTCGACAAACATTAAAAATGAAATATCACGCATAACCAAAAACAAAAAAACTAAATAATAAACTAAGAGGTGTATCAACCATGCGAATTGCGGATATCATGACGTCTTTGCGGATTCTTATAACCCCGGTAATTATATGGCTTATATTACATGACGAAAGAGTGGTTGCCTACTATCTTTTCGCCGCCGGAGCGATAACCGATACCCTGGACGGTTATTTTGCAAGAAGAAGCAAAAAGAAGGTGACGTACGGGCACAACTTTGATGCGCTGGCGGATTTTTTCTTCGGGTTTACGACGATATTTGTTGTTGTTTACGTGTTAAAGGCATGGCCGCTTCTAATTGTCACGCTGACGGGAATAGCCTTCTGGACTCCGATCATCATCCTTATTTCACGAAAAGCCGGGACTCTGGAGATACCGCATCTGGAGACGAATCTGCTGGCGGCGGCGGTTTATCCAACGGTCATGGCATACATCATCGGCTGGAAATATGCCGGGATCGTGCTTCTTTTCACCGCGCTTGTGATGCTTCGCTACATGTGGAGGTATATCGTGTATGTGCGTAGCCTTTACCGTGAAGAAACGACCTGAAAAGCGGTCATTGCTTTTTTTTAAACATGGCTTTGATTTTGCCCTTGAAGTGGTTGAAGAGGTATAATCCCAGGACAAACCCTAAAATGAGCAATTGAGGCATCGTGATGCTGTGCCCGTCCTCCGTGGCTGCGGCGGTTGTGGCGGAGACTGCGAAAACCGCCTGTGCAAACGCCAAATAAAAAAAAGCTGCTGAAAGAATGACTGTTGTAATTGTTCTGAAATGTTTCATATCGATTCCTTTCTATTATTTCCCCTTTAATCCTAATTGCCGCCAGAGCGTCATAGCGATCCAATCTATAGCCCGGCTGGGTAATGCCCATGCAAGAAAAACGGCCAATCTGGCATCCCATCCGACGATGTAATGTGACTTCGTCCTTTTTGCCGTGAGCACCCGGGCAACTGTCCTTACAACAGCATCAACGGAAACCGCAACCATTTTTATCCTTTTTTTATTTTTAAGGATTTCAACGACAGCGTTGATGGTGGGGCCATAGAGGTCAATGGCCTCCTGAGGGCAATTTTCCGCCGTGTGTACCGCAACTGTTTCAGCTTTGTCCCACATGGGTGTATAGACGATTCCGGGTTCGATGATTGAAACCGGGATTTTCCAGGGTTTAAGTTCCAGTCTGAGCGAATCGGTGAAGGCTTCAAGAGCGGCTTTTGAGGCTGAATACGGGGCGAGGTATGGTTGGGGCATGATGCCGGCGATTGAACCCATGTTTACGATGCGGCCGTGCCCCCGCCGGATAAGGCGCAAAAACGCCTGGGTGACGGCGATATGCCCGATGAGGTTGACCTCCAGCAGTTTGCGGATTTCAGCAATGGGAAGAAACTCCAGCAGGCCGCTCGCTGTAACAATGCCTGCATTATTAACCAGCCCGGTAAGACCCGCGTCGCCCACCTCACCGGAGACGAACTTCAAGGCGGAATCGATGGATTCTGAATCGGTGATGTCCAGGAGAACCGGGGTGAGTCTGTCGGAGGCGTTTTTCTTCAAGTCGTTGCCGTCAATCTCTCTGCGCACCCCGGCAAAGACGTTAAACCCTATGCTGTCAAGGTAGAGCGCGCAGGCTTTGCCTATCCCTGTTGAGGCTCCGGTTATGAGAATCGCTCGTTTCCTCGCTTGTCGACTCCCGGGCATAGATATATACTCCCCTCTGATAAATATTTATTAATAAACCGGATGAATTGTGGCTTAATACACGTAAGCTTTTTCTTTGTCCAGATAAAATTTGACGGCCGCGGGATATGTTTTTTAAAAAAAATACATTCTTCGGATGATTTACTTTGACAAAAAGACTCCGGCTATGTTTTACTTCAACACACTATCGTAAAAACAGGCTGCGGCATAAATCTTAACTCAGGGCAACTTCCCGTTTATAAATCCCTGTTCCCTGTCCGAAGAACCCGGACCACCTGTTACATCTGTCTGTGAATATGATATTTAATATGCATAAATCGTATTGGTCCAATTAAACTTGCGTCAATAAAAATCTATTTAGAAAGGGTGATCTGTCGATGAAAAAAGAAGAAGCGGTAAAGGAATTGTTGAAACAGACCAAAGAAAAGGAAGAAACCCTTTACGAGTTGCTCAACCAGCCATTGAGTTTTATCCAGAAGGCTCTGGTGGATGGACTTTATACATTTTATTTTGATGTGCTCGGGAAGAAACCCAAAATTGACGAGGATGCGGCACGGCAGGCACGGAAAACATTTAAAAATTATTTTCCCGAAAAAGTCGAGGACATGCTTATACAGCTCCTTGATGACCCGGAGGGCTACCATCAAAAAGTAGAAGCGTTTGAAAAAATATGCCCCCCTGTCTTTGTTGATTTTCCCACAGACCCAAGCTATTACCGCGTCATCATCAGTGACCCCTCGCGTCAACTTCAAGAGGTTCTGACAAAACTGGCCCTTTTTTCAAATTTTCCATCTTCCGGCGGTAAGTATTCCGCCCTTGATGTGGGCACCGGGTACGGCAGACTCGCAAGGGTTATGGAAGACACATTGCGCTCTCTTTACGCGGCGGGAAAGGGCTACAGGGTCTTCGGCCAGGATATATTGGAAGGCAACATAGAAGCGGCAAAAAAATTAAACCGGGAAACGGGATCGGAGATCACCTTTTTTACGCGTGATATGAATCAACTCCCCTTTCCGTCGGATTCATTAAACCTTGTCAACACGACCGACGCATCCTATCTTAACTTCAGGCACAGAAGGCCGTTTTATATCGCCGAGATCGCAAGGGTCCTGCGCTCTGACGGCGGGGTAGGCTGCATAACCAATCCCAATGAGAACACTACCCTGAAGGAATATAACTATTTAATGATGCGGACCAACTACAGGACCTATTTGAACCCTGTCAACGTCATGAAGGCCATGGTTCTCGGCAAGTGCTCCATATATATAGACGCCCTTTCAAAGGCCAGGCCCGACTGGGCGCTGACAACCACCGAGGACATGACTAATTTATTAAAAAGAGTATTAAAATCAGATATTATCAATGTCAACAACTGGCCGAAAAAGGGCGGCCTGTCAATATACAGCGCGATTACCTTTGCGGTTAATGACAGCACAAAAAAGCAGATCGACAGGTACGCAAAGTTCCGGGAGCGCCAAAAAGCGGCAGAGCAGTGGTTTGATATTTAAGGTGTGAAATCGGGCTTGGACTGGAATTTTATACTAGAATATACCTAGTATATGCCGTGTATTTATATGGTATACAATCTTATTGCAAATATGTTATTATCATACTAAACAAAATCTCTATAAACAGTCATAGTCAGTGAATTTAAGGAGGACTTTATGGCATTGAACACGGTAATTGAGAGCCTGGGAGTTTATACGCCTGAGGGGAGACTTAGCACAAAAGAGCTGGTTGATGGATGCAAAGTAAAGCCCATCATTGATATTGAGGATTTAACCGGGATAAAGACCCGACCCGTGGTAGCCGATGGTGAATACGCCATAGACCTGGCCCGGGAGGCTGTAACCCGGTGCTTTGAGATATCCAAATATCAGCCTGAAGATATTGACCTCGTCATTTGCACCAATATATCCCGCTACAACGGCCCAAACTGGAAGGCTGGCTTTGAGCCCTCTACTGCGGCTATGCTTGCCCGGTATTTTGATTTTAGCAATGCGATTATCTTTGACGAGCCCAACGCCTGTGCCGGAATGTTTACAGCCCTTTATATAGTGGATGCATACCTGAAGGCCGGTTTTGTTAAAAGAGCAATGGTAATAAGCGGCGAAGCCCTGACCTGCCTTGCCCGCACCGCTCAGAAGGAGATTAGCGCCCCCTTTGATCCGCAGATGGCCTGCCTGACTGTTGGCGATGCGGGGGCTGCTTTTATCCTTGAGCAGACGGATAATCCGGCTGTCGGATTTCATGACATGGATGCCTTCACCGTTGCACATCATTGTGACTACTGCATAGGCACATTCAGCAAGGAGCCGCATGGCGGATTTGTGATGTACACGGATTCCATTAAAATTCACCAGGTCGCCATCGGCATGACAGCAGAGCATGTGGGTCGTATGGTCAAAGGGACCAAATGGGAAAACAGCGAAAATCATCATTATATCATGCATCAGACAGGGACAAGGGCCATCAAAACGACCCGGAAAAGCATTAACGACTGGGTGGGTAAAGAGGTCTGTTCCGAGAAGAATTCCATCGTCAATGTCATCGAACGGGGAAACGGGGCATCCACCGCCCATTTTGTCGCCCTGTGGGATCATATAAGAAACGGGGCCATAAAATCCAATGAGAACATACTTTTTGCGGTTCAGTCATCCGGAATCAACCTTGGCGTTGGCCTGTATTCATTGGATGATCTTCCTGAAAGGGTAATGAGCTGGAGCAGAATGGAACAACGAGAAGCAATCAAAGAAGCTATGTAAAGGAAAATATAATGGGAATTACAATTAATAGCATCGGGCTGTATGAAAATAAGAATAAATCTGTAAAAACATCACTGGAATTATGCCGGCGGGCTGCTGAGCCATGTATCAAGCATTCCGCCTACAGCAAAGAGGATATCGGGCTGGTGGTCAGCGTTGCCGTTTATCGGGATGATTACTTCTGCGAGCCGTCATTTTCGAGCTTTGTTCAGAATGATCTCAAGATCAACCACGACAAGACGGACTCTTTAGGACCCAAGACACTTTCCCTTGACATACTAAACGGAGCCATGGGTTTTTTAAACGCCTGTCAAATGTGCTCCGCCATGATAACCGCCGGAAAGATAAAGGCAGGGCTGGTGGTCAGTAGTGATCTTGTCAATGGAAGTATCAGTGAAAAAGGGGATCCTCCGGAATTTCTTCCCTCCGGCGCCGCCATGCTGCTTTCCTCAGAAAAGAACGGCGGCTCAGGGTTTAAGGCATTTCGTTTCAAAACATTCCCGGAAATGCAGGATGCCTGCGAATCATATTTGTTTCATGACAAAGATCATATGACTATGATATTCAAGAGGGATCCGGCAGTCGAAGATATATATCTCAAGGCGGTATCGGCCGGGGTCTCTAAATTCCTGGAAAGAGAAGCCGTCGGGCTGGATGACTTTGACATGATCATCCCTTCCCAGATTTCTTCCGGGTTTATCACAAAGATGGCCGATATCCTGGGTGTAAAAAGGGAAAAGATGATTGATATCACCAGGGAAGGCGGAAATTTATTTAACGCCTCGCTTCCTGCGGCCATGGATCATATCTTTAAACACAACAAGCCGGAACCGGGACAGAAGGCCCTTATCATCAATGTTGCTTCCGGAATACAGGTAGGTTGCGCCGTATATCAATTTTAATTAATACCAATTCGCGGTCTTCGGCTAACTTTGTTGGCTTCGTCGTCGGCTTCCTCAACGTATGTGTTAGCTGCACTAACCGGTAAGGAAATAAATTGTTTTTTGTTGTGCTCCTTTTCAGTCGCACTACCGGAGCACATACGCCTGCGGAGCCTCCTGCCTGCCGCCTCGTTATCCTTTGAACGCAAAATGGTATAATTAATATATTTGATTAAGGCCAAAAGAAGAAGAGCGTGATGGCATCTGTAAAATGGTTTAATGGATTTCTTAATTAATTTCTTAAATACTGCATGAGTTTAATTTTATTCTCAGCAGGGGATGATTTGGGGCGGCCGAGATCTTTTCGGGCGCCTTTTTTCACTCGAATTTCAAGGAGTCCGAGGTCTTTTGCGGCGATGAATTCTTCCATTGCTTTTATAAGTTCTTCTTTTGTTATTGCCAGCCATGTTTTTTGATAGCCGCATGCTTTTGCAGTTTTTCTAAAATCGACCTTGAACCCGCACGTCGGCTGACCTCCAACTGAATCGTGAGCGCCGTTATTGATAACAATGTGTTTGAAGTTTGTAACACATGATTCGGCAATAGTGGCGAGTGCGCCCATATGCATGAGCATGGCGCCATCGCCATCGATACAAAAAACAGTTCGATCCGGTGCGTGGAGCGCAATCCCAAGCGCGATTGAGGAGGCATGTCCCATAGAGCCGACAGTGAGAAAATCAGAATCTCCCTTTTGGCCCATCTGGATCCTGCTTTCATAAAGTTCACGTGATGCCATGCCTGTCGTTGAGACAAAAACAGGATTCTTGATTGTTGATGTGATTTTTAAAATTATTTGAATGGCCTCTTCACGCGTAAGGGAATAAGGAGACGGCGTTGTATTTTTTTTGAGAGCTTCATACGGCTCAAAGGTGTCTTTTCGAATGACGAGCGCGTATGGCGCCTTTGAGGAATGCATAAACTCAAAAGCTTTTTTTATCGCCGCTTCGGCGTCAACGAATTCTTGTGGAAGCACTTCGTATGGAATCCCCAGCGTTTTGAATAACTCTAATGTAATTTCACCTTGTTTGACATGTTGCGGTTCATCTTTGAGGCCTGGTTCTCCGCGCCAACCGACAATGAGCAGCATGGGAATGCCGTAAACTTTTGGATCTGCAAGTGAGGTCAGGGGATTAACGGCATTTCCTTCACCTGAGTTTTGCATATAGACGAGAGCGGGTTTATTTGTGGCGAGATAGACACCGGAAGCAAGCCCTATGGCCGCGCCTTCATTTACTGTAATGAAATTCTTATTGGAAGGCACATTGTCCTGAAGATAGGCGCAAAAGGACTTTAAGAGGGAATCCGGGACTCCACAATAGAAATCCATTCCTTCGCTCGTAAGAAGTTCGAAAATTTCGGCACAGTTCAACATGGATAAATCCGTTAAACTTTATTGGGTAAAATTTTCAAAATTTCCGAGACAGACATACAATACTCATTGGATGCTTCCAACGCCCGCCCGTTTTGGAGAATAGATTCTGCCGTTTTTACCATTGCCGGATAAGCCGCGCGAAGAAGATGGTTTCCATAAATGACGATATTGACGCCGGCCTCAACTAACTCTGCTTCGTAAATCTGGCAGTATGTTGTAGGAACGACAACGAGTGGAACTTTCTTTTCAAATTTTTGATATTCTTTACAAAATTGTAAAATTTCTGATGGATCATTTGCCTGACTGTGAATCATGATGCCATCGGCGCCGGCCTTTATATAGGCAAAGGCGCGCCTGAGGGCATCGTCCATTCCTTTTTTCAGAATGAGGCTTTCGATGCGCGCGATAATCATGAAGTCATTTGTAACTTGAGCTTTTTTACCGAGCGAAATCTTATTGCAAAAAGCCTCAATGGAATCCTGAGTTTGCAAAACATCGGTTCCAAAGAGTGAATTCATTTTGAGACCTGTTTTGTCTTCAATAATAACGGCGGACACGCCGAGTCTCTCAAGCGTTCGAACGGTATAGGTAAAGTGTTCTGTGATGCCCCCCGTATCGCCGTCAAAAATCATGGGCTTCACGGTAACTTCAAAGATATCATTGACGGTTCTAAGCCGTGACGAGAGGTCGACCAGTTCAATGTCCGGACGGCCGTGAGCGGTTGATTCTGTTAAGCTGCTAAGCCATATGGCGTCAAATGATCGAGTGCCTCTTACCGGATCTTTCACCTCTGTTTTCTCTACAATGAGAGCGCTCAACGCGTTATGGGCCTCGGAAACGCGCACAATATTTTTAACACTTAGGAGACGATGCAATTTTGCAAGGCGAAGTTGCGGCGTTGTTCCAATTTCCCGAAGATGGACATGAAGTTCGGTTGAAGAGATACCCTGTGTGTATTCAGGTTCAACCATTTGGCCGCCCCACTCTGCAATAACGGCAATGGCCTTGGCACGCACCTCTTTGAGCGGCCCTTCGCGCCAATCCGTTCCGTGAACCATATAATCAGGTTTATATTTACGAAGATTGGCCTCGTAATCCGGAGTCTCCTGCATGACGACCCGATCGACGCCTTTGACATTTTCAATCACAGCTTTGCGCTGTTCATAGCTCATAAAGGGAAGTCTTTTATAAGAAGCAATGGCCTTATCTGTAAAAAGGCCAACCATCACTTCGCCGAGTTCGTGCGCAACTTTAATAATATTCAAGTGCCCCGGATGAATAAAATCAACAGCCATTGGAACGTAAACGAGTTTTTTCTTTTGCGTCATATCAGGAACTCCATTATTGAATACATGTCGGACAAAGCCGTAATCCTTCCAGATTTCCTTCTTTGTGTTTTTTTCTTAATTCTTCCATTGCCGGTGAATTCCAAATTTCATAAAGAGAATTTTTATGAATGTTGCCGACAGCAATCTTTCGCGCGCGATGAGCCGCGCACGGCAAGGCCAATCCATCACCGTGAATAAAGAGAGATTCCCATGCATAAGAACATTTTTGCCTTCCCTCTTTAGGAGAAAAAGATGTGGCATGAGCGCGTAAGTCATTTTCTTCCTGATCAAAAGGACTAATCGGGACGAAGCGCTGGACGGCAACATAATCAACCTTCCTGACCCAATATTCGCGAAAGGCTTCGACTTCATGTTTATTATCTTCCTGGAGGACAAGGCTGACGCGCGTTGCCGGAAGTTCGATATTGCGCCTGATCTTTAAGTTTAAAAAAGTGTCAATATTGGCCATGACTTTATCATAGTCCGCATCAACCCGAATCTTTTTAAAAATTTCAGGGGTGAGAGCATCAACACTAAAACAGAGTCTTGTGAGGCCGGTGTCGAGAAGTTTTTTTGACATCTCTTCTGTAAGGAGCATTGCATTGGTATTCATGTGAATATCCATGATACCGCGTTTTGTCGCATAATTGATTCTTTCGATTAAATCTTTATCGAGCAAAGGTTCGTTGGCGTGATTCATTCCAATCGAAGGACAGTTGTGTTCGGCACATTCATCGATGAGTCGGCAATACGTTTTAAAATCCATTTCTCCCGCGTATGAATAACCTTTTTCAAGATCAGGATGACCGTGGACACACATTTTGCAGTGAAGGTTGCATCGGAATTTTGTTTCAAAACGAACAAAAAGAGGAAAGTCCGGGCGATATTCCATTCGGGAAGCAGCGGCCCAATTTCGGCGATACTCATCCCATTTTGCTCCAAATTTTTTTCGAAAAGGGGCATCAGGATCTTCCTGAAGCGATGAATTGAGCACACGGCCTGCGGATGTTTCCTGCTGTTTGATTGTCGCCATATATTATCCCCCAAATAGGCTATCTTTCAGATAGAGATCTATCATTTTCCAAGTGCGATGTATAGTAAATTTAAGACTATTAGCGTGTGTTTTTTTGATATTTGTTTGATAAAAACTTCCTTTTTGTGTGTGGCGAAGTATAAGAAGTCCGGTCTTGCATGTCAATGAAATGTTGGCCGCAAAATGTTAAGTGTTAATGTTTGCCGTCGTAAATTGTGTTTATTACTGTAATCTTGATTTGCAAAGGTTATTTTCTGAGGATTTCTTGTCGCGGGACCAGATCACCACTCCATTTATTTGACATACGGATATTTTTAGCCTATCCAATCACTCTGAAAAGCCATTTCAAAAATGTTACCTTGTTTCCATATGGAGGATAGCGTAGAGGTATATCGATCAAATTAGAGCGCGTCAAAATGCCCTTGCTGTGTGAAAAGGTATCGAAGCTCATCTTGCCGTGATAAGCGCCCATGCCGGAATCGCCAATGCCTCCAAACGGCAGCGTCAGGCTGCCTATGTGGGATATGGTGTCGTTGATGCAGCCCCCGCCAAAACTCGTTTTTGTCAGAATTTCCTGCTGATTGTGCGCGTTATTCGAAAAATAATAGAGGGCCAGAGGATGGGGAAGTCTGTTCACCATGTCAATGGCCTGCTTAAGCCTCTCAAAGGTCATTATCGGGAGAAGCGGTCCGAATATTTCCTCCTGCATGATGCCATTCTGAAGTGAAACGCCGTCAATCAGTGTCGGTGCGATATAAAGATTTGTTGAATCCGTTTTTCCTCCGGCAATGATGTTCCCCTCACCAAGCAATCGTGTCAGCCTCTGAAAGTGCTTTTCATTGACTATTCTGGCGTAATCCGGACTTTGCATCGGATCGTCGCCGTAAAAATCCTGTATTGTTTTTTTCATCTTCTCCAGGAAGACATCTTTGATTGCGCTGTGAACCAGACAATAGTCCGGAGCAATACAGGTTTGACCGGCATTGAAGAACTTGCCCCATGCGATCCTCTTAACCGTGTAATCCAGGCTTGCATCCTCATCTACGATACATGGGCTCTTTCCTCCCAGCTCCAGGGTAACCGGTGTGAGGTTTCGCGCTGCCGCTTCCATGACAACCCGGCCCACCGCTGTGCTGCCCGTATAGAAGATATAATCGAATTTCTCAGCCAGCAACTGCTGGCTGATCTCCACGCCTCCTTCAACAGCGCGGATATAATCCGGGTGGAAATACTTTGATATCAGCCCGGTGAACGTCCCGGACATGTCGCTTGCAAGTTCGGAAGGTTTAATGACAACGCAGTTGCCCGCGGCTATCGCGCCCACAAGCGGCGCAATCAGGAGATTAAATGGATAGTTCCATGGACCCATAATAAGCACAACGCCATAAGGTTCCTGATAGATCCTACAAGATGAAAGAAAATGGATAATGGGTGTCGCCACTCTCTTTGGATGCGACCACGACTTGATGTGCCTGATTGCGTGTTCGATCTCCACATACATGATGCCAATCTCACTTGCATAAGATTCAAAAGGCGGTTTCTTCAGATCATGATAGAGGGCCTGGATGATCTCATCTTCATGAGAGCGGATCATTGATTTGAGTTTCCTGAGTTGTTGAATCCGAAAGGATACAGATCGGGTCTGCCCGGAATTGTAATAACGCCTTATATCGGCGATGGTTTGAGATACATCGGTTGATGCCATGTCATCCTCCTTTTTTGTCATTACAATTTCGATGAATGGCTTTTATATTAAATAGCGTTTAATTATTGCCCGGTTTTCCTGACGTAAACTTTAATTTCTTCGCCTTTGTCTTCAATAGACATACATTCATTTCCTGTTGTTTTACACCATGCCGGCATATCCTGTTTTATACCCTTATCGGTCGCAACAACTTCCAGAACCTGTCCTATCTTCATTTCCTTAATAGTCTGGGCTGTCTTTATGATAGGCATGGGACACATCAATCCAAAACAATCTATCGATTTATCTGCCTGCATAATTATCTCCCGATTTAATTAAATAAACAAAGTCGTCCTGGATTCTCTGGCTTGCGCCAGGAAAAAGGCAGCTCCCGCCTGGCTCATCACGCCATCGGTAAAAGCGTCATCAGGAAGTCCAAGGATTCCGCAGGAAGTAGAACAAGGCACCATCTTAATGCCCATTTCTTTCGCCATTTCAATAAATTCATCAATGGAAGGATATTTTGATTCCTTCATCAACTTTTTCATCATCCAGGTACCCATTCCGAGCATGTTAAACTTGGATAACTTCAAACGGTTGGACCCCCCACGGTTCAGAATATTCAGCATCTTACGCATGATTCCCCTGCTCTTGATCGGGCCTTCATTGCGTTTGATTACGTTGAGCCCCCAGAAAGTAAAAAACATAGTTACTTCCATCCCCATGCTGGCAGCTGTGGTAGCCAGAATAAAAGCAGCCAGAGCCTTATCCAGATCCCCGCTGAATAATACCAGCGTAAATTTTTCTTTTTCCACCATCACTATTCCTCACAAATAATGATAAACAAAATGCCATTGTTTCCGGTAATTTAATCACCCCTTTTTAGAGGGCTTTGGTTTCCGGACTACTGATCTGACATCCCTGTTTACAGACCGGATCATTTTCACTATCTTCATGATCACAGAACGGACAGCACGTGCTGTCATCCGCCTTTAATTTTCCGGTTTTGATTAAATAATCGTCAATAGCTTTATTTAAAGCCTGGGCGCCAAGATTAGAACAATGAAATTTTTGTTTCGGCAGACCTTCCAGCATTTTGGCAACCGATTCAGGGGTTATTTTTTGAGCTTCTTCTATAGTCGCGCCCTTGGCCATTTCACTGACCATGCTTGAAACTGCAATAGCCGCACCGCAACCGAAAGTTTTATATTTGACATCTTCGAGACGATTGTCTTTGACCTTGATGTAAAAGGTCATCATATCGCCGCAAACAGGATTGCCAACTTCTCCTACACCATCGGCATTTTCAATTTCACCCACATTGCGAGGGTGCATAAAATGGTCCATCACTTTTTCGCTGTATACCGGCATCTCACTGGCCTCCTTTACTGGCAATCAAAAATTTTGAATAAACGGGCGACATTTCTCTGAGCCTGTCTACTATAGGCGGCATAACTTTCAGAACGTAGTCGATATCTTCCGGTTTGTTTTGAATTCCCATCGTGAATAATAATGACCCTTGCGCAATTTCATGATTGTAGCCCATTGCCAGAAGAACATGTGATGCTTTTAGAGCCCTTGAAGTGCAGGAAGAGCCGCTGGAGACTGCCACTCCCTGGCTGTTGAGCATCATCAGCATCGATTCGCCTTCAATAAATTCAACACAAAAACTGGCATGTCCGGGCAGCCTTTTCACCAGATCTCCGGTTACTGCCACATGCGGAATTTTATCCGGCAGACCATTAATTAACATGTCTCTGATCCGGGTTAATTTCTGTCCTCGTTCCGCCACTTCGCGCGCCGCTATTTGGGCGGCTTTGCCCATCCCGACGATTGCCGCAATATCCTCCGTGCCGGCTCTGCGTCCGCCTTCCTGAATGCCTCCATCAAGAAGAGGGAGTATCCTTACACCGCGCCTGACCCACAACGCCGCGCTGCCTTTCGGTCCATAAAACGGATTTCCGGCCACACTCAGGGCGTCTACTCCCAGTTCTTTTACGTTGACTGGAATTGTACCGCATGTGGCCACCGCGTCGGTATGCAATACCACTTTTTTTTCTTTGGTAATCCTGGATATTTCAGCCAGCGGCTGGATCGTTCCAACCTCGCCATTGGCATGCATGATCGAAACCAGGACGGTATCGGGACGGATTGCCTTTTTTACGTTTTGGGGATCTACCAGACCGTTTTTATCCACCGGCACCTCGCTAATCGCGTATCCGAGCTTTTCCATGAACCTGGCCGAATTCATGACTGAGAAATGCTCAATTGCCGAGATGACGATGTGCTTTCCCTTATTTTGTTGGGCTAGAGCCAATCCTTTGATCGCAAAGTTATTACTCTCCGTACCGCTTGCGGTAAAAATAATTTCCTCGGGTTTTGCCGCGCCGATTAATGCCGCGACTCGGGAGCGTGCCTCTTCCATGGCATCTCTGGGAGCATCGCCCCAATCATGTAAAGATAAAGGATTGCCGAAATCCATATCAAGATACGGCATCATGGCATCTCTAACTTCCGGCAATAAAGGCGCCGCGGCAGAATGGTCAAGATATACCTTTGTCATTTTTAACACCTCTTTCTTTAACTCAGACAATTGGGATCGATTTGAAAAACTTGAACTTAAGGATAAATCTGTTCGCCATCGTCGTTCTGGAGAATAATAGCATCTACAGGACAGCTTTCGGCTGCTTCATGAATCTTTTCGGGACTGATATCTTCAATATGAGTTGCTACCGCTCTATTTTCTTTATCAAGTTTGAAAACTCCAGGGGCTATGGCCACACAATTACCGATTCCCTGGCATAAATCACGGTCAACAATAACTTTCATATATTCGCCCTCTGCCAGCCATTTGACCTTTTAGCCTATAGTTCGGACTTCCAATAGCCATGAATACTACAATTCTCAACTATAGTAATTTTGCCTCCCGATTCTTTCAAATAGAAACATGCTGCCGGAAATACACCCAATGGCGCAAACTCCATTCGGGCAATAAAATTATCGTTCTGATAAGTATCTATAAAACGAATGTAGTGCTTTTCTTCCATCGGATGCATTACCTTGCCAATTCTTACAATGACTTCTCTGCAACTGGATTCCGGAATAAAGCTGCAATTCTTATCAACAGTCACATAGGGAACGTGTTTAATCTCAGCTTCAGGGCTCTTTTGGATGGATTCCTTAAAAATCGCATCATTTTGTAAAAATTTATCTTTTTCCGCGCCACAGACCGGACATGTGTCCGGCAGATTGTTGAATGCAAGATGTCCGCAAACCTGGCAAATATAAATTTTCATAAGTACTCACCGTTTTTCCTTCTTTTATTTTCAGTAATTTTATTAGTCTAATAGATAACTTTGATCGGGATATTCCTCCAAATCAACACTTATACGGGTAAAAATGGCTGTAGCAGTAGCCCTGCGGATCGCTCTGACTCAGTTCTGTATCCATCATGCACTGTCCAATCATTTCCTTTGAAGTCTCCTCATAGTCCGGCCGCCTCTCCTCCTTTTTCTTGCACTTTATGCAGATGGCATTGTGGTCGTAACAAGACAGTATCCTCATGTCTTTAGCGGTTAATCCTTTGTGGCATCTGGGGCATTCCGTGGAACAAAAAAGATTCTCCTTCCAGTTACCGGCCATATCAGTTTCCTCCTCTATGCTGAAATATTTACGAAAAGCTTCCTTTTGAAAACATTGTTTATTGCTAATTTACATAATAAAGTTGGACTTACAATAATGGTTGTTATGTGGGTTAATAGTAGGATAAACCTACTAATTATCCAATGCAATTTATATCAGCCCGACATTGTTTTTCTTTTGTTCTTTCCACCAGTCTTGTCTTTCGTCTGTCTTTAGCCTGATAGTTTCGCCGCTTCTCTTCGTCTGTTTCCAGAACCAGGGGAGGTATAGGTAAGGGACGGCCATTGCTATCCAGGGCTACGAAAGTCAAATAGGCAGTTGCGGTATGCCGTCTATGACCGGTGATAAGAGTTTCTGCCTCCACCCGGACACCAAGTTCCATTGATGTTCGTCCTACAAAGTTTAAGCTGGCCTTAAGAGTCACAAGGTCTCCCACAAAAACAGGATTGTAGAAGTCTAGCCGATCAATGGAGGCCGTAACAACATTGGACCTTGAGTGACGAACAGCCGCACAACCGGCGGCGTTATCAATTAACTTCATGATAACACCGCCATGGACGTTCCCGGCGGGGTTTGCATCTTCAGGATTCATAAGCTGGGCCATGATAACAGCGCTCTCGTGTATTCTTTTCCCTTCCATGTTTTTTCTCCTTTTAAATGGGGAAGTTGATCCTGTAGTCCCTCCGAAAAATCAGGACTCCAGCACAGCATCCATTGTGATTTGGGCATTAAGTACTTTTGATACAGGACATCCCTCTTTCGCTTTTTTAGCTGCCATATTGAACGCTTCAACGGATGCCCCGGGCACCTTTGCCTTGACGTCCAGGTGAACAGCGGTGATGGTAAATCCATCGCCCTGTTTTTCAATCGAGACAGTTGCCGTTGTATGAATGCTTTCGGGGGTGAGCTTTGCGGCTCCCAACTGTCCCGAAAGAGCCATTGAAAAGCAACCTGCGTGCGCAGCCGCAATCAGCTCTTCAGGATTGGTGCCAATGCCATTTTCGAAACGTGAGGAAAATGAATATTGAGTATTGGACAATACACCGCTATCAGAACTTATTGTTCCACTGCCGTTAATTATCCCGCCTTTCCATACCGCATAAGCTTTACGTTTCATCTCTAATCTCCTTTTAATGAGTCCCAAGCATCCGCGTGCAAAGCATGCTGAAACCTGCCGGACAAATTATCCCTCGCGCGACGCTAAGTGGGGTTATATATAATACAGTTTCCTGCGGGATCTGTTTCCAAAGCTTGCTTTGGTGTTTCATACCCGTGATTTTAATTTCCAACCAGCCAATGCAGGACAAAGATGCATTTTTATGTATAAAGCATTATTGATTTATTATTCCTCCGGCTCGACTTCTGAATATGAGGCATGAGGAAACATACAAAATGGACAATTGTCCGATGGTTCGTCACCATAATGAATCTGTCCGCATTTCTTGCAACGCCAGCCAGTTTTGCCGGACATCTTTTGATCAGTCTTCCCGCCTTTTTGTACTGAAGATGTTTTTTCTTTCATTTTTAAATCTCCTTTCTAATTTCATTTTAATTCTTAACCGGTGAAACCGGACAAACACATGCTGTCAACTGCTATGCTAATCAACGTCTTGTTGCCTGGGCCAGACTTTTTAAATGCGCTGCTAAAGAAGAAACAATATGACACTCCTTTAGTAATAATATTTTAAAACAAGTCCATGACCTTGTAAAATCAACCTCTTTTGATTACAAAATTAATGTAAGGAATGAAGGAAAACAATACTGATTAATTGTAAGGGGAATAGTAGGTAATGCCTACTGCTGTTTTAAAAGATAAAATACATACAAATGGCATTAGCTGTTTAGCCATATACATTCTCAGGAAACATTTTTTCTTCTAATATACACTTGATGTATTTTTAGAAATATGTGATATTACAAAAAGTTATACATTTATATCTGCTCTGCCAGGAAATGAGATTGTGACTGAATCGCTTCGCATAATCATTTTAGAAGATAACCCTGCTGATGCAGAATTGGTGAAGTTTGAACTGCGGGAAGCAGGATTAGCCTTTACCGCAAAAGTAGTGATGACTAAAAATGATTTTCTTCACGAGTTGCAGACATTTTCCCCCGATCTCATTCTTTCCGACTATGACCTTCCCCAATATAGCGGCATCCTGGCGCTTGCCGAAGCAAAAATAAAGTGTCCCGATATCCCTTTTATTTTGGTAACCGGCGCTGTCGGCGAAGATCGTGCCATTGAAATTCTCACTCAGGGAGCCAAGGATTACGTTCTGAAAAGCCGGCTCCAGCAGCGGCTTGTACCGGCTGTGCGAAGAGCCCTTGCGGAAACAGAGGAACAAATGGCGCGCAAAAAGGCGGAAGAAGAACTCCATAAAGCCCACAGAACCCTGGAAAGTAAGATTGAGGCGAGAACTGCGGAACTTCAGAAACAAATAGAACACCGCAACCGGATGGAAGCGGCTTTGCTCAAATACAATGAACGGCTGGAGATATTATCTTACACGGCCGGTCAACTGCTGGCGAGTGAAAACCCTCAACGGCTTGTAGAAGAGTTATGCAGGAAAGTGATGAAATTTCTTGATTGCGATGTCTTTTTTAACTATATCGTTGACGATTCGGCTCGGCAACTGCATTTAAATGCATGTGCGGGCATTCCACCCGAGAAAGAGCGTGAAATTGAGTGGCTTAACTTCGGTGTGGCTGTATGCGGTTGTGTGGCGCAAGCGGGATGCAGGATTGTTGCCGAGAATATTCCGGCGACGCCCGATGTGCGGACAGAGCTGATAAAATCATTCGGTATCAAAGCTTATGCCTGCCATCCTCTCATGCAGCAAAATAAAGTAATCGGGACATTATCTTTCGGTACATATACCAGAATAAATTTCAGCAATGATGATCTGGCAATGATGAAAGCTGTTGCAGATCAAGTCGCCATCGCCATAGTCCGTGTCCGGATGGAAGAGTCTTTGCGCGAGAGTGAGGAACGCTATCGCGAACTTGTTCAATCGTCACCAGAGGCTGTTATAGTACACCGCGACGGTCAATTTCTTTATGCCAATCCTGCTGCGTTGCGATTGTACGGCGCTGAATCACTTGATGAACTTCAGAGAAATACAATCCTTGAACTTATTCCCGAGGATGACCGCGCAGAAATGGCCACTCGCATTAAGCAGGGAAATGCCGGAGAGAGGCTTTCGCTAAAGGAAACCAGACTAATACGTCTGGATGGTAAGGTCATTCCCGTTGAGTCCGTCGGGGGAGCGGTCGCTTATAACGGAAAATCTGCCGCACAGATAATTGTTCGTGACATCACAGAACGCAAAAAGATGGAGAAGAAACATGAAAACTTTAACCGGACCCTGCGGGCTATAAATAGAAGCAATCAGGCTATGATGCGCGCTACGGATGAATACGGATATATGCAAGAGGTGTGCAAAATTGTTGTCGATGACTGCGGCTACTCAATGGTGTGGATCGGTCTTGCTCAGGATGATGAGGGCAAGACAGTCATCCCTGTTGCTTATAGCGGTTTTGATGAAGGATATATCGGCACATTGAAGATAACCTGGGCCGATACCGAGCGGGGCCGCGGACCGACGGGTACGGCTATCCGCACGGGAAAACCGACGCAATGCAAAAATATGCTGACGGATCCCAGGTTTGAGCCATGGAGAAAAGAGGCGATCAAGCGAGGCTATGCGTCGTCAATTGTCCTGCCTATGGTGGCGGGCAGCAAGTCGTTCGGCGCATTGACGATCTACTCGAAAGAACCTGATCCCTTTTCTGAAGACGAAGTGAAGCTGCTTACCGAATTAGCCAATGATCTTTCTTACGGTATCACTGCGATCAGGTGGCGTGAAGCACTGCGAGAAAGCGAGGAGCGTTTCCACGCCATCGCTACACAAACACCGGATCACATCTTTATGCAGGATCGCGACCTGTGCTACCAGCTTGTTATTAATCCGCAACTTGGCCTTACCGAAGCCGACATGATGGGAAAGACAGACTATGACATCCTCGAATTCAGGGACGCAGATAAAATCACGGCGATAAAGCGGAAAGTGCTGGAAACCGGTGAATCTGTTTCGTTGGAATCGTCGCTTCGGAATTCACGTGGTGAGCCTGAGTTTTTCGAGGGAGCGTATGTTCCGAAACGTGGTCCGACAGGGCAAACCGAAGGCCTTATCGGATATTGCCGCAATATCACCGAGCATAAACGGGTCGAGGAATCGATTATCCGGGCAAAGGAAGAATGGGAGCGAACCTTTGATACGATTCCTGATCTGATCACAATTCTTGATAAAGAGCATCGGGTTGTACGGGTGAATCAAGCAATGGCGAAACGTCTGAGACTTGCCCCTGACCAATGCATTGGCGCCAGATGTTACGAAGTTGTTCATGGACTCTCTTGCCCGCCTGAGTTCTGTCCACATGTCCATACTTGCCTCGATGGCGGGGAGCATAAGGCCGAGATACACGAAACGATTCTCGGTGGTGATTTTCTTGTGAGCACAACGCCTCTTTACGATTCTAAGGGACAACCTATTGGCTCCGTGCATGTGGCGCGCGACATAACCGAGCGCAAAGCCGCGGAAGATCAATTGGCGAAGCAGGCGGCACAACTGCAAGAGCGCAAGGCCCAGCTTGAGGAAATCAACAGCGAACTTGAAAGTTTCAGCTACTCTATATCCCATGACCTTCGTGCACCACTTAGGGCCATAGACGGTTTTTCCAGGATAATTCTAAGACAGCAGGGAGATAAATTTGATGAGAAAACACGACATCAATTCAATATGATTAGAGACAATATCAATCTTATGGGAGTTCTGATTGAGAACCTTCTTTCTTTTTCCAGGGTACAAAAAGCCAGTATGATAATTTCTGTAATTGATATGGACAAACTTTCCAGAGAAGTATGGAATGAAATAAGGACGGCAAATAAGGAACGCAAACTCAATTTCAAGATCACAAAGATAAAGCCCGGATATGGAGATTTGACTCTCATAAGGCAGGTGCTTTTTAATCTTTTTGCCAATGCCGTTAAATTTACAAAAAATCAAAAGCAAAGCATCATCGAAATGAGCAGTTATATTGAATCGGGCAAAACGGTCTATTGTATTAAAGATAACGGCGCCGGATTCGATATGGCTCATTACGACAAGCTCTTTGGCGTGTTTCAACGGCTGCATAGTAATGAAGAGTACGAGGGAACAGGCATAGGACTCGCGATAGTCCAGCGGATCATCAACAGACATGGCGGGCGGGTGTGGGCCAATAGCGAGGTGGACAAAGGAGCGACGTTCTGCTTTACGCTAAACAGCGCTCAGATTGATGCCGCGCCGAAACGTCCCAAACAAGAAAAAACAGTTAAATGATCATGTTTTGCCTATGGTGGTTTGAAGCTCAAGCACCCGAGTCGCTTGTTCGAAGCTTTCAGGATCCCAGTGCGGGCGGTCATCTTTGTCGATGAGCCGGGCACGTACGCCTTCGCGGAAATCGTGTTGGGTCATGAGAAAGCGGGCAACCGACAGGTCGGATTCGTAGACCTCGGCCAAGTCTTTATGTTCATCGCTGCGCAAGCATTTCAAAGTGGTCGCCACCGCCAGGGGCGAACGCTCCGAAAGCCTGGCGAAGACTCCCTCGCACAAGTCGTTTTGATTGCTGCAAGCCTTTAAGTCGGCAAGCAGATCAAGCACCGAGGTTTTATCGGCAAAATATTTCTCAATCCAGCGGTCCATGTCTTTCTTGACGGGAATATCCGGTTGCATGAAAGGGCTGAGGATTTCTGTCAGTGCTGCGGCTGCGGACTTGCGGTCCGACGGCAATTCGGGAGAATGTTCGATTAAGGCATCAAACGCCTTATTAAAGCGCGTGGAAGGAATCAGACAATGGGCCAGACCGATGCGCACACATTCTGATCCTTGCAGCTCATATCCGGTAAGCCCCAAAAATTCAGGATAACCTCGGCCGCATTTTCGGAACAGCCAACCGGTGGAACCGACATCCGGGAAGAAACCGATCCTGGTTTCCGGCATGGCCATGCGGGTGTTTTCGTTCGCCACCACGAGATCCGCGCCGGCGGATAGACCGAGGCCGCCGCCCATGGTGATGCCATGGGCAAAGACCACAACCGGTTTATGGAAACGATGAATGGACAGATCAAGGTCGTTCTCGACTTTTAAAAAGTGCATAGCCGGTTCGATACCGTTTTCCATAACAGCCTGTGCCATAATTTTTATGTCTCCGCCCGCGCAAAAACCTTTTGCACCGCTTCCGCTGAAGATGACAAGCTTTACGGCCCTGTCAGAACCAGCCTTCGCAATTTCATCGGCAATCATGAGCAACATCTCGAATGTCAGGCTGTTAATCGCTTCGGGGCGATTTAGAATAAGATGAAGAGCTGCTTTTGTGCGCCGGATGAGCACCGCCGGCGGCTTTGGCATGTTTTCTGTTTCCATTCACGTTTTCCTTCACGACTAACGGGAAAATCATATCCAGTCATAAAATAGTCTGCAATATACTGCCCTTTACGATCTTATTAATCAATATTTGATGGTATGGAAAGAAGAAATGAGCGGAGATTGGTCTTTTTATTTTTGATACCGAGTTTCATCCGGATATTTTTTCTGTGAAAATCCACAGCGGTTGCCGATATATTTAAGAATTCTGTAATCTCTTTTGTCGTTTTACCTTCTTTAACCAATGATGTAATTTGAATTTCCCGAGGCGTGAAATCTAAATGTTCTATTGTTAGATTGCGTAGGAAAGGCGAGACTATATCTTTAAGATGATCTTCTATTATTTTTACATAAGTCAACTGACTTTCATTTAATTTAAGCGTCTTTAGTTTTTCTATATAGGGTAGAGCAAGTTTTCTCACATTGGTTATAACCTTTTCTTCCATTGCCTTCCTGTCTTCGTCCCTGTGCTGCAACAATACCTTTAATGCGGTATTGGCTTCTTCCAGACTTTTTGATTTTAGCAGCAATTCATTCTCCGCTTTTTTACGGTCATTGCGTTCGGCTAATTCATTAAGAGCACGCTTGACTGAAGGAACAAGTCGGGAGAGTCTGCTTTTCAATACATAATCTGTCGCCCCTTTTTTCAGCAATTCTATAGCCAATTCCTCGCCTAATGCTCCGGAAACAAAGATAAAGGGTATGTCAGTGTATTTATCCGCTACTATTTTCAGCGCTGCCCGGCCATCAAAGCCGGGAAGAGAATAGTCGGCAAGAATCAAATCCGGTGAAAAATTTTCCAGTTCTTTGATAAACGTAGATTTATTGGTGGCTCGCTTTGAAACATAATTAAATCCGGCCTGTTTTAGTTCATCTTCCACTAATTCAGCATCAGCTGCCACGTCTTCAAGAATTAAAATATGTAATTTATCACGCATTGACAAATACCTCAATCAAGCAGTCCATAATTATTATTAACTATCTACTGATCTGTGACCTTAATCCCCATTCAGTATTTAATAATATCTCTTATAGAGGCGAGACATTCACCATGTATCTGATTTTCTACCAGATATAGCAGGATAAATCCATCATTTTTTAATAATGAAAAATGATAAAATAATACTAAAGGGTTAAAATAAGTAAAGCTCACCTCATTTGAATTTTGATGAGCTTTAAATGTTTCTGATAACTTATTTACAACTGCATCAAGCAACAACATTATAGGCCGCCGGATCAAGCGGTGAGCCTGCAGTAAAGATACGAGTGGCCAGTTCCCGATCCAGCATCAAAATGCCTTCTTTGGAGTTTTCTACCATTGCCAGTTCGCGGGAAACTTTTTCCGTATTTTTTTCTTCTTCAATCTGCTCATTGAGAAACCAGGAAAGCAGCGGCTCGGAGGTATAATCGTTTTCTTCACGAGATATTTTGGTTATATTTTTAATTTTCTCTGTAATAAATTTTTCATGCTCATAGGCATCCTGCCAGGGCTCCAGTGGTTTTTTCCATGCTGTCTTGATCTGCTTTAAATCCAGAAGCGTCACCACACCGCCCCTGTCAAGAATGTGATCATAAAACTTCATGGCGTGGATCATTTCTTCATGTGCCTGACAACGCATCCAGTGTGCCATGCCATCAAGATTCTGCGCGTGGAAATAGGCAGTCATCGATAAATAGATATAGAACGATTCCATCTCATGTTTGATTTGTTCATTCATCGCGTTTCTTATTTTTTCTCCAATCATTTTCTCCACCTTCTTTTTTTAATTTTATCAAATTGTTTTTTATTGCTGTAAACTGATGCACAACGTGGCTTTGATTATAATTTCATATTAACAAAACTTATAATTTATCTCCAGCTACATTTTTAACAGATAATATTCTGTCAATATTTTTTCTACGGCATTTCCTCGACATTCTGTTCAATATATTGTGACGGTAATTGCAAAAGACCGGCAACACTTGATTTGTATTCAATAGCAGGGAAATCCTCTTTCAAAAAATGGTCAACTAATTTATTGATACGAGACTGCAATGCCTTCCATTCCTGATCCTTTGTATTCTGATTCATAAAAGACCTCCTTTAATTGATTATTTGTTGAATTAATTGCCAAATAATTTTTCAATAATCGCTATCTACCGCATTCCCCGCAGCTTGCAGTTGAGAGTGTCTATTTCTCTTAATGTGCCAGTTTTGCGGCAATTTGGGCAACGTGTTTACCCTGGTATCTTGCCGCCTGCAATTCGTTTTCGCTGGGCATTCGTTCACCTTCACCGCCGGCAATTGTTGACGCGCCATAGGGAGATGAACCGGTGATTTCGTCAATGCGCATTTGTCCTTCAAAAGCATAGGGAAGACCTACGATGATCATTCCCTGATGAAGTAATGTAATATGGAAGCTAAGGATTGTTGATTCCTGACCACCATGCTGTGTCGCCGAACTGGTAAATACGCTTCCCACTTTACCTACAAGAAGTCCTTTGGCCCAAATTCCTCCGGTAGAATCGAGAAATTGCCGCATCTGACCACACATATTGCCGAAACGCGTCGGTGTGCCAAATATAATTGCGTCAGCAGAAACCAAATCATCCGCAGTACAAATATTAATTTTGGCAGTTTTCTTTTGAAAGTCTAATGCCCCCATTTTCTTCAAAACATCATCGGGCAAAGTTTCCGGTACACGATACATTTTCACTTCGGCGCCATTGACCTGTGTTACGCCATCAGCTACGGCTTCAGCCATTTTATATATATGACCGTACATTGAGTAATAAACTATCAGGACCTTCATATTTCTATTCTCCTTTTTTTATTTTTCATTTTGAATCAGACGCCAATCATTGTTGGCGTTATCCTTTCCGGAAGAGTTTATTTGATTGCAAAATAATGTAAGAAGTGAATGAAAACAATACTGATTAATTGTAAGGGGAATGGTAGGCAATGCCTACCACTTTGCAAAAAAATGATCATGTACAAATATAATTTGACAGTAGAAGATATCAGCATTTCAGTTGAATATCCAGTCGTCCTCCTGAACACTTAAATGAGGCGACCGGCAGGAACCGCTATCCATAGGGTTTATAAATCATCTATACAGATAAAAATCCTTCCGGGACTAAAGAGGTGGCCAGCATAACATCGTTGATGTCACGGTGTTCAATCCATGTGCCGGCTAGCCGATGATCGGGAGTCAGCCAGAAATCTTCGATGGTCGGAGCCAGCACGCCAAATCGAAGAATCTTTTCTAACTGACGCGCAACGGAGGTGATTCTGAAGGAGCGGGGATATTCTGTCATAACAGTTTTTAGTTTCGCGGCCGCCCTCAGACCGATGGAAAGACCGAACTCACGAAAAGCCAGCCGCAGGCCCGCTGGCAAGTCAAGCGGACTTCTCCGCGAGAATGATTTCAGGCCTTTTTGTGATGAATAAACAATGTTTTCCAGCAACTCCGGGGAGGTCATGGCGCCTTTTGCCGTCAGTTGTCCCACCCTGCATGCGTCGGCAAGAAGACTTCCCAGGCCAAGAGGATCATCGGTTGTCCAGTCCTGATTTCGGCACATATTTATCATTTCATTAATTTCTTTTTTCAGGTTGGGACATGAATCTTCCGTCTGTGATTTTCCGAGCAGTTCATAATAAGTGATCAGACCATCCAGGGGATCATGTTGTCCCATTGAGGCGACCTGTGGCCGGGACAGATCTGTACTCATTTTCCAGAACATGCGCTTCAACCCTCCCGCAGACGATGCGTAGGTGAATCGGGCATGAGCTGTCTGTGCCAGTTCCCGCGCGAGGCAATTATAATTCGTGTCGCCTGTAATCTCCCCCGTGCGGTGGAGGGCACGCATCCATTTCGTCAGATAGTGAAAATACTGGCCATCCCGATCCCATTCACTAAGGTCGTCGTAGAGATCATCCGGGCTACGCTCAGGCAGAGGCTTTCCGATGCGCAGGCCTCCCGCCGTCGGATGCCTGCGGCCTTCTTTTTCGGTAAGTCCGCTGATCCATCCCCGGCGGACATCGTCTTGCCGATAACGCCCCAGCGTCTCATGAACCTGATCAATAAGAGTCAGGGCCAGTTGCCTGAATTCACTTACCCGGGTCTGCCGATAAAGTTCGAGAAAGTTAAAGACGGCAAAAGCGTCAGTCCAGAGATAACGCCGGGGTTCTTTCCCGGATGTCGAAAGACCTGTCCTATCGGCAAAATCGAGCATCAAAGATTTAGCGATAGACAGGGTATCGGATGGATTCATGACCCGCCGCCTTTATTTTCTATGACCAGACACCGCTTATTTCCGCTCTGCAGAAAGGACAGCGGCCATCTTGTAAATGTTGTTTGTTCAAGCCCATGTATTGCCGTTCGATAACCGGTTTTCGACACTGATGACAAAAAGTGTTGGCGCCCTGCGGAATATTGCCCACATAGATGTGATACAGGCCGGCCTGTCTGCCTATCTCTTCGGCTCTGTGCAATGTTTCCAGCGGGGTTCCTTGATGATCGGTAAATTTATAGTCCGGATGAAACCTGCTTATATGCCAGGGAATCATGCAATCCACGCCAGCCAGAAATTCCGCAATTTGCTTTAATTCGTCATCCGAGTCATTCTCGCCGGGAATAATCAAAGTCGTCACTTCAACCCAGACGCCAAGAGACTTCATCGCGGCAATCGTATCCAGCACAGGCTGCAGCCGGGCCTTACAATTCTTTTTATAGGAAGTATCACTGAAGCTTTTTAAATCGATATTAGCCGCGGTAAGATACGGCTGGATGGTTTCCAGAGCCTGTCTGGTCATATAACCATTGGTAACGAACACGTTATACAATCCTGCTTCTTTAGCCAGTTGCGCGGTATCATATGCGAACTCAAAGAAAATAGTCGGTTCGGTATAGGTATAGGAGATACTCCGGCAGTTATTTTTTACAGCTTCCTCAACCACCTGCCGGGGCGAAACCTCCGGGCTTGCATGACCATAACCTTCCTTAGCGGATACCTGGGATATCTGCCAGTTCTGACAGAAACCGCACTTAAAATTGCAGCCGATGGTGGCAACGGAATAAGACCGGGAGCCCGGCAGAAAATGATAAAGCGGTTTTTTTTCGATAGGATCGATATTAGCCGCAATCACATTGCCATACACCATTGTATTAAGAACGCCCCGCAGGTTTTGTCTGACGCCGCATATGCCGAACTTCGATTCCGATATTCTGCATTCATGAGCGCACAAATAACAATGCACCCTTTGATCATCCAGTTTTTCCCACAGACGGGCTTCTTTAATCATGATGGCCTCCGGCTGTATTTTTTAAGGTATCCAAACTTTCAATCGCTTCTTCATCGGTCAAATCAGACCACTGTTCATAGAAACTTGCCACCGAGAAAGGATACGTGGATGAAACAATCGGACAAACCACTTCATCGGCTTCATTTCGCACAAGTTTCAAGCCGCTTGCGGAAGATACGGGAACTGCGGCCACAACTGATTCTGCGCCCCGTTTACGCATCGACTTGATTGCCGCCACCATCGTATAACCGGATGCCAATCCGTCATCAACGACCAGGGCCTGCTTTCCTGTAACCGATGTTGGTGCGACAACTTTCCGGAAGACCTCCTGCCGTCTTCTTATTTCGGCCATCACTTTTTGAACATGGTGTTTAATCTGTTCCCGGGTCAATTGCAACTCATGCACCATGGGGTCATTAAGGACAATCATCCCATCTTCAGTTACGGCGCCGTACCCCGCTTCCGTATTGAAAGGTATGGGAATTTTTCGCGCTACGATAATGTCAAGGTCGCACTTAAGCGCCATCGCGACCTCAACGGCCACGGGGATGCTCCCGTGCGGTATTGCAAAAATGACAGCGTCGCGTCCGCGATAGTGCATAATATCTTTCGCAAGACGGCGGCCGGCATCCATTCGACTGCGGTATGAGAATTGCGTGTAATTCATAACACCCAGCCTTATGGCCGAGACGATATCCTTTCGCGCGCCGCATGATTACAGAGCGGCATACTTTCGCGGCCTTTGTTTCTTACAGCGATCCGGTGATGAACCATAAAGTCTAAGGGTGATGCATTTCCGTATTTCCATGCTTGTAGACTTCAACACCGGCGTCCACAGCCTTTTTCAGCCGTTCCTTGCTCTCACGGTATGATTCCTTTTTACTCTCTGCGATCTCTGTTAATTTCTTACGAGTGTCCTCATACTGCATCTTGGCTTTGCTTAATATTTCCTCCGTCGAATCGGATATTTGCTTCCTGATCTCCCTTCCGCTCTTTGGAGCATAAAGAATACCTACGGCAAGGCCGGCGACGCCGCCAATGATCAATCCTTTAATAAAACTTTCTGTTGTCATGATGCGTTCTCCTTTCTTATTGTCTTTAATATTCATGTTTATAAATGCAAGTCATGTCCTGTATCATATAGACAGCTTGCATCTCCTGTGCCTTTGAGATGATTCTATGATTTTTTATTTAATGGTCTTTTTTATTTTTAGCAATGATAGTTAATTGAAAGAAAATTGGCAGGCATTTCCTACTATCGTTACAGAATACTTACGGCCGCCCTGTTGGCTTTAAATGTGCGCGTATAACGGATTATTTCCCAATTATTTTATGGAGAGACAAATGTTCCCGATTACATACGGTGAATGCGACTCAATATAAGATGGTCTGCGCCGCATGCTAATGGCGCAGCTTCTTTCTAAATTGTTCCGTCAAGGCCGGGAGAATCTGGAACAAATCACCTGCAATACCATAATGGGCGACATTAAAAATAGGCGCGTCAGGATTCTTGTTGATGGCAATAATCACTTTGGATGTCTTCATACCCGCCAGATGCTGTATTTGTCCGGAAATTCCGCAGGCGATATACAGGTCGGGGCGCACTGTGCGGCCGGTCTGTCCCACCTGATGGGCATAGGATATCCATCCCGCATCCACAGCGCCGCGCGATGATCCCACCGCCCCGCCCAATACTACAGCCAGTTTGTGGATTGTCTCGAAACCGGCCGGACCGCCCACACCGCGTCCGCCTGCCACGATGATACGGGCATCAGCTAAATTAACCTCGTCTTTTTCCAGAATGGAATCTATGACACGCGCCGTAATTTGCTCCGGCTTCATAGCGGCTTTGATCGAAATGACTTGTCCCTGACGTTTGTCATCGGCAACGGGCATTTCAAATACGCGATGGCGCACTGTAGCCATCTGCGGACGATGATCGCGACAAATTATTGTAGCCATGATATTGCCGCCAAAGGCCGGGCGCGTCTGCAGCAATAAATCATTCTCCGGATCAATTTCGAGCCCTGTACAGTCAGCGGTGAGCCCTGTGTAGAGAACTGAAGCGACTGAACCGGCAAGATCTCGTCCACGTGCACTTGCGCCCAACAGGAATATCTCCGGTTTATACTCACGGATCAGACTAATTAACGTGCTCGCATAAGGCGCTGTGGTGTAATCGGCAAGGCTTTCGTCATCCGCCAAAAAAACACGATCTGCACCGAAAGAAATGGCTTCTTTCGCAATGTGTTCCACATGGTGTCCCAGCACACATGCGGTGAGCGCGACTTTGCGCGTATCGGCCAGCTTTCGGCCCTGGCCTAGCATTTCTATAGAAACGCTGCCGGTCCGGCCATGGAACTGTTCCATCCAGATCCATACACCTTTGTACGCGGCAAGATTCTCCGAAGATTTTCGCGGACGCGTATCCGGCAGATTGAGCGCGTGCACCGGACACGCAAGCAGGCATGCTCCGCAGGCCGTGCATTTATCGTTAACCACTGCCATATCATCCACCAGACTAAGCGCTCCCAGCGGGCAGGCTTCGACACAGCCGCCGCAGCCGATGCACTTGTCTTTATCTACTTCCAGCAGGGGCATTGTTTCTCCTTAAAGAATTTTTTCCGCGATAATTTTATCGGCAAGTATTGCCGCAGACTGCTCAATACTATCGGCCTTAATCATGTCCAATGCGCCTTCACGTTTGGGCGGACTGGAAATCTTTATCACCTGTGTCGGACTTCCCTTCAGACCTAATTTAGAGAGGTCTGCTTCAGGCAAATCGCCGGCAGTCCATACGGGAATCAGGAGTTTGGCAGCACGGCGAAGGTGATAAAGTGTAGCTCCCCGCGGTTGATTGATATCCTTCACGACAGTGAGTAGAACGGGTAATTTGGCTTCCACGATTTCCCGACCTTCTTCCAGAAGGCGTTCCACCGTAATCATACCGGACTCCGGTTCCAGCTTAACAATCTTGAAAACATAAGTGAGCTGAGTAATACCGAGCTGGCTGGCAATGCCCGGACCTACCTGTCCGGTATCGCCGTCAATGGCCTGCTTGCCGCACAGTATGATATTGAAGTCACCCGTTTTTTTTATTGCAAGAGCCAGAGCATATGCTGTCGCCCACGAGTCCGAACCGGCAAAAGCGCGGTCTGAAAGCGAGATAGCTTCATCCGCCCCCATTCCGACGGCTTCCCTGAGCGCATTAATTGCTTGCGGGGGGCCAAGTGAAATAACTTTAACTTTGCCCCCGAATTTTTCCTTAATGCGAAGACCTTCTTCAATAGCGTACATATCAAAGGGATTGATAATGCTGGATACGCCTTCACGGATTAATGTATTGGTTTCAGGGTTAATTTTAACATCTGTTACACCCGGCACTTGTTTAATACAGACAATTATATTCACCGAAAGACCTCATTGTATTTATTAATATTGGGGCAATCTCATAGAACCATCCCTTCAGGTTCGCTCATAATATAATAACAAATCAATAGATGTTCTCCTCACGCATCAATTCGGCCCAGGGCTTTGCTTGCTTCCTCCTTCGATTGAAAGATGTGCGGGGCCAGTCCACGGCTTTTCAATTCGTCTCCAAGTTTCATTCGCAAGAATGCACTCGTCGTGTAGCGTGTCACATCCGTATAGAACTCGGACACCACATACTTAACCATGCTGATGTAATCATCTTCGAGTTCCGGAATAATGGAGAAGTTGTCATAATTGACGATAGTTTTGACCCGCTTACCGAGGGGCCGGCATATTTCCTCTACCCGATGCTTTATGTCTTCAATATCTTCTTTCTTTCGGATGGCCAACCCTTCAAAGTTATTAAAGAGGACGTTCGTCTCCGGATCGTATTTCATGCGCTCCGGGATGGGAATATAGAAGAGGTCTTCCTTGAGTCCCATGACGGGCAGTTTGAAAATCCTCTCGTCCATCAGGCGCAGTTTTTTGATGATGGGCCGGAAGTCCATAAAGGCTAAAACATCTTTGTCCAGATCAATACCGGGAGCGATTTCAATCAGTTCCACCCCCTCAGGGGTCAGTGTGAAGACACAGCGTTCCGTCACATAAAAAACATGCATTCGATTTTCCTGCGCCGTTTTTCCGCTGAACGTTACTTGCTCCACGTCGTGAAGGCACTTTTTCAAGCATCCCTCCTTAATGATGCGAAGTTTACCGTCCTCGACGGCTGCCTCCATATCGCCTGCCGTAAAGGTCCCCGCAAAAATTATTTTTCGCGAGTTCTGGGTAATGTCGATAAACCCGCCGCATCCCGCTATTCGCGGCCCGAAGCGGCTTACATTGACATTGCCGTGCCGATCCATTTGGGCCAGACCCAGACAAGCCAGATCAAGGCCTCCGCCGTCATAAAAATCAAACTGGTAGGGCATATCGATGAGGCAGTCCATGTTTGTTGCGGCACCGAAATTCAGTCCCCCTGCCGGAATGCCTCCGATGGAGCCGGCCTCTGTTGTCAGGGTCAGGTATTCGAAAATTCCCTCTTCATGGGCAACGCTGGCCACGCCTTCAGGCATGCCGATTCCCAGATTGATGACCATGTTAGGCTGGAGTTCGAAGGCCGCGCGCCGGGCGATTATCTTGCGGCAATCCATTTTAAGGGGTTCAATGCTGTCGACCGGAACTTTAAACTCGCAACTGAATGCGGGATTGTATGGCGTTACATAGGTCTGTTGATGGTTTTCCGGCCTGGCTACCACGACGCAATCAACCAGAATGCCCGGAATCCTGACTTGTCGGCTATGCAGGGCATTGCGATCGGCGATCCGCTCTACCTGGACAATAACAATTCCGCCGGAATTTTTGGCAGCCATGGCAATGGAAAGGACATCCAGTGTGACTAACTCCTTTTCCATGGTGATATTGCCATCCATGTCAGCCGTTGTTCCCCGCAGGAAGGCGATCTGGATCGGGAAGGTCTTGTAGGCCAGACATTCTTTCCCGTCAAAATATATGATTTCCACCAGATCTTCGGTGGTGGCGGCATTGATCTTTCCACCGCCGTTTCTTGGATCCACAAATGTTCCCAGACCGACCCGTGAAATCGTCCGGGGATTGTTTGCCGCTATGTCACGAAACAGATGAGTCAATACACCCTGAGGCAGGTTGTATGCTTCAATCTTGCCGTCGAGGGCTAACTTCTGCAGCTTCGGTGTTAGACCCCAGTGGCCGGCTATGACCCGCTTCAAAAGCCCGGTATGAGCCAGGCGATTGGTGCCCTTCTCTTTTCCATCGCCGATGCCGGAAGCATAAATAAGCGTCAGATCTCCGGGCTCACCGGTTTCCACAAACCGTTTTTCCAGGCCGATGATCAGCTCCTCCGGTATGCAGCTGCCCACAAAACCGTCGAATGCCAGTGTGTCACCGGATCGGACCACCTGTACGGCCTCAGTCAGTGAGACAATCTTTCCCCGCTTCATCCTCTTCTTGATATCTTCAATGACGGGACTGACAATGACATGGCTGTTCATATGCCTAACTCCTTTCCGGCCGGAATCTTATGCTGCATTTATATCATAAGAATATTTTGTGGCAGAAGCGCATTTCGCCCAAGAGAAGATAAATTAGCCGGGGTAAATGGAATTATAGTTTCAACCCTTTTTTGATCTTATCCAGCATATTCTTTTCGGTGTCATCGCAAGCACCGTCGACCTGGCACAGCCTGCGGGCGATACTCAGCGCTTCCAGGCGATCGTTCTTGCCCTTGATCAGCACGGATAAGGCGTCAATGGCCTTATCCTCGTTCGCCTGAAGAAGAGCAGTCTGTTCATGCATGATTTTTTTGAATTTCGACGGACGCATCTTACTTAAAACTTTGTGTGTTTTGGCGATTTCATCAGCGACTTCAAAATGCCGCCGTTTGATGTCCCCGCTGGCGTTGGCTACGGCCATATATATGCGGATCAGCCCCGCCTCATGACCGCCTTCTTCCATAGCCTGAAGTCGCTTATCGTAATCGGCTCTTTCATGTTCCGGCACACTTATGACAGGCTCTGTTTCGCGCGGCGGGAAGAAAAGCTGCAGCCAGTCGCTTCCGTAAATCTCTCGAAACAATAGTTCCTGGCTAAGATCACGGTAATCGCGATAAATGTTAAGCATGGTTTCGATGTGTCCGGCAAGATCTTTTTCGATAGCCGAAAACGGATTATCAGCCGAGGCGGGCTTGCGGTTCCGGCGCACGACAGGTGCAAAATTTTTGATCGTGCGCATCAAAGGATTGATGTCGGCAAATAAATATCTTTGCATCCGCAGGGGATGCAGGTAGCGGATGATTTCAGCGGAAAGTTCCGTAGTCCAGAATTTTACCAGGGGACGCATCATCAGCTGATAAATGTTGTCGTTGGCCTCTGATACTTTGGCGACGACGCTGAAATCCGTTTCTTCCGTCATGCCGTCGCCATAGGCGGCAATGTCGGTAAACGTGCGCGGTTCAAATTGCGTGGAAAATTTTCCGCTCTTGACATCTCCTTCGATAACCATTTCATAGAGTCCGGGCGGAAGAAAATCAATCATGTCAAAGTTGCCGATAATTTGTTTATGTTCTTTCTTGGCGACAGAACCGGCGACGAAAATGCCCAAGTGGCCGATATCCTTGTGAACGATGTAAATAATGACCTGTCCGTGCCGTTTGATGTCTTCCACGGAGTCGTAAACACGGGGAATCCAGTAGAGTGCCTGCTGGGCCGGAGCGATATTGTCGCCCATCGACGCAAAGACCAGAATCGGACTTTCAATATTTTTAAGGCTGAGTTTCTGACCCTCGCGCAGTTCCAACTCGCCGCGCTCCAGCTTATTGCCGACAAAAAGATTGCGGACGATATAATGAATCTCATCGGTATTCATCATAAAGAATCCGCCCCACCATTTTTCAAAGTCGAGATAGCGCTCCTCCTCTGTTTCCACCTGCGAATACACATTATATTGCTTTTTCCAGTATGTATTGGCCGGATTCAAAAGCTCCATGTTCAAAACAAGATTCGCGCCGTCAAACACGCCATTGCCCAGATCGCTGAAAAATGAATTGATCCACACGCCGCCTAAGAGTCCGCCCCTGTAGCGCATGGGATTGACACCCGCAATGCCGCTCCAGTAAGACAGGGGCGCGCCGTTTAGCACCAGTGGCCCTGCGATGCCGGGTTTATCCGCGCAAGCCAGTGCTGCTGCCCATCCTGCCTGACAGTTGCCGATGATGGCTGGCGCATCGGCGTAGGGATTTAATTCGACAACTTTCTCCATGAATATTTCCATAGCTTCAATGACATCAGGCAGGGTTTGGCCGGGGATGGGATCTGTGTAAAACAGGATGAAATAAACCGGATGGCCGTAATCCAGAGCCATGCCGATTTCCGAGTCGCGTTTCGACCCTCCGATACCCGGGCCATGACCGGCGCGCGGATCAATGATCACAATGGGCCTTTTGGGTTTGGTCCGACGCGCCTTGATTTTTTGATGGTGATTACTATTATCGGAAGGTAAATCTTTATTACGGCGTTCTGAAATTCTGACCAGCGCGTAATTGCAGGGATGCTTAAAAGCTGCGGCATTGAGGATATGTTCATAATTAAAAGCCAGCACCGGCGGTTGGCCGCTACGGATATGTTTGATATAGTTGTTGCCTCTTTTGCGGAGAATATCCGTAAAAATAATCGACCGCTGAAAGGAATCCACGATGTATTCGCTCAGATATTTCTGCCAATCGGACCATTGCTGAATATGTTTGTTATCGGGTTTTTTTTCCATAAATATTCTCAAAGCGTCTTAGCCCGACCTGTATCATATGATTGGCAACTTGTGGCATGATCAATAGAGATGATATATAGTATCATTCCGAAGCCAATCTTACAGGCCACTATCGCCTGGCATCAGGATGGTATGACTTTCCGCCGAGGTTAAACCTTCACACCATAGGCAAATCATTCTTTATGGCTGTCGATTCTGTGATGCAATCGATAGTCTCCTCAATCTGTCGGGTGCACAGACTTATTTCTTCGGCTTCCCTGCAGTTGAGAAAAAGTCTTTCATGCGATTCATGTTCTCATCGGTATATTTCTTGAATTCGTCGTAGCTTTTTTTATACATATTAGTTAATTCTTCTGTGGCTTTCTTGAAATCCTGGGGCATCCAGTTTGCCTGGTTTAAGAAAGTATTGAACATCATTTCGTTTTGATTTTTAAACATGTCCTTTGGGTCGGAGTTTAAAAATGCTTCTATCTTAGCGTGTCCCTCATCCAAGGCCTTCTTGAAATCGTCACGACCCTTCTTGTACACATCGAACCACTGGTTCATAACCTTTCTGCCCTCATCTCCCATACCGGGGTTATTGTCGATGAAAGTCTTCAAAAGTTTTTCCGCCTGATCATGAAATATGGCCATTGTTGAAAAGCTGTTATCAATTGCTGCCTTGTGTAAATCCATAATCTGTTTCACCATTTGCTTGTTGTCCATAGTTGCCTCCTTTTTTTGTAAAAAATATGGTTTTGATTATTTCATTAAATTTCTGAAAATCTTCTATGTACTTAAAATTAGTCCACTAAATACTAAATAGCAATGAGAATAGAATGATAGATGATTGGCAGGTAAAAACTACTACCTGTATAACACTATTGGCCGCAATGCCGCCTGGTCATTTTCGCATCTAAAGTTTTTTAATATCTACAATGTTGCTGACCGCATTCGAACCGGCTTATTTTTTTTGTTCAGAGGAACCGGTTGCGGAAGCGATGGTTCCTGATAAAAATTTTCGACCAGGGCAAGGTATTCAGCAAGCAATTTACGGCTGACTACAAAAATATGTCCAATGTTTTTCTCAATGGTCCGATTGAGACTTTCGCTTGTGAACCCGGTATTGCCTTTATCCACCTGTCCCCATGTCTCACCGGCGACGCAGGATCCCGCAGGAGCAATCGGATCTCTTGAACCCTTATAATCAAATATTCTGACACCCGCTTTTTTTAATATGGACATATTGACCGGCTTGCCGTTAAATCTGGGATTTTCGGAGGGAAGACAATATTCCCCCTTATAAATCTGATTGCCTATGAATATATTTTGAATCCACTGAATATGAGCGTTTACGGGGAATTTCGTTCCATGTGTCAGCCAGTAAAGAAACGGCGTTGCTTCTATAATAGATTCTTTTGATTCCGCGCGTCCGTAAAAACCAAGAACAACCGTATACTGCACTCCAGGCTGGATTTCGTTCATGCCTGCTTCAATGACCTGCGGCGGTATATTTACTTCACCGAAAAGTTCTTCCATCATGTAGGGATCATAATCGCTGCGGATGAGTGAGCGAATCGGGAGATGACCGCTATCTTCATCATCAAACTTCACCGGTGAAGCCATCAGAGCTATCTTCTTTATATCCATCGGCTTACCGGCAGCCAAAAGTTCTTCGGCCCGCCTGGCCAGATAAGGCAACATGATGGTACCGCCCATACAATAGGCCATGACATAGATTTCGTCCAGAGGATGCCTGGTTTTGACGATGTCCAGATACAAATCGTGGATTGTTTTTCCGTAGAAATCAAGTCCCAGGTCAGTTTCCTCCCAACCCGGTTCACCGTGATCAACCATGTAAATAATGTAACCTTTTTTCAATAAAGCTTCTATGACGGATTTGCCGCAAGCCAGATCGAATAGTTCGGGCTTGTTAATAAGCGGAGTTGCCATATATATAATCTTGCCATTGTGTTTAACGTCTTGAGGAAGCGGATAATGCCTCAATCTCACTTTGTGATTTAATGAGCCTTCCACGTATTCATAGTGGGAGCAGCCGATATTGCCGTGTGTCTCTTTTTCTGAATATTCCTTGATGTCAAAAGCGTTGGCATTATAAAGATTTTCCAGACGGACGCGATTTTCCGCAAGGTAATCATCAAAAGAATTGATCAATGTTCCATCCGGATTTTTTTTGGCGAAAGGCAAATCACCGTTGGTAAAAGTTTGTTCCGTGATCAAAACGACCAGACACTTTAAAAGCTCTTTCATGGCTTTGAGACGTGTCAACCCGATATTATTGTATTCAAATTCCAGAAGGGAAAACTCATCCATATAGTTTTTTAGCAATTCCTTGCCTTTTTGGGTCGTGCAAACCATCCGGGCTTTTTCCCGGTCGAATTTTCCATCTTTAATAAAAACCCCGGTTAAAGTATACAGAAGACGTGAATAGCTTTTATATATCCAGCCGTTCAAATCGGCAATCGCATCAGGATTTCTTGATGCTCCAACGGCCAGGCGCGCGCTGGCTTTAACCTGCCTGAGCACCGAATCAAGTATCGCGCTTTGCCACAGAGCCGTGATGATAAAGGGCCCATATATCCACATCTCCTTGCCTATGGAATCAAGGAATTTTTTATAATCAAACAGGCTTCTGATCTGCCGGCCGATTAACTTGCTTTTCCATGGCAGGGCTGTTTGAAGGTTTTCCGTATTGTCCGCGGGGGAAAAACTAAAGACATTCATTAATTCGTCCGGCATTACCTTCGTGACATTTTTATCTGGCATAATTTATCCCCTCCATCATCTAACATCATATTTTCGCGCGTTTATTTCATCATACATAATTATCTTTTTGTATTTTAGCAGACAATATTGACAAATACGATTATCATTATTAAAATAATTACAATTCTTTAAGAGTCAAGAGGCGCTTTTAAAATAGTATTTTTCGACGTGAGGTGAAAAATGACTGAGGAAGACAAACAATCTCCGGTTAAAGAACCTTCCGTTTTTCCATGGTTGCAGACAGCTTTGGATATGTGGCTCAAGATGGCTAAAGCAACCCCGCCAAGCCCTGATAATGCCCTCGGTACACCAACCGCAATACAGAACCGCTTCACCAAGCAGTTGGATACAAACTTAAATCTTCTCAAATCTTTCTCCCGGATGATGAGCGAGCCGGAATCCGCCCCGGCGATGGCCAATTCCTTCATTGCTCTGCCGGAAATTCTCTTTAAAATCTCCAAATCAGGTTTTGACGCAGCTCTTCAAATACAAAATCATTTAATAGACAAAGCAGGCAAGATCGGTAAAAGCACGGAAGCGTATAAATTCGATAATCTGGATCAGGAAGTATTTGAAGCGCTGAATAATGTTTATGAAAAAGAATTGCGGCAGTACTTTAAAATTCCTCCGTTGGGACCGGCCCGTTTTTATCAGGAACGATTTAATGAAATGCTGGATAAGTACAATCTTTTTGAAACTATGCTGGCTGAATTTCTTTCCGTCCTTTATTTACCGGTGGAAAAGTCTTTCAAGGTTTTTCAGGAAAAACTCCAACAGATGGCAGAAGAAGGGAATCTTCCCAAAGAAACAAAAGAAAGTTACGCGATATGGATAAAGATTCTGGAAGGCCACTACATCAATCTGTTCAAATCCAGGGAATACACTGATGTGCTGCATCGTATGCTCAGCCAGTTGGAGGATTTCATCATTATCAGAAACAAAACAATGGAAGATTTCTTACAACTGTTTCCTATTGTAACGGATCAGGACGTTGACGATTTATACAAGGAGTTCTATTTGCTTAAAAAGAGGGTAAACAAACTTGAAAAACAACTTGATATTTCGCCGAACACTCTGACTATCGTTAAGTAGCCGGTCCACTTATATTTGGTGGTATTTGACCAAAAAACTTTCGGAGTAAGGATTTCTTTATGAATTCATCAAAAATTACTTTGGATCTTATACTGGAGCGACTGGCCGAAGACGCGGAAAAGGCGCAGCAGCGCGTTTCCAAGGCATCCGAAATTTTGCAGGACCAACTCAGCTTTGAACTTGGCCAGACGCCCTATGAAATTGTGTATGAGGAAGACCGGGTCAAAGTTAAGCATTATTCCCGCAATGAAAACGCTGAAAACAAATTGAAAGTTCCGCTGTTGATCGTTTACGCGCTGATTAACCGCGAAACCATGCTGGATTTACAACCGGACAGGAGCGTTGTCAAAACGTTTCTGGAAGGAGGCATAGATTTGTATATGGTGGACTGGGGATACCCCAAGCGCAAAGACCGCTTTTTGACGATTGACGATCATGTCAACGGCTACATGAATAATATTGTGGATTTTATCCGTAAAAAAAATAACATTCCCCAAATAAACCTCATGGGCATATGCATGGGCGGAACATTCAGCGTCATGTACAGCGCGCTTCATCCCGAAAAAATAAAAAATCTTATCACTACGGTTACGCCGTCAAGCTTTGACACCGACAAGGGGCTTCTGCATATATGGATGAAAGATCTCGATGTGGACCGGATGGTGCGGACATTCGGCAACATTCCCGGCGATCTGATGAATTTGGGATTTCTTCTGCTCAATCCCGCGCGTTTGATGATAGACAAATACGTCGGGTTTATGGAAAATATGGATAAAAAAGAATTTGTGGAAAACTTCGTGCGAATGGAGCGATGGATTTTTGACAGTCCCGACGTTCCCGGAGAAACTTTTCGTCAGTTTGTCGAAGACTGCTACAAGAATAATTTATTGATTCAAAGCAAGATGTTTCTGGACGGCAAGCGCATTGATTTAAAGAAGCTGACCATGCCGCTTTTGAATTTCTTCGGCGAGTATGACCACCTTGTGCCGCCTACGGCTTGCAATCAATTATCCAAAGCGGTTGGCAGCGGGGATGTGGAGGATGTTAACCTGGAAACCGGACACATCGGCATTTATGTGAGTTCTAAATTCCAGAAATTATTCGCGCCAAAAATTGTCCAGTGGCTGAAAGATCGCGACAAGGAAGATGTTGCCGCTTCGAAGACGGACTTGGCGCGACCTGCGGTAAGGAAAAAGTCCGCTAAAGAAGGGAAAAAATTCAAAATCGATAAAAATGGTCAATCAGGAACAGTACAGGCAATATAAATTATGATTCATCCAAAAAGATAAAATGTTATAAAAAAGGGAGAGAAGAATATGTCAACGCAGGAAGTATATTTTCGCAGCTTAAGCAAATTAATCCGGGAACTGGCCACGGCAGATGATCAGGACAGGATGCTCAATCTGATTGTCTCAGAGGCGGTAGAAACATTAAAAGCCAAGGCGGCAGTCATTTTCCTGAATGAGGATGATTCGCAGGATTCCATACGCAATGTTGCGGTGGCTCAGATTGGACTTTCCGATAAGTACATTCACGCGGGAACAGCTCACGCCGTTAAGATCAGTCCGCAACTGCTTAAAGACGGTTATATGTATTTCAAAGACGCCACAACGGATAAGCGGCTGATGAATCATAAAGCGAAAAAAGCGGAAGGCATCGGTTCCATTTTGTCAGTGCCTGTAATGGATAAGGGCCGAATGCTGGGAATTCTCAGCCTCTACACCAAAAATATACGCAAATTCACCAAAGATGAAATTGATTTTCTGTTTATTCTGGCCGAGCAGGGCGGCGCCGCGATTGAAAACGCCAACCTGATCCGAAAACTGCGCAATCAGTCACAGATATTTCTGAAACTGGCGGCGAGCATATCATCAAGTCTTGATGTCAAAACTATTTTGCAGACCATGACTCAGGATCTTGTAAAAGATCTGAATATCAAAGCCGCTTCAGTAAGACTGCTGGACGAAAACACATGCACCGTGAAGCTGGTCGCGAGTTTCGGTTTGAGCGATGAATATCTCAACAAAGGGCCGATTATGGCGGATAAAAACATCGGGAAAGCCTTAAGGGGAGATACGATCGCCATTAAAAATGTATTTGAAGACGATGGAATCCAATATAAGAAAGAAAAAATAGATGAAGGCATTGTGTCCATGCTTTATGTTCCGATTAAATCAAAGGACAATGTCATTGGCGTGCTAAATGTGTACAGCAGCCGGCCAAAGGAATTCACCGAAGATGAGATCCTTCTGGTGACCGCTCTGGCCTATCAGGGCGGACTGGCCATCAGCAACGCCTGCGTGTATTTGACGATGCAGGACGATATAAAGGATTTGAAGGAAAATATCTATAAAAGCTGGTTTTAAATTCAAAGCGTAAATATTGTATTTGATTTGCCGGTGTCATTAACGCCTGTCGGGAGGAAACATCGTCATGATTGCAGGAAAAAATATTGATCAGATTAAGGTAGGGGATATGGCGGAATTCGCCAAAACAATAACAGAAACAGATATCTATTTATATGCGGGCATCACCGGCGATTTTAACCCGGCGCATGTTAATGAGATCTACGCGAAAAACACTTTTTTCAAAACCCGTATCGCGCACGGTATGCTCACGGCAGGATTAATCTCTGCCATTATCGCAAATCAATTGCCCGGTCCGGGAACCATCTATCTGAAACAGGATTTAAGTTTTCTCGCACCTGTGCATATCGGCGACACCATTACCGGAAGGGTTGAAGTTATGGAGTTAATACCGGATAAAAATCGCGTTCGGTTAAAAACCACATGCAGTAATCAGGATGGCGTAATCGTTATTTCAGGAGAGGGACTTGTCAGCACGCCAAAAGCGTCAAAATCTTAATCAATATTTATTTCATTACGAAGCGAGAAATCCTTAACTATTCCTTAAACCGCCTTCGGCGGATTCGTATTAACATTCACAATAAAAAAGCCGCCTCAATTTACCGCGGCAGCTTTTTTAAAAAGATATATAATCTTTTATTTTGACGCAAAAAACATGTCCACTTTTTTGAAGTTCTCATCGGCGGACGCCTTGAATTCCTCCCGGCCTTTTTTGCATGTTTTGATCCAATCAGTCATTAACTTCTTGCCTTCTTCCGGGAAGAAAACCGTTTCTTCCATCATACTGTTTACCATTTTTTCAGTCTGATCCTGAATAACGGACATCGCGGCAAATGAGTTATCAAAAGCCGTTTTGCTAAAATCAACCATTTGCTTCGAAATATTTTTGGAATCCATAATTTCCTCCAAGTTATATATTTTTATTTCACTGTTTTATTTTAGACCTCATGGCAGTTTACTCTTTATCTATTTTTTAGTCTTTGATTTGGATGTTTCAACGCCTGATATTAAAAGCTCTTCCATTTTTGAATAATTCTGATCGGCAGCTTCTTTGAAATCATCCGTTACCTTTTTATAGATGTTAATCCATTCGTTAATGAAGGCCTTTGTCTGCTCAGGGAGCCATGGGGACTGTTGAAGCATATTATCCAGGGCCTTGTTTGTTTGTTCTTGCAACATAAGTGCGGAATTGAAACTGGTTTCGAATGCAGCCTTATGATAATCAATCATCTGTTTCACCATTTTATCATTTTCCATAATAAATACTCCTTTCACATTTTTTTGTTAATGATCATATTATAAGCAGCATTTTTCGTATGTCAATAGGAAAAATGTTGCAATGCAATAATATTTAGATAGCTGTAATTATCATGGATAAATTATAATTATTGTATATAATACAACTAGATAAGTTAATATTCTTCCCTGCCACATCCGTGTTTGTAATTATTTTATGTTGCAATATATTTAATAATTTAGTAAGAATAAAAAAGGAGTACAATCATGGAAGATCATACGCTTTTGCTCAAAAAATACAGTAATCGCCGGTTATACGAAACGGAAAAAAGCATTTATGTCACGCTGGATGATGTAACCGATATTATTCGTCATGGCCGGAAAATTAAGGTAATGGATGCCAAAACCGGCGAAGATGTAACCTCCGCGATTCTCACGCAAATTGTTTTCGAAGAGGCACGCAAAAAGAAATATCTGCTTCCTGCTCCTCTGCTTTACCTGATTATTCAGTATGGAGAAAATGTGCTGACTGATTTTTTTGAGAAGTATCTTGAGCAGACTATTAAAAATTACCTTTTACTGCACAACATGGCTGACGATCAATTCAAGAAGTGGCTTGAGTACGGTGAAAGTTACTCCAAAATGAATCCACAGACCATAGCCGGTCTTTCCCCATTCAAACCTATTCTTGATTTATTTGCTGCTACTTCTAAAAAAAATCAACAAGAAGATGACAAAGACTAAATGTCTTCTGATTGAACCTGCACCAGATTAACGGACACAGCCCCGCAAATTAAAACAGATTGCCTCAGTGGTTTAGGGGCTCCTCCAATGACAAATCTTCAACTGTTCGGTCGAATCTTGTTTACTGGAGAGCATTCCTTGACGTACGATATAAGACACGTCAATATTACCGGCAATCGCCTTCATCTTTTGCGTAGGTGTATCCTTTGCAGTACCCCAGTTCACAGGCCCTTCGGAGGGAGTCGCACCCCGTCTCTTTGTTGCCGGAAGAGATATAAGCCTCCCCACGCATGTTGTAGGCAGGGCCGTCTTTCGGTTTGAGGCGGATAACTTCATCATAATCATTGATGGCAAGCGCGTACCGCTCCAGCCTGGCATACAACTCTCCCCGGAGTCTGTAGGCATTCACATAATCCGGATTCAGGATGATGGCCTGGTTCAGATATTCAATGGCATTTCCAAAATCATTACGATTTTTGCTGTCGATCAGGAGAAGCGCCTTGCGATACCATTCCTCCTCCGCGCCGGACACCGCGCGAGAGTGCGCGGGCTCTTCATACCCCGCAACAGGTGCTTTAAATTCAGAAGAAACTGCCGGCGCCTGCTCTTTGAGTTTGTTGAGGCCTGTTATCTGTAAAATTGTGATCATAATGCCGAGGGCAAAGATAATGACAAGCAGTATGATGATATCTTTGCGGTAATCATTCCATCTTTCGGCAAAATCATGGACGTTTTGATTTGTATCTTTTTTCTGTCTTAACTTGTCTGTCTTTTTGCCGAACCTGCGTTTTATGTCGGCTAAATCCGGCACAAATTCATCGGCCAAGCTGAAACATCCCCCAAAAACGCATAACACAGGAAGAACGGCAATTGTAAAAGCCGTATCGATATGGCTAAAATCGCCCGTATATCGCATATAGAAGGCAACGATATATGTTAAAGGCAGTCCGAAAAAAATAATTCTGACCAGATAACCTCTGGCGGAATATAAATATCTGGTTATAAGAAAAAATTTACAAATGATACCGATGATAAGGCAGATTACAAAAGAAGTTAAAGTCAGATTTATCGCCAGACGGATAAAATCTCTATCCAAAACATCGTTGGTTATCCTGCAGCTTTCCATAAATAGTCCGGCATATTCCTCACCCACAGGCGAGGCTGTGAAAATGAACCACAAGTATTTTGCCATATATAAAAGACAGATGCAGGCAACCGCGGTGCAAATAATTAATAATATAATCTCTACGAATGTTCCTGCCAGTTTCCGGAAATATTCAAGAATTTTTGCTGCATTAATTTTGAACGGGCTTTGATTCGAATCAGACATAATTTCTCTCCATGATAATATTGTTTATGAATCATAAGCGAAAAGGAAAGCGAAAGAGTCTTCCATTATTCATTATTTTTACGACGCCGCGATATTCCGATTAGTATTATTTTCATGTAGCATAAATTTAAGATTTTGGAAATCATTGATGAAAATAATGAATAACGGGCCGCAAAAGACTCGATCCGATGCCTGTCCTATGCAGGCTGTAGCGTCACTAAAGCGACGAAGGCGATGCCCCCTGCCATGACACCCATTGCGGGTTCACGTAAGTGTTCGCGGCAATTTCTTTCCTCATCCTGTCATTGCAATGGGCGAAGCGAAGAAGCAATCCCTATATTTTTAGTTGCAATACGTTTTGAAAGTTGTAAGATAACCGGCAATTTAAAAACGTATATCCGCAAAGATAAGAAAACAGGGCTCTGTCGCTCGTTTTTCCATTTCCCCCGGTTACAAAGGACAGGATGTCAAACATTAAAAATATTCCGAAACACAATAACAAAATTATTAAAGCGGTCAGGAGGATGCTGGAGCAAAGAGCTGCATGGCTTTATCTCTTGTTTGATGAGGCCAAGAAGCGCGGCATAAATCCTGAGGACTTCGCGAAATCAGCCATTATGAGATGCGGGTGCGATCAGGGCAATCAACTGATTGCCGAAGCTGGTACAAAAAGTCTTAAGGGGTTGAAGAAAATACTTTTTACAATGTCTGCCAGGTTGATGTTTGAGATGAAGATACTGGCATGTACCGATGACCGGTTGGATATAGATTTTCATTATTGTCCGCTGGTAGCGGCATGGCAATCACAGGGGGTAACAGATGAGCAGATAGCAAAGCTTTGTGATATAGCGATGCAGGGAGACAGGGGCATTGCAAGGTCTTTCGGCTGCGAGTTGGAATTAGGTGAGACCATTGCAAAAGGATATAGTAAGTGTGAAATAAGGTTTAAAAGATTACAATAGGGATTGTAAATAATCCGGCGCAGTCGTATTTAATTTACGCTTTTGTATAGTCCGGGCATGCCGGACAATGACAACATGATGTCCACCTCCGTCACGACGTGACACAACGTACCGCGAAGAACATGAAAAGACACTGAGGGGCGGACATGATGTATTAAAATTTATGATAAAAGGAGAGCGCCATGTCGCTATTTAGTGTCGATCAAAATAAATGTAAACGGGACGGCATCTGCGCGGCTGAATGTCCTTCAAAAATCATTGTTCAGGCCGACAGGAAATCTTTCCCATCTCTTATGGAAAATGGCGGGGAATTCTGCATTAACTGCGGTCATTGCGTGGCTGTGTGTCCTTACGGGGCCCTTACGCTAAACACGATGCCGCTTTCCGCCTGTCCGCCAATTCAAAAGAAACTTCTTCCGGATGCCGATGCGCTAAAGCAGCTTCTTTTGGCACGGCGTTCCATTCGTGAGTATAAGGGAAAAGCCGTCTCCCGTAAACTTCTGGCCGAGTTGATCGATGTGGCGCGATATGCTCCTACAGGCAGCAATGCGCAACAGGTGCATTGGACTGTTTTTCAGAATCCCGAAGATGTCCGCAAACTGGCCGGGATGGTCGTTGATTTCACGAAAATTATAATTCCCATTTTGACGGATGTAGAAAGGGCACGGCGTATGCAGCGGATCGTGGATGCCTGGGATGGCGGCAAAGATCGCGTTTTGCGGGGAGCGCCGCATTTAATGGTGGCTCATTGCCCTGCCGATCTGAATTTTCCAGCGGTGGATTGCGCAATCGCGCTCACTTATCTGGAACTCTATGCATATGCCAAAGGCCTTGGAACCTGCTGGGCCGGTTATTTCACGGCAGCCGCCGGATTGCACGAACCTCTGATCAAAGCGCTGGATTTGCCTGCGGGCCATAAATGCTTTGGAGGAGTGATGCTGGGGTATCCCAAGTACAGCTATCATCGGGTACCCATGCGCAACAAGCCCCTTGTTACATGGCGTTGATTGCGGGGTGGTTCCACCATGACTTGAATATTCGGTCGATGCGCTGGGCTTCACTCTACGAGCTTATAAGATTGCCACGCCAGCCGAGGGCTGACTATGACAAAATTACTCCGGCAATAATCAGTCCAAAATCAGAACTGGCTGGTTGGCTTTAGACCCTCCGCTGCCGCTTATCGCGCTTCTTTGTTTTACGATCAAATGTCCGGTTGCCGTCAGACCGGCGGCGGGTCAACTGATATGCCCTGCCGATACCAAAAAGGGCAAGGATCGCGCACAGCCAGCCTGCCCAGTCTCCCAATATGGCATATACCGTGCGGCTGTGCATCATTGGAATTTGGCCTGCAAGCGTTTCTTTTGTCCACTGTCCGCTGCGACGGGCTATCCGGCCCACCGGGTCTATGATTGCTGAAATACCGGTGCACGTGGACCTCACAAGAGGACGCCGCTGCTCTATCGCCCGGAAGCTCGCGAGTACCAGGTGTTCCATGGGCTCGACCGTATTGCCGTACCAGGAATCGTTGGTCAGGTTGAACATCGCATCGGGAATGCGGCCGTCCCTCCCGCCCTTCATCAGCTTGCGAATCTGTCCGGGGAAAATATCTTCGTAGCAGATGCTTACCGAGATCGGATGAACGCCGAGCATGAGCGGTTCGTAATTTTCCCCCGGCCAAAACCGGCTGGAGTAGGGCGACCACGAATACAGCCAGGGGAATGTTTCACCCAATGGTATGTACTCGCCCAGGGGCACAAGCGTCATTTTGTCGTAAGTGCCGATAATTTGACCGGTCCCATTTACAAGCACCGCGCTGTTGTATAAGCGGGTCCCGTCATCGCCGTTAATGCGCGAAATCGCGCCGAACAATATCGGCGTGCGCAGGTTGCCAAGCACATCGGGCGGCAGCTGACCCTCGCGTGATGTGAGGTCGGCAGTCAGGGTGTTTTCGGGCCACACGATGAGGTCGATCGTGCCTGCGGCAATTAATTGCCTGGACATCTCTATGTGTTCGCGAAGAAAACGGTCGCGATCCTTATACTTCTCTTCACCCCCGCGATTTGTCTGAACCAGGCCGACTGTCAGCTTTTCGGCAGCCGACGCGTTTTTGTCAACAGTATAAACTCGAAGAGTACCGTAGGCCAATACCAGCACGATAACAGCAGCAAAAACCGCCACCGGACGGAAGGGGAAGGGTTTTTTCTCAAGGCGCCTCTCGATGATCGCGAAGATCAATGAATTAACATAGACGACGAGGAATGTAACACCGAAGATGCCTGTCACATCGGCTATCTGTGTTAAAGGAGTAAGCCTGTACTGGCTTGCGCCAAGGTAGTTGGGAAAAATCTCCGGCCAGAATTTTTCGAGCGCGGTCCATACAACGGGTGAAACCCAGATGACGTTCCAACCGGCGCCGCCAGTGATGAACCGCGTGGCCGCCGCCCATACCGCGAACACAATGCCGTTTGCGGCGGCCATAAGCAGAAGTCCCAAAAGCGCGGGCGGCCATGGCAAACCGGCGAATTGCCGGAACATGCAGACGATCCAGTAAAAGCCGCCGCCGTGCCCTATAATGCCCGCGACCCATCCGATGATGAACGCGCGGGCGGGGCCCTGCCCGCGAATTGCCCACAGGACCGGTACGAGGCATATCCACTCCAGGTAGAAATGGTCAAATCCGGCATAACCCAGAAACGCCAGAATGCCGCCCGCGGCAGCGGCAATCCACGGCAGGAAATCATTGATTGTTAAACCATGTGTCATTTCATACCTTTGCGTTTAAAAATAATACGGCATATCTTACATGAGATATGTCAGGCATGTACTACATGTTAAATGAGAATTCAACGTTATTCGATGAGGCCTGAAATGTTTCGCGGATAGAAAAAAGCGCAGAGTTTCTTTTGCCGCAATAAACACAATTCTCACCAGACGACAAACAGCCGGATGAAGTATCCACATCCGATCAATGCAGCCCTCAATATGCTGAGGTTCCGCCAAATACTGAGGCCTAATGCAGCCCTCAATATGCTTAGGTTCGAATAAATACTGCGGCTTCATGAAGTAAGTTATCCTTTTCAACAATTTTATTTTATTAATCTAATGACTAATAATTAATCAATTAATACAATCTTCGGATTATTTTCTGCTATTGGCATGCTGTTTGCTCTAACATATAAAGAGGCAATTGAATAATTCAATAAAAATAGAGACGAACAGATTTTTATCGCACAATATTCAATTTCGGCCAGATGTTTGATCCAACCGGGAAAGGTGGCTTAAGGCCAACTTTGGGGGTGGAGGTTGTTCCATGAACACAAGAGTTGCGGAATACCTTATGATTGAAGATAATAGCTCTGATGTGGATATATTTTATCTAGATTTCGAAGAATACGGAATAACAAATAAATTTCATATTGAACGAAATGGCGCAGATGCCCTTGACTATCTTTTTGCTAAAGACGGTTCCTTAAGGGCCGAACGTCCAAAGGCCATATTTCTGGATTTATATATGCAGAAAATTAACGGACTGGAATTTTTACGCATCATCAAGTCTAATGAGCAAACAAAAAATATACCTATTGTAGTGTTAGAATCCTCAATCAGTCCGACTGACATCAATAAGTGTCTGCAATTAGGAGTTAACAACTTTATTGAAAAACCTTTAGAGTACAAAAAATTTATTAGTACAACCGAGAGTTTTTGACCATACTTTTGAAAGGAGGAGATTATGATCTACTGGTCTATCATCCTTTTTGCGATTGCGGCAGTCGGGGGTGCAACACTTGCCTTTATGAAATTTACCGGTAAGGGAATGCCTCTTTCCCTGGCAGCAGCTCATGGAATTTTTGCAGCATCCGGTCTTATAACTTTAGCCGCAAATGTTTACAATGATTCATCCAACAATTTAATGAATATATCACTCATATTGTTTGTTGTTGTTGCATTGGGCGGTTTTATTTTGCTTTCATATCACTTGAGGAAAAAAGCTCATCCTGTCGTTCTGATCGGAATACACGGTGCAGGTGCGGTTGTTTCTTTTTTGTTACTTTTGATTGCAGTATTTGGCTGAAAGATGATTTTTGCTTTTGGTTCAAAGATGGTTGTATTTAAATTCATCATCTTGCACAATGAAGAGGTATCGGCGATAATCTATTTCAACCCCTTATTTCATCTTTAAAGCCGTCTTGTTTTTTAATGAGGCGGTTTATAAGTTTCAGGTTGGTAATCATCACTTCAATTCTGACCCGACGTCTTATTAATTTATTCCAAGAGGAGAAAAAATGAATAATAAATTAATACAAAATTCCCTGATTGGGATGGTAAATTATCAAAAGGATGCAGTTGTCAGCAAAACTATCATTGAAAAAAATACTGGAACAGTTACTTTATTTGCATTTGATATGGGGCAGGGTTTGAGTCAACATACAGCTCCTTTTGATGCTTTGGTTCAGATTCTTGAGGGTGAAGTAGAAATCGGAATTGCACGGAAACCATATCGTCTAAAACAAGGCGAGATCATTGTCATGCCTGCAAACGAACCGCATTCCTTAAAAGCTGTCAGTAAATTTAAAATGTTATTAACGATGATCAAATCATAATTGGCAAAAACCAGGCAACTATACAATCCTGAAAAGTTGCGTTAGCAGGTTCAACAACAATAATTTTGACCAGAGGGGATTTATCATGTTTATGATTATTATAAATTTCCTACCGATCAAAGAAGGTCTGTAATTGAATATAATTGTTTGCATCAAACAAGCGCCTGGTGTTACGGATGTTAGAATTAATCCAGAGACCGGCACATCAAAGAAGGTTTGTTTGTACCCCCGGATCGGATAGCGTGTAATGATAGGCATTTCCTACTATTTCCCTTACAATTAATCAGTATTGTTTTCCTTCATTCCTTACGTTAATTTTTGGGTAAAAAGCGGTAAAATTTACAAGATCATTAACGTATTTAAGACCATTATTGAAGGAATGCACATATGTTAGATTTTACATTAACACCAGAACAGCTTTTATTGCAGAAAAGAGCACGCGAATTTGCACTCAAAGAAATACTCCCGCTGGCATGGTTTTATGATGAAGCAAATGAAATTCCGATGCAAATTCTCAATAAGGCCACGGTTCTGGGATTTATGAACAGCGACATGCCGAAAAAATACGGCGGCCCCGGTTATGGCTCTATCGAGGGAGCTATCATTACTGAAGAGATCGCTGCTGCATGCTCCGGTTTGGCTACCTCTGTGTTTGTAAATTCCCTTGGCTACACGCCGCTTGTCCTTAGCGATAATGAAGCTCTCAAACAAAAGTATTTACCGAAAATTTCCAAAGAAAATAAGCGAATCTGCTTTGCCACATCCGAACCCACCATGGGCTCTGACGTTGCCGGCATTACGTGCCATGCCAGAGAAGACGGGGATTCATATATACTCAACGGCATCAAATACTGGATAACAAACGGCGGCATAGCTGATTACATGACTGTCTTTGCAACAGTAGACCAGAAACTGCAACACCAGGGTATATGCTCGTTCCTCATTGAAAAAGACCGGGAGGGTGTTTCAGTTGGGCGCCATATCCCGAAGATTGGCCAGAGGGCATCCAACACGGCAGGGCTCCATTTTAAAGATGTGCGTGTACCGAAGGAAAATGTAATCGCTAAACCGGGAGAAGGATTTGTGCTGGCCATGAAGGCATTTGCCATGTCAAGGCCCATAATCGGCGCTTTTGCGGTCGGCGTTGCGCGCTCTGCCATGGACTATGCGATACATTACGCAAAATCCAGACGCGCCTTTGGCCACCACCTCCTGTCATACGAAGCGATACAGTTTAAGATTGCTGAAATGTATCAGAAAGTGGAAACATCCCGGCTTCTTGTAATGAAATCCGCCTGGGAAACTGACAATGGTATCGATTCCACCTTAGATGCGTCAATCAGCAAATTTTACTGCACTGAAGCGGCAAACGAAGTTGTAAACGAAGCCCTTCAGGTAGCCGGAGGATATGGGTACACGAAAATGTATCCATTTGAAAAGTTGCTGCGGGATGTCCGGCTTCTTATGATTTATGAAGGCACAAGCGAGATACAGCGTATTATTGTGTCCGGTTTTGCATTTAACGTTTATCAGCCTGTTATGCCGCCAATTGAAGACCTTCCGATGCTCCTGAGCCAAACAGGCGGGAAGGATTTTGAAAAGGAGATGTCCGGCAAAACAGCCTGGCGCTGCAAGATGTGCGGGCATATTCATTATGGCAATGAACCTCCGGAAGAGTGCCCGTATTGCTTCTTCCCCGGCAGTGCATTTAAAAAAGTATGGCCGCGGGAATAAAGCGCGCTCATAAAGTTTTACAAATGACAGCGTTTATTTGTCCAACATTTGCCGGATAGACATTCACGGGTATGGACCCCAAAGCAGGCTTTGGAAAATTATTAATTCGCCCTACAGTCTCACTTAGCTTCGCACATGGGATAATTCAACTTACAGATATTACTGTCCTGGGCTTGTAATATCTGAGTTTCATTGGAATTGGAGTTTCAAAAAGTAAAATTAGTAAGGAGATCAAAAATGAAGCGTAAAGATTCTTCAATAACAAAAGGCAAGGTAAATGAGATATATGAAAAGAATTATGAAAAGGAGATATATGACACAACTGCCTGGCGCTGTGAGGCATGCGGACGTATTGACTATGGTTATGAAACATCGGAAGGGTGCCCATATTGCTTTTACCCTGATAACGCGTTTAAAATAATTGCAGCCGCATGAATGATTCATCAATAATGTTTCACGCATAACAGTTCGTCTTTGTCCTGCATTGGCGGGTCAGAAATTATAAAGGGAATTGAAAATAAAACATAAAGCTTCCGCAATATGGAAATGCGGTATAACGGTGACACAGGCAACAGATTGTTCTGGCTACATGGGTAGCACTTTTATATGAAGACATAACAAATCTATCCAGCCGGTCGCTACTACGGTTGATTTTTTCGGTTTGGCCATTTTGCAGTTGCTTTTGATCAGTCATTTATAAACCGCTAAACGTAGCCCGATTATACAGATTATACGGGATTCCAGTCTACCCAGATGTACTTAATACTTTGACGCAGGAGGTTGCATGGGGAATAATTTGATTATTGTTGGCGGCGGCGCGGGAGGCGCTTCGGCGGCGGCCGAAGCAAAACGCAACAACCCTTCTTTAAATGTGACAATTTTGCAAACAGCTAAATTTGTTTCGCATTCCGCCTGTCCAACGCCATATTATATTGGTGATATCATTAAAGACGAGAGAAAACTTGTGGCAATGACGCCTGAAAAATTTCGCGAAAGAGGAATTGAAGTGCGTCTCAACACGGAAGTCGTCAATATTAATTGCATGGAAAATTCTGTTGAAACAAAAGACAATCATCGATTTCCTTATGACTTTCTGGTCATCGGAACCGGTACATCCGCTGTTATTCCGGATATCCCAGGCACAAATCTACCCGGCGTTTATTCTCTGAAAAATCTTGAAGACGCCATCCGCATCAAAACATGGCTGCGTGAGAAAAATGTTCATCATATTATAATTATCGGCGGCGGTTTTATCGGGCTGGAAATGAGCGAAGCTCTTCACGCGGCGGGTATTTCCACGACTATCCTTCATAAGGACCCTCTTCCGGCTAATCGGTGGGACGCCGGGTTTTCATCCGTGATGTTAGAAGAGCTTGGGGCTCATAGTGTGGAATTCGCGGGCAACACCGAGGCAAAGGCAATTGAAAAAGGGACTGACGCGTCTCTTAAAGTTATAACGGATAAAGGCGTATGGGAAGGAGATATGGTATTAATGGCCGTAGGTGTCAGGCCAAACATTACACTGGCAAAATCTGCCGGTATCAACATCGGTAAAACCGGCGCGATTGCCGTCAATTTTGCCCAGAAGACATCTATAGAAAATGTATATGCCGCTGGCGACTGCTGTGAATCGTGGCATCGTGTAAGCCGCAGCTGGGTAAATATTCCTCTGGGCGATATCGCCAACAAACAGGGACGAGTCGCCGGGCGCAATATAGGCGGAAACCCGCTGACCTTTAACGGCATCGTTGGCGCTCAATCTTTCCGGCTGTTTAATCTGGAATGCGCGACCACCGGGCTCTCGGAAAAAGAGGCCCTTACCGCCGGATACGCTCCAGTCAGCAATTTAACATGGGGCAATGCCATGGCGCCGGCGCTGGGGATAAGAAAAATCGGCCTTAAGCTTATTGCCGATAAGCCGTCAGGAAAATTATTGGGTGCACAGGCTGTGGGGGTTGCCGGAGTAGTAGGGCGAATCAATGCGCTTTCCGTTGCGCTTTGGACGGGAATGAATCTTGATGACATTGCTTATCTGGATTTAGCTTATGCACCGCCTTTCAGCAGCGCATGGGATATAATCCACAATGCCGCCCAGGCCTTGCGCCGGGCAAACTGATATGTTTCGTATTCAAAAGATAACACTTTTAAATAATTGTCCCGGCAGCCTGTTTGACTTTACCTTTCATTTGGTGAAACTTACCTTCCGTCTTGTCCCTCTTGCTTGATTTCATGGTATTCTTCTTTTTCAGGTTTTCGATTTGACTTCCGGGCCACCTTATTCCCAATAATAATTTTCCGGTATTGAATGATTTTCAAGCCAATCAACGAATCAGCTGAAGAATGCCAATTATAATGAGATAAATGGCAACAAAACAATTCAATATTGGAATATTATCCTTACGATCCTTGTTATCCTTACTGCCGGATTTCATGGTATGTCTCCTTCGCCTGTTTGACGAAATGTTTAATTGTGAAATCTTTTCACTGAAGACATCAAAGCTTCGGCAAAATCTTTCTAAATATGTTTGTCATACTTTTTTCCATATATTTCTCGTTCTGTGACAATGTATTAAATCGCTGTAATATTTTTTTCCTGAATAATGCGCGCCGCCAACATGATGATTGCAATGATCATCAGGACATGAATGCCTCCACTGAACGTGTAGCCAGTGAATAATCCTAAAAACCAAAGAATCAAAAGAATCACCAATGCCGTCCAAAGCATATTCAACACCTTTATGCGGGATTAAATCTTCTCGATGCCCGCCGGGTGGAAAACACTGTAAAACGTCCTCTCATAAGGTGCTTGAAGAAAGTTCATCGCTCCCCGGAGCACCCTGTAATGTTCTGACTTCAGGTGGGCCATAAGGTTTTCCTGGGTATCCCATTCTTCAAGAATAAAGAGTTTATTTTCGTCCTCGATACTTT